>Ga0126313_10000526_pt1 | contig 18340 bp, 22 predicted proteins | sample Plot105A_FD_89954 | JGI IMG/M metagenome (GOLD analysis project Ga0126313, IMG submission 89954) | Serpentine soil microbial communities from UC McLaughlin Reserve, CA, USA - Plot105A | ecosystem: Environmental > Terrestrial > Soil > Grasslands | place: USA: UC McLaughlin Reserve, Lake County...
GGCGATCCGCATGATCTCGGTCACGCCGGCCTGGACGTCCGGATCCTCGAAGCGGTCGGGCGTGACCTCGCCGAGCCGCTTCACGCGCGGCGTGATCAGGGCAGTCCCGATGAAGGCCGAGGCGGCCCAGCCGACGAGGCCCGATGATGATCCAGGCGTTCCCGAAGTCCCAACTCCCCTTGAAAGCCGCCGCAAGCCCAAACCCGAGGGTCACGAGCGAGGCGGGCACGAAGACCCGCGTCCCGACCCAGTCCGCCTGCTTCGCGACCGCGGGGAGACCCTCCATGTCATCTCGCCGCTCGTAGAGGATCGCGAGGATGATCAGCGTCAACCCGCCGACCCAGACGACCGCGGCGAGGATGTGGATCGTCTTCAGCACCGGATAGGTTCCCGGCGCGGCGACGAGGAAGAGGATGAGCCCGGCGAGAAGCGCCAGGGCCAGCAGAGGCGTCAGGCGATCGTCGCGACGGCGAGCGGTAGGCCGACTCGTCGTGTCCATGGCAGCATCCAATGGCGTCGGGCCAGACGGACGCAAGCACCGGGCCGAGATCCCCTGGTCCGGCCGGTGACTTCGACTCAGAGACGGTCCGTCAGCCGCTCGCGATGGGCGAACGCGACGGCCTGGGCCCGGCTGCGGACGCCGAGCTTCCCGAGAATCCGCTGGATGTGCGTGGCGACGGTCTTCGGGCTGATCACCAGCATGTCCGCGATCTCGTTCTGCGAGAGGCCGTTGGCGAGGTGGCCGAGAACCTCCCTCTCGCGCGGCGTCAAACGGCCCGGGCCATCACCAGCGTCCCCGTTTTCCCGCACCCGATCTTCGGTCGGCAGGAAGCGACGCACGCGCGCGAGAAGCTCGTCCGGGTCGAACGGCTTCACGATGTAGTCGTCTGCGCCGATCAGCAGGCCGCCTGCGCGATCGAGCGGCTCGGTCCGCGTGCCCGAGACGAAGATGATGGGAAGCCCGGGGCCGTACCGGTCCCGCAGTTCCCGGCAGACCTCGTACCCGCTGAGCTCGGGGAGCTGGACGTCTAGGAGGACAAGCGCCGGCTCTTGCTGCTCCGCCTCGGCGAGCGCTTCGACGCCGGTGGACGCCTCGCGGGTAGCGAGACCGACGCGGTCCAGAAGGGACGCAAGGAGCTCCCGGGCCCCCTCATCGTCGTCGACCAGGAGCACCGGACGACGACCGTTATCAGCAGGCCGGGGTTCCACGACGCCAACCTGAGTCCTACAACGAAACGACACGCCGTGCAAGGACTTCCAACGATTCCTGTACGTCAGTTCAGGTAGGTGTAAGCGAAAGATCAGGTTCTCAACCGTCTGTTTCCACAAGGCGACGCGCCGTAGCCCGGGCGATGCGGCGCTCCTTGGCCGCGCGGTCGACCTCGTCGGGCCGGGCTGCCGGCCCGCGACCGCAGCCGAGATCCTGCTCTAGGCTCGCGCTGCCGTAGAGCCTGCTAGGTGGCCCGCCGCTCTGTGGCCAGGGCACGAACGTCACCTGCTCGCGCGCCCCCGTCCGCGCCAGGCGATCCCCCGATGGAGGTGATCGCACGCCTCCGCCCAGACGATGATCCGGGTGTCCAGGACACACGGGCGGGCGGGCGGCACGCACATTCAGCGAATCCTCGGCAAGCTCGGCGTTCGGAGCCGTGTAGAGGCGCTCGCGGTCGCTCTCCGGCACAGGTAGCCGCCGTACGCTCCCGTCGGTACGGCGATGAAGATCGTCGGCGTGACTTCGTTCCATTTGTTGCGCGCCAGGCCGGTAGGTGGGAAGATTCGGGCAACACAATCCGTCTTGTCCACTGAAGCGCCCATTCGTGGCGCCCGGGGGGAGCGAAGGAGGACTCATGGAGGAGAGAAACGGAACCCTTCGGTTAGCCGAGCGTGCGTCCGACTTCACGGACGACGGCCTTGTCGCGACCGTCCCGCGGTCCGAGGTCGAGGACGCAGCGCGGGCCGACGGCTACGTCGACCTGTGGCTCGACATCGAGCGGGTTGTAGACGGCGACGGCCGCCGAGATCGAGAGCGGCTGGAGCTCGCGGTCGACCAGGCCGATCTCGAGCGGCTCCTGGAGGGAGCCGAGGGCGACGAGGTGGCGCTTACCTTCGAGCGCGCAGAGCTCGAGCGGCTCCTCGACGCGGATGTCGAGGCCCACGGATTTCGCGAGACGGTCGCCGTGGTGACCGTCGTCGCCGGGCTGGCTGCGGCCGGCGCGGGCGGTGCAGCGGCGGGGGTGTCGACGGATTCCTCGGGCCCGGTGAACTCGGGTCCGGCCATCGCATCGGAGGTCTCGACTGGGATCGTCCAGGACTCGCCTCCGATCGCATCGGAGATCTCGAGCGGGATCGTCCAGACCACGGATCCGGCTCCGATCACATCGGAGATCTCGAGCGGACTCGTCGAGGAGCCGGCTCCGATCGCATCCGAGGTCTCGACCGGCGTGGTGCAGCCGCCGGCGGTCATGCCCTCGGAAGTCTCGACCGGCGTCGAGCAGCCGCCCCCGGTCATGCCCTCGGAAGTCTCGACCGGCATCACGGCAGAGCCGGTGCCAGCCGCAGCGCCGGAGGGCTCGGGCTTCGAAGCCCCAGCACCCGTCGCGGCGGGCATCGCCGGCGGAATCATCCTGATCGCGGCAGCCGGCTTCGCAATCAGCGCACAGCGCCGGCGCCCCGTTCGGCCGGCCTAGAACGAAACGGTGGGAGCCCGGGCCCTCGCCCGGGCTCCCATCACCCCCTCTCAAACGAAAACCCCACATGCGGGGCTTTTGATTGCTCCGACGAATGCAGCCGCCGCCCGAGCATGCACGTCCGCCTTCACCCGCCCTTGGTGCGCCGATCGCGGGGATCGAGGCGCATCGTGATCGCCGCGTTCGCGCCTCCCGCCGTGCGGGCGAGCGTCGTGTCGCGCCTCCCCGGTCAACTAACGGACGAGAATCCGGATCATGACCGCGAACGCCTGGCGGCCAGAGCGGAACCTAGGGGCGGCCATGCGTACCTACGTCTCAATCTGGCGCGATCCTCTTTCCGGATCTACCTGCTGCCGAGGACGACCTGAACGCGATCCGCCTGCGACGCTAGCTTGCTGCCGGCCGGCCCTGGACGCGGTCGTACAGCGACTGCGCGATGTCCTTCGCCTGGTCCTCCGTGACCGATCCGGGCGGGCCGTGCAGCCGGACGCGATAGGCGAAGACGCCGTCCGTGAACACGATTTGGTACTCGTCGTACGGGATCAGGTCGCTGGCTCCCGCCGCCTCGACATCCTCCTGGCTTGCGTAGCGCCTTGAGCCCAGGGCGCCGGGGATGTCACCGACATCGAACTCTTCTGTCGAGGTCGCGCAGTTCTCGGGGCAGGGCCTCAGGTTGTCCTCGTGCTCGATGTCTTCGGCGGTCCGCGCACCCTCCGCGGTTTCGAATTGCATGACGGTCGTGTGGATGTGCGGACTGTCAACTGAGTGCGAGGTATCCCCGTCGGACGGAAGGAATCTCGTGTCGTCCTGGAGCAGAGCGATCTTGGCGAGCCGTACGACACGATCGCGACGGTGCTCAACTGGGCGATCTGGCTCCCGTTCGCCTCGGAGGTTGCGGTCATGCTCGCCGTCGTCCCCGACCGCAGGCGCTGGGTGCGGGAGAACCTTCTCGACGTGGCGATCGTCGTCCTCACTCCCCCCTTCCTCCCGCAGAGCCTCCAAGCCCTCCGACTCTTTCGTCTCCTGCGGCTCGTCCGCCTTCTCGCGCTCGTGCGCTACGCCCGGAGGGTGTTCACGCTCGACGGCATCCGCTACGCCGGGCTGATCGCGGTCGTCACCATCCTGGGCGCGGGAGCTGCCTTCGCCGCGAGCGAGGGCGGCGGCCTGAGCGCCTGGGATGGTGTTTGGTGGGCGATCGCCACGATGACGACGGTCGGCTACGGCGACCTCTATCCGCAGACTGACCTTGGGCGGATCATGTTCGTCGCGGGCGGCGTGGGCGAGGAGGTTGCCGAAGGAGAGCGACAGGCGGAGCGAGACCTGGCAGACCTTCGAGCCGACGTCGTGAAAGGTCGGCCAGCAAGTCGAGCGGCTCGAAGCAACCTTCGTGTCAGAGTTGCGAGTCCTCACCGAAGCGGTCGACCGCAAGAACCCGTGACGCATCAGAGTCGTAGGTCGCGGAGCGCCTGCTTCGTCTCCTCGTCCAACGCACCGTTCAGGACGTAGCGCCGCGTCGTGGAGTGGTACTCGATCGTGCCGCGCCTGATCTCATCGCCGCAGGACGAAGGCGAGCGTCTCCTCGTCGCCCGGAGTGCGCGCGAGCAGCTCGGCGTAGCTCAAGCCTCTCGCGGCCTGCCGCTCCCGGCCGAGGACCACACGGGGACGACACCGCAACAGCCCTAGGAGGGCTGGCGAAACGATGCGGTTCGCTCCGTCGGCGCCCTTCCCGACTCCGGGATCAGATTGACTCTCGGAGCGCGTTCGCCGCTGCTTGCAGACGCTCACTGACATCGGTTAGTTCGCGTGCAGCGAGGTCAATGCGCTCTTGCTGGATGTCCATGCGCTCTCGCTCGCCCTCAGAGCGCTCGCGAAGCTCTTTGAGCTGACCAGCCATCTCCTCGACGCTCTGAGTGAGGGTGGCCAGCTGGCTAGCGACGACGGCTATGTCCTCTCGGGCTGTCACGTGCCAGATTCTATGCCGCGAGGCTCGTCGCCCGAAGCGAGCGACGACCCGGATCTGGCGCTCGTGCCAGGCCGGGTCGCGGCGGGACCGCGCCGCGTAGTAGCTCTCGGCCACGGCCCGATTCTGACGCGCCGCCGAGCGAGGAGCCGGAGGCGTGACGTCTCCGAGACCGCCGAGGCAAGGGCCATCGCTACCTGGTCGAAGGAAGGCGCTAGCCGGGCACTCGCCGCAGGCGGAAGGCGGCCTGGAGGATGAACAGCACCCCGATGGCGATGATGAACCCGCCCCAGAGGCTGACGCCCTCGTCTATCCCTTCCGCGACGGTGAGGGCGATGATCAGCGTGAACGCGGCGATCGCCCCCCAATTTCGCAAGCGCATCTCCTCCTTATAACCCAGTAGGAGGTGGGTTCGACTCACCCCAAGCTCAGCAGTATCCGAGGGTCGTAGTAGAAACCGCTCGCGGCTGACCGGGGTATCGCGGTCACCGAAGGGATCAAACCTGACCCAGCCCTGACCCAGCCCTCTGAGCGTCGCCTACCTAGAAAACGGAAACCCCGCCGGAGCGGGGCTTTTCAATGGAGCGGATGAAGGGACTCGAACCCTCGACCTTCTGCATGGCAAGCAGACGCTCTAGCCAACTGAGCTACATCCGCGAGCGGGCGTCAGTATAGCCGGTCGCCCTCGGCATCCAGGGCCTCGTTCACGAGCCGGTCGGCCAGCTCGTTCAGCTCCCGCCGGACGGCCCGGTAGCGCACCGAGCCCACCTCCCGAGCCAGTCGCGACGCCTCGAGCGAGAGGTCGATGAGCGCCTTGTTCTTCACGCGGTACTCGCCCGTCATCTGCTTCACGAGGAGTTCGGAGTCCGAGACGACGTCGAGCTCGTCGACTCCGAGCTCGACCGCCTTCGCGAGCCCCGCGACCAGGGCGCGGTACTCGGCGACGTTGTTCGTCGCGACGCCGATCGCTTCTCCACGCGCGTCGAGCATGGTGCCATCGTCCGCTTCCAGGACGTAGCCGTAGGCGGCGGGCCCTGGGTTTCCGCGCGCGCCGCCGTCGGTCGAGAGCCGCCCCTTCATTCGGGCGGCTCGGCGAGTAGGTAGAGGTCGAAGGCCGGTTCCTCGTACGGATGCGCGGCGCGAAGCGCGCGGACGACCTCGGCCTCGCGGTCGGCCGGGTAGACCGTCTCGAGGCGGAGCTCGGGCACGCGCTCCTCCCTCCCCCGCTCTCCGATCGTCGGATCCGTCGCCGCGCCGCCGAAAAACGTCCCCGTGCCCGCGGCACACCAGGAACAGCGCTCGTAGTCGCCGATCCGCCCCGCACCGGCCGCGAAGAGCGCATCTCGGACCGCTTCGAGCGCGTTCTCGGGGACGAACACGACGAGCTTCCTCCGACCGGGCGTCATGTTTCGCGCGCCTGCAGGCGAACGGGCTCGAGGTCGAGCTCTCTCACCTGCTCACCCTCTACCTAGACCTCCGTCCCGTCATAGCCGACCTCCGATGCGGCGAAGCGCGCGACCGCCGGTTCGATGAGCCCCTCGTCAAAGCCGGGCGTCGGGTTCACGTGGACGAGGACTAGCCGCTCCACCTCGGCCGCGGCGGCGATCCGGGCCGCCTCGCCCGAGGCCGAATGGATCAGGTCGTCGGTCGTGTCCGCTGGGTGCATGGCCTCGTGGAGGAGGACGCGCGCGCCTCGGGCAAACTCGCCGTTCGCCTCGTCGTACGCGGTGTCGGTGCAGTACGCGAGCCAGCCGTCGACGCGGAGCGCGAGCGTTGGACCTGTGTGGAGCGGCTGTATTCGCGTCTCGATCCGGAACGGACCGACCTCGCTCGTCCCGTCGAGCTCGCCGAGGGTCAAAGTGTCACATGGGTCCCGGTCGAGCCCGAGCGCGAACGGCGCGGAGAGGAGCCGTTCGAGCAGGCTCTCCGCGCTCACGCCGTAGAGCGCGTTGCCCGGCGCCCAGATCGAGCACGGCAACCGCCCGGCGAGCGCCGGGAGCGTCACGAGCCCGGCCGTGTGGTCCAGGTGGTAGTGCGTCAGCGCGACGTGGAGCCGTTCGACGCCCTCGAGGAGGCTCGGGTCGGTGATGAGCCGGCGCATTCCCGTTCCTGCGTCGAGGAGCAGGACGTCGGCGCCGTCCCGAAGGTAGACGCACGCGGTCTCCCGCGCGTCGGTCGGGAGCCAGCCGCCGCTGCCGAGAAGGCGTGCCTCCACGCGGCTAGGGGGCGGGGCGCTCGGCGTTGTCGATCTGCGCGCGCTGGAGCTTGCCGGAGTAGTCGACGTAGATCGACTTCCACTCCGTGTAGAAGTCGAGCGCGGCCTGACCGGCCTCCCGGTGCCCGTTCCCGGTCGCCTTCGTGCCGCCGAAGGGGAGGTGCACCTCGGCGCCCGTGGTGCCCGCGTTCACGTACGTGATCCCGGCTACGAGATCTCGCATGGCTCTGAATGCCTTGTTCACGTCACGGGTGAAGATCGAGGAGGAGAGCCCGAACTCGATACCGTTCGCGATCCGGATCGCCTCGTCCACGTCGGTCGCGCGCATGAGCGCGGTCGTCGGGCCGAAGATCTCCTCCTGCGCGATCCGCATCCCCGGGTCGACGTCGCCGAAGACCGTCGGGCGGTAGAAGAACCCCCTGTCGAGGCCGTTTCCGGTCGCGACCTCGCCGCCCGTCAGAAGCTTCGCGCCCTCGTCCTTTCCGATCTCGGTGTACGAGTGGATCTTGTCGAGCGCGGCCCGGTTGATAACCGGACCGACGTCCGTCTCGTCGTCGAGGCCGTCCCCGAGCGTGAGACCCTCGGCGGCCGAGACGACCTTCGACTCGAGCTCGTCGTAGACGCGATCGCTCGCGATGACGCGGCTCGCGGCCGTACACCGTTGGCCGGAGGTGCCGAAGGCCGACCAGACGATCCCGTTGATCGACAGGTCGACGTCCGCGTCGTCCATGACGATGATCGCGTTCTTGCCGCCCAGCTCAAGGTGAACGTGCTTCAGGTAGGGCGCCGCCTCCTTCGTCACCTGGATTCCGACCTCGCGCGAGCCGGTGAACGAGATGAGCGGCACGTCCGGATGGCCGACGAGATGCGCGCCGACATCCTCGCCGGCCCCGTGGACGATGTTCAAGACGCCCGGAGGCAGACCCGCCTCCTCGAAGATCTCGACGAAGCGCTCGGCGAGGAGCGGCGTGTCCTCGGCCGGCTTGAACACGACCGTGTTCCCGCAGACGAGGGCGGGCGCGATCTTCCAGCTCGGGATCGCGATCGGGAAGTTCCACGGCGTGATCGCGCCCACGACGCCGACCGGGTTCCGCGTCGACATCATGAACTTGTCGGGAAGCTCCGACGGCGTCGTCGCGCCGAAAAGGCGCCTCCCCTCCCCGGCCATGTAGTACGTCATGTCGATGGCTTCCTGGACGTCGCCCGCGGCCTCGGGGCGCACTTTCCCCATCTCCTTGACCATCTCCTCGGCGAGCTCGTCCTTGCGCTCGACGAAGCGCTGCGCGACGCGGAAGAGAATCTCGGCGCGCTTCGGCGCGGGCACTAGGCGCCAGGTCTCGTAGGCCTCCTTCGCAGCCGCCACGGCACGGTCCATGTCCTCTCTGGTTGAGAGGGGGAAGACCCCGAGCGTGTCGCCCGTGGCCGGGTTCGTCGTTTCGAACGTCCCGCCGCCGGCGGCCTCGACCCACTCGCCGCCGATGTAGTTCTTGTACTCCTTCGTGCCCGTGAGCGCCATGCGCGTTCGCTCTCCCTGTCGTTCTCGTGGCCCATCCTAAGGATTCGGGCCCCGAGGGCCGGGTATCTCGCTGCCGGGAAGCGACAAGCGAGGGAAGGAACCCATGGATACCTGGCTCATCATCGTCATCGTCGTCGCCGCCGTGATCGTGCTTGCGCTCGTCCTCATGGCCATTGCGCGCGGGCGTCAGCGGAAGGTCGAGCAGCGCCGGACCGAGGCGGCCGAGCTCCGCGAGACCGCCGACGCGACGCAGCGGCGCGCCCAGGAGCGCGAGGCGCTCGCCGAGCAAAAGGCCGACCAGGCCCGGCGGGACCGCGAGCTCGCCGAGGCGCACGCCCGCAAGGCGGACGACGTCGACCCGGACGTCGATCGCTAGGAGGTCCGGCGAGACGACTTTGTTGTCGGCGCGAACAGCGCGCGTGGCCGACACAGCGGCTGGTACGCCGAACTCTCCGAACGGCTAGGCCTGTTGGTGCGGTCTTGAACGCCGTTCAGTCGAGGCGTACCCTTCAAATCAGGCACGAGGAGGGGAAACGGGACAGGACGCTGATCGCTTCGCTCCTCGGGGTCGCGTTGTTCGCCGGGTCATCTGCGGGCGTCGCCGGCGGCAGCGGAGGTCGTAGAACTACCAGAAGGAGGCGTCATGAAGGTTTTCGTGGTCACCGCCGTCGCGATGCTGCTCGCATCGCTGTTGCTGGCCGTTCCGGCGTTTGCGGAGAAGAACGTCCCCGCCACGCGCAACAAGTGCACGAACGGCGAGGGAATGCTCGTCAGCATTCATTCGCCCGCGGCGGTCGGAGGCACCTGCCCCACGCCAGCGTAAGATGACAGTAGAGGGCGCAAGCCCTTCTGCGAGCACTGATATCGGAGGGCCCGCGTGAGCGGGCCCTCGTCTTGTCCGGCTGACTTCCATGCACGAGGATGATCCAGGCCCACGGCCGCGGATCACGCAGGCCGCCGACCTACGCCTGCTCGAACGCGAGCCCGAGCCGCGAGAGCTGTTCGAGGACGAAGCGGCCCTCGACGGTCGCCTCGACGTCGAACTCCTCGCCGATGTCGGGGTCGCGGCCGATCAGCTCCCGGGCCCTGCTCGGGAGCTCCTGGTCGGCCGCCTCGCGCGACTCCCAGAGGTACACCGCCCCCCACCGCTCGGTGGCCTCGTCGGAGAGCCAGGCCTTGAGGCGAAGGCCCGGAACCTCCTCGAACGCGTCCACGGCCTCGTCGCGCAGATAGCGGCGGAGCTCCCCGACGGTCGTCTTCGAGTCGGCGAGGTTCCAGAGGACGAGCCGGACGATCAGGGGGCGTCCGTCTCGGGGAACGTCCCCGGAATCCGGGCGCGTCGCCGGTCGCGGATCTGGCGCTTCCCGCCCGGCACGTTCGACGCGGCCCGCCGCCGGTCGGGGCCCGTCCGCCGATCGACGATGACCGTTACGTTCGGGTTGTCCTTGTAGTGCTCGACGAGCTTGTCGAAGAGCTCGCCTTCGAGCTCGGGCGGGACCACGCAGTAGATCATCGGCGACTCATCCTAGGGCCGAACGCCGCCGGGGGAAGACTCAGACCTTGGGGATGTCCGGCCCGACGCGGCCGTCGTGCTCGAGGTGGCCGTTCCAGCGCTGGAAGCGCTCGTTGAGCTCCTCGAACTCGTAGCCGCGCTCGGCGAGCCGTACGGGCTGCTGCGAGTCGAAGACGACGCGGTATTGGTACCACGAGATGTCCCAGGCGATCGTGAGCACGACCTCCGGGTTCGTACCCGAGAGCGGCAGGAAGCTGACCCGGGCCGGGCCGAGGCTCTTGGCGATCCCGGCGATCGTCCGCCGGAACGTGCTGCCGTTGAAGATGTCGGCCGCCTCGACCATCGCCTGCTCCGTCTCGTCCAGGCGGCGCAGCACGGGTTCCTCGTACGACGGCTTCTCGGGCTCCTGCGGACGGGCGTGAATCAGCTCGCGGAACGAGCGCCGGCGTCGCGGCGCGTCTTCGACGAGCGGCGTCGTGGGAGCGCCCTCGCGGAGCCAGCCGTGTTCGTTCGCGACCTCGGTGCAGAGCGCGCAGACGTCGACCCAGTCCTCGTCGCCGCGGGTCGGGTTGAAGCGGGCCGCCCGCTCGCCCATCAGCAGGGTGCGGTTGCAGACGGCGCAGGTCCGGAACGTGTCCTGCTTGCGGATCACCGTGCTCACGCCTTCACTTCCTCGCGCTCGCGCTGCGCTGCCTCGACGATCTTCTGGGCGACGTGCGCGGGAACCTCCTCGTAGCGGAGGAACGAGATCGAGTAGTCGCCACGCCCACCGGTCATCGACGTGAGCGACTGCGAGTAGGTGAGCACCTCGGACATCGGCACCTCGGCGCGGATCGTCGTCATCCCGCTGCGCGGTTCCATGCCGTGCAGGCGGCCACGACGCGAGTTCAGGTCGCCGTTCACGGAGCCGACGGCGTCGTCGGGAACCGTCGCCTCGAGCTGCATGATCGGCTCGAGGAGCACCGGGTCGGCCTTCTCGTACGCCTGCTTGAACGCCATCGAGCCGGCGATCTTGAACGCCATCTCGGACGAGTCGACCGTGTGGTACGAGCCGTCCACGAGCAGCACGCGCACGCCCTGGACGGGCGCGCCCGCGAGCTCGCCCTTCGCCATCGCCTCCTGGATGCCCTTGTCGACCGCGGGCCGGAAGCTCTGCGGGATGACGCCGCCGACGATCTTGTCCACGAACTCGTAGCCGACGTGCCCGTCGAGGGGCTCGAGGACGATGTGGCAGTCGCCGAACTGCCCGCGGCCGCCGGTCTGCTTCTTGTAGCGGCCCTGGGCGCGCGACTCCTTGCGGATCGTCTCGAGGTACGGGACTCGCGGCTGGTGGAGCTCGACGTCGACCCCGAAGCGCCGCCTCATCCGCTCGACGGCAACCTCGACGTGCATCTGCGACAGACCGCCGAGAAGCTGCTCGCCCGTCTGGTCGTCGCGGCGCAGGACGAGCGTCGGGTCCTCCTCCGCGAGCCGGCGGAGCGCCTGCCCCATCTTCTCCTCGTCCCCCTTCGCCTTCGGCGTGATCGCGAAATTCATGACCGGATGCGGGAGCTCGAGGTCCGGGAGCTCCACCTGCGCGTCGCTCGCGAGCAGAACGTCGCCCGTCGCCGTCTCCTTCAGCTTCGCGACCGCTCCGATGTCGCCCTCGGCGAATGCCTCGGTCTGCTCGTGATCCTTCCCCTGGAGCGTGAGGAGGTGGCCGAGGCGCTCCTTCCCGTGGCTCCGCGCGTTCACGAGGGTCGTGTCGCCCGTCATTTCGCCCGAGAGCACGCGGAAGATCGTGATCCGCCCGGCGAACGGATCGGCGACGGTCTTGAAGACGAACGCAGACGGCGCCGAGCCGTTCGTCTCGACGAGCGCGAGCGGCTTCTTCGCCGGCGACGGGACACCCTCGACGACGAGGTCGAGGAGGGCCGCCGCGCCGAGGTTCTGCGTCGCGACGCCGCAGGCGACAGGGAAGAGCTCGCCGCGCGCGACCGCGTTCTTCAGGGCGGCGCCGAGGTCGTCGCCGGAGAGCTCCTCGCCCTCCAGGTAGCGCTCCATCAGCGCCTCGTCCGTCTCGACGACCGTGTCGACGAGCTGCTCGCGGAAGGACGCAGCCCGGTCGGCCAGCTCCTGGGGGATCTCGTGCGGCTCGCTCTCGCGCGCTCCCTGCGGCGAGTCGTACGCGCGCATGTGCAGGAGGTCGACGACGCCGCGGAGGTCGTGCTCGGAGCCGATCGGGATCTCGATCGCGACGCAGCGGTCCGAGAGCTGCTCCTTCAGCTGGGCGAACGTCGCGTCGAAATCGGCGCGCTCACGGTCGAGCATATTCACGAGGACGAGGCGGGAGATGCCGTGCTCGTCGCACCGCTCCCAGATCCTCGTCGTCTGCACCTCGACGCCCGCGACCGCGGAGACGACGACGACCGCACCCTCGACGACGCGAAGGGCGGCGAGCGTGTCGGCCTGGAAGCCGGGGTCGCCCGGCGTGTCGATCAGGTTCAGCTTCCGACCCTGCCACTCGAGGTGGCAGACGGAGGCCGAGAGCGACATCTGGCGCCGCTGCTCCTCCTCGTCCCAGTCGGACACGGTCGAAGAGGACTCGACGGATCCGAGCCTCGTGGTCGCGCCGCCCTGGAAGAGCATCGCCTCGACGAGCGAGGTTTTGCCCGTGCCCCGGTGGCCCACGACCGCGACGTTTCGGATCTTGCTCGGCTCGAAGGCGGCCATGCGGAGGCCGAGTTTAGCGGGATCCTTACGGCCGAAAGGGCCTAGAGGTCCGCTGGAGCGGCCGTCATGCCGCCCGCAAGCCGTGCCTTCAGGCGCAGGATCGCCTTCGTGTGGAGCTGCGAGACGCGGGATTCCGTCACCCCGAGCACCTCGCCGATCTCGCGGAGCGTCAGCTCCTCGTAGTAGTAGAGCGTCACGACGAGCTTCTCCCGCTCCGGGAGCCGCGCGATCGCCTCGCCAAGCGCCTCGCGAAGCTCCGTCTGCGACATCGCCGCCTGCGGCTCGGGCGCGTCGGGATCCTCGATCGTGTCGATGAGCCCGACCGGATCGCCGCTCGCGGAGCTCTGCCAAAGCTCGTCGAGCGCCGCGATCGACGACCGCGAGATCTCGAGCAACGATTCCTGGAACTCGTCCTCGGAGATCCCGAGCTTCGCGGAGATCTCCTCGTCGTTCGGCGCGCGGTTCAGCTTGCCCTCGAGCTCGGCGATCGCGCGCTCGATGTCCCGCGCCCGGGCACGGACCGATCGCGGCACCCAGTCCATCGAGCGGAGCTCGTCGATGATCGAGCCCTTGATGCGGGCGATCGCGTACGTCTCGAACTTGATGTCGCGCTCGGGGTCGAACCGCTCGATCGCCCCGATCAAACCGAGCAGCCCGTAGGAGACGAGATCCCCCTCCTCCACGTGTGCGGGCAGGCCACTCCCGAGCCGGCCGGCGACGTGCTTGACGAGCGGCGCGTACGTGAGGATCAGCCGGTCGCGCAGGATGCGGTCGCCGCTGCGCTTGAACTCGCGCCAGAGCTGCTGGGTGTCATCAGAGCGATCGACCACGACGTCAGAAGATATGTCTCGGAGGAGTTCACCGGAGCGCACGCCACGCCTGCTCGGCCATCCAGAGCCCGAGAGCGGCCGCGGCGATCGCGATCACCCAGGCCGTCCCGCCTGCGAGCGCGGCGAAGACGGCGACGGCGACGAAGAACGTAGCGAGAAGGACGAAGAGGCCCCCGAGCGGGGAGCGGCGCCGTTGGGCCATCCGGGCGAGTCTAGAGCCGGCGGCCGGCGCGGCTAGACTTGGCTCAGCCAAGGGCCGTAGCTCAATGGCAGAGCACCGGTCTCCAAAACCGGGGGTTCAGGGTTCGAGTCCCTGCGGCCCTGACGACGAAGGGCCTGCTCACGCGGGCCTTTCGATTCCGGCGGGGCGACGGCCGCCGACGTTTGTACCTCCTTTTAGTACCCGCCCGTCCCGAAGATGCGCTGCTCGGCAAGCTCCGCCTCGGCCCGGAACGTCTCGCCTGCCCCGCGCGCAGGCGGCGGCCACCTCGGCCGGGGTCAGCAGGCCGGCAAATCGCGATCCCACCGCGCGTGCAGTTTGGGCAGCCCTTGCGCGTGTGACATAAGCGGGTGCTATAGCAGACCCGCCTTGCGATTACCCGAGCCGATCAAGGCCGTCGGGGCTCGTGGCGTTTGAAAAGTAATGAAATGCGGGAAGAATTTGGATAGAGGCGTACGCCACAAATCAACCGCGAAGAAAGGGGAGAGCCATGAAGTTCTTCGCAATCGTGCTTGTGGTACTCGCATCGCTGCTGCTGGCCGCTCCGGCCCTCGGGGAGCGCAATTTCCCCGCCACGCGCAACAAGTGCGTGAACGGCGACGGAATGCTCGTCAGCATTCATTCGTCCGCGGCGGTCGGCGGTGAGTGCCCGACGGCGTAAGACCGCAGCGGAGGGCGTAAGCTTCATTTACTGCGCCCGGATGGCTGTTTCGAGGGCCCGCTCACGCGGGCCCTCTCTTCGTCCCGGCTGCGTTTTTGCTACTGCTTTTGCTACCTAAAGGCCTGCTCACGCGGGCCTTTCGATTTCCGTCGAGACGTCCACCGACGAAGTTTGTACCCCCTTCTTGTACCCGCCGGTCCCGAACATGCGCTGCTCGGCCAGCTCGGCCTCGGCCCGGAACGTCTCGCCTGCCAGGTCGATGTAGCCCTGGGTCGTCTTGAAGTCGGAATGGCCGGCCCTGGCCATCAGCGCGGCGGGCGAGAGGCCGGCCGTGGCGCTGTTCGTGATCGACGTGTGGCGGCCGTCGTGGAACGGCCGCATGCGGCGTTCTACGCCTGCCCGCTCGAGCGCGGCGCGCAGCGTCTTGGCGTACCGCTCGTGGTCGAGCGGCGCCCCCTTCTCGGGATGGCAGAACACGCGCTCGTCGTCGCCCGAGTAGGCGGTTCGGCGGCGATGTTGCCACAGCTCTTCGGCTAGCTTCGGGCCGAGCGCGAGCGTCCTCGCGCCCGCGTCGGACTTCGGCGTGTCCGCGTAGCCGTGAACGAGCGTCTCCCGGACGCGCAGGACCGCGCCAGCCGGGTCCGCGAGGTCCACGTCCCGCCAGCGCAGGCCCAGGGTCTCGCCCCGACGCAGGCCGGCCAGGACGACGGTCAGGAACACGACGCGGGCCTGCTCGACCCAGGCGGACTCGTCCGCATCCGCTTCCTCGGCGAGCTCGACCAGGGCGCGTTCGAGCCGTCCGATTTCGACGGAGCTGAGAATCGTCCAGCGGCGGCGCGGGTCGCGCGGCCGCTCGACCGCGGCGACCGGGTTGGCGCGGACGAGCCCGCGACGGACGGCGTACCTGAGCACGAAGCCGAGCAGGTTCAGATGCCTGTTCAGCGTTCGCGGGCTCGTAGCCGGCCCGACGCTTCGCGGCCAGGTACCGCTCCACGGCCGCGACGTCCAACTGGTCGAGGCGGAGCGGGCCGAAGGCCGGCTTGAGGTGGCGGTCGAGCAGCGACCGGTACGACACGCGGGTAGACCGCTTGAGCCCGCGCGCGTCCGGATAGGTTGCGAGCCAGTCGTCCGCGAACGCGGCGAACGAGAGCGCCGAAGGCTTGCGAAGCCCTTCCCGGCGCACGTCGGTCAGGCGGGCTTCCAGCTCGGCTCGTGCCTTCCCCTTGGTCCATCCGTCCGCTTCGAGCCGGCGCGTTCCTTGACCTGGCGGCCGGCAGCGTCGACGTACTTCACGTAGAACACGACGCCGCGCTTGCCCTGGCGGCGGATGACGCACGCACCCCGGGGCATCAGAAGCGCTCCGAGATGCCGAGCGTCCGGCGACGAAGCTCGGCCGCGGTTCGCTCGTCGCAGCGGTCCGCGACCGAGTTGACGACGTCGGCGTAGCCGGCCTCGAGCCCGTCCTCGCCGAAGTCGGCACGAACGTCGAGCTCGACTTCGCGCAGGGTCATCATCGCTTCGTCGATGTCGGTGATCATGGGGCGACTCCTTCCAAGGAGGCCGCCGGGCACGACGATTCCGGCGCCAGGCCCGCGGCCATGAAAAGAAACGAGGAGCTAGGGGCGTGCCGGAATCACGCAACCCGCATCTAACGGCGTCTCCGCCCGGAGGTCCAACGCCCGCTCGTCCGCCCATCGGCTACCCGCCCGCCTTCGGACGGCCGCGGGGCTCGGCCGCAGCATTCCCGCCCTGCCGCTGCTGCTCGACCCAGGCGAGCACGGCCTCGCGCTCGTACCGCCGATAGCGGCCGAGCGCGACGTGCGGGATGCGGCCAGGCCGCGTGGAAAGCCCTGGCATCCGTCTCGGTATCGGCTCCCGCCGGCGAAACTTGAGGCGTGCTTCGCTGATCAGGCGTTGGCGGGCGTGTCGCGAACGCGAAGGTGAAGGGCCGGGCATGGAGCCCGGCCCTTCGGCACTTCACTTATTGCTGAGAGATCGACTTACGGCGACGGTACCGGGAAGACCGACGTCGTGGCGACGTTGACCGTTGCCGTCTCGGCCCCGCATGCTGACTCGCCGGGGGCGAAGTTGTTGGCTGGATCACCGCTGTAGTTGACCTTCCAGTAGTAGGTCGTGTTGGACGTCGGGCTGACCGAAACGTTGGTCGCGGTCGCGCTTCCGGCCACGACGTTCTTCGTCTCGGTGCTGAGGGCGTTTGTGTCGCCCTGGCAGTCGGCGAGGGTCGGATAGAGCTTGAACGTCGCAGTGCCTCCCGCGTTGGCCCCGTTGGCAATCGTCAACGAGTCGCCAACGGTCCCACTCGTCGTCGCCGAGGCCGTCGGCTGCGTGCTCAGGCTCGGGATGATCAGCGGCAGGACCGCGTTTGACATGATCTGGTTGTCGCGGTTGCCGGCCGACGCGCCGTCGATGCCGTCGAGCTTGATGTGGTACGGGCCGCCGGAGATGCTGGAGGCGCCGCAGTTGTCGCCCCAGCCGCGCGGCGAACCCTCATCAGGTGTGAGGCTGGCGGCGAGATGTCCGCCGAAGAGCAGGTAGACGCGATGAGCGGAACCCGTCGTGTCGAATTCCACGTTGATTTTCTGGTACAGCCCTTCGGAGTCAGACGCGGTGCCGGTGTAGGTCATGTCCGTGAGGTCGCCGCCGAACATCGTGAACACCTGGCCCGGAAGCTGGTGTTCCGACGTCGTCGTGCTTTCCGTGGTGCAGGCAGAGTCCACCACGAGTGGGTCAGGATCGATGGGGAGCGTGTCGGCGTTAGCCGGGTCCCCGAGCAGCGTGTCGCATGCCGTCCCGGACGGGCCGTTCAAGCCCTGGCACGGATCAGCGGTTGTCTGCGTCGTGTTCCAGGTCGCGAGCGAGTCGTAGGCATGACCGTCGGCCTTGCGTACCAGGTATTGGAAGTCGTAGCTGTGGTGACCCGCAGGCAGACCGTCGACGAAGAGCCGCTGCGCGGTCACCTGGTCCTCGCGGTACTGCGAGTTGTTCGGGTTCAGGATGCCGTTGATCCAGGCGTCGCAGTCTGTCGTCGGATCCGACGCGCCGGCCACAAATGCGCCGTTCGCACACTGCGAGTAGTCGGCGACGCTCGGGCCCTTGGCCGCCGAGACGAAGCTGCCTCCTCCGATCAAGACGCCGAGCAAGACCCCGACTAGGGCCATCGTGAGAAGCGGCGTCTTCCTCCGCTTCGAGCCTCGATAGATCCGTTTCATTTTTCTCCTTCAGTTGCCGCATTGCGTGGACGGCGTCTACCGTCCACACCTGTGGAAAACACTACGACGGCGGCAACGCCGAGGGAATACGGCGTTTACCCGACCCTCCTACTGCAATCGAAGCAGTCACCTACTCGAGTCGGACGTAACGATCCACCCTTGCGCCATGCAGGACTGGACCGACGTTCGCCCCACGCCGGAGCAGAAGACGGCGTCCGCCGCGCGATCAACGAGCTGGCCGACCCGATCGGCGAGCGGCTTCAGCAGCTGGGGCATGGCGCTCAGAGACGACCTCGAGTAGCCGCGGCGGGCCACTCTCCCGCGGGCGTCCAGCCCAGCAGGTCGATCAGCCGGCCGGCCGCCTTCCCGCCCGGAAGCCCGGAGCCCGACCAGGACGCGGGCGGCCGTCCCTCCCCGCCCTGACGCTCCCAGAAGTCCTCGCAGCGGAAGGCGAACACGACCGCCGAGACGACGGCCCGCTCGTCCTCCGCAAGCTCGACCACCGACCCGTCCGCTCGCAACTCCCACCACCGGTCGGCCGGCAACCCGGCTCCGGCGAGCTCGCCCGTCTCGACCAGGATCGGCCGGCCGGCCTCGAGACGTTCCAGGCGGCCCAGGTCATGCGCGGACGGACGCCCGGCCAGCCAGGCCGAACGCTCGGCCCGCTCGCGCAGGTCGGCCAGGACGTCTTCGACGCGCGCGCCGCCGTCGACAACCTCGAGCCTACGACGCACCGCGGCGTTCCCAGCGGGCTCGAACCGCACGCGTCGCACGCCGCGTCGCAATCGACACGACGCCC
>Ga0126313_10000528_pt1 | contig 18297 bp, 20 predicted proteins | sample Plot105A_FD_89954 | JGI IMG/M metagenome (GOLD analysis project Ga0126313, IMG submission 89954) | Serpentine soil microbial communities from UC McLaughlin Reserve, CA, USA - Plot105A | ecosystem: Environmental > Terrestrial > Soil > Grasslands | place: USA: UC McLaughlin Reserve, Lake County...
GGAACGCCACGGCGGGTAGGAGGATGGAGTAATCCGAAGGAGGCATTACATGACTGAACCTGACCAGCCAGGCATGTCTGAGGAGCCGGAGCTCGACGCGCCGAGTGCGCCACCGTTCGCCGAGCACGGTAAGACCGAGGATGACCAGGAGTACGCCGTTGGGCGGACCAGCGACCCGGACGGCGCCAGTCGGGACCAACCAGCCGGCGAGGACTACGCGGGTAGCGGCTTCTAACCTCCGGTAACAAACGACATCCGAACAATTCTCGTCGAAGGTCGCGCGGCGGTGACAGTGCTATGGGGATGGAGCGGCCGACCGGACGAAGCTGACCACGGCTTCGATCTCGATGGGATCGGCGTTCGAGGTGTTCACATCCAGGGTTGGTGCGCCGAGTGTGAGCGGCTCGAATGATCGTTCGATCGCGAAGTGTCCGGTGTCGTCGTGTGCCGCGCGGCTTGGTTGTTCCCGTTGGCGCCTTTCGGCCCGAATCCGCGCCACTTCCGGGTCGACATGGCACCGGATGATCCGGAGTTCGGCGAGCGGCCTCAACGGCTCCAGCCCGCGCGCCCAGGAAGAGTGCTGGAACGCGGCTTCTGCCACATGGGTCACGCCGTGCTCCAGGAAGAGCCGGATGGTGGTGAAGAACAAGTCGTAGGTTCGCAACGTCAGGGGGTCGGAGGTGAACGGGACGAACTCCGGAGTAGCCGCCACCATGCCTTCCTTGAGCTCGTCTCGGGACAGCGCCGGGCAGCCCACCGCTGCGGCCAGTCGATGGGCGAGCGTGGTCTTACCCGACCCAGCCGGTCCGCTCACCACGATCAACGTTGGACGGCTGACGAGCTCTCTAACCTCAGGCACCCGCCAACTATGGCCTGCCAGCCGTCTCCGTGGGCAGATGGAGCTCCGAGGGAGCACGGCCGATCAGGCGACCTTCAGTACTCCCACGCGCTGGTAGGTGCTGTCCATCAGCGGCTGTTCAAGCGGCTTTGACAGGGCAAGGTGCTTGGCCGCCCCACCCCAGTACCGCAGGATTCGGCCCACCTCTTCGGGCTTGGGGTCAGGAAGTCGCTCAAGGTCGATTTCAATGAGGAGTTTCACGTCCTCAACTTGCCATATCCCCTGCCTTTGTGCCGGCCGGCCGACCGCTCATCGAAGCGGTGCTGGCGCGTCGGGGAACGCTCAGAGGACCGATCAGCTTGCCTGATCAGCTTCACGCTTCTGGTGGTAGTAGGTGATCAAGGACTGGGTCGAACCGTCCTGCTTACTCAGCGCCTCCTGATCCCCACCCACCGCGGGGGTCACCTGGAGGGCGAGTTGCTTGCCGAGCTCGACGCCCCACTGATCAAAGCTGTCGATGCCCCACACCACCCCCTGGACGAAGGTGATGTGTTCATACAGCGCGATCAGCTGCCCGACGACGGATGGCGTCAGGACCGGCGCCATGATCGAGGTGGTGGGCCGGTTGCCGGTGAACACCCGCGCCGGCACGATGGCCTCCGCAGTGCCCTCGGCGCGGACCTCCTCGGGGGTTTTCCCGAAGGCCAGCGCCGCGGTCTGGGCGAAAAAGTTCGCGAGGAAGAGCTCATGGACGTCGCTTTCACCGTCCCGAAGAGGATGCGCCGGGTTCGCCACGGCGATGAAGTCCGCGGGAATCATCCGAGTGCCCTGGTGGATGAGCTGGTAGAACGCATGCTGACCGTTGGTGCCGGGCTCGCCCCAGAAAACCTCACCTGTGTCGGTGGTCACCGGTGATCCGTCGTACCGCACGCTCTTGCCGTTGGACTCCATCGTGAGCTGTTGGAGGTAGGCGGGGAAGCGGTGCAGGAACTGGGCGTACGGCAACACGGCGTGCGTGTGGGCGTCGAAGAAGTTGACGTACCAGACGTTTAGTAGCCCCATCAGGACCGGCACGTTCCGCTCGAACGGAGTGTCCTTGACGTGCGTGTCGATGGCGTGGAAGCCCGAAAGGAAGTCGGTGAAGTTCTCCGGCCCGATCGTCACCGCGACTGACGTGCCGATTGCGGAGTCAACCGAGTAGCGCCCGCCCACCCAATCCCAGAAGCCGAACGCGTTCTCCGGATCGATTCCGAAGGCGGCGACCTTGTCCAGTGCCGTCGAGACGGCGACGAAGTGCTTCGCCACGGCGTCACTGGCCGCGTCGTCGCCGTCCGCAATGGCACCGGAGGATCGCAGTCCGTCAAGGAGCCAGCTCCGCGCCAGCCGCGCGTTGGTCAGGGTCTCCAGCGTGGTGAAGGTCTTGGATGCAACGATGAACAACGTCGTCTCCGGGTTGAGGTCTTTGGTCTTCTCCGCCACATCGGTCGGGTCGATGTTGGAGATGAAACGAGCCGTCAGGCCCTTCTGTACGTAGGGCTGCAGCGCCTCGTACACCATCACGGGACCAAGATCAGAACCACCGATGCCGATGTTGACGACAGTCTCGATCCGCTTGCCGGTCACTCCGGTCCACTCACCGCTGCGGACCTTGTTGGCGAAGGCGTAGACCTTCTCAAGGACCTCGTGCACCAGGGGCACGGCATCGGCACCATCGACGACCAGGCTTGCGTCCTTTGGCAGCCGAAGCGCGATGTGCAACACCGCCCGATCCTCTGTGACGTTGATGTGCTCGCCGGAGAACATGGCGTCCCGGCGCTCAGCGATGCCGACCTCCTTGCCCAGCTCGACGAGGGCGTCCAGGACGTCGTCGTTGATCAGGTTCTTCGAGAGGTCCACGTACAGGTCACCAGCCGTGAACGTGAGCTTCTCGGCCCGGGACGAATCCTCCGCGAACCACGCCCGCAGATCCGGCTGCAATCCTGTGCTCAACTCCTCGAGCCTGGCCCAGGCTGCGGTCTTGGTCGGATCAACAGGTTGGCTCATCGCGCCTCGCTTCGTCGGGGTGGCTCCTCGGGCAGCAGCCTACTGAGAGGGCAGTGCAACCGCATCCGGTCCTGACGACGCTGCAGAATCTTGATCATGACGCCGGCCGGCTCGGCCTTCACCATCTGGGGCCTGATCTACCTGACCTGATTGCCCTCGCGGTCTATCAGCTGCTGCCGGATCAGCAACATCCGTACCCGCCGGGCTGGAACCGTGCTGCTCCGCTGAGACTCGACACCGTGCTCCTCGGCTGAAGCGCGGCGTTGGCCAGGTGCTTGGGCGCACCCGCCATGCTGGGCGCGTGGAGTTGTTCAGCGAGATCTGGCGGCGTGCCAGCTCCGTTCAGCCGGCGCCTCCGCCCGCTCTGGCTGTCCTGGTTGCTGCCGCCGGCTTCGCCCTTGTGGCCTTGCCCTCGTTCTGGCCGTACACCCGGATGCTGGTGACGATCACCCACGAAGGATCCCACGCGGCCGCTGCCCTGCTTACCGGGCGCCGGTTGCACGGAATCCGGCTGCATTCCGATACGTCCGGACTCACCCTGTCGAGCGGCCGGCCCAATGGGCCGGGAATGATCCTCACCTTGGTCGCCGGCTATCTAGGGCCAGCACTCGCCGGGCTCGCCGCGGTAGGCCTCCTGCTCGCTGGACGCGGCCTTGCTCTGCTCTGGCTTGTCGTTCTGATACTCGGTCTGATGCTGCTGCAGATCCGCAACTTGCACGGCTTTGCCGTAGTCATCGGTTGCGTCGCGGTTCTGATCGCGGTCAGTTGGTACTTCTCTGCCACGGCGCAATCGACCCTGGCCTACCTCTTGACCTGGATCCTGCTGATCGCAGCACCGAAGCCGGTTGTGGAGCTGATTCGCCAGCGCCGGCGGGGACGAGAACGACACTCCGACGCCGATCAGCTGGCACGGCTTACCCGCGTGCCGGCCCCGCTCTGGGCCGCCTTCTTCCTGGTGGTCAACTCGGCTGGCTTGATCCTTGGCGCGGGTCTGTTGCTACCGGCGCTGATCCGGCTGGCGCACAGCGCCGGTGGCCTCGTCAGTGGCTGAGCAGCCAAAGGACAGCCGGTCAGCCACTGCTTAAAAGTCTCAGGCGGCCTGGCCGTAATTCCGTTCGGACAACACGACCCCGGCTCGCTCCAGTTCGGCCTCGACGCGAATCCGCTCGATGTCACGCTCCATGCCAGCAGTTTCTGCGCCGAGATCGTGCTCGATCTCCAACATCTGGCAGGCCTGGATCAACACTTGGTCGTAGGCGAGCCGGTCACCCATTTGGTGGGCCGCCGATCGATGGGCATCGCGGGTCACAACCGCCCGCAGCCGACGGAGATTCGCGGCCACCTGTTCAAGTGGAACACCACGTTGATCGCGCATCGCTCGCAAGTTCTTCCGGCGCTGCGCCGCCTGCTGCCGCGACTCCCTCCACCGGGCAATCGAGTTGTCCCAGCGTCCCGCCAGCAGGTCGTACAGCAACACCAGCCCGATCGGTACAAGGACCATGATGGACACGGCAATCGCACCGAGCACGACCTGATAAACGTCCACCATGAACAAACCCTAAGTCGCGCTCAGGTGCTCCACAAGCCGATCCATCGGGTCACGGCTAGCCGCTGCCGGAGTTGCCGTAAACCGTTACATGGACGTGATCATAATGATTGGCGGTGGCGGACCCGCGATCGGACATGAAGCGCCAGCCCTCGCTGGACCGCTGGACCGTCCAGATGCGCTGAGCGTAAATCACCTCGCTCGCGCCCAGCCGGGAGGCATTGGCGCGCACGTAGTTGGCGATCTGCCAACCGACAGTCGAGTCGGAGATCATCGCATCCAGCGCTCGGCCGGACGGGTGATACGGCAGTGAGTCGGCACGGACTCCGTGGTACGCGGTCACCTGTGGAAAACGGGCACAGATGGCGCGATGTACCCGTATGGCGTCGGCGGTCAAGCCGGACTCGACACTCGAGCCTGACCTGCAGGCCGCATTAGAGCTGCCGTTGGACGTGGCGGACGGGGTGGAGATGGACGGTTTCTTGGACGACAAGTACTCACTACGGACCCAGCGGCGCTGGTTGTCGTAAAGAACCGCCGCCCATCCGCGCACGGTTCCGCTGGTGATCGAGACTTTGCTCCCTACGGAGAGCACGGTGATCACCTTGCCGTCGACGCTCGGCTCGGTCCGAACATTGACCCCCGTCGTCGCGTACCGAAGGCCCGTCGCCCTCGGCGAAGCGCTCTTGGCTGCGGCCCTGGTAGTCGCGGTGGCCGACGGCGCGAGGGTAGGCGGTTTCTCCTTGGCCGAAGGCTTGGCTCGGAACACCTTGACGGAGGCTGAGCTCTTGACGGCCGGCCGGGAAGCCGCGCCCCGGCTCGTCCGAGCAGAGGCGCTGGCGGTAGCCGTCGGGGTTGGTGTTGCCACCGGCGCGGGAACCGCGGCGGTGTACTCAGGCTGCGGCCAGATGGCCACTGCTACTGCGGTGGCAAGGACCCCGATGAAAGCGAATGGTGCGACAACCCGTCCGACCCGGACTGCCAGCGGCGGTCGCGCCGCTCGGCGCGGGCGTGAACGAGCCAACCCAAACCACTCCCCCGAGTACATAAGGCCGAGATCGAACCGTTATCTTCGCGGGAGTCTAAGCATCAACGATCACAAATTCATATTCAGCGGTCCGAAGACTGGACGATGTGGCGAAGGTCACATCTACGCTCGGAACGCACTTGCCTCACTTATGGGTGTAAGTCGCCTGGACATGGGCGCGCGGGCTCCGCTTGTAGTCGGACACGAAGCGGCTGCCGGCGATCCAGAACCGCCACGGCCGATCCGCCTCGAGCGAGACGCCGACCCGAGGACCCGACATGATCGTCTCCGGATGCTCTACCGGCGGTTCGAGGCGCACCGGACCATCGCCCAGCAGATAGCAGCCTTTCTGTTCAGCGGAAAGCCGGAGGGCTGCACACAGCCGGCCGGGACCGCGAGCAAGATCGCGATCGCGCGCCCGGCCGCGCCGTGTCCGCGCTACCTCAACGCCGTCGACGATCTCACCGGCCCGCAGCAGGACACCGGCGGCGTGGCCCTCCGGCCCGCAGATGACATTCGCTGCCCAATGCATCCCGTAACTGAAGTAGACGTAGAGGTGTCCGGGCGGCCCGAACATGATGGCGTTCCGGGCCGTCCGGCCACGGTGAGCGTGCGAGGCAGGATCGGTGGGCCCGTCGTATGCCTCCACCTCGGTCAGCCGGACCGCCACCTCGCCGTGCCGCAGCGTCGCCCCGAGCAAGCTCGGCGCGACCTGATCGACGGGGCCACTGAGATTCCAGCTCATGGCGTCGAGTCTGCCTGGCGGGGGGAGAGGAGCTCCACCGTGCCGGCCGTACCGTCCACCCGAACCCGGTCACCGGTCTTCAACCGCATCGTCGCGTCTCCGCAGCCGACCACGGCCGGTATACCGAGCTCGCGGGCCACGATCGCGGCGTGGGACAACGGAGCACCGACGTCAGTAACTACCGCCGCGGCTCGCGGGAAGAGCGGAGTCCAACCGACGTTGGTCACAGTCGTGACCAGCACCTCACCGGATCTGAACGCCGATCCGTCGACCGCGTCGGCCAGCACCCGTACGGGCGCCTCTACGATGCCTGAGGAGCCGGGGAAGCCGGAGATCGTCATGCCGGCCTCGGCCAAGGGCCGCAGCGGATACGAGCTGGGCGATTGACCGTCGAGTACGTGACGGTCCACGCGGCGGTTGGGGTCGGCTGCCCAGCGATAGGGGTCGAAGGGTCCACGGATCAGGGCTGGATACTTGGGCAGGGAACAGTAGGCCCGATAGGCGGTCCGTCGGTCGCCGATCAACCGGGGGCTGAGAGTCTCTCCCTGCAGAGCGCGAATGATCTCCCGCCCTTCGAGGAAGAAGATGTCTTCGCCTAGCGCAGTCAAATCACCAGCCTTGAGCGCGAATGCTCGCAGCACCCAAAAGTAACGGATCACCTCGGTCCGGGCGCGTTCCCGGTCCCGGCTGATCTCCGCCCAGTGGGCGAGCTGCCGATGCAAGAACCCAGCTTGCCAGGGATGCCTCTCCTCGAGTTCCATCCAGGCGGCGTCTCGGGCCGCCTGCTGGGTGGCGAGGAGCTCGCGGTAGCCGGCGGGCGCCCTGGCCTCCAACTGCTGATCGATCCAATGCGGGTCCTCCGCGGGTCGGGGCGTCGAGATCTCGAACTCGTGCGGGCCGCGATGGCCGTAGCGTCGATTGAAGGTTTCGCGATCGATCTCGGCTCGGTCGAGCTGATCAAGACCGTCGAGTAGTCCGAGGCTGGCCAGCTGACCGGCTTGGGCACCGAGCCCGGCGGTCAGGGCGTTCGCCGCAGCGTCGCCCACCAGCCGCTGCAGCCGCTTCCGAGTCGTGACGAATGAGGCTCCGCTGGACCGGGTCGCGGCCGACAGCATCCAGCTCACCCGGTTGAACTCCGGATCGAGGACGTCGGTCCACAGCTGCGCCAGCTCGTCGGCGGAGGTGGTCGCCGCAATCTCGGCGCGGCGCTGTTCACAGCGTCGCGGATGATCGGCGAGGTAGTGGTTCAAGATCTTCTTGTCCCGCCGCGCTTCACCGAGCACATGGATGGCCATCGGCAACACGCCGCGGAGGATGGCCAGCCGAGGTGCCTGAACCGGCGGAATCTCGAGATCATCGGGTAACCGGCCGAACACCTCCTCCGTGAGGTCGCGGAAGCGCTTCTCCGGCACGCCGAAGGCGCCCGACAAGGTCTTCATGACGCTGACGTTGAGGTAGATCCGCCCGCCGATCCGGCCATAGCCAACAAAGGGTGGGATGGACGCCGTGGCCATGGCGTCATGCAGGAAGACCTGGACCATCGACCAGGTGGCCGGCGTCATGACGTCGGGGATGGCCTCGCCGACGTTGGTGTTGGTCCACAGAAAGTCACCGTCGCGGCTGTCGTTCCATGGGTCGGGCGGATTCAACGTCGTGATCGGCCGAGCCTGCAGGACAAACAACTGATCGCCGGTACGGCACCATTCGACGTCCATCGGGCGCGCGTAAAGATCAGCAATCGTGGCACCTAGGGCTGCGAGTTCGCTGACCTGGGCCTTGGTAAGGGAGGCCTCGGCCTGCCGCCCCATGGGCACGGGTCGGTCGGTGATCCCGCCGACGGCCGGCACAGTCATGATCGGCTTCGGCATGATCACACTCCGCAGCAAACGGCCGGAATTGCGGTCGACGGTGAAGCTGTCCGCAGTCACGCTTCCGCTGACCACCGCCTCGCCAAGTCCCCAGGCCGCGTTAATTTCGATCACTGAGGTATCGCCGGTGACGGGATCCGCGGTGAGCATCACCCCCGCTGCATCCGCGTTCACCAGGCGCTGCACGACGACAGCCAATTCGACGCTGCCCTGCTCGATGCCGTGGAGACTCCGGTAGCGGATGGCACGCTCAGTCCACAGCGAGGCCCAGCAGCGCTGCACAGCGTCCACAAGCCGATCAAGGCTGTTGACGTTCAGGAATGAGTCCTGCTGACCGGCGAACGAGGCGTCCGGTAGGTCCTCCGCGGTGGCTGAGGAGCGGACGGCAACAGGTGGCGAGCCAAGGCGGGCATAGCCGGTCGCAATCTCATGAGCAACTGCTGCCGGCATCGGAAGGGAGGTGAACAGCTCACGAAGGTGGGCCGCCGGCGCCTCGAGCGCTTTGGCATCGGTGCCGGCGAGTGCCGCAGTGTGCTTGATGATCTCTGGCTCGAGCTGGTGGTTGGCAATGAAGGCTCGGTACGCCGCGGTAGTGATGTGGAAGCCGTCCGGGACCGGGAGACCGGCGGCGACCAGCTTCGCCAGCGACTCGCCTTTGCCGCCCAGAGCCTCCAGGCTCGGCGCGGGATCGTCGAGTGGGCGCACGTACATCGTTGTCATGCCGCCTCCTTGTTACCACTAGAAGGCGGTGGCTGTTACCACAGAAGGCGAATGGCTGTTACCGGTAGAAGGCGATAACTGTTACCAGTAGAAGGCGGTAGCTGAACGCTAGCTGAGGCTTCTGCTGGTGGGTTTCTCCATTGGTATCTCGACTGACGAGGGACGGCCAGCAGGGTGCGCGCTCGGCGTGCCGGTCGACTGGTGAGCGATCTGCTTGCCACCGCTCGAGGGACATCGATCGTGCTCCGGTCTCGGTGACCGGCATTTCCCAAGCCGAGGTTGATCGCGCCCGATTACTGGAGCCGAGGTGCTCCGTCACGCTGTCCGGGTGGCAGGTGATCATCCCGGTCGACTCCGGCAAGGTCGCCGCGATCATCCGCAATCTCCTCGACAACGCGCTGCACGCCGCCGGTCCGGGTGGCGGGATCCTGGTGGCTTTGAAAGTGGAGGGGGGCCAGGCCGTGCCGTATGTCGCGGACTCCTGTCCCGGCGTCCCGGCCGCTGACTGGGAACGCATTTTCGAGCGGTTGATCAGGCTGGATGACACCCGATCCACCGACAGTGGGGGCTCCGGCCTTGGTCTGGACATCGCCCGCGGTTACGCCCGTGCCCACGGTGGCGAGCTGACCTGCGCCGAGCCCGACGCAGCCCCTCCTTGCCGGCACCGGCAGCCGTACCGGCGCAGTCTTCCGCCGAGCCTTCCCATCCACCCGGCCGGACCAGCCCTCAGCCCAACCCGCCAATCCGCCCGCGAACCTTTCATGCTGCGGAATCTTCGGCAGCAAATGAAAGGGTCGCCAGGATCCTGGGACCGCCAAGTCGAGTTTGAGCCGGTCGGGCCGTCGTTACCCGGATCGCGAGGCCGCCGGTGGATCGAGCCTCAGCCAGTCGGCCGTCGTTACCCCGATCGCGAGGGCCGCCGGTGGATCGAGCCTCAGCCGGTCGGGCCGTTGTTACTCGGAGTCGCGTTCGTATTCCGCCGGAGGATGGCCGGCAGCGCCGCGATGGCAATGATCAGGAGCACGACGAAACCGGCGGCGAGATAGGCGGCGGTTCGTCCGGCGACAACGTCGAAGATCAACAACACGGCGCCCGCGCTGACAGTCGCGACGCCGACCAGCGTCAGGCGCAGCAGCACGTGAGCCGTCTGGACGGTCCGGAACTTGATGTGCCGCCGGAACAGTCCGCGATGCAAGTTGACCGGCGCAAGGCCCAACGCCGTCGTCGTTACGGCCGCGAGGACCAAGAACAGATAGGTCCGCTGCTGAAACAGGGTGAGGGTCTCGAACTTCGGCTGGAAGGCGATGGCCAACAGGAAACCGGTGAGGATCTGGGTACCGGTCTGGGTGACTCGCAACTCCTGCAGGATGTCGTTCCAGTTGCGATCCATCTTTTCGTTGAGCGTCTCGTCCCGGCCGTCAGACGGGTCAGCATCACCGGACCTTTGGCTCGCAACGCTCGGCGGACCACTCTGTAAGGACTCTGTCACGCGCGCTCCACTCCGTTCCTATACCCGGTAACGGGCGAGACTAAGCTCAGGCGCGGCCGAGTTCAATTCGGTTGATCAAGTCCTCCAGCGCGTCTTCGAATTCGTCGCCGTACACGTCCTCGGAGAGCTGTGCCGTCAGCTGCTGCAGGATCGGGTAGTCCGCGAGGTTGTTGCTTTCGTAGAACTCGATGTCCTCTGCGGCGTTGTCGGTCAGGTCGTCCTCGCCGGTACCGGTTTCCAGCAGCAGGTGCCCCAGCAGGAATGTAGAGAACGCCCGGTACGCGGTCACGCAGTCGTCACTGGAGAAGCCATGGCGACCGAGGCCCTCGAGGAAGCCCTCGACCCAACGCAGGCTCCGTAGCGGTGGCCGTAGCCACGGCGCAGCGGGTGGACGGGTGGCAACGAGCGGAAAGACCTTGGGATGCCGCAGCGCCAGATCTCGTACGCCGTGCGCCATCTTCTCCAGGAACTCCTGCCACGAATCGGCATAGCTGCCGGTCATGGTTCGCTGATAGAGCTCGTCCATCACCGCCTCGACTACGCCGTCGAGAAGCTGCTCACGGCCCGGCACATACCGGTAGAGCGCCATGGCCTCAACGCCTAGTCGAGCGCCGAGGCGACGCATGGTGAGCCGATCCCGGCCGAACTCGTCGATGAAACGCACGGCCTCCCGAATAATCAGGTCTTGGTCGAGCGGCCGCCGAGCACTGACCCGCTCTGCGGCCACCCGCTCGGCCAGACCTAGCCGGCGCTGCGGACGGGAGGCGGTCTCTGGCTCGTCGGAAATGACTGTCACCCCCATCCTGACTCACGCTTGACCAGGCTTGCCGCTGGCCACTCGCCCCCACGGATGGCCGAGGTCCCAGAAACATTTACAGCGTAAACCAGAAGGTCTATAGTTGGGCTTACGCCGTAAACGGACTGCTTCAGGCTCATCATAGTTGACTCGTTCTGAAGCGCTAGAGGGCAGAAGCAGCCGCTCAACCACCGTTTGCACAGGGAATTCCCTGCGCGACTTCGTACCAAAGGAGGGCGAATCATGGGCGGATTGGAAGGCAAGGGCGAAGAGCTCAAGGGCGACATCAAGGCTCGCGTCGGCGATGCCACCGACAACAAGGACATGGAGGCCGAGGGCTACGCCGATCAGGCGTCCGGCAAGGCCAAGCAGGCCGTCGAGGACGCCAAGGACAGCGTGCGCGATCTGGACGACAGCGATCGGAAGCTCTGACCCGTCGGCGCCGAACGCCGCGCGCTGAAGCGGGACGGCCCATCTCTCACGGGGGAGATGGGCCGTCCCGCTTTTGGCCGCAGTTCGTAGCAGCCTCCGCTTGTGATTCGAAAGACTCAACGCACGCCGGTTCAGGACAGGCTGATCCGCGCCAGGGTCGGACCGCCGACCGCACGCCCGCGTCCGACACACGCGCGCACCTCCGGTCTGACATCACCCTGACATCAGGCTGAGAGCCCTTCCAGCTCTCGGTTTAGAGTCGCTGCGCCATGCCGCTGCTCCTCGATCTGACGCCGCTTCGAGCGAGCGTGGAGTTTCGGCGGCTCTGGTGGGGGCTCGGTGTAGCGAATTTCGGCAGTCAACTCACGCTGGTGGCAGTCGGCCTTCAGGTGTACGCGATCTCTGGCTCCACGCTGTCGGTCGGCATTCTGGGCATCTGTGCCCTCGTTCCGCTTATTGCCCTGGGCCTCTACGGTGGCGCTCTGCTCGACACGTACGACCGTCGCACGGTTGCGCTGCTTTCGGCCATTGGACTGTTCCTGGTCACCGCGGCCCTTGCCATCCAGGGCTGGCTGCATATCGACTCGGTGCTGGTGCTCTACATCCTGGTGGGCCTGCAGTCAGCCGCATTCGCGATCAACAATCCCGCTCGTACCGCAATCATCCCGCGCCTGTTGAAACCCGCGATGTTGCCGGCGGCGAACGTGCTGACGACCACGGCTTGGAGCAGTGCCTTGGTCCTCGGGCCGCTGATCGGCGCAACGCTCGTGGCCGCCTCCGGTTTCGCCGCGGCATACACCGTGGACATGATCATGTTCACGGCCGGTCTGTGGGCGTTGTGGCGGCTTCCCCCACTGCCGCCCGAGAAGAGCCTCGACCACCCCGAACGTAAGCGCGGATTTGCCGCTGTCGCGGAAGGCCTGCGTTATCTCGCCAGCCGGCGCAATGTGCGGATGACTTTCGTCGTCGATCTCATTGCCATGATCTTCGCCATGCCACGAGTGCTGTGGCCGGCCGTCGGGGTCGTATTCCTGGGCGGTGGCGCGACGACGACCGGGCTGCTGAACGCGGCGTTCGCCGTCGGTGCGGTATTAGCCGGGCTGTTCTCCGGCGGACTGGTCGGCGCTCGCTGGCAGGGACGGCTGATCTGCCTGGCGATCACGATCTACGGGCTGTCCGTAGCGGCCTTCGGTGGGGTGTTGTTGGTCGTCGGGCCCACCTCACCACGTGCGGTGCTGGTCACAGCCCTGATCGGGGCGATGAGCTTCCTCGCCATCGCGGGGGGCGCGGACGCGGTCAGCGCCGTCTTCCGCCAGACCATCCTGCAGACGGCCACACCGGACTCGATGCGCGGCCGGTTGCAGGGCGTCTTCATCGTCGTGGTTGCGGGTGGTCCCCGGCTGGGTGATCTGGTCCTCGGGGCAGGCGCCAGCTGGGGAAATGAAGGGCTCGCCGCACTGGCCGGGGGGCTCATCTGCGTGACACTGCTCAGCCTTGTCAGCCTGACCCAGCGAGGTTTCCTGGCCTACGACTCCCGTAATCCGACTCCCTAGGAAGGTCGTGGTGACGTCCGGGCAGCACCGCGCCAGTGCGCGATCCGTGGCGGTGATGGGCGGCTCCCGGTGGTGCCGAGCGGGAAGGGTATCCGTTCAGGCACGCGAACGCGGCGACGGCCCGTCAGTGTCGACCAAGATCAGTAAGTGCCGGCTCGAGTTGATCAAGACCGTGGTCGAGCTGCGCCTCGGTGATCACGATCGGCGGGGCCAGCCGGATGGTGGACCCGTGGGTGTCCTTGGCCAGCACGCCTCGTCGAGCCAGCGCCTGGCACAGGTCACGACCGGTGCCCAGCTCTGGCTCGATGTCCACCCCGGCCCAGAGTCCTTGGGAACGTACGGCGACGACGCCGCGTCCGATCAGCTGGTCCAGTCGAGCCCGAAGCTGGAGCCCGAGACGGGCGGCGCGATCTTGGTAGTAACCGGTCCGGAGCAGGTCCACGACGCCTTGACCCACTGCCGCGGCGAGAGGGTTACCGCCGAAGGTGCTGCCGTGCTGGCCGGGCTTGAGCACACCCAGCACCGCCCGATCAGCCACCACAGCAGAGACCGGCACAATGCCCCCACCGAGGGCCTTACCGAGCAGGTAGACGTCGGCGACCACGTCCTCGTGCTCGCACGCCAGCGTTCTGCCGGTGCGGCCCAGACCGGACTGGATCTCGTCGGCGATCAGTAAGACATCGTGCTGCCTTGTCAGCTCGCGGAGGCCGGGCAGGTAGCCGGGAGGTGGGATCCGTACGCCTGCCTCACCCTGAATGGGCTCGATCAGCACGGCCACGACGTCGTCGGTCAGCACTGCCCGGATGGCCTCGAGATCCCCGTACGGGACGGTGACGAAGCCAGGCGTGTAGGGGCCGAATCCTCCCCGGGCCTCTGGATCATCGGAGAAGCTGATGATGGTCGTGGTGCGGCCGTGGAAGTTGCCGGCGGCCACGATAATCTTGGCGTATCCCTCGGGCAGGCCCTTGACGTCGTAACCCCACTTGCGCGCCACCTTGATGCCCGACTCGACGGCCTCGGCGCCGGTGTTCATGGGCAGCACCATGTCCTTGCCGATCAGGTCCGCCAGCGCGACCGCAAACGGTGCCAATCGATCGGAATGGAAGGCTCGCGACGTCAAGGTGAGCCGGTCGAGCTGTCGCCGGGCCGCCTCGACCAGGACTGGGTGGCGGTGGCCGAAATTGCTGGCCGAGTAGGCGGCGAGGAAGTCGAGGTATTCCCGGCCTGCCGTGTCGACGACCGTGGCTCCCAATCCTTCAGCGACCACCACGTCAAGCGGGTGGTAATTGTGCGCAACGTGCGCGTCCTCGAGCGCGATCAGATCGATGGCGGCCGGTGCTTCAACAGCAGTCATGGGGTCGATTGCCTCCTCAGGTTTCCAGGCTAAACCGGGATTTCACAAGAACGATAGATTTGTCGGTGGAAGTGAGGTCACAGCTTTGCGTCCTGACGATGTCGATCACAAGATCCTTGCGCTTCTGCTGGACGACGGGCGCACCAGCTTCACCGCCCTTGGCCAACAGATCGGACTGTCCACCGCCGCCACCAAACGGCGAGTCGACCGGCTGGTGCGAGATGGCGCGATTCGGCGCTTCACCGCGGACCTGGAGCCGGCCGTCCTGGGCTGGAGCATCGAAGCCTTCGTCGAGCTCTATTGCGAGGGCCGCGTACCGCCGGACCGAATGCGGGACATGGTCAGAACCATCCCGGAGGTCGTCGAGGCCTACACCGTCACCGGCGAGTCGGACGGCCTGCTGCGGGTCCGGGCCGCCGACACCGCCCACTTCGAGAAGGTCCTCGGTGTGATCCGCAATTCGCCCGGCGTGAGCCGTACCCGTTCGTCCCTCGTCTTGTCCCGACTCTGAGCTGCTGCCATACCCGAGTCGAGGGTCGGTTGCGGCAAGCTGAACAGGGGACTAATCGATCTGGCCACATGCGTTACGTTTTCGACAGCGCAGGCGCGCGCTGCCCTCTCGCAGGAAGAAGTCCCGTGTTGCGCACGATGTTCAAGTCAAAGATCCACCGGGCCACGGTCACGCACGGCAACGTGCACTACGTCGGATCACTCACCTTGGATGCGGATCTGATGGATGCGGCTGACCTGCTGCCGGGGGAACAGGTCGCCGTTGTCGATGTCGACAACGGGGCACGCCTGGAGACCTATTTGATTCCCGGCGAGCGGGGCTCCCGCACGGTCGGGATCAACGGGGCCGCGGCCCGCCTGGTGCATCCTGGCGATTTGGTGATCATCATCTCCTACGCCGTGCTCTCCGATTCCGAAGCCCGCACCTTCTCGCCCACTGTGGTCCACGTCGATCATGACAACCAGATCGTGGCCATCGGCACCGATCCGGCAGAAGAGCTCGCAGGGGTCGTCCATGACTCAACCACCCGCTAGCGCCCCTGCCCGGCGAATCCGGCTGACCGACTTCGCCGCCGCCAAACGCGAAGGACAGCGCTGGGCGATGCTCACCAGCTACGACCAGTACACGGCCGAGATCTTCGATGAGTCCGGCGTCTGGGCGCTCCTGGTGGGCGACTCGGCCGCAAACAATGTGCTCGGTTACGAGACCACACTGCCGGTGACGATCGAGGAGCTGCTGCCACTGGTGAGAGCGGTCGTCCGGTCTGCGCGACGAGCCTTCGTGATCGGTGACCTCCCGTTCGGCACGTACGAGGACGGCCCGTCACAGGCGCTGCAGACCTCGATCCGGTTCATGAAGGAGGGTGGCTGCCACGCCGTGAAGTTCGAGGGTGGTGTACGGGTCGCCCCGCAGATTCGCAAGGTCATCGAGGCCGGCATCCCGGTGATGGGCCACGTCGGTTTCACTCCGCAGAGCGAGCACCAGCTCGGCGGATACCGGGTACAGGGCCGAGGCGCCGCCGCGGAAAGGTTGTTGGCCGACGCTCATGCTGTGGAGGACGCGGGGGCGTTTGGCGTGGTGCTGGAGATGGTGCCCGGCGACCTGGCCAAGCAGGTGACTGCGGAACTGACCATCCCGACAGTCGGGATCGGCGCGGGCCCGGACTGCGACGCCCAGGTGCTGGTGTGGCAGGACATGGCGGGGCTGCGGCGGGGAAAGATCCAGCGCTTCGTCAAGCAGTACGCCAATCTCGCTCAGGTCATCGGCGACGCCGCCAGCGCGTACGTGAACGACGTCCGTACCGGGACCTTCCCTTCGACGGAGCACACCTTCCCCAGCAGCACGACCAGCTCCAGCTCATGATCGTCGCCCGAACTCTGCCGGAACTGCGGCGCCAACGAGCCTCGTTCGACCCTGGTCATCGGGCGGCATTCGTCCCCACCATGGGTGCCTTGCACGCCGGTCACCGGTCTCTGATCGCCCTCGCCCGCTCGCTGGCCGATTTCGTGGTGGTCAGCATCTTCGTGAATCCCTTGCAGTTCGCGCCCAATGAGGACTACGTCCGCTACCCCAGGCCGCTCGAGGCCGACCTCGCCGTCTGTGGAGAAGACGGCGTCGACCTGGTCTTCGTACCGCAGGTGCCCGACCTCTATCCGCCGGGCCGCTCGGTCACGGTGAGCGCCGGCCCAGTGGGCGCGGGCTTCGAGGGCAGAGCCCGTCCCGGCCACTTCGACGGCGTGCTGACCGTGGTGGCCAAGTTGTTCAATCTTGTCCGGCCGGATGTCGCAATCTTCGGCCAGAAGGATGCTCAGCAGCTCGCGTGCATCCGTCGGATGGTGCTCGACCTCAATGCCACAGTGGAGATTGTCAGCGCACCTATCATCCGGGAACCGGACGGTCTGGCTCTGTCGAGCCGGAACCGCTACCTCTCCGCGGAGGAACGTCGCCGAGCCCTCGCCCTTTCCGCCGCCTTGGCCGCCGGCGCTCGGCACTCCGGAGCCACGGCCTCTCAATCGGCCGCACGGGAGGTGCTCGCCGAAGCAGAATCTGATCCCTCGTTCTCATTGGACTACCTGGCCCTGGTTGCGCCGGACACCTTCACCCCCGTAGCCGATACGTTCACGGGCGAGGCGCTGATGATCGTCGCAGCAACGATCGGCTCAACCCGATTGATCGACAACACCACCGTCACATTGACCGAGGCCGAGGCCACCGGTTCCCTGGCCGAGGCGGACGACGCTTCAGCTGGTGAAGGCCGGCAAAGCTGGGATCGGACGACAACAACGGCAACCGCGAGAGGTTAGCGGTGGATCTCGAGGAAGTCGCCGACGAGCTCTACGGCAGCTCACCTGAGGACTTCGTCGAGCGTCGCACTGAGCGGGTGGCGCAAGCACGCCAAGCCGGCGACCGGGTTGTGGCCAAGCAGATCAGCCAGCTCCGGCGTCCCACCCGGACCGCCTGGATGGTGAACCTTCTGGCGCGGGCCAACCCTGCCGAGATAAGCCAGCTTCTCGATCTCGGCCGAGAGCTGCAGGACGCTCAGCAGCGGGCGGCCGGAGATGATCTTCGCCGACTCTCGAAATCGCGCAGATCGGTAGTGGATGAGCTGACCAGGCAAGCGGCCGACCTAGCCCGCGCCGCAGGCCATGCACCGACGGAAGGCACTGTCCAGGAAGTCAGCCAGACGCTTCAGGCCGCGCTCGCCGACCCCGCCATTGGGGACCTCGTCCAGCGCGGCCGGTTGGCCCAGGCAGCCTCTTACGGAGGTTTCGGACCCAGCAGCCAGACGTCCGACGCGTCCGCCGATCTACTCACCGCTCTTGCGGCGTCAGTCGGTGGTCAGCAGGATCGTCCCAGCCGGGACGAGGCAGAAACAGACCAGGTCGCGGGACCCGACCCCCAAGCCCAGCGGGAGCTCGAGGAAGCGATACGCACCTGGGAAGCAGCCGCCGGCGAAGCTGCTAAAGCCGCCGATGAGGCGGACCAGGCGACGACGCGGGCAGACGACTTCGCCGACCGCATCGAGTCGCTCCGCGACGAGCTCCGGCAGGCAGAGAGCTCCGAACGTGAGGCCCGCAATGATGCCCGGGCGGCACGCAAGCGCGCCCAACAGCTCCGACAGGAGGCGGCCGCGGCGGAACAGCGCGCTACCGCCCTTCGGGAGAGGCTCGGCAATCACGTGCGGTGAGGCTGCATCGGCGCAGCCGCGGAATCCCGAAGACTAGACATGTGCGGACCATCGGCGTCGAAGAGGAGCTGCTCCTGGTCGACGGGCGAACCGGCGAACCGACGGCCATCGCCGAGCGCCTGCTACGGATCCGGCGACACGACACACCGGCCGACGAGGAAAAGGGCGAACGACCTGGGGGTAGGACC
>Ga0126313_10000529_pt1 | contig 18294 bp, 19 predicted proteins | sample Plot105A_FD_89954 | JGI IMG/M metagenome (GOLD analysis project Ga0126313, IMG submission 89954) | Serpentine soil microbial communities from UC McLaughlin Reserve, CA, USA - Plot105A | ecosystem: Environmental > Terrestrial > Soil > Grasslands | place: USA: UC McLaughlin Reserve, Lake County...
AAGTGTTGGAGGACGGGAGCGAACTAGGCGACGAGCAGGACCACACGATCTGGCGGTCTTCAATGTCGCCTGGCCTGTCTTCGTTCCAAGTTGGCTATTCACGCTGGCGGCTGGCGTGGTGATGTTGATCATTGGCGCGGTTCGACGCCCCAGGCCTCTCCTCCGATACTCCGCCTGGGCCTTAGGGTTTTGCGTGTCGAGTGCCGTGGTTGTCGCCTTATTTGCGAAGCAGGTTGAGCCCACCTCGGCTCGTCCTGATAGCGACAATCTTCAGTATGCGGTCAGTCCTGACTCGCCTCAATGAACTCGATACCGTGTTCGCGAGCAATTTCAAAAATTCGATTCTGATCCGGCCCATCGGAATTTGCCAGCTCCTTGGCATATCGGGTCATGAATATCTCCCAGCCCGATGGAGTTGTGATGATCCAATGACGGCCAGTCGTTGTTCCAATGTTTCGATAGCAATGGGCTATCCCTTTTGGCAGGGTATACGACCCCGCCAACTTCAATCCAGCGCCCCTCAGCATAAAAGCTATAACGTCCTTCGAGAAGAAGGAAGAACTCGTCCTCGTTCCGATGGATATGGAGCGGCGGACCCGAATCTGGTGCCTGCGTGCCAGCGACTACCGTCAGCGTTCCACCAGTCTGTTCACCACTGAGCATGATGGAAGCAATATCCCCTCCGGGAAAGTGAAGGTTTTTGCCAGCTTCGGGCAGTACAAAGAATGGCTTCGACTGGGTCTTCATCGAATCTTGTCGCGGACTTGACCAGGCTGGGTGGTCGCTGGCGGTCATGGCCTCAGCATGCTCCTCGCCCGCCGGTCTGCACAGTCGCGACAGCGGAATCATCTCCGCATGGAGAAACTGCGGATCTGCGGCGAGCCGCCCTTTAGGACGTCCTAACCCGTGGGCGGTCAAGACCATCACTCATGACCTCTTCGATTTTAGAGTCACCGGACGTTATCGCTTGGCTCGCGCGCGGTTTAGCGTGGAGGTGTGACTCTTCCCGCGGCGGGCACATCTGCAGCTCATGCCGCAGGCGTCGAGCGGTTGCTGGCGAGCTACCGGACGATTCCTGCGTCAGCCCAGGTGCGACTGGCAAAACAGACCTCCAACCTGTTCCGCGCCCGGGTGAGGAACGACGGTCCCCGCCTGGACACGTCGGGATTGACCGCGGTGATCTCAGTCGACCCCGAAACCATGACTGCTGATGTGGCCGGGATGTGCACCTATGAGGACCTCGTTGCGGCCACCCTGCCGTACGGGCTGTCCCCACTGGTGGTCCCTCAGCTGAAGACGATCACCGTCGGCGGTGCCGTCACCGGTCTCGGTATCGAGTCGGCCTCGTTCCGCAACGCAATGCCACACGAGTCAGTGTTGGAGATGGACATCTTGACCGGAACCGGCGATGTGCTCACCGCTTCACCCGAGCACCGTCCCGAGTTGTACCGCGCATTTCCCAACTCCTACGGAACGCTCGGGTACTCGGCACGGCTGCGGATCGAGCTGGAAACCGTCCAGCCCTTTGTCGCGCTGCGTCATGTCCGCTACCACAGTTTGACCGACCTGATCGACGGGATGAATGGCATCGTCGAGACCCGCAGCCTGGACGGGGCCCGCGTCGACTACCTAGACGGCGTGGTGTTCAGCGCCGACGAGTGCTACCTGTGTGTCGGTCGGCAGACCACCAGTCCCGGGCCGGTCAGCGACTACACCGGCCAAGACATCTACTACCGGTCGATCCAGCACGGCAGCGGCATCAAGCACGACCGGCTCACCATCCACGACTACCTCTGGCGGTGGGACACCGACTGGTTCTGGTGCTCCCGCGCATTCGGCGCCCAGAATCCGCGGCTGCGGCGATGGTGGCCGCGGCGTTACCGGCACAGCAGCTTCTATTGGAAGCTGCTCCAGTACGACCGGCGGTTCAACATCGCCGACCGCATCGAGAAGTGGCACGGGCGTCCGCCCCGAGAACGCGTCGTGCAGGACGTGGAGGTGCCGATTGAACGGTGCGCTGAATTCGTGGACTGGTTCCTGTCCCGCGTGCCAATCGTGCCGATCTGGTTGTGCCCGCTGCGACTGCGCGACCAGTGGCCGCTGTACCCCATGCGGCCCGGCCACACCTACGTCAATGTCGGTTTTTGGTCGTCGGTCCCGGTTGGGGTTGCTGAGGGCGAGACGAATCGGCTGATCGAGCGGAAGGTCCGTGAGTTTGACGGGCTCAAGTCGCTGTACTCGGACGCCTACTACTCCCAGGATGAGTTCGACGAGCTCTATGGCGGTGATGAATACAGGATCGTGAAGAAGGCGTACGATCCCGACTCCCGTTTCCTCGACCTCTATGCGAAGGCGGTGCAAGGACGGTGACGGCATTCAAAGAGCGTGTGACCACCTCGTCGACCCCGGGCAGGATGTCTCTGGCTCAGATCGTGGAGATATTGGTCGGTGGTCGGCTCCCGCTTCGGTTCACCGCTTACGACGGCAGTGCGACGGGACCCGCTGACGCCCTCGGTATCGACCTCGTGACCCCCCGCGGCACCACGTATCTGGCAACCGCGCCCGGCGAGCTGGGATTGGTTCGCGCCTACGTGTCGGGGGATCTTCAACCCCACGGTGTGCACCTTGGTGACCCGTACGAGCTACTCAAGGCCCTCGACGCCGACGTTAAGGTCACCAGGCCGCCGGCCCGGATGCTAGCCGACATCGTCCGCTCCATCGGCATCGAGCATCTTGTACCCATCGCTCCCCCGCCGCAGGAGGTGCCGCCCCGGTGGCGCCGCACTGCGCACGGGCTCCGGCACAGCCGGACGCGCGACACCGAAGCGATCCACCACCACTACGACGTCTCCAACACGTTCTACCAACTGGTACTCGGCCCCTCGATGACCTACACCTGCGCCTGCTACCCGCACGCCAACGCGACGCTGGACGATGCGCAGGACAACAAGTACCGGCTGGTGTTCGACAAGCTCCGCCTCAAGGCGGGTGACCGACTCCTCGACGTCGGTTGCGGCTGGGGCAGCATGGTTCGCTACGCCGCACGCCGAGGTGTGAGGGCCACCGGGATCACGCTTTCGACCGAGCAGGCGGCCTTGGCGCAAAAGGCGATCGCGGAGGAAGGGCTGACCGGGCTCGCCGAGGTCAGGCACGGCGACTACCGCGAGATCCGGGAGACGCAGTTCGATGCGGTGTCCTCCATCGGGTTGACCGAGCACATCGGCGTCGCCCACTATCCCGCCTACTTCCGGTTCCTCCGGTCCAAGCTGCGGACCGGAGGATTGCTGCTCAACCACTGCATCACCCGGTCCGACAACAGATCCGCACCTGCCGCGCGCGGGTTCATCGACCGCTACGTCTTCCCGGACGGGGAGCTGACGGGGTCGGGCCGGATCATCACCCAAGCTCAGGACGCCGGCCTGGAGGTCCTCCACGAGGAGAACCTGCGGCGGCATTACGCATTCACCCTTCGCGACTGGTGTGCCAACCTCGTCGAGCACTGGGACGAGGCGGTCGCCGAGGTCGGGATGGGCACCGCGAGGGTCTGGGGTCTCTATATGGCGGGATCGCGGTTGGGGTTCGAGCGCAACGTCGTCCAACTGCACCAGGTGCTGGCCGTCAAGGCGAGCGAGTCGGGCGGCGTTGACCTGCCCCTGCGGCCATGGTGGCAGCCGTAGGCGGCTTCCCTGGATGTACTTCCCTAGCGGCGGCCCAACTATGCCGACCGGCGGAGGACGTTTCTTTCACTGAGCGCAGCCGAGTTTCGGTCTCGCAAATCAGGTTGCAGGAGCGGGCCGGTCCGGGCCTGTATTCAGGTGATGGATAGTAAGGGGAATTCTGTGGAACTTACCGCTGAGAAATTCGTGAAGGGCTTGCAAGGCCACGATGCAGGTGTACGCATGGGAGATATATTTGCTTTAGCGAAGACATACAGGCTTATGGAGCCTAGTGAGATCCGCCGACTCCTGCACAACCCCTCGCATGCGGTGCGGGTCGGCGCTGTCAGCATCATGGACTTTCAGGCCAGGGACAAAAAGACCTCGGCGGAATGAAGGCGTGAGCTGTATGAGTTATACATGAATAACCATGCCTACATCGACAGTTGGAGCATGGTCGACCGCGCCGCGCCATATGTGGTAGGCGGGTACTTGTGGGACAAGTCGCGGGAGCCTTTGTATGAGCTGGCGCGGTCGGCGCAGCCGATGGAGCGGCGCACGGCAATTGTGGCGACCTACTATTTCATCCGCCAGCACGACCTGGACGATACTTTCCGGATTAGCGAGATCCTGGCGCACGACCCAGACGATCTGGTGCAGAAGGCGGTTGGTGGCTGGGTCCGCGAGGCAGGCAAGCAAGACCCAGACCGCCTGCGGCAGTACTTGGATAACTTCGCGGCAACGATGCCCCGTACCGCGCTGCGCTACGCCATTGAGCATCTCGATGCCGATGAGCGCAAGCACTACCTTGGGCTGAAAGGCAGTTAACGGCGGCAGACCGAAGTGATGATAGTAAGTACGAACATTATGCGCGAGTCCACACGTCCTCGGGGCGGCGCCCCGGCCGGAAGCCGAAGTACTCGGCCATTGCCATCGCCTCGAAGAAGTTGCCGGCCAGACCCTCCGGGTGTGAGCATCGCTGGCCAACGTGATGGCGCGGCCGCCTTCCTCGCTCCACCACTGAGCGATCCATGGTCGTATCGGGCCGCCAACGTTCAGCTCTAGCGCCCTACCGCTGCCCGCAACTGCGCGCATCGCCTGCCGGAACATCCTCAAAGGTTCGAGGGTCGAACGGGCCTTCTGTCTGTGTTGGCCAATCACGCACCGCGTACTCGATATGTGTGAATACTGCGAAGGCATCCGATCCAGAGATCACCCGGTGCACCTCCGCCAGATAGTCCCGGACCACCCGCTCAGCCGGCCACCGCCGGTACAAGGTAATCGGTTCGCAACGGAGCGCCTCGGGTGCTTCCGGGACCGGCAACGTGTGTAAAGAGCCGTTCACCCGGTCCAGCGCTGAGAGATCTACCAATTTTCGTGCGCCATCTCCGTCGATGTGCGGCTGGCCCAGTTCCACGCCAGTAAGGATGCGCAGTTCGGGAAACTTCCACCAGCACCGCTCAATGCAGTCCAGGTAGCCGCCAGCATCGAGCAGCTCGGGGTCAGAACGCCGTTGGCATCCACCAGGGGACGCAGATGGTTCAGCAGATCTTCCTGTCCGATAGCCCAACCGGTGATGTCCAGGTGCTCGGTGAAGGCAAGCGCCGGCAACCCGATCTTGAGCGCTTGGCGGCACATTGCCTCCATCCGTCCGGCCGCGTCGGACCTCGGCCCTCCTGTGTCCCAAGACCACTCGCTGTGCACATGGCCGTCGCCGGTGAGTCGCACGGATCGATTCTCTGGCGTAGCCGTTAAGTCCGGAGCATCTGGGTTCCACCCATGCGGGGTGATGGCCGCATCGCTGCGGTGCCTAGCGTGGGTAGAAGGGAGGCTGCATGACAACGACGAATCCTCAGCTATCGCCAGCGTCCACCAACGATGACTGCGCGGCGAGAATGAGCCGTGTCTTGCTCGGATCTTCTAGCGTTTACGCGCGCTTCACCGAGGTGAGTGCAAACCGGAGAGGTCCAGATGAGCACACCGGCAGCTGAGGAGGTAATTGCCGCTGAGCTGGTCGCTGCCCGAAGGGAGGGGCGGAGCCTGACCCGGTTTCCGGGTGTCGTCCCAGCCAGCATGGCAGAGGCCTACCAGATCCAGGAGCTGGCGATGTCGCGATGGCAGGACTCGCTGGTCGGCTGGAAGATCGGCTACATCCCGGCGGACCAGCGCACCGACGGGGATCCGGACCGACTGGTCGGTCCCATCTGGAGCCAGCAGTGTCACCAAGGTGATGAGCAGGTATCCGCAGCCGAGGTCGGTATCTTCGCGTCGGGGTTCGCAGCCGTAGAAGCAGAGCTGGTCATTCGGCTCCGGCAGGATCCGCCGGCCCACGATGACGGCGGCTGGACGGCCGACGAGGCGGCGGGCCTTGAGCAGCATCTGCTGGTCGGCATCGAGGTGGCCAGCAGCCCGATCCCTGACATCAACTCGCTCGGCCCGATAGTGATAGCCGCCGACTTCGGGAATAACAACGGTCTGGTGCTCGGCTCGGTCCTTGCGGACCAGCCTGGTGGATCGCCGGTCCAGCTTGCCTGTTACATCGACGGGCAACTCATCGGAGAAGGATCTGCGGACAACCTGCCCAGCGGGATTCATCATGGTCTGGCGACTGCCCTGAATATCCTCGCCAGCCGAGGTCAACCGGTCCGAGCAGGCATGGTGTTCGCCACTGGCGCCATCACCGGTATACATCCGATCGGGCCGGGGCAGCATTGCCGCGTCGAGGTTCGGGGTGGACGCTCAGTGGAACTCCGGACCGCCGACGCTTCTACTTTGGTGCGCAGCTAGATCTCCGTGGAGCGGGGCAAGGATCACCGGAAGTAGAAGTCAAGCATCAAGCCGAGCAATACATGACGATGAGAGCCGTCTCGGGGACCTACGCATTACTGGGGATTAGCCGGGATTGGTGCCCGCGATGATGGTTGTGTCGAGTTCAACGGAGTTGATCGTCTCAGCGGCCAAACCGCCGCTGCGAAAGGCAGCCGTTGCATGCTGGATCTGCGACTGGTGCACCTCCATGAGGAGGTGTCCTGCTGGTGCCAACCATGAGGTGGCTTCGGCAACTACCCTCCGGAGAACCTCCAACCCGTCGCGGCCGCCGTCCAGCGTCGTCCTTGGTTCGTAGCCGCGGGCCTCTCGAGGCATTAGTGAGATCGCTTCGGTGGGAACGTAGGGCACATTCGCGATGAGTGCGTTCACCCGACCGCGCAGGGAGGCAGGAAGCGCCCGAAACAGGTCGCCCTGATAGACATGGCCACCTACAGGGTCCAGATTGCGCTTAGCGCACTGGACGGCGTCCGCGCTGATGTCAGAGGCATGCAGCTCGACCATGCCGACGGCAACCGCAGTGGCCAGGCCGAGGGCGCCGGAGCCACAACACAAATCGAGAATCACTGCTCCGGGTAGAGCACGTCGCGCGGACTCCCTGACGAGCATCCTCGAGCGCTGGCGGGGAACGAAGACGCCGGGATCGATCGACACCTTGAGTCCGCAGAAGTCGACCCAGCCAACGATGTATTCCAACGGCTCGCCGGCGACCCGTCTCTGCGCCATGGCGTCCAGCTCTGCCGGGGATCTCGCCGCAGACAACAGCAGCTTCGCTTCATCTTCGGCAAATACGCAGCCAGCTTTCCGCAGACGGCAGACTAGGTTGTCGTAGGCCAGAGGCAACACGTCCGACACTCTCATGATCTGACCGAGCACTCACGACAGGTGCCCCTCACCTGACCGTAGTCGTGGTTGCGGACGAAACTTGCCGCTTGAAGTCAATCGACCGCTCCCAGTGGTTTCTGCCGGATCCCTACCCGAACGAGCGGTCCCTCAGACAACCCTCGGAGTAGCGGCGCGGCCAGGGCTTCCGGCTTAAGGTAAGCGCAAGAAATCCGATCTCACCTCAGGGATCTGCCGTGACCGATGTGCTGCTCTTCCACCATGCTCAGGGTCTGACCGCCGGAATTCGTTCGTTCGCCGATGAATTGCGGGCGGCCGGTCACACAGTGCACGTCCCCGACTTCTACGGCGGTCGGACGTACGCGACTCTGGAGGAGGGAATGGCCTACGCGCAGGAGGTCGGCTTCGAGAACATCCTCGAACGGAACGTTCGCAGCGCCGACGATCTGCCGACCGACCTTGTCTACGCTGGATTCTCACTCGGCGAAATGGCGGCGCAGAAGCTCGCCCAAACCCGGCCCGGGGCTCGCGGCGCTCTGTTGTTCTACTCCTGTATCCCGATCACGGGTGACTGGGCCTTCGGCCCTTGGCCCGACGGCGTTCCGGTGCAAATCCACGGGATGGACTCCGACCCGATCTTCGCCGGCGAGGGCGACCTCGACGCCGCCCGAGAGATCGTCGCGACGGTCGAGGACGCCGAGCTGTTCCTATACCCCGGCGATCAGCACTACTTCGCCGACAGTTCGCTGCCGTCCTATGACGCCGAGGCAGCTGCGCTTCTCACCCGCCGCGTTCTCGACTTCCTCGACCGCGCTTAGCCGATCAGCTCCTAAGGTGCCCGCCGGCGTACCGTCAGACTCAGACGCCGGCTCCTCTCCCGGCAGGAGTCGGGGAGACTTGGCCGGGTGACCAATCAAGAGGCTCGGGTGCTCGCCGTCTGCCGCGATGGTGAACACCGCTTCAGCAAGACAGTCGTCGACGAGATCGTGCTGATGCCTGGACTCGGAGTGCAGGGCGACGACGCCCACCAGGGCGTCACCGTCCAGCACCGATCGCGGGTCGCCGCCGACCCAACGCAGCCGAACCTGCGGCAGGTCCACCTCATCCACGCTGAGCTGTTCGCTGAGGTCGGCGAGCACGGGTTCCACGTCGACCCCGGACAACTCGGGGAGAACATCACCACCCGAGGGATCGATCTGCTCTCCCTTCCCCGCGGCACCCTGCTGCAGCTCGGCGGCGAAGCGGTGATCAAGATGACCGGCCTCCGCAACCCGTGCCAGCAAATCAATGCCTTCCAGCCCGGGTTGCTCAAGGAAGTGCTCACCAGGAAACCGGCAGCGAGCTGGTCCGCAAAGCCGGGGTGATGAGCGTAGTCGTGACGGTTCATGGCATCCACAGCCGCGCTCGAGCAGAATCACGGTGTTACGAGCGCTCATTGGCGGCAGTCCCCGCTGCGACGACGATCATGATCGGGCCGGGGTACCTCACACTGTTGATCATGAGTAGCCGCAGGGCCGGTGACGTGGATCCGGGGTCCGCATGACGTTCTCCTCGATCCACCGTTCCGGCCGAGCGCCAAGCCGCCTGGCCGGGTTCAGGTGTCGGCTGAGGGTTCCTCAAATGTAGGCAGCAGATACTGGTTCACCAGGTTGAGCGCGGACATCCATCCGGGCGGCAGCGCGTCGCTCGGAGGCGGGCCAAAGGTGAACTGAGGATCGCCGGTCAGGACGACGATCGCCTGGTGCGGGGGCGAGACAACTACGTGCTGCCCGGCCCAGCCGCTGGCGAGGTAGTGGCCGTTCCCGATCCAGGTCAGGTATCCGTAGGCGAGGTATTCCGGTGGCCCGCCGCTCGATTTGGCGGTCGTCATCTCACCGAGGTATCGCGGGTCCACCAGGCTCTCGCCGTTCCAGGCGCCGCCGTTCAACCACAGCGTGCCGAGCTTAAGCAGGTCGTGGGCGCGCAGCTTTAGGTGCGCATGGCCGAAGGAGATGCCCGCGTGATCGGCAAGCCAGTCATAATGCTCAATCCCGAGCGGTCCGAAGAGCACGCGTTCGGCGTACTTCGCCACGGCGCTGCCGACGACCGCCGACAGTCCTGCTGAGATCAGGTGAGCGGAGGCGTTGTCGTAACGGAACACTGCCCCGGGCGGCGTGAGCTGGGGTGCCTGAGCGATGTGGCCGACCTGGCCAGCCGGTAGTACCACGATCTCGTCGATGTCCCAGGGGCCATCGGTTCGGCTACCTCTGGTCATGGTGAGCAGGTGTCGCCAGGTGTGCGCAGCCGCCGGTGTGCCTCGCAACGCGCTGAACACATCGCTCACCGGATCGTCGAGCGGTGGCATTCGAAGCTCACGCTGGGCGACCCCCACGAGCGTCGCCAATACGGTCTTGGTGACGGAGTACACATCGGCCAGCTCGGGCCCGGTGAAGTGCCTGTCGTAGATCAGCGACCCAGCGACCTGCACGGCGAGATGGCTCGTGTGGGAGTACTTTTCCTCTCGTTGAATCTGCTGGGCGACCCTGTCACACGCTGCACGTATGATTCGCATCGACACTGCCAAGCTGGACTGCTCCGATTCGGTAGGGTCAGGCTGCGGCCGACAATCCTTGAGCCCACTGCGATATCGCTCATCGCCGCTGCATTCTGAAGTGCCTGCCAAGTCTGGCGGCGTTGGGGGATCAAGGCAAGGGTTCTGTGAAGACTTCGCTCGGTGCTGCACCGGGCTGGTCTGACCCCGGCCAAGGTGTGACCGGTGTCCTGCGTTGGGCAGGCGTCGCGGATTGGTGCTCAGCCGAGGTCGCGAAGCCGGGTTGAGTCAGCGACTTCGCCGACGATCTGCTCGAGGACGTCTTCGAGCGCAATGACGCCTTGCGTCTGGCCGTTTTCGTCCACGACCCGAGCCAGGTGCGATCCGCTGCGCCGAAGGGACGCCAACACGGTCTGCAACGTTGCCGTAGTCGGTACGTCGCTGAGCGGCCGGATCCATCGACGCTCGACTGGCCGGTGGCGCTGTACCGGATCCGTGTCTAAGACATCGGCCAGGTGGATGTACCCGATGAGCGCCTCCGCAGGTGGAGCATCACCCTCCACCATGACGGGGAAGCGGGAGAATCCGGTATCCGCGACCAGCTCCTCGACGCGCGCTGGCGTGACGTCGATTGGCACGGTGACCAAACTGTCGAGCGGCAGTCGAACTGCGTTCGCGTTCATCTCCTCGAACGCCAGTGCACCGGAGAGCAAATCATGCTGGTCCGGCTCGAGCAGCCCCTCTTCCCGTGACTCGGCAATCAGAGCCGCAACGGCATCGCGATTCGGAGCGTCACCGATCTCACTAACCGGTTTGATGCGCAGCAGCCGTAGAACCCCGGTGGCAACTGCGGTGAGGCCGGTGATGATCGGGCGGAACACGCGTACGAACGCCAGCAGCGGCGCGGCGAGCATCATCGCGGCCCGTTCCGGTCCGGCGAGGGCGAGATTCTTCGGCACCATCTCCCCGAGCAGCATGTGCAGGGCTGAGATCAGGGTAAGCGCCACGGCGAGCGAGACGGGGTGGACGAGCTGATGAGGCAAATGCGCGGCTTCGAATAGCGGGATGATGAGCGCGGCCACGGCCGGTTCACCCAGTGCGCCGAGTCCAAGTGAGGCCAGGGTGATCCCAAATTGGCAAGCCGAAATCATGAGTGGAAGCTGCTCGATGGCGCGCAGCGCGGTCCGAGCACTGCGGGAACTGCGGAGCAGCGGCTCCAGTCGGCCGCGCCGGGCTGCGAGGACGGCGAACTCCGCCCCTACGAAGAAACCGTTAGCGGCAATGAGCGCGACCGAGAGCAGCAGCAGTCCGGCTGTCATCGGCTCGCCTCTCCGGCATTGCCGATGTCATTGCGATCATCGCCGCCGGACTCCTGACCCTCGGCCTCCTCGGCAGGCGGCATAAGCTGGATGCGGTCGATGCGCCGGCCGTCCATGCGTTCAACCCTGAGCCTGGCGCCTGCCACGGTCACCTCATCGCCGACGTCAGGAAGCCGGCCAAGAAGCTGGAGGACGAGCCCGGCAACAGTCTCGTAGTCCGTGCCTTCGGGCAGTTCGACACCGATAGCAGCCTTGATCTCATCGGGCCGCTGCAAGCCCGACAGGAGCCAGGTGCCATCGAACTGTCGCCGGATGCCTGGCGCCGTCGCGTCATGCTCATCCACGACGTCGCCAACCAGTTCCTCGACCAAGTCTTCGAACGTCACGATCCCGGCGGTGCCGCCGTACTCGTCGACCACCACGGCGAGCTGAAGCCCCCGCTGCTGCAGCTGGTCCAGGAGCGGATCCAGCCGCATAAACTTCGTCACGACGACCGGCGTGCTCATGACCTCCCGCACCCGCGTTGAACTGCGCTCGGGCTCCGGTACGGCCACTGCGTTCTTGACGTGAACCAATCCGCGGATGTCGTCGAAGCCATCGCCGATAACCGGAAAGCGAGAGTGGCCAGTGGCCCGGGTCGCGTCGAGAACCGCCACGACGGGTGCCGACTCCCGGAGGGTCCGCATCCGGGTGCGCGGCGTCATCACGTCGGCGGCCGTCTTGTCACCGAAGCTCAGTGAGCGTTCCAGAAGTTCGGCCGTCTCTTGCTCAAGCGCACCCTGATCACCGGCCCGTCGTACGACTGAAGCCAGCTCGTCAGGCGTACGAGCCGACCGCAGCTCCTCCACCGGTTCCACCCCGACCAGTCGCAGCAGCCTGTTCGCCGCGCCGTTGAGCAGGGCCACCAGCGGACGAGTCACTTGCGTGAACACCAGGAGCGGCAGAACCACCCAGAGGACTGTGCCAACCGGTCGGGAGAGCGAAATGTTCTTGGGGACGAGCTCGCCGAACACCATCTGCACGGCGGTCGCAATGAGCAATGCCAAGCCGATCGACACCGCCCCGATGACCCTGGTGCTGAACCCTAGTGCTTGAAGCGGTTCCCGCAGCAGCGTCGCGAGCGACGGTTCGGCCACCAACCCGATTGCCAGGCTGGTGACGGTAATTCCTAGTTGAGCCCCTGACAGATATGTCGATAGCCGTCGCAGCAATGCTGCGATGGTGCCAAATCTTGGAGTTCCTTCGGCCGCCCGGGCCTCGACCAGGTTGCGGTCGATGGTGACGAGCCCCGTCTCTGCGGCCACAAACAGGGCGTTACCGATGATCAGGAGCCCAGCAACACCAAGCAGAATCCAAGCGGTACTCACTGCGGCTCCAAAGACGTGCGCCGACGGCGATGGTCGTCCGAAGTCCCCGGCGCTCGATTCATGCAGCGATCTTTCCCTAGTCCCTGGGGAGGCCGAGGGCTATCCGGAGCCAGAGCCAGTACGGTTCGGTGATATGGCTGAACATGCGAAGCAGATTTTGGCTGATGCATTCGGGCGAGTGCGAGAGCTCGTGATCGACCTTACCGACGGTCTGACTGACGAAATCGCCACCTACCGCCCGGATCCGGAAGCCAACTCGATTGCCTGGCTGCTCTGGCACCTCACCCGCAGCCAAGACCATCAGGTGGCCGACCTGGCGCAAGTTGAGCAGGTCTGGCCGCAGTGGCGTGAAAGGTTTGGGTTGCCTTTCGACAAGTGGGCTACCGGTTACGGCCAAGACCCGAAAGAGGTAGCGGCGGTCCGGGTGAGTGGCGAATTCCTTGGCGACTACCACCGGGATGTTCACGAACTGACGCTGCGCTACCTGGATGGCATTACTGGGGACGAGCTGGATCGGATCGTCGACACCCGGTGGGACCCCCCGGTAACAGCCGCAGTCAGGCTGGTCAGCGTGATTGGTGACACGATGCAGCATGCCGGCCAGGCTGCCTACGTGCGCGGTCTCGCGAAGCGGCGGGACAAGGCCCGGCAACAGCGGAGTGCTGCCGACGCCTAGTCGAGAGCCGGCACAGCGAGCGTCGAGCCCGATCAGGCCCGGGCAGGTGACCCAGTGGTGTACTGCCGCACAAGGGCCACGCCAGCGGTGCGTCACTCGGCTGTTCGTCGATCCGCGTCGGGCACGAGCTGGGCGCTGCGCTGAAGGCACGGTTACCCGGTCAGGTTGTGAGGGACCTCTGGGCGCGATGACCAGCTGATCATTAGGGCAGGATCTGGACGTACCCGTCGGTTCCATGCACGCGGATCCGCTGCCCATCCCGGATCAGCCGGGTAGCGTGCTCCACTCCCACGACAGCCGGCAAGCCGTACTCCCGGGCGATCACTGCGCCATGGGTCATCAGGCCCCCCACTTCGGTCACCAGGGCTTTGATGGTGACGAACAGAGGCGACCAGCTGGGGTCCGTGTAGGCCGTGACCAGGATGTCGCCCGCTTCGAGATCGGCCTCCGCCATGTCCAGGATGACGCGGGCTCGGCCTTCGACGGTCCCGGCGGAAACCGCTAACCCGACCAGCGCGTCGGCCGGCACGTCGTCGCGTCGGTACGCCCCGGCGATGACCTCGCCATCCGAGGTGAGCACCCGGGGCGGTGTGAGCGCCTGATAGGACTTGAACGCGTCCTTGCGCTGGTGGATGAGCTGGTCATCCACTTGGTTAGTGCGCGCGACATCGTGGAGCTCGTGGAACATGAGGTAGAAGATGTCATCCCTCTCAGCAAGCGCGTGCGCTTGCACGAGGCGCTCGGCCTCTTCCAGCAGGGCCTGTTTGTAGATGAAGTAGCGGCTGACGATGGCGTACTTCGGATACTCCCGGTACCCGATGAAGGTTTGGACTCGGTCGATCATCCGCTTTGTTTCTTCGGCTTTCCGCTCCCCATCCGACAGGGCCCGCAAGTGCTCCAGCACGTCCTGTTCCTTCTTCTCCGCCTGCTGGCGGCCTTGGTCGAAGCGCCGCTTGCGAGCGCCCGGCTCGAAGTTCTTGATGTTGTCGAGGATGACGGGCACGAGCGTGGTGGGGCGTTCGCTCCAGCGCGGTCTGGTGATATCGATCTCGCCGACGCAGCGCATGCCGTACTTGACGAGGTAGGCCCGGATTGCATCGCTCGCTTCCTGGCCGCCCGTGAGCTTGGGCAACTCGTCCAGGAAGCCGTCGTCGTCGACGTCTTGCAGGAAGGCCACCACCTCCGGATGCGGGCGGATGACGTCTGCGACGTCCAGGAGCTCTAGCCCCATCTCCGACGTGACGTTGTTGGGCGCGGACAAGGTGAGCGTGTCGGCCGCATTCTTCTCGCCCAGCCACGCCTGCAGCTGCTCGTTGAGCCACCACGTGGCCTCCATCCCTGCCATGATCACCTGCATGCTCCGCGGATCGCCCAGGACCCGCTTCAGCTCCTGGATGTCCGCCAGGATGAAGTCGAGCAGTGTCGATCCGGACTTCGTCCGGATGTCGCGTTGCATGGCGACGATGGACGCCTGGCTGCGTTCAATCAGCTCGGTGACGATGGCCGGATCGGTCTCGATCGGCGCGGGCGGCCCGCCAGCGGGCCGCCCTGGGGGACCCTCGTCCGGGAGGGAGGGGAGGAAGTGGCCGCGGTCGAGGATCGTCTGCAGCGCGTCCCCTATAAGCGGCTCGGATTTCCCTACGACTTCCAAGAGGCCGGCGCGGCTCGCTGGCGACGCCAGGCCCCGGGTGACGTCGACGAAGAGCCTCCCACCGGCTTCATACATCGGCCTGAGGGCCGTCAGCTGCCATATCGAGAGCCCGAGGGGCTTCATCGCATCGGTCATCATCTGCTGATGACCGACGGAGACGTAGACGTGGTTCTCCCGGTCAGCGGCCTCGGGGATGGGGAACAGCGTGGTGATCGGCCGGCTCTGCACGATCTGGAAACCATCGCCGACCAGGCACCATTCGATGTCCTGCGGGCGGCCAAAGTGCGCCTCGATCCGCCGGCCGAGCTGCGCCAGTTGCACGACCTGCACATCCGACAGCGCCGGCTGCTCCTGCCGCGCCGGGTCGATCGCCTGTTCCTGCGTCCCACCAGCCGGCAGGGCGCGGATAGCAAGCTGCTTGGCGGCGATCGCCTTGGCGACGACCTCGCCGTCGCGCACCTTATAGACGTCCGCGTCAACCAGGCCCGCCACCAAGGCCTCGCCGAGGCCGAAGCTGGCCTCCACGGAGGCGACCTTCCGGTTGCCCGTGACGGGGTCCGCCGTAAACAGGACGCCGGCAGCCTCCGGGAAGACCATCTGCTGCACCACCACAGCCATCTGGACCTTCCGGTGGTCGAAGCCGTTCCGCAGGCGGTAGGTCACGGCCCGCTCGGTGAAGAGCGAGGCCCAGCACCGGCTGACGTGCTGGAGGATCGCCGCCGGCCCCACGATGTTCAGGTATGTGTCCTGCTGGCCTGCGAAGGAGGCCGTCGGCAAATCCTCTGCCGTCGCGCTGGAGCGGACGGCATAGGCGGTTTGCACGCCGAGCCGGGCGAGCGGGCGGGTGATCACAGCTGCCAGATCCTCAGGGATGGGAATCCCTTCGACGCGGGCGCGGATCTCCGCACTCACCGTGCGGATCCCGTCCGTGTGGTCCGGGTTCAGGCGCGACAGCTGATCGAGCCGATCGTTGATCGACCGTGCCTCCGCCATGACCCGCCGGAAGGCGTTCGTAGTCACGCAGTAGCCAGCCGGCACACGGATGCCTTCGATCCGCGAAAGCTCCCCCAGCTGCGCGCCCTTGCCCCCAACAACCGCGACCTGCGTCTGGTCGATCTCCTGGAAGTCCAGCACATAGCAGTCGGGCGGGAAGGACATCGCCACACTCCCTGTCAGTATCAACCATTCGCGACGGGCTGTCGAAATGTCGGACGGTGCCGTAATGGAGCGCTCACCGCTGCCCTGGGCCGCGCCACCCGTCCGGGACGCTTACAGTCCGAACATCCCTGTCGACCACAACGAAGCCACGCGCCAGGTAGTTCAGCAGAGCATTGGGATGATCGAAATTGTTGGTGTGCAGCCAGACCCGAGACGGTGGGCGACCATATGTGGTCCACGCGAGGTCGGTGGCCAGGGTGGGCGCATGTCCGCCGAGCCCCCGTCCCTGATATCGAGGTAGCAGGCCGAAGGTGACCATCTCAACATCACCCTCGGGAAGGGCGAGCAACGTCAGCAGCCCCGCCGGCTCCTCGTCCACCTGGATCAGCCAGTTGCGCTTAGTTGGCGGAGCACCGTCGGTGCTCCAGCTCTCCCAGGACCAGAGGTGAGGGCTTCCGACCTCACGGAACAGGCGTTCGAGTACAGGATCGCTTTGCGACACCGTCCGCAATTTGAGGCGAGGATCGGGCTTGGCCCGGATCAACTGGTCCGGCGACAGCATCTCCAGTGTCAACCGCGTCTTCTCCACACGGCGCATAAAGGCGAGTCTGCCAACCCCGCGGGCCCATCGCGATGGCCCGACTAGAGTCACCGTCGCCGGTGGACTTCCCGCGCGGCCGACGTGTCCGCGTACGCGAGGACTAGTCGGATAGGACCCGCCGGGACGCGCATCGAAGTGCTCAAACCGGCCGGTCATCCGTCCGGCGGTAGCTATACCCCAACCGCGTCGGTGTCGGTCAGCGCGGCGAGTATCCGGTCCAGGGCTGATGACTCGGATGGCGGTGTTAGTCCGACTCATCACAGGCGCCGGTAGCGCTCGTAGATCACGCGCGAGCCGAACGTCCTGGTTTCGATCAGCTCCAGCGGGACGTCTTTGGTGACCGGCGGCAGGAACGACGTGCCGCCACCGACGACGATCGGATTGCGGAACATGCGCAGCTCGTCGACGAGGCCGAGCTCGATCGCCGCCGCGGCCAGGCCGGCGCCCCCGATCGCGACGTCCTTGTCGGTCGCGTCGAGCGCCGCAGCGGCCTCCTCGGCCACCGCCGCCTTGGCGAGCCGGGCGTTGCCCTGGACGCTGTCGAGGGTACGGCTGAAGACGACCTTCGGGATCGCGCACCAGACGTCGGCGAACGCGGCCCCCAGCTCGTTGTCGCGCAGCGACGGATCGGTGTCCCACACCAGCATCGTCTGGTAAAGCCTGCGGCCGCACAGATAGCCGCCGAGCTCGCGTGTCTGCGCGAGGTGGAAACGAAACTGCTCCTCATCAGGATCCGTCCACCCGAACGCGCCCTCGCGGTCGGCGATAAAGCCGTCCACCGAGACGCTCATCGAATAGATCAGCATGGCGTCCAGCTCATTGCACCGGAGCGACAGACGATATTCGTGACGACGTTCACCATTGAACTCGAGATCGGGCTCTCCTTCCTTCTGCGCGCTGCTCTACCCCTAGCTAGTGACCCGATCGCGAAACTAGAACTTATCGTCGTGGGCGGTCCAAGCGATCGTAGGGCCATTGCCAGCGCCACACTGAGATCCCGGAAACGGAAGGTCTAGCGGGGTCGCGGCTGCACGCAGCGGACAGTCAATTGAGACACGTCGCACGCTTCCCTCCACTCATCGGGACGAGGGTGGCGTCACGCCCCGCGGCGGCAGCCGAGGTCATCGTTCGCCACCCATTGGTCCGGTACGGCTGACTGAGTGCGGACACCGTGGGAGAAGCAGGCGCAGCCCAGCCCGACGTCCGGCTGATCCAGCATCGACGGGCCGCGTCAGCCGATTCGCTCGGCCAAGGACACGATGATCCCTCCGGTCCGCGGACGAGGCCATGCGCCAGACTTGCTCGTACTGGCCGATGCCGCCGACCAGCCGGTAGCCGTCCGCAGCCAGCCCGTCGACGGCCGCCTGGAGGTCGTCGACCTCGAACGCAACGTTGCGCAGCCCCAGCTCATTGGCCATCGCGGCCGGTGACCCCGGCTCGTGGTCGGGCCGGACGAAGCTCGACAGCTCCAGCCGGGTACCTCCGTCAGGCGGCCGCAGCATGACGATCTCGGTGCGGGAATCAGGGATGCCACTGACAGTGTCCAGGAACTCACCCTCTACGAACGTCCTGCCCTCGGACCTCGAGACCGAGCCCGACGATGAACGCCGTCACCGTGTCCAGGTCCGCGACGGTGATTCCGACATGGGTCGAAGCGTTATACGTGT
>Ga0126313_10000530_pt1 | contig 18288 bp, 19 predicted proteins | sample Plot105A_FD_89954 | JGI IMG/M metagenome (GOLD analysis project Ga0126313, IMG submission 89954) | Serpentine soil microbial communities from UC McLaughlin Reserve, CA, USA - Plot105A | ecosystem: Environmental > Terrestrial > Soil > Grasslands | place: USA: UC McLaughlin Reserve, Lake County...
CGTCTCCTCGGCCTCCACCGTCGAGCAGGCCGACGGAACGTCGCAGCCGACGCGGGACGAAGAGCTGACCGGGCCCGGCGGAGCCGGTGGGGCAGTTGGCTTCGAGGCCTGGTCGCGGCCGCCGCAGCCCGTCGCCGTGAGGACGATCAGGACGACGACTCGAGCGATTCGCATCTCAGATCGACTAACAGGATCCGCGGTCTGCCTGCTCGGCGTCGTCGTCGCCCGGCGCGGCTAGATCGAAATCGCGCCGGGCAGCTCCGTGGCCTCCCGGTAGCCGTGCTCGGCGCCTTCGATGCGCATCGCGCGTCCGAGCGCTGCGACCATTTCGGTCGGGGGAGGCAGGTCCTCGGGACGCTTGCCGTGCTGAGCCGCGGCGCGCACCTCGCGCCGGTCGGCGCCGGTCATCCGCTCGGCCAGCGTCGGGTTCGCCGCGAGCGCGACGACCTCACCTGACGGCAGTGGGCCGTAGTACTCGGGAATCGACAGATACTCGTCGAGCAATCGCCCGCGATCGAGGAGCAGGAACCGGACGACGGCGCCCTCCTCGACCCCGAGGCTCATGACGACGGCGCCGAGACGGTCGGAGAGCTCCCGCGCGAGTCGCCGAAGCGCCGTCGGGTCACGGTCCGCGAGCTCGTCGTAGACGGAGATCCAGCCGCCGCGCGGAGGGATCACCACAGAGCCCTGCGAGCCGCCTGCGCGGAGCGGCGTGAAGCCGGAGACCGCCCGCTGGACCGCGGGCAGGTCGTCGGTCTGCACGTGCACGGAGCCGAAGGACTCCCCGCGGGGGCTCCGTTCGAGGTCTCGCCGCAGCACGTCGACGTCGACCGCGAGCACCCGGCGCGCGGGAACGAACCCCCACCGCGCCAGGAGCGATGCCGCCCGCTCGTCGTGGTTGTCGATCTCGACGGTCACGCGCGCTGCGTCAGGGTGCGCTTCGAGCAGCGTGGCCACGAGCGATTGCGCGATCTCCTCGTACCGGCTCTCGTCGTCGATGCTCAGCCGCTCGACGGACAGCGCCGATCCCGACGAATAGCCCTCGAGCCGGCCGTTCCCGAGCTTGATGTCGATCTCCACGGACGGAGCCTAGTCGCCCGACTCAGGGATGGCGCTCGCGCTCGAACGGGACCACACTGAGACCAGATCGGCGGGGCGGCCACGCCGAAGAAACCGAGGATTACGTGGCCGAGACGCTGACGACCTTCCGACGCTTCCACCAGGCGCTTCCCGCGCGGGACCGCTGGCTGCTCAACCTGAGCGCGGCCGGCGCCGCCTATTGCCTGTGGCTCGCGGTCGCCTTCTTCGACTCGCGGCTGCTGCTCGAGATCGGCGTCGTCGCGTGGGCGGCACGGAGCGCGCGTGAGCGCCGACTCAACCGCGGCGACGACGGCCACGAGCACGAAGACTGGCTCGACTACTAGAACAGGCGGGCCCCTTCGAGCTTCAGCAGCTGCTCCTTGCGGTCGAGGCCGCCGGCGTAGCCGACAAGGCTCCCGGTCGAGCCGACGACGCGGTGGCAGGGCAGCACGATCGGGATCGGGTTGCGGTTCATCACCGTCCCCACCGCCCGCGCGGCCCGCGGGCGCCCGACGCGGGCGGCGAGCTGCCCGTACGTGGTCACCTCGCCGAACGGCACCCGAGCGAGCTCGCGCAGGACGTCCCGGGTGAACTCGGCCGCGCCGGTCAGGTCGACGGAGAGGTCGAACGCCTCGCGCCGCCCGTGGAAGTACTCGTCGAGCTCACGCTTGGCCCCGTCCACGGCGCGCGGAGCCCGAAGTACGCGCGGCCCGTAGACGCGGGCGAGCCGCTCGGCCTGCGCCTCCGGATCAGCGTCGTACGAGATCCGGCAGACGCCTCGAGGCGTCGCCGCCAGGAGCAGCGCTCCGACGGGCGAGTCGACGACGTCGAAGCCGACGTCGAGCAGCCCCTCGTACGCGGCCGCCTCGCGGAAACGGCGATCGAGCTGTGCGGGAACGGTCATGTCAGATTCCTCCTCAGGCGCCGGACCCCAGACGACGCGGCCTGGCGCGCCGCGTCCTCGCTCGAGTCGAGCGCGACGGCGATGTCGGCGTAGGACAGGTCGTAGCCGTAGCGCAGGATCACCGCGGCACGCTCCTTTCCGGGGAGCTCGCCGGCGAGGTGCTCGAGCTCGGCGTACGCGGGTCGGGAATCCGAGACGCCGAGCTCCTCCACGAGCTCGACCGTGGGCTTCGCGCGCCGCCCCAGGTCGATGGCCACGCGGGCAGCGATCGTGAAAACCCATGCGCGGAGGTGCTCGCCGTGGCGGAGCTTCGGATAACCGCGCAGGGCGCGGAGGAAGGTCTCCTGGAAGGCGTCGTCCGCGGCGCCGGCGCCGACGACGCGGCGTAGATGGGCGTAGACCGGATCACGGTTCTCCTCGTAGAAGCGTTCGAACGGGGGCAAGCGCACGGTGTCCATCTTCTGCTCTAAACGCGGGTGACGGTTGCGGTGTGAGACTGCCGCCGGTGAAGGTCGCCGTGGTCGGTCATTTCGAGTGGATCGAGTTCCTGCGCGTCCGGCGCGTGCCGCAGCCGGGTAGCATCGTGACCGCGAGCGAGGTCTGGGCGGAGCCGGGCGGCGGCGGCGGCGTCGCGGCGGTGCGGCTCACTCGGCTGGCGGGCGAGGCGCTGTTCGTCACGGCCGTCGGCGACGACGAAGTCGGGCGCCGCGCCGTCGGCAGGCTCCGCGACCTCGGCGTTCGCGTCGAGGCCGCGGTCCGACGTGAGCCCCATCGCCGCGGGTTCACGTACGTCGACGACGACGGGGAACGCACGATCACGCTGCTCAGCCACAAGCTCGGCCCGCGAGCGGACGACGCGTTGCCGTGGCACGAGCTCGCCGGCTACGACGCGATCTACTTCACGGGCGGGGACACAGGCGCGCTGCGGCGGGCCCGCGAGGCGCGCGTGCTCGTCGCGACCGCGCGGGAGCTGCCGACGCTACGCCAGGCGGGTGTGGAGCTCGACGTCCTCGTGCGGAGCGCCGACGACGACAACGAGCGCTACGAGCCCGGCGACCTCGCGCCTCCCCCGCGGCTCGTCGTAGCGACCGAGGGCGATGAGGGCGGCAGCTACGAGGGCGAGCAGGGCAGCGGCCGCTTCGAGGCGGCGCCGATCCCGGGTGCGGTCGTCGACACGTACGGCGCCGGCGACTCGTTCGCGGCCGGGTTGACGTACGCGCTGGGCCGCGGCGACGACCTCGCCGACGCCCTCCGTTTCGCCGCGGCGCAGGGAGCCGAGGCGATGACCCGCCGCGGCGCGCACGGCAGCTGACTCCTCTCCGTCGGCCCGCATCGGTACCTTTGGCTGTAGCGGCCCGCTGCCGATAGGCAAATCGTACGTTCACGACCACGCCTCCAAGGGAGATTCGGTCGAAAATGCCGGGCTGGGCCGTCTGGATAGCCGTCGCGATCGTCCTTTGGGCCTTGCTTGCCGCGTTCGTGACCATTGCGATCGGCCGGGTCAGCGGGCCGGGCACGCTCACTGGGGCCCGGGACGTCGTCCCGCGCGGGACGGAGGCTGTCGCGCCGCAGCCCGCGTCTCTTCGGCCGACGCACGTCCTGGTCGTCGACGACGACCCGGGCCTGAGAGCCCTGCTCCGCGCCAGCTTCGAGGTGGCGCACATCGACGTGGAGGAGGCAGACGGTGCGGCGGCCGCGGACGAGGCGATCGCGGCGCGGCTTCCGGACGTCATCGTCCTCGACGTTGCCATGCCCGGCTTGGACGGCATCAGCTTCTGCCGCAAGCTGAAGGCCGACGCGCACACGCGCGCGATTCCGGTCGTCCTGCTCACCGGCGATTCCGTCTCCGCGGCGGCCGGGGAGGAGGCCGGCGCCGAAGGCTTCGTCCGCAAGCCGTTCAGCCCGCTCGCGCTGCTCGACACGATCGAGGGCCTCGCCGTCCGCCGCTATGCGCGCCCGGTGTCGGCCGCGCAGCCGGACCGCACGGCGCCGGAGCAGCTCTTCCTCTACGCGGAGGACTTCCGCCGCCTGCTGGAGCTCGAGCGCGGCCAGCGCCAGCTTCTGCAACAGACCTACCGCGAGACCGCGGTCGCTCTGGCGCGCGCGCTCGAGGCGAAGGACGGGCATACGGCGGCGCACTGCGAGCGCGTGCGCCGGTACGCGACGGAGCTGACGTCAGTCGCCGATCCCGAGCTGCTGAAGGAGACCGGGCTCGAGTACGGCTTCATCCTCCACGACGTCGGCAAGATCGGCATCCCCGACACGATCCTTACGAAGCCCGGCGGTCTCACGGCACCGGAGCGACGTCTGCTGGAAACCCATCCCGTCCTCGGCGAGCAGATGATCGAGGACGCCGCGCTGCTCCACGGGCCGGGCGCGCAGGTCGTTCGCTCCCACCACGAGCGTTGGGACGGAACGGGCTACCCCGACCGGCTGGCGGGCGATTCGATCCCCCTGAGCGCGCGGATCTTCTCGCTCGCGGACACCCTCGACGCCATCACGACCGCCCGCCCGCACAGTCCGGCGCGGAGCTGGGACGACGCCGTCGGCGAGATCGCGGCGAACGCCGGGACGCAGTTCGACCCCGACCTCGTCGAGCTCCTGCGCGAGCACGAAGAGCCGCTCCGCCGCATCTACTACGAGCTCAGCGCGGCCTAGTCGATCCGGACGAAGCTGACGTCCTCGGCCCCATCGTGGGCGAGCAAGCGGAGAAGGCGGCGACCCTCGGCCGCGACGGCCGTGAGCGCCCGCTTGGTCGCACGTTCGGGGTGACTGACGACGAGGGCGCCGTCGGGCCGTTGTTGCCAGACCCCGAAGACGAAGCCGTCGTGCAGTACCGTGCCCTTGATCCGGCCCTCGACGCGCGAGAACGCGCGGCGCTGCTCGTCCGAGACGAAGCGGCTGCGGTTCGAGTGGGAGAGGAGCGCGTTGTCGTACTCCGGCAGGAAGCGCGGCGACGCCGGCGTGTTCGGATCGGGCCGAGGTGCGTCCGGCAGGTCGAAGAGCTCGCGGCCGCGGTCGTCACGGAACGTCCGAAGCCGCGGCCGGAGGCGTTCGACGACCTCGCGGAGCCCGGTGAGGCGCGACCACGTCGCGACGTCCGCGACGGTCGCCGGGCCGAAGGCCGCGAGGTAGCGCACGACGAGCTCGTCCAGCGACGGCTCCCGATCAAGCGGGCGGCCGAGCCACGCCTCCGCGGTCGTCGAGACGACCTGCGACGAGCGCCCCCACATGCCACGCGGCGGGACCTGGACGAACGCGAGGAGATTGCGGCACGCGTAGGCGAGGTCGGCGGCGTCGTGGGCGGGAAAGCGCTCGGCAAGCGCGGCCCGCAGCTCTCGCCCGCTGCGCGGGCGCTCGGCGACAAGCCGGCGGGCGAAGACAAGCACGCCATCGACGTCGACTCCGCGAAGGTCGCGGTAACGCGCGAGCTCCGCGTCGAGCACGGGCTGCACGAGCGGTCGCAGCGCGAGGCAGTCCTCGGCGGTGACGAGGTGGACGGTCGAGCGCATGAGCGCGATCCGGACGACCCGGCGCTCCTCCAGGAGGTTCGCGAGCTCCTCGGGGCGGAAGCCGTCGAGCCGTGACCACAGCGCGAGGTACGGGTCGCGCGGCTCCTGCGCCTGGAGCCCGACGAGGTGCGCGACGGCGTCGAGCACCGGCACACCGGACCGCTCGAGGAGGAGCTGGCGTGCGAGCGTGGCGCGGTTCAGCGCCCGGCGGTCGAGAATCTCGTCCACGGCTCAGTCGTCCCGAGAAACGCCCTGCAGAAGCTCCTCGTCGGAGAGTGCTGCCAGCCGCTTCGGCACCACCATCCGCCAGGCGTCGAAGACGAGCTCGCGCAGCTCGTCCCGGTCGATCGCGTCGAGGCGCGCGAGCACCCATTGGTAGCGGAGATCGGCCGGCCCGGGGCGCAGGAACTTCTCGGGATAGGTCTGGACCAGCGCCTCCCGCTCTTCTCTCGGGAAGGCGAACCCCATGACCTGCTCGTCCCGCGAAAAGGCCAGGTAGACGATCCGCCCGACACGAAACTTCACGCGGCGGCGGACGACGACCTCGTACGACCTCGGTAGGCCGGCCGCCAGCGCGCGGACGTCGTCGATCGTCACCATGCGTGCGAGAATGACGCGGTGGAAGACATCGGGCCGATCCAGATGCTGTGCGTGGCGTTCGACGGCAATCGCTTCAAGGGTGAGATCCTGCCCGAGCTCGACCGCCTGAAGCGAGAGCGGATCATCCGGATCATCGACCTGCTCCTCGTGCGGAAGGACGAGGAGGGGCGGGTGATGGTGATGACGTCGAGCGATCTGGACTGGGACGAGGCGACCGCCTTCGGGTCGTACGTCGGCGCGCTGGCGGGGCTCGGCGCCGCGGGACCGGAGGGCATCGAGCGTGGATCGATGGCGGGGGCCGCGGAGCTCGCCGACGGGCACCTGTTCAACGAAAACGACACCTTCCGCGTGACGCAGTCGCTGCCGAACGACATGTCGGCCGCCCTCGTCCTGATCGAGCACCTGTGGGCGAAGGAGCTCCGCGACGCCGTCGAGCGTGCGGGCGGCCGGGAGCTCTCGAACGAGTGGCTGCGGCCTGAGGACATCCTCGCGGCCGGACACGACGTCGGCGCGAAGAGCGACATCGACTAGCTCCGGCCCTCGCGGTCGGCGTCGCGCCGCGCGATGACACGAGGCCGTGACCCTCGTCGTCGCTGCTCGGGGTTGCGTGGTGGGGAGTTGTGGTTTAAAGTGGGGGAAAGTGGAGATGACCTCACGACCGGATGTCGATGCTTCTCGGCGAGTACGAGCACACGATCGATGACAAGAACCGACTCACGCTTCCGGCCAGGTTTCGCGAGGCCTTCGCCGGAGGAGTGGTGGTCACCCGCGGCCTGGAGGGATGTCTCTCCGCCTACCCGCGCGAGCAATGGGAGCGCCTCGTGGGCTCCTGGCTCGACCCGCTCAACCCGTTCAGCAAGGAGGCCCGGCAGATGCACCGCTACTACTACGCCGGGGCTTCGGAGGACAAGCCGGACAAGCAGGGACGCGTGACTCTTCCGGCAGCCCTGCTCCAGCACGCGGGCCTCGGGCGCGAGGTCGTCGTGGCAGGAGTGGGCGACCGCGCGGAGATCTGGGACCGCGACACCTGGCGCAAGCAGCTGGAAGAGGTCGAAGGGAGCGCAGAGCATGTTGCCGAACGTCTTGCAACCCAACTCGACTGACCACGTCCCCGTCCTCGCCGACGAGGTGCGCGAGCTCCTCGCGATCAAGCCGGGCGAGACCGTTGTCGACGCGACCTTCGGCGCGGGCGGGCACGCGAGCCTGCTCGCGGCCGACCTGCGTGGGAGCGGCAAGTTCATCGCGATCGACCGCGACCCGACCGTCCAGCCGTATTTCGACCGCTTCAAGCGGACGTCAGGCGTTCCGGCGCGGCTCCATCGCGGCGAGGCCGCGGACGTCCTCGACCAGCTCGCAGAAAACGGCGTCCGCGCCGACGCGATTTTGCTCGACCTCGGTGTCTCGTCGATGCAGCTCGACCGGCCGGAGCGCGGCTTCTCGTACGCCGTCGACGCGCCGCTCGACATGCGCATGAACCCACGCGACGCGATGTCGGCGCGGGAGATCGTCAACGAGTGGACCGAGCGCGACCTCGCGCAGATCTTCAAGCGCTACGGCGAGGAGCGGTACGCGCGCCAGATCGCGAAGGCGATCGGACGCGAGCGCCGCCGGCGCCCGATCGAGCGCACCGGCGACCTCGTCGAGATCATCCGCGCTGCGATTCCGGCGCCTGCGCGCTTCGGCGACGGGCATCCGGCCAAGCGGGTCTTCCAGGCGCTGCGAATCGCCGTCAACGACGAGCTGGGCGAGCTCGAGCACGCGCTTCCCGCCGCCTTCGACATGCTGCGCCCCGGCGGCCGCCTCGCGGTGATCAGCTTCCACTCGCTCGAGGACCGCCTCGTCAAGCAGTTCATGCGCGAGAAGGAGCGCGGCTGCGTGTGCCCGCCCGACTTCCCGGTCTGCGTCTGCGGGCACGAGCCCGAGCTTCGTGCCCTGAACCGCCGGCCGATCCGGCCGAGCAGCCGCGAGACGGCAGCCAATCCGCGCGCCGCGTCGGCGCGTCTGCGCGTGGCGGTACGGACGTAGCGATGGCGGTCGGCGCGGCTGCGGCAAAACCGCTTCAGAAGGCTTCGCGACCGAGGCCGCGCGCTGTCGCGAAGAAGCGTCCGGCGCGCTCGAAGGGCGTCGCCGGCGGCATCGTCTGGATCGCCTTCGTCACCGCGCTGCTCGCCGGAGTCGTCGCGCTCAACGTCGCCGTCCTCCGCCTCAACGTCGAGCTCGACGGCCTCGCGCGCGAGAAGCAGGAGCTGAGGGCGGGCAACAATGAGCTCGCCTCGCGCCTCGCGGGGCTGGAGGCGTCGGGCCGCATCGAGTCGCTCGCCCGCACGCAGCTCGGCCTCGTCCCCGCCGAGCCGGACCAGACGACCTACGTCACGCTCGACCCGGCGGGGCGATGACCGGCCCGCGGCTGGCCAACCGCCGCATACGCCTGCTGCTCGCCGTCTTCGCCGTCGCGTTCGCGGCCATGCTCGGCCGCGCGGTCTGGCTGCAGGCCGTTCAGGCGGGAACGCTCTCCCGGCTCGCTACGGAGCAGCACGACACGAGCGTCACGCTCCCGGCCGGGCGAGGAGCGATCGTCGACCGGAACGGCCTCCAGCTCGCGATCGGACGCGAGGCGACGACCGTCTTCGCGAACCCCCGCCAGGTCGCCGACCCCAAGGCTGCCGCCCTGGCGGCGGGTAAGGATCTGAACCTCGACCCCGAGGAGCTCTACCCGCGGCTCGCCGACCGCTCGCGCGGCTTCGTCTACATCGCGCGGAAGACCGATCCCGAGCGCGCGCGTACGCTCGAGAAGCGCGGGATTACCGGCATCTTCTTCACGTCCGAGGAGCGCCGGACGTATCCGCAGGGGCGCATCGCCTCGCAGGTCGTCGGCTACGCGGGGCTCGACAACAAGGGCCTTGCGGGCCTCGAGCTGCAGCTCGACCGGCCCCTCTCGGGCCGTTCCGGGCACGAGCGCTATGTCCGCGATCCCAGCGGCCGCTCGATCGACGTCGTCGAGTCGCGGCCTGCGCGCGACGGCGACGACGTGATGCTGACCATCGACCACACGATCCAGTCGTATGCCGAGAGCGTTCTCCAGCGGACGGTCACCAACTGGGGCGCGAAGGCGGGCTCCGCGATCGTGCTCGACCCGAGGAACGGCGAGGTCCTCGCGATGGCGACCGTGCCCAGCTTCGACGCGAACCGGTACGGCTACGTCCCGCGCGACCTTCAGCGCAACCGCGCGGTGACCGACACCTACGAGCCCGGCTCGACGTTCAAGGTGGTGACGATCGCGGCCGCGCTGTCGACGAAGGTCGTCGCGCCGTCGACCTCCTTCGTGCTCCCGTACGAGCTCGAGGTCGCCGACCGCAAGATCCACGACTCGCACGAGCGCTCGACGCAGCGGATGACGGTCGCGCAGATCCTCTCGCGCTCTTCGAACGTGGGGACGATCACCGTCGCCGAGATGCTCGGCCAGAACCGACTCGCACGCTGGATCGACCGCTTCGGCTTCGGCCGCAAGACCGGCGTCGACTTCCCGGGCGAGACGCGCGGAATCGTGCTTCCGGTCGAGAAGTGGTCGGGCTCGACGATCGGCAACGTCCCGATCGGCCAAGGCATCGCCGTCACGCCCATCCAGATGGCGGCCGCATACGGCGCGATCGCGAACGGCGGCGTCTGGGAGCGCCCCCATCTCGTCCGTCGCGTTGGCTCGCGACCGACGGGCGGGCGGGACCAGCGCCGGATCACCTCACGCGTCGTGTCCTCCCAGGTCATGGCGATGATGCAGGACGTCGTCAACGAGGCCGGCGGCACGGGCGCCCTGGCGCGGCTCGAGGGCTACAGCGTCGCGGGCAAGACCGGGACGGCCTCCAAGCCCGACCGTGGCGGCTACTCCGACTCGCGCTACGTCGCCTCGTTCGTCGGCGTCGTGCCTGCGAGCGCCCCTCGCCTCGTCGTGCTCGTGTCGATCGACGAGCCGAAGGGCGCCATCTGGGGCGGCGTCGTGGCGGCGCCGGCATTCCAGGAGATCGCGCGTTACGCGCTCCAGTACCTCGAGATCCCACCCGACGACCTCGGCGCCACTCGCTAACCTCGCCGGTCGATGAAGCTGCGCGAGCTCAGTGCGGCGCTCTCGCCCACGGAGGTCGTCGGCGACGACTCCGTGGAGATCGCGGACCTTGCGTACGCGGCCGGCGCCGTGCGCCCGGGCGCGCTCTACTTCTGCGTCCCCGGCTCGCGCGCCGACGGCCACGACTTCGCCGCCGCTGCCGTCGAGCGCGGAGCGGCAGCGCTCGTGGTCGAGCGCCAGGTTCCGGTCGCCGTCCCGCAGATCGTCGTCGAGGAGACACGCGCCGCGATGCCCGGCGCGGCGGCCGCGTTCTTCGGCTACCCGACCCGCGAGCTCGAGGTCGCGGGCGTCACCGGGACGACGGGCAAGACGACGACGACGTATCTCCTTTACGCGATCCTGGAGGCCGCGGGCCGCAGGCCGGGGTTGATGGGTACGGTCGAGAGCCGGATCGGCGGTGAGCGGAAACCCGCGGTCCGGACGACACCGGAGGCAATCGACCTCCAGCGGGCGTTCCGCGCGATGCTCGACGCCGGCGACCGCAGCGTTGCCCTCGAGGCGACCTCACACGGCTCCGAGCTCGGCCGGCTCGCGGGGATCCGCTTCGCTGCGCTCGCCTTCACGAACCTGAGCGAGGAGCACCTCGACTTCCACGGGACGATGGAGCGGTACTACGCGGCGAAGCGGCGGCTGTTCGTCGGGCCCGAGCCGCCGCCCGCGGCCGTCAACGTCGGCGACGCCTACGGCCGCGAGCTCGCGGACGAGCTGCGGGCGCTCGGGCGCGCGCCGCTGCTGACCTTCGGCTTCGCGGACGACGCCGAGATCCGGCCCGACGCCCTCGAGCACGGCCGCCTCCGCGCCGGCAGCATCGAGCTCGAGACGCGGCTGCGCGGCCGCTTCAACGTCGAGAACGTGCTGGCCGCCGTGTCGGTCGCTCTGCTGCTCGATGTCGAGGACGAGGCGATCGCCGAGGGGATCGCGCGCGTCGAGGGTGTTCCGGGTCGGTTCGAGACCATCGACGAGGGCCAGCCGTTCACCGTCGTGGTCGACTACTCGCATAAGCCCGGCGCGCTGGAGAACGTCCTGCGGACGGCCCGCGACCTCGCGACCGGGCGGGTGCTCTGCGTCTTCGGCTGCGGCGGCGACCGAGACCGTACGAAGCGGCCGCTCATGGGCCGGATCGCGGCCGACCTGGCCGACGTCGCCATCGTTACCTCGGACAACCCGCGGAGCGAGGACCCCGACGCGATCATCGACGAGGTGGTCGCCGGCGCGCCGGGGCGGCTCGAGGTCGAGCCCGACCGCGCGAAGGCGATCGGGCAGGCGCTCGAAGGTGCGCAGGCGGGCGACGTCGTCGTGATCGCCGGAAAGGGCCATGAGCAGGGGCAGGAGCTCGACGGGCGCGTCGTGCCCTTCGACGACCGCGACGTCGCACGGGAGACGCTTCGCGCGCTGGGGGCGCGCGCGTGATCCCGCTTCCGCTCGCGGAGGTGGAGCCGCTCGGCCGCCTGACCCGCTCCGGCTGGACCGACCAGGCGACCGGCATGCAGGTCGACTCCCGGAAGATCGAGGAGGGCGACCTGTTCGTCGCCGTCGCCGGCGGAGCGGACTTCGTCAAGCACGCCCTCGCGCGCGGCGCGTCTGCGGTGCTCGTCCCGGACGACGAGTTCGGCGCGCTCGCCGCGATCGGCGCCGCCGTCCGCTCGCGGAGCGACGCAAAGGTCGTCGGAATCACGGGCTCCACCGGCAAGACGTCGACGAAGGACATCCTCGCGGCGCTGTGCGCACCGCACGCGAGCGTCGTCGCCGCCGAGGGCGGGCACAACAACGAGATCGGCCTGCCACTCACGCTCGCTGCGATCGAGCCGGACACCGAGCTCGTGATCGCGGAGATGGGCATGCGCGGGCTCGGGCAGATCGCCGAGCTCTGCGAGCTCGCGCGTCCGGACATCGGGATCGTGACGAGCATCGGCCCGGTGCACCTCGAGCTGCTGGGAACCGTCGAGCGGGTCGCCCAGGCGAAGGCGGAGATCTTCGGGGCGCTCCCGCCTCACGGGACGGCGATTGCGCCCGTCGGCGTCGACGAGCTGGCGCCGTACCTCCCGGCCGATGCGAGGCTCTTCGGGCCGGGAGGCGACGCCTCCGTCGAGGACTTCGAGGTCGTCGACGGGCAGTCGAACGTCCACTTCCAGCTGCGAGGAACGACGCTGGAGCTTCGCTTCAACTTCACCGCGCGCCACCAGGCCGACAACGCGGCCGCGGCCCTGCTCGCCTACGAAGCGTTGGGCCTCCCGCTCGACCGCGCCCAGGAGGGCGCCGACCGGATCGCGTTCTCGCGCTGGCGCGGGGAGGAAACCTCGCTTCCCGGCGAAGGTCTCCTCATCAACGACGCCTACAACGCCAACCCGGTCTCGATGGAGGCTGCCCTGGAGCACCTGACCGCGCGAGCGGGCGGCCGCCGCCGCGTCGCCGTGCTCGGGGACATGGCCGAGCTAGGCCCGGACGCGCGGGCGTACCACCGTCTCGTCGGCGTCGCCGCGGCCGAGAACGCCGACGTGGTGGTCGCCGTCGGCGAGCTGGCCCGCGGCTACCTCGGCGCGGGGGCTGCGGAAGAGCGCCATGCGGTATCGGTGGAGGACGCTGTCGCCCTGCTCGACGAGGTCATGCGGCCGGGAGACGTCGTGCTCGTGAAAGCGTCCCGCAGCGTCGGGCTCGAACGGGTGGCCGAAGCGCTCGCGGCCGCGAAGGTCTAGGACAGGTGCTCCTTGCCGCAATGAGCCCATCGCTTCCGGCGGCCGCTGAGCGGCGCGATGCCGCGTCCTCAGTCGCCCCGATGCTGCTAAGCATCGAGGCTCCCTGCGTCCTTGCCTCGCTTGCTCATCGACCCCCGGAAGCGGGGGCACATCACCGCAAGAAGCACTGATGGAGAAGGTCATCGCCGCCGGCCTCTTCGCGATGGTCCTGTCGATCATCGTCGGCCCCAAGTTCATCGAGTTCCTCCGGCGCAACGAGCTCGGTCAGTACATCCGCGAGGAAGGTCCGGTATGGCATCGCACGAAGCAGGGCACGCCGACGATGGGCGGCGTCCTGATCGTCCTCGCCTCATCGCTCCCGTTTCTGATCCTGAGCGAGTACACCTTGTCGGCGCTCACGGTCTTCGCGGTCACGCTCGCCTGCGGGGCGATCGGCTTCCTCGACGACTTCACCAAAGTCAGGCGCCGCCGCTCGCTCGGCCTGCCGGGCCGGTGGAAGCTCCTGCTGCTCGGCGCCATCACCGTCTTCCTCGCCTGGGCCGCCCGCGAGCAGGGGCTCGACACCGACGTCTACCTTCCGGCCCTCGGGCAGGTCGAGCTGTCGTGGCTCTGGTACGTGCTCGTCTTCTTCATCGTCGCGGGTGCGGCCAACGGCGTGAACCTCACCGACGGCCTCGACGGCCTCGCCGCCGGGACCGGGATCATCGCGCTGCTCACCTGCACAGCGCTACCCGTGATCGCATTCATCCGCTCGCGCGGCGACACCGACCTCGACCTCGCAATCCTCGGGGCGGCGTTGATCGGGGGCACGATCGGATTCCTCTGGTACAACGCCTTCCCGGCCGAGGTCTTCATGGGCGACACCGGCTCAATGGCCATCGGCGGCGCGCTGGCCGGCTTCGCGGTGATGACGAAGACCGAGACGCTCTTGCCGCTGATCGGCGGCATCTTCCTGATCGAGGCCCTCTCCGTGATGATCCAGGTCTTCACGTTCAAGTACCTGGGCCGGCGCGTCTTCCTGATGGCGCCCATCCACTACCACTTCGAGATGAAGGCGTGGTCGGAGACGAAGATCATGGTCCGCTTCTGGATCCTGACCGCGATCCTGTGCGGCTCCGCTTTCGCGCTCTACTACCGCTACTACATCTCGTTCCGCGGGTAGTGGACGGTCTGCCCGGGTCCGCGCTCGTCGTCGGGCTCGCTCGATCAGGCGAGGCTGCGGCGCTCGCGCTCGCTCGCCGCGGCGTCCGGGTCGTCGGTGCGGATCGCCGCCCCGACCTCGACGTGGGGAGGCTTGCCGAAGCGGGTGTCGAAGTTCGCCTGGGCACCGAGGACGAGGAGCTGGTGGACGCGATCGAGCTTGTGATCAAGAGTCCGGGAGTACCGGGCGAGGCGCCGCCCGTGCGCCGGGCGCGGGAGCGTGGCGTACCGGTCTGGAGCGAGCTGGAGCTAGGCTATCGGCTGCTGCCCGAGGTCGAGTTCGTCGCCGTCACCGGGACGAACGGCAAGACGACCACGAGCGAGCTGCTCGGGGTGATTCTCGACGCGCCCGTTGCCGGGAACGTCGGCCGCGCCCTCTGCGATCTGGACGGGGTCGTCTCCAACGGGCGTGTCGTCTGCGAGGTCTCGTCGTTCCAGCTCGAGGACATCCACGAGTTCCATCCTCGCGCGGCCGTGCTCCTCAATCTCGAGGCCGACCACCTCGACCGGCACCGGACCTTCGATGCCTACCGCGACGCGAAGCTGCGCATTTTCGAGAACCAGGTGGGTGCGGATTCGGCGGTCGTGCCTCGCGGCTTCGGGCCGATCCCGGGGTCGGCGCGGCGCCTGGAGTTCTCGAGTGGCGACGACCTGCCTGCCGAGCCGCGGATCCCCGGCGCGCACAACCGCGAGAACGCAGCGGCCGCGAGGGCCGTGGCGCGCGCGCTCGGGGTGCCCGACGACGAGATCGCGCGCGGGCTCCGGACGTTTCCGGGCGTTCCGCACCGCCTCGAGCTCGTGCGCGAGACGGCCGGGGTCCGCTTCGTCAACGACTCGAAGGCGACGAACGTGGCCGCTGCTCTCCGCGGCTTGGCCGCCTACCCTGAGCCGCTCCACTTGATCCTGGGCGGCTCGCTCAAGGGCGAGAGCTTCGCGCCGCTCGCCCGTGCCGTCAGAGTGCGAGGAGGCGTTCGCTCGATTCATCTCGTCGGCGAGGCAAGCGGCGAAATCGCGGCCGCGCTCGACTCGGAGGGCGTCGAGTACGCGCGCGCGCGGACGCTGGACAACGCCGTGTCCACCACGGCCGCCCTCGCGAAGCCCGGCGACATCGTCCTCCTGTCGCCGGCCTGCGCAAGCTACGACCAGTTTGCGAACTTCGAAGAGCGCGGCGACGAATTCCGCCGGCTCGTTGAGGCGTTGTGACGAGTACGGGCCAGCTCGAGTCGCGCCTGCTGACGCTCGTCACGCTCGCGCTCGTCGCCTTCGGCCTGGTCATGGTCTACAGCGCGACGTCCGCGCCGGCCGCGCTCGGCGACGGCGACCCGGGCTACTACCTCAAGAAGCAGGGTGTCTATGCGCTCGCCGGCCTCGTTCTCCTCGTGCTCGCGTCACGGACGCCGTACCGGTCGCTGCGCCACCTGGCCCCGACGCTGATCGTCGCGAGCCTTGTCCTGCTCGTCGCAGTGCTCGTGGTCGGGCAGGCGGTGAACGGCGCCCGGCGGTGGCTGACGTTCGGGCCGGCGGTGTTCCAGCCGTCCGAGCTGGCCAAGGTCTCACTGGCGATCTGGGCAGCGGCCTACCTCGCGCGGAGGCCGGCTCCGCGGACGCTCGGCGAGCTGGCCAAGCCGCTGGGTCTGCTCGCCCTTGTCTTCTGCGGCCTCGTCCTGATCCAGCCCGATCTCGGCACGGCGATCACGATCATGATCATGCTCGGCGGCGTCCTCCTCGTTTCGGGGACGCCACCCGCGCTGCTCGGTCTCGCGGGGATCATGGTGACCGTCGCCGGTCTCGCCGCGATCTGGCTCGAGCCGTATCGCCGCGCGCGCCTCTTCGCCTTCCTCGACCCGTGGAGCGATCCACAGAACTCGGGCTTCCAGAGCGTCCAGGCGTTGATCGGCCTTGGCTCGGGCGGCGTGTTCGGCGAGGGGCTGGGGCAGGGAATCTCCAAGGTCTTCTACCTGCCCGAGGCGCACACGGACATGATCTTCGCGATCGTCGGCGAGGAGCTCGGGCTGCTTGGGACGACCCTCGTGATCGGCGCGTTCGCGGTCTTCGCGTACACGGGGATGCGCATCGCATTGCGCTGCAAGGACCCTTTCGGGAAGCGCCTCGCGGCCGCGCTGACCACGCTCGTCTGCGGACAAGCCGTGATCAACCTCGCGGCTGTGATGGGTGTTGCGCCGCTGACCGGAATCCCGCTGCCGTTCGTCTCCTACGGCGGGTCGAGCCTGGTGGTGCTGCTCGCCTCAGTGGGCGTTCTTCTTAACATCGCGACCGACGATGGAAGCCGACGGCGAGCTTCGGTGCCTGATCGCGGCCGGGGGGACCGCGGGCCACGTGCTGCCCGCGCTCGCAGTGGCGGAGGCGCTCGTCGCCCGCGGAGCGCGCGTGACGTTCGCCGGGTCGCCGGATCGCGTCGAGGCGCGGCTCGTTCCTGAGGCCGGGTACGAGCTCGACACGTTTCGCGTGACCGGGTTGCCGAGGCGGCCGGGGCTGGCACAGCTGCGGGCGCTCCTGCTCGCCGGGCGCGCGCCGGCCGCCTGCGGGCGGATCCTCGACCGCCGGCGGCCTCACGTCGTGCTCGGCGCCGGCGGCTACGTGGCGGGGCCGATGACGGTCGCCGCGCGGCGCAAGCACGTTCCCGCCACGCTGACTGAGGCCGACGCCCATCTGGGACTGGCGAACCGGCTGGCCGCGCCGTTCGCGACGCGCGTGTTCCTGGCCTACGACCTCGCGGGGAAGGGCCCGCCGAAGTACCGAGTGACCGGCCGGCCGATCCCGTCGGCCTCGCGCCCCTGGGAACGGGACGAGGCGCGGCGGCGCTACGACCTCCCCGTGGATCGGCCGGTGCTCGGGATCTTCGGCGCGCTGGCGGGTGCGCACTCGCTCAACGAGCTCGCGCTGGAGGCGTTCGGCGCCGCAGGGCCTGCCGTTCTGCACGTCTGCGGGGAGCGCGACTTCGAGGCGCTCCGGCCGCGCGTTCGCCGAGACGATTACCGCCTGATTCCGTCGGAGCCGGAGTTCGGCGCCGTGCTGGGAGCGATCGATCTCGCGATCTCGCGTGCCGGCGGGACCGTATGGGAGCTGGCCGCGGCGGGCGTGCCGGCGATCCTCGTGCCCTACCCGCACGCGACGGGCGACCATCAGCACAAGAATGCCGAGTACTTCGCATGGGGCGGCGGCGCTGTCGTCGTGCGGCAGACCGATCTCGGGACCGTCCCGGAGCTCGCCCGCTCGCTGCTCGACGACGAACGGCGGCTGGCCGAGACGTCCGCGGCGATGCTCCGCTTGGCGCGCCCCGAGGCCGCGGACGAAATCGCCGAGGAGCTGATCGCGCTTGGCCGCGCCGCTGGCCGGTAGGAAGCTCTGGTTCGCGGGGATCGGCGGCGCCGGACTGTCGGCGTATTCCGTTCTCGCGCGCGCGTGGGGCGCCGAGGTCGCGGGCTGGGACCCGCATGAGACGCCCTATTTGGATCACGTGCGTGCGGCGGAGATCCCCGTCGAGGTCTCGAACGAGCCGTCGCCTCCGGAGGGATACGAGGCGATCGTGTCGACGGCGTTCGTGGATCGCATCCCGGGCAAGAGCCGCGCCGAGTTCCTCGCCGAGCTGGTCACGCTGCGAGATTCGATCGTCGTCGCGGGGGCGCACGGGAAGACGACGACCACGGCGATGATCGCGTACGTTCTCGCGCAGCTCGGACGCGATCCCGCCTTCCTGATCGGCGGCGAGGTGCCGCAGCTCGGCGGCAACGCGGGCACGGGCGACGGCCTGCTCGTCGTCGAGGGCGACGAATCGGATCTCACGATCGAGTCCCTGCGGCCTCGCGTCGCGGTCGTCCTCAACGTCGACCTCGACCACCATTCGACGTTCGCCTCCCGCGCCGAGGTCGAAGCCCTGTTCGACCGCTGGCTCGCCAATGTGCCGGAGGTTGTCCGCGGCGAGGAGCTCGATCCCGTCGATTCCGAACTGGCGGTACCCGGTGCGCACAACCGCCTGAATGCCGCGGCGGCCGTCGCCGCGCTCGAGCGCGTCGGCGTGCCGCGGGACGAGGCTCTCGGTGGGCTGCGGGAGTTTCGCGGTGTGGGGCGGAGGCTCGAGGACCGCGGGGACGCAGGCGGTGTCGCGTTGGTGGACGACTATGCGCACAATCCCGCGAAGGTCGCCGCCGCGCTCTCGGCCGC
>Ga0126313_10000531_pt1 | contig 18281 bp, 23 predicted proteins | sample Plot105A_FD_89954 | JGI IMG/M metagenome (GOLD analysis project Ga0126313, IMG submission 89954) | Serpentine soil microbial communities from UC McLaughlin Reserve, CA, USA - Plot105A | ecosystem: Environmental > Terrestrial > Soil > Grasslands | place: USA: UC McLaughlin Reserve, Lake County...
CTCCGGTCGTCCCCAGACCAACGGCCACGTGGAGCGCCTGCAGCGCACGATCCTCGAGGAATGCTGGCGACCGGGGTTCGCGCGCTTCCTGCGGGTCCGTTTCATGGGCCCGCGCCGCCAACTCGACGACTACGTCGACTTCTACAACCACCGGCGCGCCCACACGAGACGCATCCCCGCCGGCAGGACGCCGGCCGAGGTCGTCTACGGTGGGCGCAAGATGGAGCCGAGATGAGCCGTGACCGTTGGCACAACTCGGAGTCCGTTCAGCTTAAGGCTTCAGGCGCCAGTCGTTAGTCGCCAGTGGCCAGTCGCCAGGAACGGCTCCTTGCGGGTAGTCGTCAGTCGCCAGGAACGGCTTCAGGTTCTCTCGCAGCTCGGGCCAGGTCCGGCCGCCAATTACGCCATCCGCGTCCACGACGTTCTCGTTCCAGGGGTGCACGATCGTGGCGGCCACGATGCCGTGCTCACGGGCCCGGATGATATTCACCGGGCTGTCGTCGACCAGCACGTCGATGCCTAGTTCCACACAGCGGCCGACCTTGTCGAACGAGCAGTGGAGGTCGTCGCACGGCAGCCCTACCGCCCCCAGCCAGCGGGCGGTGGCGGGCCCGGCGCTAGTCCGGCGATGGCTGGTCACGTGGATCCAGTGGCCGGCGTCGTGCCAGGCGCGGACGGTCTCCACCGCGCCCGGGTACGGGATCGCGGCCTCGATGTTCTCGTCCGAGTGCGTCTCCTCGACGCAGTGGACAAGGGCGTCGCGCTCCAGCGCCGTGATCCCCCAGTCGCGCTGCTCCTCGTAGGGCAGCTCCGCGCCGTAGCGCTCCCGTGCGACCCGCTGGAGGAGATCCCAGTAGTGGTGCAGCGTCGAATCGATGTCTACGGCGATTCTGGCCATGTACCTTTACGCGCCATGCACAGGGTATTCGCCTCCTCGGCCCGTCCGACGACGCCCTGGCGGGCCCCGCAGGCGGCCGACCGGTACGGCGTGACAGCGAAGCCGAGCTGGCGAGAGGTCGACTGGCAACGTCACCTCCACCGCGTCGAGATCGACGGTTCGATGGTGAACTACGTCGACATCGGCTCTGGCGAGGGCACTCCGGTCGTCTTCGTTCACGGGCTCGGCGGCCAGTGGCAGAACTGGCTCGAGAACATCCCGCGCGCTGCGCAGGACCGCCGGGTAGTCGCGCCGGACCTGCCGGGATTCGGGATGTCCGCGCTGCCGCGCGAAGACATCACGATCCCCGGCTACGCGCGCTGCGTCGAGGCGCTCTGCGAGCACCTCGACCTGGGGGCGGTGGCCATGGTCGGCAACTCCATGGGAGGCTTCATCTCCTCGGAGGTCGCCATCCAGTTCCCGGAGCGCGTCGAGCGGCTGGTGCTCGTGTCCGCCGCCGGGATCAGCAGCGCCGCCGCGCACCGGGCTCCCTTGCAGCTCGCCGGTCGGGTGGCCGGCGCCCTGACGGCGTACAGCGCAGCTCGCCAGCGTCAGCTGGCCAAGCGGCCCATCGGCCGGCACATGGCGTTGGCGTTCGTTGCCCGGCATCCCAGCCGGATTGCGGCGGATCTCGCCTGGGAGGGCCTGTTCAAGGGCGCCGCCAAGCCGGGGTTCCAGGACGCCCTGCGGGCGAACCTCGTCTATGACTTCCGTGAGCGGCTGCACGAGATCCGCTGTCCGACGCTGATCGTGTGGGGGAAGAATGACTCGATCATCTCGGTCCAGGACGCGGCGGAGTTCGAGCGACTCATTCCCGACAGCCGCAAGCTGGTGATGAAGGACACGGGCCACGTGCCGCAGCTGGAACGCCCGGAGGCCTTAAACGAGGTGTTGATGGAGTTCTTGGCGGAGCCCGGCCCGGCCGAGGCCAAGGAGCCGGTCGAGGGCGAGAGCCAGGTCGCCTAGCTCGCTTGTCGACAGGCGGCGGTAGGGCAGGGGGATGAACCGGCTAGGTCGTGACCGCGCCTTCTGCCGCGGAGCCGACGTGCTGGGCGTACTTGCCGAGCACCCCGTTCTGGTACTCCGGCGCCGGCGGCCGGTAGGCGGACAGCCGCTCGGCGAGCTCCGCGTCCGAGAGCTCCAGTCGCAGCTCGCGGTTCGGCACGTCGAAGACCACGGCGTCGCCGTCGCGGACAGCGGCGATCGGGCCGCCTCGCGGCGCCTCGGGCGCGACGTGACCGGCCATGAACCCATGGGTGGCACCCGAGAAGCGGCCGTCCGTGAGGAGCGCTACCGAGTCGCCGAGGCCCTCGCCCACCAGCACCGCCGTCACCGCGAGCATCTCCCTCATCCCGGGCCCGCCGGCCGGCCCTTCGTTGCGGATGACGAGGACCTCCCCCTGCTCGATCGTCTTCGCCTTGACCGCGGCGAAGGCTTCCTCCTCGGACTCGAAGACGCGCGCTGGGCCGCGGTGCTCAAGGCGATCATGGCCCGCCAGCTTCACGACGCAGCCGTCCGGGGCCAGGTTGCCGCGCAGGATCGCGAATCCCCCGATGGGCTTGAGCGGGTCGGAGAGCGGACGGACCACCTCCTGGCCCGCCGTCTCCTCGGCGGCGTCCGCCACCGCGCCGATCGTCTGTCCTGTGACCGTCTGGGCGCTCTCCTGCAGCCGGCCCGCCTCCTTCAGTCGCTTGACGATCAGCGGGACGCCACCGGCCCGGTAAAGGTCGGCGGCCACGAAGCGGCCTCCCGGCTTCAGGTCGGCAAGCAGCGGCGTCTCCCAGGCGATCCGGTCGAAATCGTCTATGGAGAGCGGCACGCCCGCCTCGCGAGCTACCGCCAGCAGGTGGAGGACCACGTTGGTGGACCCGCCCGACATCGCGGCCGCCGCGATCGCGTTCTCGAGCGACTCCTTGGTGATGATCCCGCTCGGGCGCCGCTCCTCCTCGAGGACCTCCATCACGAGCCTGCCGACCCCCTCCGCGACTTCGCCCTTCCTGCCGTCCTCGGCGGGGACCATCGCGCTGCCCGCCGGCGAGACGCCGAGCACCTCGAAGGCCATCGCCATCGTGTTCGCCGTGTACTGGCCGCCGCACGCGCCCGCGCCGGGGGAGGCATGGTCCTCAAGGTCCGCGAGCTCCTCGTCGGAGAAGTCGCCGGCGGCGTGGGCTCCGACCGCCTCGAAGACGTCCTGAATCGTCACGTCCTTCCCCCGCCAGCGCCCCGGTGCGATCGAGCCGCCGTAGAGCATCACCGCCGGCACGTCGAGCCGCGCGAGCGCCATCACGCAGCCCGGGATGGTCTTGTCACAGCCGGACAGCGCTACCACCGCGTCGAAGAGATGACCGCGCGCCACCAGCTCAATCGAGTCAGCGATCAGCTCGCGGCTCACCAGCGAGGTCTTCATCCCCTCGGTGCCCATGGTGATCCCATCCGAGATCGCGACGGTATTGAACTCCATCGGCGTCCCGCCGGCCGCGCGGACGCCGTCCTTGACCCGCGCGGCCAGCGCTCGCAGGTGGAAGTTGCACGGCATGGTCTCGGTCCATGTGTTGGCGATCCCCACGACCGGCCGCCGGAGGGCCTCCTCGTCGAACCCGATGCCCTTGAGGTACGCGCGCGCAGGCGCCCGGTCCGGGCCGTCCAGTATCGCCCGGCTCCGGCCGCGTGGATCCCCGCTCACGAGTGGCCGGCGCCGATCTCGGAGTGCCTACGCCGCTCCCACTCCGAGAGCCGCCACAGGTCTCGCCGCACCCGCGCTGGATCGAGCTGGCGACCAACCAGGTGCATGTTGGCGCGGCGTATCACCCGGCGCTCATCGGAGGTCAGCGCCATCCACTTCGCCAGCACGTCGTCGGAGGCGGGGAGCCGGGCGCGGGCGCTGTCGCGGCTCAGGTCCGGGAACTCGACGCAGTACTCGCTGAGGAGCCGGCCGCTCTCGGGCACGTAGGCGACGATCGGCTTGTGGGGGTAGACGAGGTAGGCGTACGCCGGGCCGCGTTCGGGGTCGTCCTGGCGCCGCGCATGCTTACCGCGAACGCGGATGAATCCTAGATCGCGGTACATGGCCCACTCCTCGTCGTTCACACAGGAATGGAGCAACTCCCGCGCCCGCTGCTCCGCCCGGCGCTCGCGTCCGGGATCGTAGAGCGGAATGTCCAGCGGCCCGCTGCGAGCGGCCCGGCGCACTGCTCGCGCCTTCCGCCAGCGAGCCGCCTCACGCCATAGCAGCGGCGTCGCGAGCGCCGCGGCGATCAGGGCGAGGAAGAGCAGTGCGGGCAGCATCGCGCCGGATATCAGCCGCCGGACGCGCGCGGGAAGAAGATCACCCGCTCCGCGTCGACCGGGATCTCGGCGTAGTCCTTGACCATGAGCGCCTCGCGACGCCCGCTGCCCCGTCGGGTCGTGGGCACCGCGGCCCACATGCCCTCGTCGAGCTGGCGCCGGAACTCCTCTATCAGGCGCTCCTCGTCCTCGCGCACCTCCGGGTCGCCCTCCGCGACCAGCATCTCACCCTGACCCGGCTTCATGCGCAGGAACCTCATCCGGCGCCGATTATGCCACGCGTTTGGGTCAAGCCCCGGCGGGTACGCACCCGTCCATGCCCACGGAGCCCGATGTCCCGACCGTTTCGCAGGTCGTCCATCGTGCCGCGACGGTGTGCGACCCGGAAGGTGACGACGAGGGGCTGGCCCGGCTACTCGAGCGGTTCGAGGACCATGACGAGCCGATCACGGCCGAGACCGACGTGGAGTCCATGCTGGCGGAGTCGACGAGGACGCTCGACCCCGAGGGCGAGCGCCCCGCCATCCGTATGGCGGCGGCGGAGGCAACCTATCTCGCTCATCGTCGCACTCAGATCTCGTCGGAGCGTGAGGAGCTCCTTCGCCTGGCAGCGAGGGCGGAGTTCAAGGACAATCCGCCGCCCGCCGTGGCGGAGTGGCTCGGGGCCGAAGGCATTAAGTTCTAGGCCCGGCGGTCGGCGGTCGGCAGTTGGCAGTTGCGGGTGGCAGTTGGCGGGTGGCGGGTGGCGGTTTGGCATCGCGGTTCCGCCTGAGGCGCACGTCCGCGACGGCTGACACCGGGTCGATCTGTAGACCGACTGATTGGTCATCGTCGGTCTGGGGCCGTCTGACTTCGAGCTTTCGCGGCGGTTTCGCGGAACCGCCCTCTTGGTGCCGGAGTGTTGCCGGAATGCGGGTTGGCCTGGGCTAGCGTGGTCCGAAGACGTCGACCGGGCCGGCGCCGGCGCCCAGCCCCCTGAGCCCGTTGCGAACGGCTTCTGAGGCGATCTCCTTTGCCCTGCGAGCGGCCTCGGGCGGCTCGAAGCCCAGGGCCAGGTGCGCTGCCAAGGCCGAGGAGTGGGTGCAGCCGGAGCCGTGCGATGCCCCGCCCGGGTGGCGTTCGCCCAGGATGCGCTCGAGTCGATCGCCGTCGAAGAAGACGTCCACGGCCGGATCGTCGTGGCCTCCCGTGACTACCACGGCGGTCGGGCCAAGCTCGTGTACCGCGTGGGCGAGGCGCTCAGGGTCGGTCTCCTCGGCCATTTGGGTCAGGACGGCGGCCTCGGCGAGGTTGGGGGTGACCACCGCCGCCCGAGGCAGCAGCGCCCGAAGCGCCTCCTCCGCCTCCTCGTCCAGGAGCCGCGCGCCGCTCTCGGCGACCATGACCGGATCCAGCACCAGCGCGGCCCCAGGAAGGAGGTCGAGGCCTCTCCCGACCGCCGCAACAGCCTCGGCGTTGCCGAGCATCCCTGTCTTGACGGCGTCCACGCCAATGTCCTCGGCCACCGCCCTCACCTGCTCGACGATCGCTTCCGGTGGAAGCGGGTAGACGCCCGTGACCGCCGCCGTGTTCTGCGCCGTGACCGCGGTGATCGCGGTCATGCCATGCACCCCGCAGCGCGCGAACGCCTTGAGGTCCGCCTGGATCCCGGCGCCGCCGCCGGAGTCCGAGCCGGCGATCGAGAGCACGCGCGGCGGGCTGTGCGGCACGCCTTCCACTCTCGCTGAGCATAGGCACGCCGCTCCTTGGGCGATCTCCGTTGAGTTGGGGTCCGGGCTATCTCGCCCGGCGCTCGTAGCCGCCAAGGGAGTCGCGAGCGATCCAGCCCTCGGATTCAAGCCGGCCCAGAGCAGCCCTCGCCTCGGCGGCGTCGAGCCCGGCCCGGCCGGCGATCTGGGCGGGGTCGCTGCACTCCTCCACGGCCATCAGCACGGTCCGGAGCCGATCTCCCTGCGGCTCGTCCGGGGACGGCAGCGGCCGGCAACCGACCCCATAGAGCTGATCCAGCACGTCCTCCGCCCCGGTGACGACCGCTGCGCCGTCCTGTAGCAACCGGTTGGAGCCCGCCGCCACGCGGGTGGTGACCCGGCCGGGCACCGCTCCCACGATCCGCCCGAGGTCGCGGGCGAACTCCGCCGTGATCAGCGATCCTGACGGCTCCGCGGCCTCGACCACGATCGTCATCTCGGCCAGCCCGGCCATGATCCGGTTGCGTGCCGGGAAGCTCCAGCGGAAGGCCCTGCGCCCGGGCGGCAGCTCGGAGAGGATCGCGCCCCGGGAGCGAACGAGCTCGTACAGCCAGCGATGACGGTGCGGGTAGGGACGGTCGGGGCCGCCGGCTAGGACGGCCACGGGGGTGCCGCCCGCCTCGACGCATCCCTGGTGGGTCAAGCCATCGATCCCAAGCGCCAGGCCACTCACGACCATCAGCCCGGCCGCCCCGAGTCCGCGGCCCAGGGCGTAGGCCACCTCGGACCCGTACGCGGACGGTCGCCGCGTGCCGACAAGCGTAACCGCGGGCTCCCGGCCGAGCTGCTCGAGGCACTCGAACCTGCCCTTCCCGAACAGGACGGCCGGCGGATCCGTCAGCTGACTCAGCCCCGCCGGGTAGCGAGAGGCGTGGGCGCAAATCGCCCAGCTCTCCGCCGCACGCAGGCGCGCCCTCGCGCCCTCGGCGTCGAAGGACTCGAGCCAGTCCTGGATCCCCGGATCGGGCACCCCGACCACGGCGGCGATCAGCTGCTCCTCGCTCAGCGCGAGGAGGCTCTGGGGCCGGGGACGCGGCCGCTGCAGCAGGCCGGCGATCCGCGGGGCCAGCCTCGCGACGAGGAACGCCCGGCGCAGGCAGCTGTCACAGGCGTCGATCACGCGGCCACGGCCATCCCGCCCACGCGATAGGCGAGCGCCTCGTCGAGGTCCCGCTCGGCGATTCGCGCGTGTCCGTCCAGGTCTGCGATCGTGCGCGCCACTCGAAGCACCCGGTCGTGGCCCCGACCGCTCAGCAGCGCCGGCTCCGGCAGGGAGGACAGGCGCGACCGCAGCGCGGCGTCCACCGGCACGGCACGGCGGGTCAGTCGTCCGTCCATGTCGCCGTTGCAGAGCGCGCCGGTGCCGGCGAGGCGTTCCCGCTGCCGCCCCCGTGCGGCGATGACCCGATCACGCACCCGCCGCGACGAGCCCGCCGCGTGCGCGTCGCGGACGAGCTCGAGCGGCGCCACGGGCCCTAGCCGGCACACGAGGTCGATGCGGTCGAGCAGGGGGCCGCTCAGCCGGCGCGCGTAGCGCGCCAACAGCAGGGCTTCGCAAGTGCAGCGGTCCGCCGGCCTGCCGCACGGACACGGATTGGTGGCCGCCACCACCATCGCCCTGGCGGGAAACTCGATGCTTCGCTGGCCGCGCGTTATGTGCACGCTCCCCTCCTCCAGCGGCTGTCGGAGGGCGTCGAGGGCGGGCCGGGCGAATTCGGCGAGCTCGTCCAGGAACAGCACGCCCCGGTGGGCGAGGGTCACCTCCCCGGGCCGCGGTGTGGAGCTCCCGCCGGTCAGGCCCTGCGGGGAGGTCGTGTGATGCGGCGCTCGGAAAGGGCGTTCGGCCACCAGCCCACCCCCGCCCAGGCCCGCGACCCCCCGAATGCGGGTGATCTCCAGGGCCTCCTCGAAGCTGGGCGGCGGCAGGATGCCCGGCAGCCGGCGCGCCAGCATCGTCTTGCCGGCTCCCGGCGGACCCACCATCAGCATGTTGTGACCACCCGCGGCCGCGATCTCGAGCGCCCGCTTGGCGTCCTCCTGGCCGCGCACGTCGGCAAGGTCGAGCCGCGCCGCCGCGCCGGGCGACCGCGGTCGCCGCGGGCTGGCTCGCGGTGGCGCCCGGTCCCCCCGGAGCAGTTGGGCCATGCCCCTCAAGTCCTCGATCGGCAGCACCTCCACCTCCTCCACGAGCGCGGCCTCGCCGGCGTCCGCGGGCGGCACCGCCAGCCGCGGGTAGCCGGCCTCTCGCGCTCCGAGCGCGACCGCGAGGGCCCCGCGACCGGGGCGCAGCGCGCCGGCGAGCGACAGCTCTCCGTACAGCGCGCAGCTCGCAAGCGGCTCCCGCGGTACCTGGCCGGTCGCGGCCAGCACTCCCACCGCGATGGCCAGGTCGAACCCCGGGCCGGCCTTGCGGACGTGCGCCGGCGCCAGGTTCACCGTGAGCCGCTGCATCGGGAAGTCGAGCCCGGAGTTGAGCAGCGCGGCACGTACGCGCTCGCGGGCCTCCCTGATGGCCCGATCGGGGAGGCCGACCAGAGTGAACGCCGGCAGCCCACGCCGGACGTCGACCTCCACGGCCACCTCTCGGCTGTCGACGCCCTCAATGGTGAACGTGGCCACGCTTGCGAGCACGCCCGGCACGCTATGGGCGGGCCCGTCACGGATGAAGACGCGTTCGTGACCGTTTCGTCACTCGCGTCGCACACCGGTGCGGCGTACCCGCTTAGCGTCGCTTCGCATGGCGGACGACCCCCGTAGGCGTGTCGGGGCACTCGGTGAGCGGCTGGCCGCCGACCACCTCGAGGCACTCGGCTACCACGTGATGGAGCGCAACTTCAGGACCCGCTTCGGTGAGCTGGACCTCGTGGCGCGGCGAGGCCGCTTCCTCGTCTTCTGCGAGGTGAAGACGAGGCTCGCGGTGGGCCCGACGGGGCCCTTCGGGCCGCTGAGCTCGGTTGGCCCGCGGAAGCGGGCTCAGCTGCGGCGCATCGCGGCGCAGTGGCTACACGAGCGAAGCGGCCGCACAGGAACGGCCCAGACGCGCTTCGACGCCATCGGCATCACGCTGGACCGGGCGGGGCGGGTGCTCTCGCTCGAGCACGTCGAGGACGCCTTCTGATCGGCGCCTAGCCCTCCAGCGCCAGCTGGTTGTAGGCGATCGACTGGAAGGAGAGGCGGTGGATTGGCGACACGCCGTGCTGGCGGATGGCCGCGCGGTGCTCGGGCGTGGAGTAGCCGACGTTGGTGTCGAACTCCCAGTCCCGATGCCGCTCGGCTACCCGCCGCATGTAGCGGTCCCTGGTCACCTTGGCCAGCACCGAGGCGCCGGCGATCGCTGCGCTGCGACAGTCGCCGTCCACGACGGCCCGCTGCTCGAACCCGAACTCCTGCACCTTGAACCCGTCCACCAGGCAGAGGCACCCTTCGCAGGCCACGCTCACGAGCGCCGAGCGGAGCGCCTCGAGGTTCGTCACGTGCAGTCCACGGGCGTCGATCCCGCGCACGCAGCGGGTGACGATCGTGGACCGGGCGGCGGCGCGCAGCACCAGCGGATAGAGCTCCTCGCGCGCCTCGGTGGTGTGCTGCTTGGAGTCGTTGAGGCGGGACAGGGCGCGGCGATCGCTCAGGGTCAGCCGCTCAAGGTCGAACAGGACGGCAGCGGCCACGAGCGGCCCGGCCAGCGAACCACGCCCCGCCTCGTCGGCCCCGGCGACGAAACGACAGCCCAGCTTGCGATCGAAGGCGAACAGCCGCCTGCCGGTGCGCTGGGATCCCGCCACTCTGGCGGCGATCATAGGACGGGATACGGCGGAAGCGCTAGAGGGTTCCGACGCGCCCCGGTGGCCAGTAGGTCACGAACGCCTTGCCGATCATCCACTTCTCGGGGATCGGCCCCCACTCGCGACTGTCCGCGCTCTCGCCCCGGTTGTCTCCCATCATGAAGAAGTAGCCCTTCGGAATCGTGATCTCGTGCGGCAGGTTGCAGATCCCGCAGCTCGAGTTGGGGCGGATGAAGGGCTCCCTCTGGCGCCGGCCGTCGAGGTACACGCGCCCGTCGATGACCTTCAGCCGGTCCCCGCCCACGGCAACCACGCGCTTGATGAAGTTGGTCGAGGACCGCTGGCGGGTCGGGCTCGGGCAGGGCGACTGGTTCGAATGGCGCACCCCGCAGACGTTGTCGTCGGCGCCCTTGGGCGGCTTGAACACCATGATGTCGCCGCGATCGGGGGTGCCGAGCCTCACTCCCACCCGGTTGACGAGTACCCGCTGGCCCACATCGAGGGTCGGCTCCATGGACTCGCTCGGGATCCTGAAGGGCTTCACCAGGAAGGCCTGGATCCCGAGCGCCAGGCCGAGGGCCACGGCCACGATCGTGACTAGCTCGACGAGCGAGCCGCGGGCGCTTTGCTTACCGGTGCGAGCCACTGTGCGGCGAACGGGACGCCCCCGGCTACGAGTGGGAATCGGGGTCGCCGGTGCCGGCGGGCTTGTCCTCCGCGGGTTCACCCTCGCCGGCCGGCGGCTCCTCGGCGGGCCGCTCCTCGGCGGCGGGCTCCTCGGCGGCGGGCTCCTCGGCGGCGGGCTCGTCCTCGGAGGACGCCTCCTCCTGAGCCGGCTCGGCCGGGGCGGCGGGCTGCTCCTCGCCGGCGGCCGCCGCCTCCGCCTCCTCTTCCTGAGCCACCTCCTCGGCGAGCTCCTCCTCGCCCGGTCGGGCAGCCTCGTCCTCCGCCGGCATCGCTCCCGCCTCGAAGGCCTCCTGTTCATCGCCGGCGACCCAGCGCCGCTCGCGGACCCGCGCCCCGCGGCCGACCCGCTCGCGCAGGTAGTAGAGCTTGGCGCGGCGGACGTCGCCGCGACTCGCGATCTCGATCCGCTCCACCTTGGGGGAGTGCACCGGGAAGGTGCGCTCAACGCCCACCCCGAACGACTGCTTGCGTACGGTGAACGTCTCGCGGGCGCCGCTGCCCTGCCGCTTCAGCACGATCCCCTCGAACACCTGGGTGCGGCGGCGCGTTCCCTCCACGACCTGGAAGTGAACGCGCACGCGGTCCCCGGCCCTGAAGGCGGGCACACGGCGCAGCTGAGCACGCTCGAGGCTGTCGATCACGCCGGACATTGAGAAGACGGCGCCGCGCCCGGGGCGAAGGAAGGTGCGAGTCCCCGGGGTCCGCGCGGCCGCGAATGGTAGCTCAGGCTCGCTCGCGGCTCCGCTGCAGGCGCCAGTCGCGGATCTTGCCATGGTCGCCTGAGAGCAGGACCTCAGGCACGCGGTGACCGCGCCATTCCGCCGGACGGGTGTAGTGGGGATACTCCGGGGCTCCTTCGAGCGCGTCGCTGAACGACTCTTCGAGCGCGCTCTCCTCATGGCCGAGCGCCCCAGGCAGTTTCCGGATGACGGCGTCGCAGACGACCATTGCCGCGAGCTCCCCTCCCGACAGCACGTAGGGACCGATCGAGACGACGTCGCTCGCCAAGTACTCGTGCACGCGCTCGTCGAAACCCTCGTAGCGGCCGCAGAGCAGGGTGAGCTCGGGCTCCCCGGCGAGCTCGGCTGCCAGCGCGTCGTCGAACCGGCGCCCGCCCGCGGCGAGTGCGACGACGCGGCGGCGCGCCGCCGGCTCGAGCGGGTCCACACCGTAGCGGGCCCGGAGCGCGGCCTCCACAACGTCGACCCGTAGGACCATCCCGGCCCCGCCGCCGTAGGGGGTGTCGTCGACCTGGCCGGCTCCGAGCGGGGTGGTGGCGCGCAGGTCGACTGTGTCGAGCACGTGACCCCGCTTTAGCGCGTTGCGGACGTGCCGCTGACCGAGGAACCAATCGAACCAGCCCGAAAAGAGCGTGAAGACGTCGATCTTCACAGCCCGAGGAAGTCCCTATCGACCTCGATCACCTCGCCGACGGAGCGGATCGCGTCCGACACGAACGGCACGAGCGTCCCGTCGTCGAGCTCGAGCAGGTCGCAGGAGCGCCCCTCCAGCACCCGGCGGACGATCCCCAGGCCAGCGACCTCCCGCCCCACGAGGTGGCCGGCGAGCCACTCGTCGCGGGACAGCGGGATCTCCACCATGAGTGGCTCGCCCGCGACGCCCGCGACGGTGTCCCTGGCCTCGATCCCCGAGAGCCGCACGAGCGGACGCCGATCGGTGCCGGCGCGCCGCAGCACGCGATGTTCCTGCCCCGCGACCGTCACGATTGTGTCCGCGGGGAAGGGATGCTCGGCGCCCTGGACGTAGAAGCTCCCATCCCGCCCGTGGGGCCGGCCCACCCACCCGGCGCTTACCAGGGTCAATCCACCACGTCGACGAGCACGCGGCGGCCGTCGCGCGCCGACGCCGCCTTCATCACGGTTCTGAGCGCCGCGACCGTGCGGCCTCCCCGCCCGATGACCTTGCCGGTGTCATCCTCGGCCACGTGGAGCTCGAGCACGAGCGTGCCGTCGTCCTCCTCGAAAGACTCCACCGAGACCTCGTCCGGCGCGTCGACCAATGAGCGCGCGAGGTACTCCAGGAGAGCTTCCACCGCGTCAGGCAGAGGCCGTGCGGCGCGCCTTCATCAGCTTCTTGACGGTGCCCGAGGGCTGCGCGCCGCGGGCGAGCCAATGCCGAAGCCGCTCCTCGTCGATCACGATCGTCGAGGGCTCGGTCTGGGAATTGTAGTGCCCGATCGCCTCGATGAAGCGCCCGTCGCGCGGCGAGCGCTGATCGGCCACGACCACCCGCCAGATCGGGTTTGTCTTGCTGCCCACTCGTGTGAGGCGGACTCGTACGGACATAAGCGGCGAAAGAGGATAGCCCGTGCGGGCATCCGGCCCGCGCCACGATGCCATTGGCCCCTCCGGTGGCCTATCAGCGGCCGCCCACCAGCTGCTGCAGCGACGGCATCTTCCCCTGCGAGAGCTGGCGCATGACCTTCTTCATCTGGGCGAATTGCTTCACGAGCTGGCCCACGGCCTGCACATTGGTGCCGGACCCGCGCGCGATCCGCCGCCTGCGCGAGCCGTCGATGATCCTGGGGTCGCGGCGCTCCTGCGGCGTCATGGACAGGATCATCGCCTCCAGGCGATCGAGCTCCCGGTCGTCCACCTGGAGGGCGCCCAGCTCCTTTCCTACCCCGGGCATCATCTTGAGCAGGCCGCTGAGCGGGCCCATCCTGCGCACCTGCTTCAGCTGGTCGAGGAAGTCGTCGAGCGTGAACTCCTGCTTGCGGATCTTGCGCTCGAGCTCTTGCGCCTGGCGCTCGTCGATCTGCCGCTCGGCCTTCTCCACCAGCGTCATCACGTCGCCCATGCCGAGGATCCGCTGGGCCATCCGGTCGGGGTGGAAGCGCTCGAAGTCGGCGAGCTTCTCGCCGGTCGAGGCGTAGAGGATCGGCTTGCCGGTGACCGCCTTCACCGACAGCGCGGCGCCGCCGCGAGCGTCTCCGTCGAGCTTGGTCATCACCACGCCGTCGAAGTTGGCCGTCTCGGCGAACTGCTCGGCCACGTTCACGGCGTCCTGGCCTGTCATCGCGTCGACGACCAGCAGCACGTCGTGCGGCCGCGTCCGCTTCTTGACCTGGGCGAGCTCCTTCATGAGCTCCTCGTCGATGTGCAGGCGGCCACTCGTGTCGATGACGAGGGCATCGCGACGGTCTTGCTTCGCCTGGTCGAGCGCCCACTCGGCGATGTCCACCGGGTCGCGACCCGTGCCCTGCTCGTAGACGGCGGCCCCCGCCTGCGAGCCCACCTTCACGAGCTGGTCCACCGCCGCCGGTCGGTAGACGTCGCACGCCGCGAGAGCCACGTCCATGCCCTGCTCCTCGCGCAGGTGACGGGCGAGCTTCGCGCACGCGGTGGTCTTGCCCGATCCGTGGAGGCCGGCCATGAGGATCACCGTGGGGCCCTGCTTGGCGACCGCCAGGTCGCGGCCCGCTCCGCCCATCAGGGCGGTCAGCTCCTCGGAGACGATCTTCACGACCTGCTGTCCCGGGTTTAGCGATGCGAGCACTTCCTGCCCGGTGGCCCGCTCTTTGACGACGTCGGTGAACTCCTTTACGACCTTGAAGTTGACGTCGGCCTCGAGCAGGGCCAGCCGCACCTGGCGCATTGCCTTGGAGACGTCGTCCTCGCTCAGCTTGCCGCGCGAGCGGACGTCACCCAGGGCGGCTTGGAGGCGGTCCGAGAGCGTGTCGAACACGCAACCCAGCGTACCCTGCGCGCGTGGGCAAGCGCCGCGTGTCCACCTTATTGAGCGCGAGGCTGTTCAACCCGATCGTGAAGACGGCGGCGAACGCCGGTCTCCCGCTGCCGGGCGTCGTGATCCTCGAGACGACCGGCCGCAAGAGCGGCCAGCCCCGGCGCAATCCGGTGGGTAAGGCGATTGTTGGCGACACGCTCTGGATCGTGGCCGAGCACGGGCGACGCGCGGGTTACGTGCGCAACATCTCTGCGAATCCTCGGGTGCGAGTGAAGATCGGGCGACGCTGGCGGACGGGCACGGCCCACGCAATGCCCGACGACGACCCGCGCGAGCGTCAGCGCCGCATACCGAACAAGCTCAACTCGGCCAGCGTCCGGCTGATGGGCAGCGACCTGCTCACGGTCCGGGTCGACCTGGATCCCAGCTGAGACGAACGTCCATTTCACCCCCCTGGAGGGGGGCTAAATGGACGTTCATCGGGCCGGCGGCGGTGGGGCCGGCGGCGGTGGCGGCGCCGACGGCCCGTCCGCCTTCGGCAGCACCGAGCCGATGCTGCCGAGCGCCTGGGTGAACTCGCTGGGGATGATCCACACCTTGTTCGACTCCCCCTGGGCGATCTGCGGCAGCATCTGGAGATACTGGTAGGCGAGCAGCTTGGGATCGGCGTCGCCGCGGTGGATCGCGTCGAAGACCTGCTCGATCGCCTTCGACTGTCCCTCCGCCTCGAGGATCTGTGACTGCTTGCGGCCCTCGGCCCGGAGGATCGACGACTGCTTCTCGCCCTCGGCGGTGAGCACCTGCGACTGCTTGACGCCCTCCGCGGTCAGGATCGCCGCACGGCGATCGCGCTCCGCGCGCATCTGCTTCTCCATCGCCTCCTGGATCGTGCCTGGCGGGTCGATCGCCTTGAGCTCCACGCGGTTGACCCGGATTCCCCACTTGCCCGTGGCCTCGTCGAGCACGGTGCGAAGCTCGGCGTTGATGTTGTCGCGCGAGGTGAGCGTGTCCTCCAGGGTCATGCCGCCGATCACGTTGCGAAGCGTGGTGACGGTGAGCTGCTCGATCCCGATGATGTAGTTGGCGATCTCGTACGTCGCGGCCTTCGGGTCTGTGACCTGGTAGTAGATGACCGAGTCGATGTTCACGGTCAGGTTGTCCTCGGTGATCACCGGCTGCGGCGGGAACGAGACCACCTGCTCGCGAAGGTCGAGCAGCGGCTTTATCCGGTCGACGTAGGGGACGATCAACGCGAGCCCCGCGTCCAGAGTCCGGTGATAGCGGCCCAGGCGCTCCACGATGCCGGCCTTGGCCTGGGGAACGATCCGGATCGCCTGGGCCAGCGTGATGAGCACGACGGCCGCGACGACGATTAGCACGATCAGGGTGGCCAAGAGCCCACCTCCTATTCCGAGACGAGCGCCGTGGCGCCGTCGATCTTCATCACCTGGGCGCGGTCGCCCGGCTCCAACACCTCATCCTCGTCGAACGCCCGCGCCGTCCACACCTCGCCGCCGATCTTCACCTTTCCGGCGTCCGCGTCCACGCGCTCGAGCACGATCGCCCTGGAGCCCACGAGCGCGGCGGTGCCCGTGCGGAGGCGGGCCGGCGTGCGCATGTGGCGCCGGGCGATGGGGCGCAGGATCCCGAGCGAGGCGATGGCGACCACGATGAAGACGATCCACTGCGCGGCCAGCCCGGCGCCGGCGAGCGCCACGGTCGCCGCCAGCACCGCAGCCACCGCGATCGGCCCCAGGAAGAAGCCCAGCGTGACGATCTCCCCCACGGCCAGGGCGCCCGCGGCGACCATCCACCAGACCCAGTCCTCCACGAGGCCGATCCTACGTGAGGGCCTGCTCCACGTCCGCGATCAGGTCCTCGGTCGTCTCGCAGCCGGCGCTCACGCGGATGAAGCCCTCCCCCACGTCGTCCCCACCCCAGCGGGCGCGCCGCTCGGCGGTGGTGAGCACCCCGCCGAAGCTCGTCGCTTCGGTGATCAGGCGAGCGGCGTCGAGGAATGCCTCGGCGCGCTCGCGGCTCCCCAGCTCGAAGCAGAGCAGGGTCCCGAAGCGTCGCATCTGGCGCTTGGCGAGCTGGTGCGCGGGGTCGCTCTCGAGGCCCGGGTAACGCAACGCGGAGATGCCTTCGCGGCCCTGGAGCAGCCGCGCCAGCGCCAGGGCGTTCGCCTCGCCGCGCTCGAGGCGGAGGTCGAGCGTAGCCAGCGAGCGGTGGGCCAGCCACGTCTCGAAAGGGCCGGCTATCGCCCCGGTGTTGGTGCGCCAGGAGCGCAGCGCGGCGACGCGCTCCGGATCCCGCGCGGCGACGTATCCGAGCAGTAGGTCGGCGTGCCCGGATAGATGCTTGGTGGCGCTCGTGACCGAAAGGTCCGCGCCAAGGGCGAGCGGTTGCTGGCCGAGCGGCGTGGCGAAGGTGTTGTCGACCGCCACCACCGCGCCCCGCTCGTGGGCGCCACCGGCGAGCGCCGCCACTTCGCACAGGTCGAGCCCCGGGTTCGAGGGGGTCTCGAGCCATAGGAGGTCGATTCGCTCCGGCAACGCGTCCGGGGTGAGCTCCGGCGTGGCCAGCTGGGTGACCTCAACGCCCAGCTCGGCGATCTGGCCGCCCGCCAGGCCCCTCACGTGCATGTAGCAGTCCGATGGCAGCGTCAGGGCGTCGCCGGGGCGAACCGTGCTGAGCAGCACGGCGCTGGCCGCGGCCATCCCCGACGCGAAGAGCACCGCGTCGCCGCCCTCGAGCTCGGAGAGCGCCAACTCGTACGCGGACCAGGTCGGATTGTCGTAGCGGCCGTAGGTGTATTCGACGCCCGCGGGGTCGCCGCGCAGGTGGTAGGGGGCGGCGAGGATCGGCCCTGGTAGGAAAGGCCTGCCCTGCTGCGCCTCGGGGAGCCCGGCCCGCACCACGCGCGTGCCGTCCTTCATTCGAGGATCGCCCGGGCGAAGTCATCCGGGTCGAACGGCCGCAGGTCCTCGAGCGCTTCGCCCGTTCCGATCAGCTTGACCGGCACGCCCAGCTCCTCGGCGATCGCCAGCGCGATCCCGCCCTTGGCCGTGCCGTCAAGCTTGGTGAGGGCGATCCCGGTGACCTCGACAGCCTCGCGGAAGAGCAGCGCTTGGCGGAGACCGTTCTGGCCGGTGGTGGCGTCGATCGTGAGGAGCGTCTCCTGCGGCGCCCCGGGCTCCTGGCCCGCGACTACGTTGCGAACCTTGCGGAGCTCCTCCATCAAGTGCTCCTGCGTGTGGAGCCGTCCCGCGGTGTCGCAGATCACCACGTCGTGACCGCGCGCTCTGGCCGCCGCGATGGCGTCGTAGGCGACGGCCCCCGGGTCCGAGCCAGGCTCGCCGCGTACCAGCTCGCAGCCGGCACGCTCCGCCCACGCCTCGAGCTGCTCCGCGGCGGCCGCCCGGAAGGTGTCGGCGGCCGCCAGCAGCACCGACAGCCCGAGCTCCTGCTGGAGGTGCCAGGCGATCTTGCCGATGGTCGTGGTCTTGCCGCTGCCGTTGACCCCCACCACCAGGATCACAGCGGGCCTTCGGGTCAGGTCGATCGTGTCGCCGTTCACCCTCGAGGTGTCCGCCAGCAGCTCTCGCAGCCTGCGGGTAAGGTCCTCGCCGCCCGACAACTCCCCTGTGCTCGCCTCGCTCTCCAGCCGCTCCACGATCTTCGCCGTGGTGGGCGCTCCGACGTCCGCGTAGATCAGGGTCTCCTCGAGGCGCTCGAACGCCTCGTCGTCGAGCGTCTCGAACATCGTGGCCTGGAGCTCGGCGCCGAGTGCCCGGCGCGTCCTGGTCATGTTGTCGCGCAGGCGGCGGAAGAATCCCCCGCGCCCGCCCTCATGGTCGTCCGCGGCCGGCTCCTCAGAGGTAGCCGGCTCGCCGGTGACGAAGAGCTCCCGCCAGGTGCGCGCCATTGCGGCGGGAGCTTATGAAACACAGACGGCCGCCCCGAAGGGCGGCCCTCTGCCGTAGCGATCCCCCCGCGCGATCGCGGGACGGGCCGGCTAGCTGAGCTGCCCACGCACCTTGTGAACGGCTGAAAGACGTCCGGGCCTCTCCAGAGGCTGTGGGTCTGCGACGACTCACCGCCCAAAGGAGGGCCCGGATGCGTGTTCACGCTAAC
>Ga0126313_10000533_pt1 | contig 18260 bp, 15 predicted proteins | sample Plot105A_FD_89954 | JGI IMG/M metagenome (GOLD analysis project Ga0126313, IMG submission 89954) | Serpentine soil microbial communities from UC McLaughlin Reserve, CA, USA - Plot105A | ecosystem: Environmental > Terrestrial > Soil > Grasslands | place: USA: UC McLaughlin Reserve, Lake County...
CGCGATCCGGCGCGCCAGCGGCGAGGCCTTGTCGCGGCCGTTGCCGTCGCCGCTCGGTTGGGGGCCGGGCTCGGTCGGGGTGGCGGTGGCTGGCCCGGGCGAGGGGGTGGCGGCGGTGGTGGTCTGAGGGGTATCCGCAGCATGGACGCGAGCATCTTCAGGCTTTGCGGGCGAAGCAGGGACAGCGGAGCGCCCCGACCCGGAGTCCCCACCCCCTCGGCCATCGGCCGCGGCCTCCGAGGGCTCGCCGACCCGGGCGATCACCTCGCCGATCGGGCGCGTCTCGCCCTCGGAGGCGAGGACCTCGATCAGGGTCCCGGCGGCGTCTGACTCATAGACCATGTTCGCCTTGTCGGTCTCGATCTCGACCAGCTCCTCGCCGACCGCGACCTGATCGCCGACCTGCTTCATCCACTGCAGCACGGTGCCCTCCTCCATCGAGTCCGAGAGCCGGGGCATGACGATGTCGCTGGCCATCGAGGAGCTCAGGCCGTGGTCCGAACGCCGGTCCCGAGTCGCGCGCGCACGGACTCGACGATCGTGGCGGCGGCGGGCAGGAACACGTCCTCGAGCGTCGGGCTGTACGGGATCGGCGTCTCCCCTGTGGCCACGATCCATGCGTCGTCGAGGTCGTGGAGGGCACGCTCGGCGACGGCGCCGAGGAGCCCGGTCGCCCAGCCGCCGGTCCGCGGCCCCTCCTCGACCGCCAACACCCGGTTGGTCTTGGCGACCGAGGCGAGCACGGTACCCACGTCGAGCGGCCGCAGCGAGCGCAGGTCGACCACCTCCACCTCGAGTCCGTCGCCGGCGAGCGTGTCCGCGGCTTGGAGCGCGTCGCGGACGCCCTTGCTGATCGAGACGATCGTCAGATCGGCGCCGTCGCGGGCCACCGCGGCCTCGCCGATCGGCAGCGTCTCGACCTCCGGGTGCGGGCCCTTTACGGAGTAGAGGCGCTTGTGCTCCAGGAAGAGGACCGGGTTGTCGTCGCGAATCGCGCTCTTGAGCAGCCCCTTCGCATCGGCCGGTGAGGACGGCGCGACGATCTTGATTCCCGGGATTCCCTGAAACCAGGTGCCGGGAGTCTGCGAGTGCATGGCGCCGAAGCGCCCGCCCGCGCCCACCGCGGAACGAACCACGAACGGCGCGCCGCCCTGCTCGTTGGAGACGTACCAGAGCTTCGCCGCCTGGTTTATGAGCGAGTCCATCGGCAGCGCCATGAAGTCGCCGAACATGATCTCGATGATCGGCCTGGTACCGGTGACGGCCGCGCCGAACGCTGCACCCGAGAGCGCGAGCTCGGAGATCGGCGTGTCGAACACGCGGTCGGCGCCGAAGCGGTCCTGGAGCCCCGGCGTGACCGCGAACACGCCGCCCTGCTCCGCCGCGACGTCCTCGCCGAAGAAGACGACGTTCGGATCGCGCTCGAGCTCCTCGGCGATCGCGTCGCGGATCGCGACCCTGAACTCGAGCTCGCCGTCGCTCACGGCTTGAACTCCGTCGCCTCGGCGCCGGCCGGATCCGGGAAGGGCGCCGATCGCGCCTCCTCGATCGCCTCGGCCAGCTCGTGCTTCGTGCGCTCCTCGACCTCGCTGATCTCCTCCTCGGTGACGCCCTCGGAGAGCAGGCGCTCGCGGGCCCGCGTGAGCGGGTCGCGCTGGAGCCAGCGCTCGACCTCCTCGGTGGGGCGGTACTTCGCCGGGTCGGACTTCGAGTGGCCGAAGTGGCGGTAGGTCTCACACTCGAGCAGCGTTGGGCCCTCCCCGCTCCGCGCCCGCTCGGCGGCCGCGGCCGCGGCATCACGGACCGCCCACAGATCGTTGCCGTCGACGACATCGAACGGAACGCCGTAGGCGCCGGCGCGTGCCGCGATCTGGCCGCCGCCGGTGACGCTGTGCATCGGCGTGAACTCGCCGTAGAAGTTGTTCTCGCACACGAACAGGATCGGGAGGTCGAGCACGCGGGCGAAGTTGAGGCACTCGTGGAAGTACGCCTGGTTGACGGCGCCGTCGCCGAAGAACGCGGCCGCGATCCAGCCCTCGCGCTTCCCGGTCAGGGCGGCGCCCGTCGCGGCGGCGATGCTGCCGCCGACGATCCCGAAGCAGCCGACGAGGCCATGCTCGAGGTCGACGACGTTCATCGAGCCCGCGCGCCCGCCGCAGACCCCGGTCGCGCGGCCCAGCATCTCCGCGGCGAGCGCCGCGGGCTCGGTCCCCTTGGCCAGCGCGTGGCCGTGGCCACGATAGGTCCCGGTGATCCGATCCTCGGGCTCGAGCGCCATGCAAACGCCCACCGGCACGGCCTCCTGCCCGGCCGAGAGGTGGGTGGTTCCGTGGACCTCGCCCTTGAGGAAGAGCCGGTGGATCGCGCTCTCGAACTCGCGGATCAGGACCATCCGCGCGTATGCGTCGAGGTAGTCGCGCGCGCTGGCGGCCGGCGCCGAGACCGCGCGTTCCGCGGGCGCGCTCATCGGCTCGGCGCCGTCGCTCGCGCGGCGTGCGCGAGTTCGTCCAGACCGTCGCTCACCTGGGCGTCCTCGGGTTCCAGCTCCAACCCCGAGGCGCGCGCCTGGATGTCGAGCAGTGCGGCGAAGTCCTCCTCCGTGCGCCCCTCGCCGATCAGCGCCTGGACGAGCTCGCGGGCCGCCGCAGCAACCGGCATCGGCACGTTGAGCTCGTTGGCCGCGTCGAACCCGAGGTCGAAGTCCTTGCGCAGGAGCACCGGCGTGAAGGTCGGGGAGTAGTCGAGCTTCACCAACGCCGGTGTCTTATAGCGCGTGAACATCGAGCCCATGACGCTGTGGTTGATGAACTCGAGCAGGTCGGCGCGCGCGATCCCGCCCTTCTCGGCGAGCACCGTGACCTCGGAGAGCGACTGGGCGACGACGCCGAGCAGCAGGTTGTGGCAGATCTTCGCCAGCCTCGCAAGCTCGCCCTCGCCGACATAGGTGCTGCCCTGGCCGAGCAGCGCCAGGAACGGCGCGGCCCGGTCATAGGCATCGGCCGGCCCCGAGACGCAGAAGGTGAGCAGCCCGGCGTCGACGACCTTGGGGTTGCCGCTCACCGGGGCCGCGAGCAGCGCCGTGTCGCGCTCGGCGGCCTGGGCGCGAACCTCGGCGGAGGCCTGCGGCGAGACGGTGGTCGAGTCGACGATAACCGCGGGACAGGAGCCGGCACCCGAGAGCACGCCCTGCGGCCCGAGCACGACCTGCTTGAAGTCGTCGGGACCGGCGACCATCGTGAACACGATCTCGCGGTCGGCGAGCTCGGCCGGGGCGTCGACGATCGTCGCCCCGAGCTCCGTCAGCGGCTCGGCCTTCGCCCGCGTCCGGTTGTAGACCGCGACGTCGCAGCCCGCCTCGAGCAGGCGCCGCGCCAGGCTGTAGCCCATTCTTCCGGTCCCGATCCAGCCCAACCGGGTTCGGGGCAGATTGCCATCCTCCATCGGCGTCTCCCCACGCGTCGTGTGTGAGTGATTGGCTTGCAAACGATTGCACCCCCGAGCGTAGCGAACGGGCGCGGCCCTCGTCAAGCTTGCCGCAATCGATTGCGCCCCGCTGCGCGGGGAGGTCGTAAGATGTAAGCTCGCAATCGATTGCAGCGGCGACGGACCGGGAGGCCGTGATGGGTATTCACTCCTACGGATTGATGGGGGTCGACTGGGAGGAGCGCGTTCGCTTCGACCGGCTGCGCGATGACCGGCTCGGGCGGATCAAGCAGCTCCTCGCCGACTCCGACCTCGGGGCGCTCCTGTGCTTCGACATGTCGAACATCCGGTACGTCACCGCGACGCACATCGGCACCTGGGCGCAGGACAAGCTCAACCGCTTCTGCCTCCTCCCGCAGGGCGACGAACCGATCATGTGGGACTTCGGATCCGCCGCGCGCCACCACGAGCTCTACAACCCATGGCTCGACGCCGGCCGCTCCCGGGCCGGGATCTCCACTCTGCGCGGCGCGATGGCGCCGGAGGCGGGTAGGGCCGAGGACGTCGCCGAGAAGATCCGCGCCGAGCTCGCCGAGCGTGACCTGCTCTCGGAGCCCGTCGGCATCGACGCGGTCGAGCCGCCGGTCCTGTTCGCCCTCCAGGCGGCGGGCGTCAACGTCGTCGACGGCCAGCAGCTGCTTCAGCAGGCGCGCGTGATCAAGAGCCAGGACGAGATCACGCTCCTGAACACGGCCTGCATGATGGTCGACGCCGCCTACGAGGAGCTCTACCGCGAGATGCGGCCCGGGATGCGCGAGAACGAGTGCGTCGCGCTCGTCAACAAGGTCCTGTACGACATGGGCTCGGAGTTCGTCGAGGGCGTGAACGCGATCTCCGGCGAGCGCTGCAATCCCCACCCGCACGTCTACACGGACCGCGCGCTGCGCCCCGGCGACCCCGCCTACTTCGACATCCTGCACAGCTTCATGGGCTACCGCACGTGCTACTACCGCACGTTCGCGGTCGGGAGCGCCTCCCGGGCGCTCGTCGACGCCTACAAGCGCTGCCGCTACTACCTCGACGCGGCGATCGCGCTGATCCGGCCGGGCGTGAGCACGGCGCAGGTCGTCGAACTGTGGCCGAAGGCGGAGGAGTTCGGCTTCCCCAACGAGGAGGCGGCCTTCGCGCTTCAGTTCGGACACGGTGTCGGGCTCACGATCTGGGAGAAGCCGATCTTCTCGCGGCTCGTCTCACTCGAGCACCCGGAGGAGGTCCGCGAGGGGATGGTGTTCGCGCTGGAGACCTTCTGGCCCGCGTCCGACGGTTGGTCGGCGGCGCGGATCGAGGAGCAGCTCGTCGTCACGGCGGACGGCTGTGAGGTGATCACCCGCTTCCCGGCCGAGGACCTCGTGATCGCGGGCAGGCCCTACTACACCGCCGGCGGCTCGCTCCCCCTCGAGCGCGAGACGCAGTCCAACCTCAACACGACGCTCGACGAGGAGAGCCACGAGGCGGTGCCTCGGGCCGTCCCGCCGACGGCTGGGAACGGCCAGGGCGGCCCCGCGCGGATGCCCGTCGGAGACGTCGGTGTAGACCGCCTGCGATGAGCGTTGACGCGCCGGTGGGCGGGGGCGTGGGGACGCCGCCGACCGCCGAACCCGGCCTCGCGTATCCGCGCTTCAGCGACGCCGAGATGGCTGCCCGGAGGACGCGTCTCGACAGCCTTCTGGCCGAGCACGGGATCGACCACGCCCTCGTATACGGCGCCAATCGTGTCGGCTCGGCCGTCCCGTGGCTCACGGGGTGGCCCGTGACGCGCGAGGCGCTCGTCGTTCACACGCCAGGCGCGCGCGACCTCCTCCTCGTCAACTTCTACAACCACGTGCCGAACGCGCAGCGAATGGCGGTCGACGCCGAGGTCGCTTGGGCTGGCGAGAACTCGATCGATACGGCGCTCGCCGAGCTTTCTCGTCGCGGGGGCGCGGGAGCGCGAATCGGTGCGATTGGGCCGTTCGGTCACCGGGCGTTCGCCGCAGTGGAGGAGTTCGCCCGCGCAGCGGTCGACCTGAACCGGGAGTACGCGAGGCTGCGCCTGCTCAAGTCCGCGGAGGAAGTCGAGTGGACCCGCAAGGCGGCCGCTCTCACCGATGACGGCGTCCGCGCTCTCAGACGCCACGCGATCCCGGGCGCGACCGAGCACGTCCTCGCGGATGCGGTCGAGCGGGCGTACGTCCCAGGCGGCGGCGCGACCCACATCCACTACTTCGGCGCCAGCGCGATGGCCCGCCCGAGCGTTTGCGTTCCCGCGCAGTGGCCGTCGACCCGTCCGCTCGCCGCCGGGGACGCCCTCACCTGCGAGATCAGCGCTTCCTGGTGGGGCTACACCGGCCAGCTCCTGCGGACGTTCAGCGTCGCCGCCGAGCCGACGAAGCTCTATACGGAGCTCCATGCGGCGGCGGATGCCGCCTTCGACGCGATCGTCGCTCGCCTGCGGCCGGGAGCGACGGCGGGGGATCTGGTCGAGGCAGCGGGCGTGATCGAGGCGGCCGGATTCACCATCCGCGATGATCTCGTCCACGGGTTCGTGGGCGGCTACCTGCCGCCGGTCCTGGGCACGGCGAGCCGGAGCCTCACCCCGGTACCCGACTTCACGTTCGCCGCGGGGATGATGGTCGTGGTACAGCCGAACGTCGTCACCCGCGACGAGACGGCGGGGGTGCAGACGGGAGAGCTCCTTCTGGTCACCGGGCAGGGCGCTGAAAGCCTGCACTCGTTCGAGCGCGGACTACTCGGGACCGGGTACGAAGAGAGCAGTTGAAACGCAAGGAGGGACGATGAGCGCACACGGAGCAATCGAGACGCCGACGGAAGTCCCGCGGGGCGCGGACGCACCCGCCCAACGCGCGGGCGCATTCATTGACGGGGCCTGGCGCGAGGGGTCCGGCGACGACTCCTTCACGGTCACCGAGCCGGCGACGGGCGCGGACCTCGCGCGGATTGCGGCCAGCTCGCCGGGGGATGTCGACGCGGCGGTCGCAAGCGCGAAGCGGCGCTTCGCCGAGGACTGGCGCTGGCGCGCGCCGCGCGAACGCGGCACGTTGATGCGCGAGGTGGCGGCGCGCATCCGCGAGCACGTCGCCGAGCTCGCCGAGCTCGAGGCGCGCGAGGTCGGCAAGCCTCGGCGGGACGCCTTCCGCTTCGACATCTCCTATAGCCACGCGGCGTTCGACTATTTCGGCGGCCTCGCCGACACCCTGCACGGCGAGATCCTCGACCAGGGGCCGATCGAGGCTCGCGTGATCTACGAGCCGTACGGCGTCGTCGCCGCGATCCTCCCCTTCAACTGGCCACCGATCCACTTCTCGAAGAAGTGCGCGCCGGCGATCGCCGCCGGCAACACCGTCGTGATCAAGCCCGGCGAGCAGGCGCCGCTCGCGGTCCTGCGCCTCGTCGAGATCGCCAACGAGGTGTTGCCGCCCGGCGTCATCAACGCGGTGACCGGGGTCGAGGCGGGCGCCGCGTTGAGCGCCCACCCGGGGGTGGATCGGATCACCTTCACCGGGTCGACGGCGACGGGCCGCAAGGTGCTCTCCAGCGCCGCGCAGAACCTGACGTTCTCGACGATGGAGCTGGGCGGCAAGAACGCGCTCGTCGTTCTCGAGGACGCCGACCTCGACGTGGCGATCGACGTCGCGCTCGAGGGCATGTACTACAACCAGGGTGAGGCCTGCACCTCGACCGCGCGGATCCTCGTCCACGACTCGATCCACGACGAGTTCGAGGAGCGCTTCGCCCGCGCGACGGAGCGGCTCGTGGTCGGCGACCCGCTCGAGGCGGCGACCGACATCGGGCCGATGGTCGATGAGCGACAGCGCGACCGCGTGCTCGAGTACCTGCGGATCGGACGCGACGAGGGAGCGCGCGTCGTCGCCGAGGGCGAGCTCCCGGAGGACGAGCGTTTCAGCGGCGGCTTCTGGGTGGCGCCGACGCTGCTGGCCGACGTGCGCCCCGACATGCGGATCGCCCAGGAGGAGATCTTCGGGCCGGTCGCCTGCCTGATGCGCTTTGCCGATGAGGAGGAGGCGATCGAGATCGCGAACGGGACCGCCTATGGGCTCACGGCCGCGATCTGCACCCGCGACGAGGCCCGGGCCTGGCGGATCGCGCAGCGGCTCGAGGCGGGCATGGTGTTCGTCAACAACTACATGCGGCGCGCCTTCCTCGGCTCACCGTTCGGCGGCGTCAAGGGCTCTGGCTACGGGCGCGAGAACGCGGCGGAGACGCTGAAGGAGTTCGTCCGCTCGAAGAACGTCCGCTTCCCGTCGGGCCGCAGCGAGATTCCGACGTGGCCGCCGCGGGAGTAGCCGCAGCTAGGGCTCGGGCGGCGCTTCGGGCTCGCCCTCGGTGAGGGTTGGCTGTCCCGCGTCGTCTCCGAGCACCTGCTGTCCGCCGTTCTCGAGCCTGGGCTCAGCGTCGAACCTGTCGACCTCGAGCAGTCGCGGCACCGTGCCGTTGACATGCAGCTGGAAGATGTCCGGCCGGTTGTAGTGGCCGGCAAAGTCGTGACGGAGCTTCATCTTCACGCCGAGCTCGAGATCCAGGTCGGCATAGAGGATGCCCTCCTCGGCCCCCATCGGTCCGGCGATCACGGTGCTGTCCGGCGCGACGATCATCGAGCCGCCGCAGAACTCCTCGTCGCGAACCTTCGCCGCGTCCTCGGAAGAGAGCTCGAGCAGCTCGATCATCGCGTCGTCGACCGTCCCGCAGGCGCTGATCACGAACGCCTTCGTCATCTGCGCGAACGCCTGCGAATCGATCCGCACCCGTTCACGCAGTGGCGCCCCGACGGTCGGAAAGTGATTCGGCCAGCTCATCACGTGAACGCGGGAGTGCTGAGCGACCATCGTGAAGACGGCGAGGGGGTTCGAGTTCTCCCCGCAGATCAGGCCCGTCGCAGGGCCGAAATCCGTCTGGAACGCCGCCAGCGTGTCGCCGTTTCCGCCGGCGTGCACGAGCCGCTCGCCAACGGTGGGCATGAGCTTCTGATGCTTGCCCAGATAGGAGCCGTCCGGACCGATGAAGACCTGCGTGTTGTGGAGCGTCCCGATCGTGTTCGGCTGCTTCTCGCACACTCCGACGACCGCGTATACGCGTGCGTCCCGCGCCGCCCGGCAGAGGCGCTCGATATGCGGCCCCGGGATCTCGACGGCGTTCTTGAACAACTCGACGCTGAGCCGGGTTCCGGTCGGCCCGGTGCCGGGATGGAAGTGAAACCACACCGGGTGCGCGGGGATGAATCCCTCGGGGAAGCCGACGATTCGAGCCCCGCCGGCACCCGCCTGCCTGATCAGCTCGCACGCCTTCTCGGTCGAGGCCTCGCGGTCGAGGAAGGCGGAGGCCGCCTGCACGGCCGCGGCCTTTACCGTCGGGTAGTCATCGCTCATGGCGACCTCCTCTCAGCTGCTCCGAGAGCCAGTCCGCGAGCAGCGGTCGGTAGCGGTAGGCAACGTTGTTGCAGACATGATTCCCCTCCTCGTAGAGGATGAACTCGGCGTTCGGGGATTCGTCGGCGACGGCCTTCGTCGACTCCCACGGGATCAGCCGGTCGAGCTTGCCCGCGACGACCAGTAGCGGCTGCTCGATCCGGGCGGCAACCCCCGTCAGGTCCAATCGCATCGCCGCCGCGCGCGCGGCCTCGGCGTCGGGCGACCGGGCGTAGTAGGTGAACGACTCGCGGGTCAGCTCCGGGAGTTCGTCCCAGAGCGCGCCGAAGCAGCGCGGACCGGAGACGGCGGCCGCCGCGCGAAGGCGGGGCTCGAACGCGGCGGCGCGGGGCGCGTAGTAGCCGCCGAGGCTGACGCCGGCCGCGCCGACGCGACCCATGTCGAGGTCGTCTCGGTGCTCCAGCGCGTCGAGCATCGCGGTGACGGCGACCTCGTAATCGTGACGGATCGGTGCCTCGAAGCCGGCCTCCCCCTGGCCAGGTCCGTCGAGCGAGAGCGTCGCCAGCCCACGATCGAGGAAGACGCGCTCGAAGTTGAAGAACTCCTCCTTGGTCGAGTCGAGGCCGGGAATCAGGATCACGAGCGGCGGACGCTCGTCGCCGGGTGGCCGCCTGAGGTTGGCGATCGCGACGCCACCTGTCGCGATCGCGGCCTCGATCCGCTCCGCGTCCGGATCGAGCAGCCTGTGCGCCTCATAGAGCGCGTCGCGGGCGCGGATCGTCGTCTCGCGGTTGCGCTCCCCGTCGAGCACCCAGACGTACTTCGCGAAGTGGAAGCAGAGCGCGGCCCGCACGTAGGCCTCCCCCGCCGTGCGCCGGCGCCCCAACGACTCCGCCTCCTCGGCGAGCGCGAGGTGGACCTCGGCCTGATCGCTCCACGCATCGAGCCACTGCTCCCAGCGGTCGACCCGGTCGCTGGTGCGGGTGAAGTCGTTCAGGTCGATTCCCTGCGTCGTCATCCGCGGCGCCCAGTGCGCGATCGCCGCCTCGACCCGCGGATCGGCGTGCGTGGTTGGCGTGCTCACGCCGCGCCCTCGATCTGAATCACGAGCTTCACGTGGGGCGATCCGCGCTGGCGCTCCCACGCCGCTGCGACCTCCGGGAGCGGCACCACCTCCCGGTCCACGGTCAGCTCGCCCGCGTTAACCGCCTCGATCAGGCTCCCGTACACCGCGCGCTTGCGTTCCATGGCCGTCCAGCCGGAGGAGACTCCGATCAGCGAAGCGCCGCGGATCCGCAACTCGTGCAGGGGCGGGGGCTCGCCGGAGCCGGCGGCTTGGCCGACGTTGACGGCGCGCCCACCGTCGGCGAGTGCGCTTGCGGCGGCGGCGCCGGGCACTCCCCAGAGCGGGTCGATCACGAGATCGAGCGCACCCCCCGCAGCGTCGCGAAGCGCGGCGGCGATCGAGTCGCGGTCGTCTCCGTCGCGGAGCTCGACGACCTCGGCGGCTCCAAGCTCGCGTGTCCGCTCGAGTTGGGCGCGGTCGCGGCCGGCGGCGACGACACGGGCGGCGCCGCGAAGCCGCGCAAGCTGGACCGCGAGCTTGCCGACGGAGCCGCTTGCGCCGAGCACGGCTACACGTGCGCCTTCGACCGGCGCACCTGCCTCGAGCGCCAGTGCGGCGGTCACCCCGACCACTCCAAGCGCCGCCGCGAGGGCCGGATCCGCGCCGTCCGGCAGCGGGTGGACGGACTCCGGGTCGGCAAGTGCAAGCTCCGCGAGGGCACCGTTCGACCCATGCCCCGGCAGCGGGCACTCGAACCGCACGAGCGATCCGGCATCCGGACCGTCGACCACCGTGCCGACGCCCTCCACCCCCGGTATGTACGGAACCTCGGGGGGTCCGCCGACGAGACCGGCCGCAAGCCTGATCTCGAGCGGGTTGAGGCTCGAGTAGGCGACCTCGACGAGCGCGTGCCCCGGCGCCGGTTCGGGCCGCTCGATCGTCCGGGCCCGAGGAAGCTCCCCGGGGCGCTCGACGACAGCAGCGTTCATCGCGCCCATCGCGACGCTCAAGACCGCGCCACTGAGGCGCCCGTCGCTTCATCGGCGACGGTCGCGAGCAGCCGGTTCGCGTTGTCGGCGAGCACCGCAGATTCGACGCCCGGATCCAAGTCGAGTGCCCGCACGGAGCCGACGGGGTCCGGCTCGGCCATGTCGAACGGATAGTCGGAGCCGAGCAGGACCCGCTCCGCGCCGACCCAATCGATCAACGCCCGCAGGAGCTCGCGGTCGTGGGTGACGGTGTCGAAGTGAAAGCGCCGGATCGATGCGAGCGGCGACTCACCCAGAGCCGCGCGCGCATCGGGCTGGAACGTGTGGGCGTGGCGCAGCCGGCCGCGCAGCGCGAGCAGCGCGCCGCCGCCATGCGCGAGCAGCACGCGCAGGCCCGGGTGGCGCTCCATCACCCCGGCCATCGTCATGTGCGCCGCACAGATCGTCGTCTCGAACGGGTTGCCGACCGTGTTCCACAGGTAGTGCTCGCCGAACACCGGCTCCCCGAAGCCGCGCGTGGTCGGGTGGATGAAGACGAGCGACTCGGTCTCCGCGGCAACGCTCCAGAACGGCTCGAACCGCGGATCGCCGAGATAGACGCCGCCGACGCTCGCGGTGACCTCGGCCCCGGCGAGAGCGCCGTCGCGCCGGATCGCCGCGAGCTCCTCGGCGGCGAGCTCCGGATCCTGAAGCGGCACGGCGCCGAGCGCGGCGATCCGGTCCGGGTGGCGCCGCACGAGCCGGGCGAGTGCCTCGTTCTGGATCCGGCAGCGTTCGAGGCACGCAGCGGCCTCGACATCCGGAAAGAGCAGCGGGACCCACGGGCTGAGCAGGACGCGATCGATGCCGGCGCGCGCCTGGACGGCGAGGATCGTCTCCACGTCGACCGCCTCGTGAACCATCGAGCGGATCGACTTGCCGGCGAGCTCGACGACGTGGCCGCCGCAGATCCGCTCCAAGCGCGGGCGCCACTCCTCGTGTACGTGTCCGTTGCGAAGGATTTCGCGGACGATCACGTGGGCGTGCGCGTCGACGGCTCCCGTCATCGCGCCGCCTCCACCTGCCGCTCGCCGACCACCTCCTCGAGCCGCCGGCCACGATCCGCGAGCACTACGATCGCCGCGTTGCGCCCTGGAGCGCCGGTGATCGAGCCGCCGGGGTGCGTGGTGCCGCCCGTCTGGTAGAGACCCTCGATCGGCATTCGGTATTGCCCCCAGCCGGGGGCCGGCCGCAGGGCGCCGCTCTGCGCGAGGCCGCGGTCGCCGCCGTGGAAGGCGCCGCGAATCATGTGGCGGTTGGCGGCCTCGATGTCATACGGGCCCTTGACGAGCCGCGCGACGATCGCGTCGTCGGTGAGACCGCGGGTCACGGTCCGCACCCGCTCGAGCTGGCGCTCGGCCTGCTCCTGCTTGAGCTCGTCCCAGCTCGCGACGCCGTCCGGGAGCCGCCAGCCCTGGCCGCTCAGGAACTTCACGGTGTGGTGTCCGTGCGGCGCGCGGGAGGGGTCGCCGAGCGTCGGTGTCGCGACCAGGAGCCACGCCGGATCGGGGTCGTAGTGGCCGTCCCGCACCCGGCGGCCGTGATCGACGATCTCCTGCGGCCAGCCGACGAGCCCCGCTGAGACGGCGGTGCGGGGGCCGTCCGGCGCCTCGAAGATGGGCGGCGCCGTGGTCGCGAGGTAAACGGCGAAACCGGAGATCCCGATCTCGTAGGTGTCGACGCCGTAGAGGAAATCGTCGCCCCAAACCTCGCGTGGCGCCATCTCGACCAGGTGCTTCACGTGGATCGTCGAGATCACCGCCTCGCGCGCGCTGAAGCGCTCGCCGTCCGTCGTCTCGACGCCGGTGCAGCGGCCGCCCTCGACCACGAGGCCGGCGACGGGCCGACCGCAGAGCACGGTGCCGCCGTCATCGGTGATCGAGCGTACGAGCGCCTCGGTGAGCTGCCCGGAGCCGCCCACCGGAAGCGTCCAGCCGCGCCGCTGGCGTCCGTAGGCGATCGAGTAGGCGAGCGGCCCCGAGCCGGCCGAGTCAGTTGGGACCAGGGTCTGGAACGCCTGCCAGAGCATGAACGCCTGCGCGTAGGGCGTCTCGAACTCGTGCCGGACCACGTCCCACGCGCTCATCAGCCGCCGGCGCAGCCAGCGGCGCCCATCCGGGTGGTCGGCCAACATCTGCTCGAGCGGCGGCCCGAAGCCCGGCGGCTGGAAGCGGCCGCGGCCGAAGACGTGCTTGACCGCGTCGTATTCGCCGATCATGCGCCGATAGGCGTCGGCGTCGCGCTTCGAGAACCGTGCCAGCTCCGCGCAGGAGCGCTCGAGGTCGAGCCACATGGTGAGCTGCTCGCCGTCGGGAAAGACCACGTGCGAATAAGGGTCGGGCTCGATGTAGCGCAGCCCGTACCGCGAGCGCAGCCCCAACTCGTCGCCTGTGAGCAGCGGATTCGTCTGGATCAGCGTGTGCCCGGTCGAGCAGGAGTCGACGACGTAGCCAGGGCCGAGCATCTCCTCCGAGGCGGCGCCCCCGCCTGGGATCGAGCGAGCCTCGAGCACGATCACCTCGTAGCCGGCGCGGGACAGGTACGCGGCCGTGATCAGGCTGTTGTGCCCGGCGCCCGCGACAACGAAGTCCGCGGTGAAGCTCATCGGCCGACCTCCGCCGCGGCGGTCAGGCAATCAGGATGAGGAGCAGCGATCCGGCGATCACGAGTAGCGCCCCGAGCCAGACCCTCGCGGTGACTACCTCCACGTGGCGGCCGGAGACGACCGGCGCGAGCACGAGCACCGACGGCACGGAGAGGAGCTGGAGGGCGAGGACGACCGCGACCCCCGTGTCCTCGAGCGAGACCCAGCGCCCCCACGTCGCGAGCGCGACCACGACACCCGCGCCGAGCTTCAGGAGCACGGCCGGCCGCGTCCCGAGGCCGCCGCGCAGCGGCGTCCGCGAGACCGCGAGCACGACGCCGTACGCGAGCGCCGCGGCCAGCATCCCGACCGTGACGCCGAGCAGCGGCGAATCGAGTCCCTCGAGCCCCTCGACAGTGAGGATCGGGCTCAGCGCCCAGGCGGCCGCGGTGGCGAGCGCGAACCCGGAGTCGCGCAGCCGCGCCCGGCGTCCGCCGCCCGGATCGGAGATCGCGTACGCACCGGCGATCGTCAGCGCGATCCCGCCCAGCGCCGCCCAGCCCGGCGCCTCCCCCGTGAGGATGAGAGCGAAGAGCAGCCCCCAGAGCGGGTTCGTCGCGAGCAGCGGGCTCGTGCGCGCGGCCCCGATCCGCGCCTGGCTGAAGTTGAGCGTCGTCCAGCCGACGAAGAAGTGAACGAGCCCTGCGAGCGCGAACGCGACCAGGCCCCAGGCTGAGGCGTCCGCAAGGCTCGAGACGTCCTCGGTGGCGAGCGCGGCGGCGGCGAGGATCGCGGTGGCGACCAGGAGCTGGAAGAAGGTGGAGGCGTAGACGCTCTCGATATCGCGGACGGCCCTCGCGTTCAGCGCCTGGAAGAGGCCGAATCCCGCTCCCGATATCGCGGCCCATCCGGCTCCGCTCACGCCTTCGCAGCCTGCGGCGGAGCCTTCGTCGGCGTCCCGCCGAAGAACAGGTCAGTCATCTCCGGGTTCTCGAGGACCGCATTGGCGCGGTCGTGCATCAGCACCCGGCCGCTCTCCATGACGATGCCGTGGGTGGCCATCCGCAGACCGAAGCGGACGTTCTGCTCGATCATCAGGAGCGTCTTCCCGGCATCAGCCATCCGCTGGACCGCCTCGCCGACGACCTTGAGCGCCTTCGGGTCGAGCCCCACCGAGGGCTCGTCCAGCATCACGAGCGTCGGGTCGAGCATCAGCGAGCGGGCGAACTCGACGGAGCGGCGCTGGCCGCCTGAAAGGTTGCCGGCCCGCTCGTCGGCGCGCTCGGCGACCAGCGGAAAGAGCTCCGCCACCTCGTCGTACCGCCGCCGGACGAGTGACCGGTCGCGGCGGATGATGTAGGCGCCCATGAGCACGTTCTCGCGCACGGTCAGGTTCGGGAACAGGGCGTCCGACTGCGGCACCTGCGTGATCCCGAGCCCGAGGATCTCGGCCGGCGGGAGCCCGACCACGTCGCGGCCCTCGTACTCGATCTTCCCCTCCCTCGGCCGCAGCAGCCCGCTCACCGCCCGCAGCACCGTGGACTTGCCAGCCCCGTTCGGTCCCACGATGCACGTGGTCGAGCCGTGCTCGACCGCCAGGTCGACGCCTTGGAGGACGTCGCCCGCACCGTAGCCGGCGACGACGCCGTGGAGCTTCAGCATCTCGGCCATCAGGAGCGCACCTCCACCGGCTCGGGGACCTGGAAGTCGTCGCCCAGGTAGGCGTCGAGCACGCGCGGGTCGCGCTGGATCTCGACCGGACCGCCCTCGCAGATGCACGTGCCGCGGGCCAGGACGAGGATCGGGTCGCAGAGCCCGAGCACCAGCGGCATGTTGTGCTCGACGATCAGGAAGGTCTTGCCCCGCGCGTTGAGCTCGCGGATCATCTCCGCGATCCGCGCCACCAGCGTCGGGTTGATGCCGCCCGCCGGCTCGTCGAGCAGGATCAGCTTCGGGTCGAGCATCAGCACCTGCGCGAGCTCGACCAGCTTTCGCTGCCCGAACGACAACGCCTCGGCGGGTTGGTCGCGGTACTCGGAGATGCCGGCGAACTCGAGCAGCTCGTCGGCGCGCCTCGCCTCCTCTCCGCTCACCGCGCCCGCGCGAAGCTGACTCCAGGAGAAGCTGCGCAGCGGCGCGACCACGTTCTCGAGCACGGTCATGTCCTTGAACACGCGCGTGATCTGAAACGAGCGCCCGAGCCCCAGGTAGGCGCGGCGCCAGGGCTTGAGGCGGTCGATCCGGCGGCCGTCGAACCACACCTCGCCTGCGTCGCCGCCCATCGTGCCGCCGATCACGTTGAAGGCCGTCGTCTTCCCCGAGCCGTTGGGGCCGATCAGCCCGGTGATCGTCCCCGCCTCGACCTTGAACGAGCAGCCGTCGAGGGCGTGAACGCCCTCGAAGCGCTTCTCGAGCCCGCGGACCTCGAGCAGCGTCCGGTCGCCGTGCGCGGGCTCGGTCGCGGGGCCGCCGTTGAGCGGCTTTCGGGGCGCCAGCCGGGCACCGACGAGCGCCGCCTTGCCGCGCTTGGTCCGCCGCTCGAGCAGCTCGCGCACCGACGGGATGATCCCCTTCGGCAGCAGCAGGATCGTCAGCGCGAGCAGGCCGCCGAAGATCAGCAGGCGCGAGTTGCCGCCGCCGAACTGCTGATTGGCGAACTCGTTCAGCGGCTCGATGATCGCGGCGCCCAGCACCGGGCCCCAGAGCGTCCCTCGGCCCCCGAGCACGACCGCGAGGATGATCTGGACGCTGATCACGATGTCGAACATCCCGGTCGGGTCGATGAACGCGAGGTAGTAGCCGTAGATCCCGCCGGCCATGCCGAGAAAGACGGCGCTCGCGACGAAGCCGATGATCTTGTAGACGGGGGTGTTGATCCCGATCGTCGCGGCCTTGTCCTCGTCCTCGCGGATCGCGAGCAGCCCTGTCCCGATCTTCGTCCGCCGGATCCACCAGGCGAGGCCGATAGCCGCGAGCAGCAGCGCCGCCAACACGTAGTAGAAGGGCCAGTTCTGGATCGAGATGTCCCACCGGGGGAGTGGCAGGGTGATCCCGCTGGTGCCGTTCGTGAGCGAGTCCCAGTTGATCGCGACGATCTGGAGGATGAAGAGCGCCGCGATCGTGATGATCACGAACGCGAACCCCCTGGTGCGCATCGCGATCACGCCGAGGAATGCCGCGAAGAGGGCCGCGGCGACGCCCGCCACCGGCACCCAGACGAACGGATCGCCGCCGATCTTCGTCGTCGCGATCCCGACCGTGTAGGCACCGAGGCCGATGAACGCGCTCTGCCCAAGGGAGATGTAGCCGCCGTAGCCCATGATCACGTTGAGGCCGACGGCGCCGATCGCGAGGATCAGCGAGAGGATGATCATGTTCTGGTAGTAGAGGTCGTCGCTGATCAGCGGGTAGGCGAGGATCGCGACGGCGCAAGCGGCAACAACGATGCGCCAGAAGCGCTCGTCGAGCCCCAGCCGCTCGAGTCGCTCGGCGCTCATACGGCGACGTCCTCCCTGAGGCGCGTGCCGAGGAGCCCCTGCGGGCGGAAGAAGAGGACGACGAAGATGAGCACGTACGGCACCGCCGTCGCCCACGAGGCGGAGATGTATGTCTGGGTGTACGTCTCGGCGAGCCCGAGCAGCATCGCGCCGAGCACCGCCCCCTGCAGGCTGCCGAGCCCTCCGAGCACGATGATGCTGAGGACCCGCGCGATCCAGATGTAGTGGGAGCCGGGGAGAAACGGGTAGAGCACCGAGACCATCGAGCCGGCGGCCCCCACAGTCGCGATCCCGACTGCGAACGTGAGCGCGCTGACGCCGCTGATGTTGACGCCGACGAGCTGCGCCCCCTGGGTGTTCGCGGAGGCCGCCCGGATCGCCCGCCCGGTCCATGTTCGGCTCAAAAAGAGCCAGAGCAGGATCAGGACGAGCGCCGCGACCGCGCACGCGAACACCTGGGCCTTCGGCAGCACGACGTCGCCGATTTCAAACGACTGGTCGAAGTAGGACGCGCGCGCCGAGCGCGACTGGTTACCCCAGACGAGCCCCATCACGGCCTCGAGCACGAGCGCGAGCCCAAAGGTCAGCAGCACGGTCGAGGAGAGTGGCGCCCCGCGCAGCGGCCGGATCAGCACCGAGTACATGACCCAGCCGAGCGCGAACATCACCGGCGTGGTGATCAGGATCCCCGCCAGCGGGTCGATCCCGAACGAATCCCAGAGCGTGAAGGCGAGGAAGGCGCCGAGGATGAGCAGGGCGCCGTGGGCGATGTTGATCACCTTCATCACCCCGAAGATCAGCGTCAGCCCCGACGCGAACAGCGCGTAGACGCCGCCGATCAAAAGGCCGAAGGCCGTCTCCTGGATGAACTCCGTCACCGCTCCTCTATCCGCTCTCAGTTCCCTGCGCCTGCACGTGTCAACCGCCCCGGCGCCGCGGCGTGGGCCGCGGCGCCGGTGCGGCCTTCACTCAGCCTCCCGGCGCGAGCGTTGGGTCGGAGGTCGCGGCGTCTGGCGGCAGCACGATCTCCGCGCGGCCGTCCTGCCACTGACCGATCAGGAACTGGCCGACCGGGGCGCCGTTGTCCTCCCACTCGAGCGTGCCGAGGATCGTCTCGACCGTGTTGTCGCGCAGCCAATCGGCGAGCGCGAGCTGGTCGTCGATCGAGCCCACCCCATCGACCGCCGCCTGCAGCACCTGGCCGGAGGCGTACGCGTC
>Ga0126313_10000534_pt1 | contig 18237 bp, 16 predicted proteins | sample Plot105A_FD_89954 | JGI IMG/M metagenome (GOLD analysis project Ga0126313, IMG submission 89954) | Serpentine soil microbial communities from UC McLaughlin Reserve, CA, USA - Plot105A | ecosystem: Environmental > Terrestrial > Soil > Grasslands | place: USA: UC McLaughlin Reserve, Lake County...
CTCGACGTCTCGATCCAGGCGCAGATCGTCAACCTGCTCGACGACCTCCAGGACGAGTTCGGCCTCGCCTACCTCTTCGTCGCCCACGACATCGGCGTCGTCCGCCACATCTCCGACCGGATCGCGGTGATGAACGAGGGCAGGGTCGTCGAGCAGGGGAGTGCAGACGAGGTCTGCGAGAGGCCAAAGGACGACTACACGAAGAAACTGCTTGCGGCGGTGCCGATTCCGGATCCGCGCGAGAGTCGCGAGCGGGTTCGGGGCGGGTGAGTTGCCGGGCGGGGTCATTCCCTCCCCAGACACCTCTCGCTATGGCTCGAGGTTGAGTGTCTGGGGAGGGAATGACCCCGCCCCTCCCACCGTTTTCGTAGGGTCGCGGTAGATGTCGTTACCTCTTTCGCCGCCGATCAAGCCTCAGTTGGCGCTGACGCGCAAACAGCTGCCCGAGGGGGAGGAGTGGGCTTATGAGCCTAAGTTGGATGGGTTTCGGGCGATCGTCTTTGTCGACGGCGCCGAGGCCTACATCCAGTCGCGCGGCGGCAAAGACCTGAACCGCTACTTCCCGGAGCTGAAGTTTGCGCCGGGGCGATGGGTCCTCGACGGGGAGCTGGTGATCCGCGACGCGGACGGCAACCTCGAATTCGACTCGTTGCAGGAACGGATCCACCCGGCCCAGTCGCGGATCGAGCTGCTCTCGAAGCAGATCCCGGCCGGCTACATCGTCTTCGACCTGCTCGCCGAGGGCGATGAAGTGCTCTGCGAGCGGCCGCTGCGCGAGCGGCGCGAGCGATTGGAGGCGATCGCCAAGCAGGCAGGGTTGGAGCTGACGCCGCTGACCCCGGACGCCGCGCAGGCGGAGCGGTGGCTGAACAGCATCGAGGGGGTGATGGCGAAGGACCTCAGCGCCACCTACATCCCCGGCAAGCGCAAGGGGATGGCGAAGGTCAAGCGCGAGCGGACGATCGACTGCGTGGTGATGGGCTGGCGGCCCGGCAAAGAGGAGGGCACCGTCGGCTCGCTGATCCTCGGCCTCTACGACGGCAGCGAGCTGCGAACCGTCGGTCATATCTCCGGCTTCAGCGCGGCGGCGAAACGCAGCATGCGGGCGATGCTGGCGCCGCTGGAGACGGGCGATAGCGGGACGGCGGAGCCGAGCAGATGGACCGGTGGGCGGGACCTCGAGTGGGTGGAGCTGCGACCGGAGCTGGTGATCGAGGTTGGCTATGACCATGCCGCTTCGGGACGCATACGTCACGGCGCAAGGTTTCACGCTTTTCGGGATGACAAAGCGCCGTCCGAGTGCCGGTTCGAGCAGTTGGACGAAGGCCGCTAGAACAGGGAGGGCTGGGCGGGCGGGGCCCGTCGCGGGCTGTTCGGGGACCCCTGCGCAGGATGCTCGGGGTCCCCGGCGCCCACGCCACCCGCCCGAGGGGCGGCTTTCCTTGACGCTCTTCCTCTGCCCCAGCCTTTGACGGCTCTCGTGGCCCGCTTACGTTGCTCAGGCCTCATGTAGGACCTGCCGTTGTATAGCTGCTCGTATTTGGGGAGCAGGTCGGGGCGTTTTTCTTGTAGCCAGGCGAAGAAGACGTCCTTTACCTCGCCGCGAAGGTGGAGGGCGACGCCGCCGAGGAAGGTGGCGCCGGCGGCTTTGGCTCGTTCGACGATCGGGCGGACCTGGTCGGGGTGGTCGTTGATGCCGGGCATCAACGGCGCGATCAGGACGCCCGAGTCGATTCCGCGCCGGCGCAGCTCGGCCACGGCGTCGAGGCGGGCGGCCGGGCTCGGCGTGTGCGGCTCGGTCGCCCGCCAGGCGTCCTCGTCCAGCGTCGGGATCGAGAGGTTGACCGAGACCGGCAGCTTCTCCGCCATTCGGGCGAAGATCTCGACGTCGCGCATCACCAGCGGCGACTTGGTCAGCACCGTGACCGGCGTCTCCGCCGCCTCCAGCGCCGCGAGGATCTCGGGCATCATCCGGTAGCGGCTCTCGACCCACTGGTAGGGATCGGTGTTCGTCCCCAGCGCCACCAGCTCCCGCTTCCAGCTCGGCCGTGCCAGCTCCGCCTGGACCAGCTCCGGCACGTTGACCTTGACCACGATCTCCCGCTCGAAGTCGCGACCCGCATCCATGTCCAGATAGGTGTGAGTCCGCCGGGCAAAGCAGTTGTGGCTGACAACGCCGTCGGCGATGAAATCACCGGTGCCGGTGGTGATGTCGTACATATCCATCTCGCTTGCCAGCGCCTCGATCTCGACCACCCGAAGCTTGGCGTCCGACTTGATCGCGATCCCCTCGATCGAGCGCTTGCGGCTGATGGCCGGATCGATGTGCTGAAAGAGACGCATCTGCTGCCTGAGCCCTCCCCGCAGGCGCATGTTGCGAGCCCCGCACGCGTTCGACTTCTCGACTGTCAGGTCGAACCCGAGACCGCGGATGCCCTCCTCGGCACGCCCGAGGATCTCCGGATCCTTGTTGCAAATCCGGAGGGACCCGTTTCGGCTTCCCTCGGCATCGAAGATGCCGGCGAGGAAGCCGCGCCTCCACTCCGAGCTCGGTGATCGCGGCCAGCGAATAAGCGAGCGGATTCGATCCACACCATCCTTCGATGACGTCCTGATTGCCCGCATCGAGCGATGGCGATCGTTGCCCTTCGAGAACTGGAACTCGGTGGTGCGGACACCCGCGGCGGCGAGAAAGCTCTGGGTCCTGCGCAATCCCTCCTCGTCGGTCAAGGCAAGGCGAAACCGGTGGTGGTCACATCCCCCTCTCCCTGACCGCCCATAGGAATAGGACCCGACGTGACCGTCACCTCTGATCATCCCGCAGAGGTAGCCGAGCCGATAGTCCTCCGAGACATCGAGGCTGGGCCCGAACGAACCTAAGCCGAGCATCTCGTTTCTGGTCGTCAGAAAAGGACGCTGCCCCCATCCATGTCCTGCTCCAGTGACGTACTTCCAGCCCCGGTTGGTGAGAAAGCGATGGTCGCCGCTGGCGATCAGCTCGGTGCCATCTTCCAACACCACCCGATAGGCCTCTTTGCGGGTCGACCAATGCGCCTCCACCAAAGTCTTGACATAACGGCGATGATTGCCGCGTCGGACCGTGCCGTAGATCTCGTCCCCGACCCGAATCTCCGCTAGACGCTTCGTCCTGCCATCCCCCATCAAGATCGGGGTGTCTCCCCCGAGGCAATAGGCACAGGCATGGCTGCACCCCCTAAAGGGGTTGATCGTCCAGTTGAACCCGTAGCGGCTCCCTGGCACGTGGTTCAGCGCCGAGCGGGCGCGGACCTCGTGGAAGTTGATCCCCATCGCCTCCGGTGAATCGAAGGTGCGGACGACGGATCCGTCCCCGACGCCGGGAAGACGGAGATCGTTCTCGACCTTCTGCTCATCCCATCTCATACGAACACATGTTCGCACAGGGAGCGGAGGGAGAGGGCTAAGTGCTCGAGCCGGTCTCTTCCATCCGGTACGCAGCCAGCTGCTCCAGCGCTCTCGCGCGGGCTTTGGAGCGCAGCGGCGGCAGCAGCGCCACCAGGTGGCCGCTCGGGCCGAGCGCCTGCTTCGCCCACTTGCGGAAGTCGAACTCGTCGACCTGGTCGGCGATCCTCCCATCCGGGGCGAAGCGGAAGCGGGCCTGGATGTCGTTGACCACCGGCCGCCCGGTGGAGAACGTGTAGCGGGCGATCCAGTGGGCGCTGCCCGTCTCCTCGTCGGCTTCGTGCTCGCGCAGCTCGATCTTCAGGTCGGTGGCGCGGCCGGTCAGCATCCGCCACATCGCCCCGACCTCCTCGCCCTCGAGGTCGCCGAAGGCCGGGTCGCGGAAGTGGGCGCCGGCGGCGTAGCAAGCGGTCATCGCGGCGCCGTTGCACTGCCCGAACGCTTCGTAGAGGCGCTCGATCGTCGCTCGGTTGGCCTCGGCGGACATCAGGCCACCTTACGCCTCAAGCGGCCGGAAGCTCTCCCCTGATCACGTAGCGGAGGACATCGACAACCTGCTCGGCCGTGCGGGCGGTGGCCTGGGCGGCGCGGTCGACCTCCTTCAGGGCGTGGTCGAGCTCGCCTTCGTGGAGGGTGACGACGGGCTTGCCGAGGGCGGCGGCGAAGCCGGCGTCGAAGGCCGCGTTCCACTGCCGGTACTTGTCGCCGAAGCGGACGACGACGACGTCGGCGCCGCGGATCAGGGTCTGGGTGCGGATCGCGTTGACCCCGGCCCCCTTGTGGTCGCGCCAGAAGGCCTCGCTCTCCTCCCCCAGCGTGCCGGTGCCGGCGTCGTCGGAGGCGGCATGGTCGGTCACCGGGGCCGAGAAGACGACCGGCAGCCCGGCTTCTCGCACGCCGGCCTCGATCCGCTCGCGCCAGTCGCTGTGGATCTCCCCCGAGAGGTAGACGCTCCAGGTCCGCTCCGCCATCCGTTGCTCCTATGTCAAGCCGCCACCGCGATCTGCGGGGTCAGCTTGCCTCTCTGAGTGTCAACGGTGGTCATGGATCTCTCTCTTTCAGGATTGACCAAAAGCTTCCAGACTCGGCGCGCGAGGTGGCGCTTGAGGCAGCGCAGCGCCTCCATCCTGGATTTGCCTTCGGCCTGCTTTCGGGCAAGGAACTCTCGCGCCGGCGGGTAAACGCGTCCCTGGGTGACCGCGATGCGGTGAAGGGCGCAGTTGAGCTGGCGGTTGCCGCCGCGGTCGAGGCGGTGGCGGGTGCGCTTGCCCGAGGAGGCGGGAATCGGGGCGACGTCGGCCAGACGGGCGAACTTCGCGTCTGAGGTAAGGCGCTCGGCCCCGGCCGTCTCGGCGATCAGCTTGGCCGCGGTCAGGACGCCGCAGCCCTCCAGCGCGAGCAGATCCGCGACCTGGGCTTTGACCAATGCGCCCAGCTCGCGCTCGAGCTCGGCGGCCCGGCGGGTGCGGCGGCGGATCTCGGTCACCAGCTCGCGGGCGATCTGGACCCTGGTGCCCCGCTCGGCCCTGGAGAGCTTGCGGGCGATCCGCTCCAGCCAGACCATGCGGTCCAGGGCGCCGGCGGGGATCTCCAGCTCGGGCCAGAGGTCGTGCAGGTGCCAGCGCAGCCGGCACTGGTCTTCAGAGCGCGCTTTGACGAGATCCTCGCGATGGTCGAGTAGGAGCTTGACCTGCATGGCGTTCTCGTCGAGATGGGCAGCGGGCAGGGTCTCAGGGCCCTCGCGCAGCGCGGCCCTGGCGATCGCCAGGGCGTCGATCGGGTCCGCCTTGCCGGCGGCGCGTTCGCTGCGGCGGCTTTGGCCCATCAGCTTCGGTGGGACGCGCACCACCCGCTCGCCCGAGGCCACCAGGAAGCGCTCCAGCGAGCCGGAGACGTGGCGGCAGTCCTCGATCGCCCAGATCCGCTCCTTGTCCAAGCCCCGCCCCCAGGTGAGCAATTCGCGAAAGCCCGGCTCCCTTGCCGAGACGGTCGGCTCACCCGCGCGCTGAGCGCTGCCCGCAAAGACGGCGGCCACGGTGTGGGTCTGCTTGTGGGTATCCGCTCCGATCACGATCATCTGGCCTGTCCCTTCGATTGGTCGTTGCCTTCGGACGGACCTCCGGCTGACGAACCTCACTTGGGGCGGTTGCCACGCTCCTATCAAGTCAAGCCGGGGATCCTCGGGGGCGGCGGGCGACACAACGGATGGAGGTCAGACCTTCGGGTCGACACCGAGCCTAAGAGTCAGCCCGTCGCCTTCCCGAGAACCAACCGGCCCGGTCGGACACCAGCCGCCGGCCGTGGGCCGACGATGACAGTGAGATCGATCCTACCCAGGAGCCGCTTGCGGTAGGGAGGGATGGGTGTCCCCTGACCTCCCTGGGATTTTCGCCTTTAAGTGGCTATCTCTCGCCGAGTGGTCAGTGCGAAAATCAGGACGCCGGTCGGGCAGGGGACACCCATCCCTCCTGGCGACAGTGTCTGGCTGAACAGCTGTGCACCGAGTCCGCCGGGAGCGTCTAATAGCGACGCTTTTCGCGGACTCGTGAGATCGTCGTCTGCTGAAGCGCTGTCGAGGAGGGAGTCGGCATCCCTCCGCAGGAATGTTCGGCGACATGCAATCTGGCTCCTGCGCGCGCGGAGCGCGCGCTCCAGGTTCTCCCCGCAGCGAAGCGGAGGGGAGGTCAATTCCGGAGGAGGGGTGCCGACTCCCTTCTACCGTTCAACCTAAGAAGCAGAGTCCACCGGAACCGCGACGCCCGCCGTCTGCTCCTCGAAGTGCTTGCTGAGCATCGTCACCTGTCCCTGGTAGTTGGAGCCAAGTCCGGCACCGTAGAGGCGCTCCGCCGGAGCTGACATCCACTCCAGACCCAGCTTGCAGACCGGCTGGCGGTGCTCGACCATGAAGGAGACGTCGCGGGCGCGGACCTCGAGCGCGGCGCGGCTGCCGTGGCGGCCGTCCTCCGGGTCGTAGCCGAAGCCGGGGTCGAAGAAGCCGGCGTAGTGGGTCCGCAGCTCGCCCGCGGTCGGGTCGTAGGCCATCATCTCAGCGGCGATCTGCGGCGGGATGCAGACCCCCTCGGCCGAGAGCAGCAGGTAGAAGATCTCCGGCTCGAGGACGACCCTGCCGCCTGGCTCGGGGTAGACCGGGTCCCAGTAGTCGGTCCAGCGATAGGCACGGATCCGCGAGAGGTCCACCGGCAGGCTGTTCTTCTTCGCCCTGTAACCGACGACGCGGTCGGTCGGACCGGAGAGGTCGAGGCTGAGGAAGAGCCCGTCGGCGACCGCCATCTCCGACTGACGCAGCGCGTGCGAATCGAGGTAGAGGAGCGGGAACTCGTCCTGCAGCTCACGGATTTCGTCGTCAGAGAGCCGCACGTCCCCCCGGGCCAGCCGCAGCTGGTTCAGTGACAGTCCGGTTTTCACCTGAATCGCGAACGAGCGGGGGACGATCTCCAGGTAGAGACGGCCCCGATAGCCGGCGCGGATGTCGTCGAAGCGATGGTGACGGTCGGTGATCACCCGGGTGAAGACGTCGAGGCGGCCGGTCGAGCTCTTCGGGTTTGCCTTCGCGCGCACGCCGTCGGGAAGGTTCAGCTCCTCGATCAGCGGCACCAGGTAAGGCCGATCGCGCTCGAGCACGGCGCCGTCGCGCAGGTCCACACGCTGAAAGGCGAGGCCGTCGATCTTCTCCTCGACCGTCGAGTCGACGTCCGGCAGAAACGAGCAGCGCAGCGCCCAGGCGAAATCCCCGAGGCGCAGGTCGATGCTCGCCGGCTGCACCGCCTGGGGGCGGATCCGGTACTCCCCGGAGGCGATCCATTCCTCGGCGATCGCCTGGTTCAGCGCCTGTGAGGGGAGGACGCCGCGACTCGGTTCGCTCATCCGGCGGAGACTATTCGCCGCGCCTCCTCAGCGCCCAGGTAGGAGCCCAGCGTGAACTCGAGGATCTCCGGAAAAAGCTCATTCAACCGCTCTGCTTCGCCAGCCAGGATCCGTCGCCCGAGCAGCGACGCGATCCCGCCGACCACCGCTTCGTCGGTGGCCTCCGGTGCCTGACCGCCTTGCGGCAGGGGCGGCGCCCCGGCGCGCAGGATGCTGACGAACGAGTCGACGGCGGCCTGGTAGCGATCGTAGACCCCCCGTCCCGCCCGCAAGCCTTCGACCAGGGAGATGCTGGCCAGCGCCGGCTCCTCGGAGAAGAGCTTCAGCAGCGCCTCGATCGCGTCGTGGACTCGTTGCGGCCACTCTTTGTCCGCGGCCGCCTCGCAGGCAACGACTATCTGCCGCCGGATCCGCGCGATCGCGCCGTCATAAGCGGCGATAAAGCAATCGTCCTTGCTCTCGAACTGTTTATAGAAGTCACTCTTGGAGACGGCAGCGTGCCGGCCGATAAGTGACACAGTGGTTTTTTGATAGCCGACCTCGTAGAGGGCAGCGGTGAGACCTGCGATCAGGCGCTCGCGCTGATTCTGCGCGACAAACTCCGGCGAAAGGCCGTGGCGGCCCCGTGGTAACCGATCCATCTCGGTATTGAAGTCTGCCACCGTACTGTCACTTTCGCCTCCCGGCATCCACCACCTTTCCTACACCGAGGTACGGCGATAGGACGAATTGAGACAGTTCGGGAAGCAGGTCGAGAGCCTGCTCGGCGTCACCGCGGCGGATCTGCAGCTGCAGGATCCAGGCGACGCCTCCGATCAGCGACTCCTCGATCGTCGACGGCAGATCGTCGCCCTTGGGCGCCCGGTTGCGGAACAGGTCGACGAAGTCCCGCATGCCGGCGTCGTAGAGGCGGGCCGAGCTCGGCGTCGCCGAGATCGCCTCGACCATGCACATCCGCGCCGCTGCCGGACGGGCGGCGACGAAATCGAGCAGAGCCTCCAACCCGGCGACAATCGCGTCCTCGCGAGATCCCTCGGTGCGCTCGCAAGCCTCTTCGACCATGACTCTCATTTCGGTCAAGCTGGAGTCGATCGCGGAGAGGAAGAGGTCCTCCTTGCCGTCGAAGTTGTCGTAAAGCGTCTTCCGCGCCACCGCCGCCCGGCGGACGATGTCAGCGATCTTGGTTGCCTCGTAGCCGCCGTCGGCGGTTAGCTCGGCAATTGCGTCCATCATTCGCCGCCGCTTGTGGCTGGCGACGAACTCGCGCGGGAGCTCGGGACGCGCGCTCATCCCTGGACCTCCCCCTCGACTACCGGCCGCGATTGGGGAATACCGGAGGTGCTCAATGGCCGGCCGGACTTACCAATGTTCTGGTACCGTGAGAAAACCTGCGTTGTTTTTAATGAATACTTGTGAGTTTTTCGGTGCCCGACGATCGAATCCAGCTGAGCCAAGACACCCTCCTCGCTGCGATCGGTGACGATTGGCCGCCCGAGCAGGTCGCGGCGGCGGTCGAGCTGCTCGCCAACAGCAGAGGCAAGTTTCCCTCCGGAGTCCGCAAACTCCCCGGCGACCTGGTTCGCGCGATCCAGCGGGAGCGCCTGATCGTAGCGATGCTGAGCGCCGCTGCCGACCTCGGATACCTCGAAACCAACGTCCAGGACGTGATCGATCGGGCCGGGGTATCCCGCCCGACCTTCTACGAACATTTCTCCAACAAAGAAGACTGCTTCCTGGCCGCCTTCGATACCAGCGCCGAGCGACTGCGGAAGAAAGTCCACGCCGCCGTACGGCGAGGCGGCGACGTTTGGCGCGATCGCGTCCGCCTCGGACTCGAAGCGCTGCTGCGTTTCGCCAGTCGCGAACCGGACACCGCTCGCACGATGGTGGTCGAGGCCCGGGCCGCGAGCGCCGCTGCCGTTAGGCGTCGTGTCGAACTGATGGACGACTTCGCTGAGTGCCTCGAAGCGCAGGCTCGGGAGCTTCTCCCCAGCACTGACGCCGGCACCGCCCTGACCGCCTCGGTCATCGTTGGTGGAGTTGAATCCCTGCTCTATTCCCGCCTGTGCAAGCAGGAGTACGACCAGCTGGAATCCCTTTTGCCCTCGCTGATGTACTTCGTGGTGCTTCCCTACGAGGGTCATGAGGCGGCTAGTGAGGCTTTCGCGGTCAACTAGGTCCAGATTACTAAAATTGGACATTAAGTACAGCCTTTTTTTCGTTCTGGCCACAAGGGCAACTGGTCGCCCGCCGAATCCGTTTCCTCCGATGCGAGAACTTTCCGTTCCTTACCCGCTGGGTCAAACTTCTAGCTCGGGAACCTTAAAAGCCGCTCAACTCTAGAATCCAGGGGCCGCGCTTCTGGAGGGGTGCCGGAGTGGTTGAACGGGGCAGTCTCGAAAACTGTTGGCGTCGCAAGGCGCTCGTGGGTTCGAATCCCACCCCCTCCGTCAGTCGCCGTCCATCTCTTAAGGGGTGGCACGGCGATGCCGAAGTAACCGGGTGACCGATGGCGAGCAGACGCGAGCGGGCCGCTTCTTCGAGCGCCATCCCAGACTGCTGCGGTCGCTGGCACTGATCGCCCTCGTCTGGGGCCTGGGCTACCTCACCTGGCGGATCGGCTGGAGCGGCGAAGGCGCCAATCCCGTCGCCTTCGCGATGCTGCTGGCGACTGAGGTCTACGGGCTGTACGCGCTCGCGATCCTGACCTGGTTCTCCTGGTCCCGGCCACCGGCCCGACGACCGGAGACGACGCCCGGCCGTTCGGTCGACGTCTACGTCTGCACCTACGACGAGCCCGCCGAGGTGGTGATGGCGACCCTCGCCGGCTGCCGGGCGCTGACCTACCCGCACACGACCTACCTGCTCGACGACGGCCGGCGGCCGGAGATGCGCGAGCTGGCCGAGCTGGCCGGCGCCGAATACCTGACCCGCGCTGACAACTCGCATGCCAAGGCCGGCAACCTCAACGCGGCGCTGCCCCGCACCGGCGGCGACCTCGTCTTCGTCCTCGACGCCGACCACGTGCCGATGCCCGACGCGCTCGACGCCCTGGTCGGCTACTTCGACGACGAGCGGATGGCGATCGTGCAGACGCCGCACGACTTCTTCAACCACGACTCGGTCCAGCACTACGTGGTCGGGCGCCACGAGCAGTCGCTCTTCTACCGGGTCGTCTGCCCCGGCAAGGACCGCCACGGCGCCGCCTACTGGTGCGGCTCGGCGGCGCTGATCAACCGCCACGCGCTGCTGGAAATCGGCGGCGTGGCGACCGAGACGATCGCCGAGGACTTCCACACCACGATCCGCCTGCAGCGCTACGGCTGGCGCAGCCGCTACCACGACGAGGTCCTGGTCCAGGGCCTGGCCCCGCACGACCTCGACGGCTACCTGCTGCAGCGCGACCGCTGGGCGCGCGGCAACCTCGCGGTCTTCAGGCTGCCCGAGTCGCCGCTGCGGGCGAAAACGCTGAATCCCGTCCAGCGGCTCTCCTTCCTCGCCAGCCTGTTCGCCTACCTGGCGCCGCCGATGCGGCTGCTGCTGCTGCTCACGCTCGGCCTCGTCCTCTGGACCGGGGAGCTGCCGATGAAGATCAGCATCGCCGCCCTGGCCGCCCTCTGGGTGCCCTACGTGGCGCTCAACCTCGGCGCCGGCGCGGCCCTGGCGCGCGGCTACATGCGCGTCCCCGAGTCGGCCCATTACGAGCTTTTGACGATGGAGATCTACACCCGTGCCCTGCGCTGCGCCCTGATCCCGGGCAAGACCGCCTTCAAGGTGACGCCGAAGCAGGGACGCGACGGTGGCGGGCTGCACGCGGTCGGCCGGCTTCACCTGGTCCTTTTCTGCACCGTCCTGCTCGCGGCCGGGACGCTGATGCGGCTGCTCGACCTCGCCGGCGCAGGCCCGCTGCCGGACCTGCCGGGGATCGCCGCGGTGGTCGTGCCCCTGCTCGGCCTCTACGAGCTGCGGCGCCTGTCGGCGACCCTCCTCGCCGTCGGCCGCAGGCGCCAGCGGCGGCTCGTCTACCGCTTCGAGGGCGACGCCGAGGCGAACCTCTACACGCCGGAGGGCCACTCCACGGCCCGCCTCGTCGACGCCTCTGCCGCGGGACTCGGTCTGGTCGCGGACACCCCCCTGGAGGTCGGCAGCGAGCCTGCCGTTCTCCTGCGGCTGACCGACGCGGCGGGCGCCGTGCACGAGGTCGCGACCAAAGTCGAAGTCAGGACCTGCCGCGAGTCCGAGGGCCGCTACCTCGTCGGCGCGACGATCCTCGAAATCGACCCCGACGCGAGGCTGCGGCTGATGGAGTGGTGCTACGTGGTCTGCACCCACGAGCGGCTGCGCGGCCGGCGGCCGGCGGCGCCGCTGCCCGAGTCCGAGGCGATCGTCATCTCGCTCGACGACTTTCGCGAGCCGCTTCCGGTCCGTCCCTCGATCCCGGCCCTGCGACAGGCCTGAGTCGCTACCCTTTGCTGACGTCGCGGTTCGTTGAGCCGCGCGTTGGGATTTGGAGAGGACCGGCACTATCGGCCAAGAAATGCCGGCCCTCCCCCGCTGCAACGAAGCGTCGTCCTAGAGCTCCATTACACCTGCTGAGTATAGAGTTGACCTCATACCAGTTGAAGAAGTACCACGTTAAGACTCAGCTAGTTCCGTAAGCGGAGAGGGTGGGATTCGAACCCACGAGGCGGGTTAACCCCGCCCACGCGATTTCCAATCGCGCTCCTTAAGCCACTCGGACACCTCTCCGGATGGATACAGGGTATTGGCTCTCTCCTCAGCCGCGGCGACTGGCGAAGAAATCCCGCAGCAGCGAGGCGCAGGCGGCTTCGCGGACACCAGCTAGGACTTGCGGGCGGTGGTTGAGAGCCGGCTCGGCGAGGACGTCGAGGACGCTGCCGGCGGCGCCGGCCTTCGGGTCCGGAGCCCCGTAGACAACTGTCGGGATGCGGGCGAGGACGATCGCGCCGGCGCACATCGCGCAGGGCTCGAGGGTGACGAGGAGGGTGGTGCCGGGCAGCCGCCAGCCGCCGAGGGCCTCCGCCGCGGCGCGGATCGCCAGCACCTCGGCATGGGCGGTCGGGTCGCGGCGCAGCTCCCGCTCGTTGCCCGCCCGCGAGAGCAGCTCCTCGCCGCGGAAGACGGCGGCGCCGATCGGGACGTCCCCGTGCCCCTCGGCCTTGCGCGCCTCTTCGATTGCGACCTCCATCGCGGCGTTCAGATTGCCGGCGTCCACGATGCGGGAGTATGTCGCCTACAACTTCCGCGGCAACGCAGTGTTCAAGGATGACCGGACCGGACGCGGGGGTTCCGGCCGGCACCGAGAAACGATGAAACGACTTCTGCGCACCCTCCTGCCGCTCGCGGCGACCGCGGTCCTTGCCGTGTCCGCTGCGCCTGCCCGGGCGCAGACCGGCGTCTCCCCCGCCCGCGGCTTCGCCCCCCGCCAGCTGCTGGTCAAGTTCGAGGGAGAGCGCGGCGGGCGGGCGGTGGCGCTGCCACGCGGGGCCGGCGTCCAGCGCACCGCGGAGGCGCTGCGAGCGAACCCGCGGATCGTCTATGCCGAGCCCAACTACCTCGCATCCGCCTCGGCCACCCCGATGCCCTTCGACCCCGACGACTCGGGCGGCCTGGAAGGGACCCCCGAAGCCTCCGCTAGCGCCGGGGGATGGGCGTTCAAGCAGTGGAACTTCCTCGCCTTCGAGGAAGCCGCGGGCGGCGGGATGCCGATCTCCCCCGGCGGGATCGACGCCGTCGGAGGCTGGCGCAACCTGATCGAAGCCGGCCGGCCCGGCGCCTCGGGCGTGGTCGTCGCCGTCCTCGACAGCGGGATCGCCTACCGCTCGCTGGGCACCCGCTTCCGCCGCAGCCCCGACTTCGACGCCAGCCAGTTCGTCGCCGGCTACGACTTCGTCGAGCACGATCGCCTCCCGCTCGACGAAAGCGGTCACGGCACCCACGTGGCGGGGACGATCGCCGAGCGGACCGACAACAGAGTCGGCCTCACCGGTCTCGCCTACCGGGCGAAGCTGATGCCAGTGCGGGTGCTGGACGCCGAAGGGTTCGGCAACGCCCTCGACATCGCCAGGGGGATTCGCTTCGCCGTCACCCACCGCGCCCAGGTGATCAACATGAGCTTCAACTTCGCCTGCGGCAAGCGGGTCCCAATGGTTGATGAAGCGCTGCGGGAAGCCTACGAACGCGGGATCGTCACCGTCGCCTCCGCCGGCAACCTCGGCTCCGAGAGCTGCGTCTCGCCGCCGGCGACGGGACCGTCGGTGATTGCTGTCGGCGGCACTACCGAGGGCGGCTGCCTCGGCAGCTACTCGCTCGCCGGTACTGCGATCGACATCATCGCGCCAGGCGGCGGTATCCCGCAGAGCCGCTGTCCCTCGGTCGCGGCGCGGCCGATCTACCAGGTGACGCTGCAGCCCGACCCCAAGACCTTCGCGATCCCAGCTAACTACGTCGGCACCTCGATGGCCGCCGCCCACGTCTCCGGCGTCGCCGCGATGGTCCTCGCCAGCGGCGCGATCAACCCGGCCCTGAAGCCTAAGGCGCGGGTCTCGACGGTGACGAAAAAGCTGCGCCACACGGCAAGGGACCTTGGTCTCCCCCGCACCCAGCAGGGAGCGGGGCTGCTCGACGCCGCCGCAGCGACCGAAACCTATCCGCGGTTCTTCAAGTAGTGCGGACGATGATGACGCTGCAGCGCGCGTGGTGGGAGACGTTGTTGGGAACGCTCCCGAGCAGGTAGCGCCGCGCGCCGGTCATCCCTTTGTTGCCGACGACGATCAGGTCGGCCTTGGTTTCTTCGGCGACGTTGAGGATCGCGTCGGCGGGGTCGGCCTCGACCGCGTGGGTCTGGACCTCGACCCCGGCCGCTTTCGCGTCGGCGGCAGCGGCATCGAGAACGAGGTTGATGTCCTCGCGCGGGCCGAGCTCGTACTGGACGTCGGCGGGAGCTTCCTGCGCCTCGGCCCCGCTGCGACGGCCGGCGGATGCGCTGTAGGCGCTGACGATGCCGAGCTGGGCGCCGCTGAGCCTGGCGAGCTCGATCGCCTGGGTCACCGCCTGCGTGGCGGTCTCGGAGCCATCGGTTCCAACCACGATGCGAGTGAACACGCGCCCTCCTTGGTCGTCGCTGAACGAGCCTGAACGCGCTCGATACTAAACGCTCTAGCGACGTTCCTTCGCGGGCAGGCCGCGGAAGCCGTCGCCGAGGATTTCGGTCGGCGTGGTCGAGAGGCGGTAGACGGCGATCACCATCGCCGCGAAGAGGCAGACGACGAGCACGACCATCCCCGCTTTCCAGATCCAGGGCACCGGGGAACCCTAGCCTCCCGGGTTAAGCTGCCTGCCGATGGCACTGGAGAAGGTCGCGGACGGCGTCTGGCTCCTGCGGGGGGATTTCCGCGGGGCGATGAACATCTACTTCCTCGAGGACGGCGACGGGGTCGTCCAGTTCGACGCCGGCACCAAGGCGATGCGGAAGAAGGCCAAGGCGGCGGCCGAGGGGCTGGGCGGGCTGAAGCGGGTGGTGCTGGGGCACGCGCATGCCGACCACCGGGGCACGGCGCCCTACATGGACGTGCCGGTGCTCTGCCACCCCGACGAGAAAGCCGACGCCGAAAGCGACGGGGCGATCGCCCCTTACATGGACCTCTCGCAGCTGCCGGTCGCCTGGGTCCGCTGGCTGTATCCCTTCCTGCTGCGGCGCTGGGACGGCGGCGCGGCGCGGATCGCCGACACGGTGATCGAAGGCGACAAGGTGGCCGGGTTCGAGGTCCTGCACTTCCCCGGGCACGCGCCGGGACTGATCGGGCTCTGGCGCGAGAGCGACCGGGTGGCGCTGGTCTCCGACGTCGTCTACCTGGTCGACTCGACGCGGCTGAAACCGCTGCCCGAGGGTGAGGCCAGCGTCCCCCACACGGCCTGGGCCTGGGACCACGCCAAGGCGAAGGAGTCGCTGCGGCGGCTGGCGGCGCTGGAACCGCGCGTCGTCGGCGCCGGACACGAGCATCCGCTGCGGGGCGAGAACCTGCGCGAGACGCTCGAGCGGGCCGCCGAGAAGTACTAAAAGGCGCCCGCTGCCTTAAGTTCCAGCGCTGATGATCGGGACCTACGCCTCGGCGGCGCTGATCTGCGCCGTCTCGCTACTGGTCGGCCGCGCCGTCCTCTCCCTCGCCGGCAGGCGGGAGTGGTCCTGGCTGGAGCCGGCCATCGGCCTCGGCGCCGTGCTGACGGTGACGGGATTGCTGGCCCGGGCGCCGGGGCACGGAACCTCGGCAACGCTTGGCGTGGCGGCGCTGGTGATCGTCGCGGCGCTGGTGCTCTGGCGAAGCGGCGTTCGTCCTTTGTCGGGACATAGCCGACAAAGGACGAACGCCGGAGCATGGCGGGAAGGGTTGCCGGTGGCGCTCGTCGTCCTGCTGGTGCTGGCGATCCCGTTCGCGGTCAGCGGCCGCTGGGGCCTGCTCGGCGTCGGCTTCAACAACGACCTCGGGCTGCACCTCGCCTGGGCGGAGTGGCTGCGCAGCGGCTTCGGTCCGACGGCTGATCCCGGCTATCCGCTGGGGCCGCACGGGCTCGCGGTAGCGACGGCGACGGTGCCGGGAATCGGCCTCGGCCAGGCCTTCCTCGGCGAGATCATCGCGATCGGAGTGATGACCGGCCTGACGGCCCTGGGGGCCCTGCGGAACATGAGTCCAGGCCGCCGCACGATCGCCGCAGCAATGGTCGCCGTCCCGTACCTGGCGGCCTCCTACTACGCCCAAGCAGCCTTCAAGGAGCTGGCCGAGGCCCTCCTGGTCCTCGCCTTCGCGATCTGGCTGACGACCTTCGATGCCGCCCGAAATACCGCGACCTGGCCCCTGCCAGCCCTGGCGCTTTTCGGCGGCATCTTCTTCTCGTATTCCTTCGCCGGCATCGCCTGGCCGGTGGCGATCCTCGCCCTCTGGAGCCTGACCCTGCCCGAGGTGCGCCAAGCCCTGCGGCCCCGTTCACTGCTGCGCTTCCTGCTGCGACCGACGACCCTGTTGGCGATCGCTGTCCTCGCCGGACTGGCGGTCCTGGTCACCCTCGTCGGCCCCTTCGGCTTCGCCGGCAGCTTCAAAAAGGTGGCGGGCAGCAATACCTACGGCCCCGTCTCTGCATTAGAGGCGCTAGGGATCTGGCCGGCCTCGAACTACCGCCTAGACGCCGCCGGCGGCGCCCAGCTACCAGTCTTGGCAGGAGCAATAGCGATCCTCGCCCTGCTAGTCGGACTCGCCTGGTGGGTGCGCCGCCGGGATTTGACCATCCCGATCGCCCTCGGCGCCGCCTGGCTCCTCTACCTCGTCTCGCTGCCCTCCAGCGGCGACTACTCGCAAGCCAAGGCCCTGATGATCATCGCCCCCCTCGCAATGCTGGTGATGGTTCGTCCCCTACTCGAAGAATTCCCCCGCATCGGGCGACGAGGGAGGGGGTCCGCCGGACCCTCCCCGCAGTTGTCCGCCGGACCCCCTCCCTCGTCGCCCCCGCTGCGAATCGCATGGACCCTGCTGGCCATCGCCTTCATCGGCGGCGCGGTCTATTCCAGCTTCCTCGCCCTGCGCGACGCGCCAGTAGGCCCGCCCGGCCACGGCTCGGAGCTGAAGGCGTTCCTCCCGATCCTGCGCGGCCAGCCGGTCCTCTACGCCGGCCAGGACCGCTACGCGGCCTACGAGCTGCTCGGCGCCGACACCCACGTCCCGCTGGTCGAGTTCCCCGACGACGCTGTCTCCCCCAACCCGGAGAAGCCGTTCGACACCGGCGACGCCTACAGCCCGGTCGACTTCGACTCCTTCTCGCGGGGAACCCTCGGCCGCTTTCCCTACGTGATCACCAGCCGGGCCGCCTGGAACAGCCAGGCGCCGCCGAACTTCAAGCGCGTCGACAGCACGCCCTCCTACGTGCTCTGGAAGCAGACCGGGCCGACGCCGGAGGACCGCCACGTCCTGCTCGAGGGGACCGAGGCGGGCGCCTTCGCCGGCTGCGCCGCGCCGGAGGTGCGGATCCTCCTCTCCGCCCCCGGCCGCGCCGGCCTCTTCCCGGATGCGGTGATCGGGCAGAAAGGCAACTGGGAAGACGGCAGCGTCCTCGGCACCGGCGCGGAGACCTCGCAAACGCTGCGCCTGCCGGCCGGCAACTGGAACCTCTCGCTGCAGTACTTCTCCCCCTTCGACCTCACCCTCTCGGCGCCCGGCTTCAGCGAAACGCTGGCAGCCGCCCTCGACGGCCAGCGGCCGAACACGATCAGCCTCGGCAACAACGGCCAGTTCTGGCCCGCCGGGCGTTTCGAGAGCGAGGGCGGCGAGGTCCGCTTCACCGCCGCGGCGGCCGATGCCAGCGCCCTGCAGGGCCTGAGCGGCTACGACGGGAAGGCCTACGTCGGCGAGCTGGTCGCAGTCCCGGCCGAACCCCACCGGACGGTGCCGCTCAGCCAAGCGTGCAACCATTGGATCGACTGGTACGAAGCCGACGAAGCGCCCTAAGCGAAGTACGCAAAAGGTCGTCTGACCAAGCAGATCAAGGACGCAGGGAGGGTGGCATGCTCTGCACGCGAGCAACCGAGGACGCCGATATGCGCCGTGTCAGACGGCCTTCGCTTCGCGCCGCTCAGGCGCGACCCGCACTACATCCCACGCAAGACCGACCTTCTCGAGGCTGTTGATCACCAGCGAGGAGATGTCGACCTGGTACCAGCGCAGGCCGTGGGTGGCCGAGGTCGGAAAGGCGTGGTGGCTGTTGTGGTATGCCTCGCCGAGGGTCGGGATCGCGATCAGCGCCAGGTTGCGGGACTCGTCGGTGGTCTCGAATTCGCGGCGGCCGAAGGTGTGGCAGAGCGAGTTGATGCTGTAGGTGAAGTGGTGCAGGACGAAGACCCGGACC
>Ga0126313_10000535_pt1 | contig 18237 bp, 16 predicted proteins | sample Plot105A_FD_89954 | JGI IMG/M metagenome (GOLD analysis project Ga0126313, IMG submission 89954) | Serpentine soil microbial communities from UC McLaughlin Reserve, CA, USA - Plot105A | ecosystem: Environmental > Terrestrial > Soil > Grasslands | place: USA: UC McLaughlin Reserve, Lake County...
ATACCACGGCGCCGAGAGAAGAACTGCCGGGATGCCGATAACGACGCCCCGCATGAGCAGCCCGCGCCAATCGCGCCAGCCGGCGCCGAGAACAACCGCAGCCGCGATGATCGGCGCCACCACGATCGCCGTACCCTTGGCCAGCAGATCGAGACCCAGCACGAACCCGAGCGCGGCGCAAAGGCGCAAGGGGAAACGGTCCCTCATGCATGAGATGACACCCCATAGAATGAGTGACGTCAGCGCAATGGCGACGATATCGTTGTTGACCATTGCCGCCTCATAGGAGATCTGTGGCTGAAACGCGACGAGCGACGGCACGGTCACCGTCAGGAACGCATCTCCCGGGAAGAGCGAGCGAGTGGCGCGGTACGCGGCATAGACCGTTAGCAGGCCAAACTGGATGGCGGCCAGTCGCAGGAGATAGTGCTGCGCAACCGGGGACGCCGCGGAAGAGGCGGCATAAAGTGGGACCATCGTCGCGTAGTACAGAGGCGGGTGGTTTGCCGCATATTGGTAACCTGAAGGGAAGTAGCCCATGCCAGGAACCGTGACGATGCGCGGCGGATCGGCGCTCCAGCGCGGGCTGTCGGGGTCACAGTACCAGTCCAGAGTGAAACGGCAATACGGGTAGAGCTCGGTCGGGATTTCATCGGTGGGAGGTGGATCTCCGCCGCGCAACCCCGCGCGCCACGTCGCCAGATCAGGCAGCTCTGGAAGGCGGCCTTCGCTGGCTAGCGTCCGTACGTAACTGAAGTGCGCTAGCTCGTCGTGCCCACTGAACGGATAGTACGAGGCGACCGCGAAGAACTGTTTCACGGCATACAGAATCAAGAGAACGACGATGAAGCGAGTGGCCTCCGGCCAGCGCCCCCTCCTGAGGGTGATAGGGTCATTGGCTGATAGGGCCATAGGGGGAAAGGAGGCTCGTCCGTCCTCAGGAAGCGCGGGTCAGGATCGTCCCGCGGCGACTGGTTCCGCGACGCGCTTGATCTCGTGGTACTCATCGTCGGCATTGACCTGATCGAGATCGTGGCTCTCGCCGAGGATGTTTTTGGCGGCGAGGAGCCCTGTCTCGATAGAGTGGTCTGTATTGTTGTACCGGAACGTACCGTAGCGACCAATAATCTGTAGGTTGTCCATCTCGCCGATAAATGCTCGGATCTTCGCAAGCGGCTTCTCATAGCCAATGACGTACGCCGGGTAAGCGCGCGGTGCGCGCACGATGAAGCCGCCGATCACCTCGTCAGGAGTGATGAATTTCAGATCGTCGACGAGGTGCCGCACTGTCTGGGCCACAAGCTCCTCTTCACTCATCGACCAGATATGATCGCCAAAGGAGCAGAAGTACTCGACCACCAGAGAGGTCAGGTCGTCACTGGGCACCATGGCCCGACTCCAGTTCTTCGGCTCGTGGAACCGGCCGAACAGGATGTTGCGGTCATGGACGTAGAGCCACGTATCCGGCGTGACCTGGCGCTTCTTCAACATGAGATTGACGGTGATGATGTTGCGGAAGGTCAGGGCGTCGGCGGCCGCCAGAATCTCGGACGAGGGCGCCGGGTCCATGATCTTCGCCAGAAGCGTCAACGGAATCGACGAGATGTAGTGGTCCGCTTCGATGCGCTCCGTGCCGTTTTCCGTCTTGACCGTCACGCCGACGACATGGTTCCCATCGCGGTGGACCTTCTCGACTCCAGTGTTCAGCCGAATCTCGTTTCCCGCCGCGCTGATCGCGTCGGCCATCCTCTCCGAAAAGCGCCCGAACCCGCCCTCCGGGTACATGAACTCGTCGATGAGGCTGACCACCTTGCCCTTCGTCGGAATAACCGCGTCCTTCACGGCGGTCACCAACGACATACCTTTGGACCGTTGAGAGACCCAGTCGCCGCTCATCTGGTCGCAGGGCAGACCCCACACTTTCTCCGAGTACCGCTGGAAAAAGAGCCGGTAGAGCGTCGGACCGAACTGGTCGATGTAGGCGTCCTCCATCGACTCGACCGGCGACGGACTAATGCGCTGCTTGACCCTGGTGCGGCCGTAGTCCGCCATAGCCTTGGCCGCCACAACCGGGCCAATCGCCTTCAAAGCATTGGAGATCTTGAGTGGGTAATCGACGTATTTGCCATCGAAATAGATGCGGCTGATCCGGTTCACCCAGAGTAGCTCTTCGGCAACGACTTCGCGGAAGAGCGCGTTGAGCTCGTCGTTCTTGGTGAACCAGCGGTGCCCGCCGATGTCGAATCGAAACTCTCCGTACTCCGTCTGGCGGCGAATCGTTCGCGCCAGCCCTCCCACAAACGGGGCTCTCTCAAGCACCCTGGTTGGCACACCGGCTTTAGAGAGGACGTAAGCCGAGCATAGACCTCCCGGGCCCGCGCCCATCACCACCGTCGAACCGGCCCGCTGTGGCGCGGCCCCGTTGGATGCAACGCCATCAGGTCCAAATGGGCGGCCGTTGTGTGGTGCATGCATGATATGCAAAGACCCTCTATTTCATCAGACGAGGCGGCCGAACGGTACCGGCACGCCAGCATAATAAACGTGTCGGCTGCTCTCAACAGCCTCTCGACCGGCACTGTATGCGAGCGTTATCGCCTCACTTGGCAAGGCCAATCGCGCGATTCCGACAAGCGCAGATAGCCACATTTCATTCACCGGCGCCAGGTGAGCGCGTGATTGAGGCTGAAGTTCCAGATGGCGGCAATCCCAGCACCGATGAGGTTGGCAATCAGGTAGTCCAGACCGATGCGATGCAGTGAAACAAGCGTCAACCAGTTGATGAGCAGCCCTCCGGAATTGATCGACCCGTATAACATCGCCCGATGTAGGACGCGGCCTTGCCCTCGGTCATTCCACGTCCACCGCTCATTCAAGGCGAACGTCACGATCATCGACAGCAAGATCGCAATCGGCGAGGCCACGGCCACTGCCAGGCCAGTCTGGTCAACCAACGTGAACAGAGCGCCTTGGTTGACGCCGAGACCGATGACTCCGACGAGAAGGAACTTCTGGAATCGGCGAGTGATCGGCGCCGGTCGGATGACAGGGCGGGGCAAGCCTTCCGAAGAGAGCATCAGCGGGGGTTCCTCCGCGGCCGGGATTCTCGCACTTCTTGATCGCGTCCGGGGAGTCCGGACCCGGCAACAGTACCACGCGCTCGCTGGCAATCCGTCGCGGGCCAGCGCCGTTGACTACGGCGCGAGTGGGGCTTTCCCCAGCGTCTCATGGGCTGCCCGCAGTTGCGCATCCGCCGAACCCTCCAGCTCGCCCTTGGTCAGCTCAGGATCGTCCTCCGGCCGCGAAGGAAACACATCCTTCGCGAGCGTGACGAACTGATCAGGCTCGACCCCTTCTTTCCAGAGCAGGTCGCCATCTGGCGTGAGCCAGAATGCCGTCGCAAGTACGACGCTCGATCCATCGTCTTGTGGAAATGTCGTTAACACCGTTCCGGTGCCGAACGTCGTTTCCCCGACGAGCTGAGCCCGTCCATTGTCACGAAGTGCGGCAGCCAGAACTTCCGCACCTGATGCCGAGTCATCGTCGATTAGCACAACGAGTGCCAGGTCAAGCCAGGCCCCGTTGCGACCGACGGTTTGAATCGGGCGAGCTTCCTGGTCCCGCTCCTTCTCCTGGAAGATCGTGGAACCCTCATCGAGGAACTGCGAAGCAACTCCGATCACCTCCGGCACAAGCCCACCTGGATTTCCGCGTAGATCGAGGATGAGCCGCTGTGCGCCCGCCTTGCGGATGGTCTCCAGTGCGCTCCGTACCTTCTGATTGACCCCGGGCTGGAAATCTGTGACTCGGAGATGGACGGTTTTGTCGGGCAGCCAACGCCAGGTGACGGGGTGGCGCTCGATCGTTTGCCGGATGACGTCGACGTGCAGCGGATCGGGTTCGCTGGGGCGCTCGATCGTCAGAGTCAGGTGGTCTCCCTCTTTGCCAAGAATCAGATCGCGGAGACCGCTCGTGTTCATGCGACGGGTCGAGACATCGTCGACCTCGGCAATGACATCCCCTGGCTGGAGACCCGCCGCCTCCGCCGGCGATCCAATCATGGTCGAAGCGACGACAGGTACGCCGCAGCGGGAATCGACCTCGACGCCGATACCCACATACTCGGCCTCCTGCGCCTGCTCCATCTCCTTGGCTGAGGCTGGATCGAGGAATCCACTGTGCCCCTCGTCGCCGATTGCGGCGACCATGCCTCCGGCCGCACCATACATGAGTGCGGCATCGTCGATTTGCTCGGGTTCTGGCCACTTCTCGTGAATCAGCTCCCAAGTCTTCTCTAACGTCGCGAACTCCGGGCGACCGGTCAGCGACGACTCGGCGACCGCATCGCTCGTCCCGCCGAGTCCGTTGCCACCGGCGACTACGCCCAGCGCAAACGTGCCCACGACTATCGCCGCGGCGGCGCCTGCTCTCCATCTTCGATCCAGGGACGCCAAGACCTGGGTGCGGTGACGACCCGCATCTCTCGTCTGCGATGTCACAGTGGTGCAATCCTTTGCTAGGCTGATGCCGCGCGATTCGACAATGACTCTGATACGTGCCCGAATACCGCTCGGTTCCATCCAGGCGCTTCACCGGCGGCGGACATCGATCGCCTCTCGGCGTCACTGAAATCTCCACAGAATCTACCGCGTCTTAGGCCAGTTTTGCCGACTTCGGACTATGGTATACTCACCTGTCGCGGGTGCGTTGAAGCACCCAATTTTGCGTTGCACGGATTCTGGCGAGTCATCCGGCTGTGGTGAAAGAGCGAGCGAAGATTGTCATGATTGATACGGGATCGAGCACGGAGCCGGAGCAACTGCCCATGCCAGGACGAGCACGCTCAGACTCGGGTTCAGGCAGTGCGCCCTATGCCATCATCGAAACCGGCGGCAAGCAATACCGTGTTGCGGTTGGTGACACGCTCTCAATCGAGAAGCTTCCCGTCGAGCCGGGTACGGATGTCACGTTCGACCGTGTGCTCATGGTGGGCGGCGACGGGTCGGCCAAGGTTGGCACGCCGCTGCTGGACGGAGCTACCGTCCAGGCTCAAGTCGAGCAACAGTTTCGCGGTCCGAAAATCGTCGTCTTCAAATACAAGGCGAAGAAGCGGTACCGGCGTCGCACCGGCCATCGCCAGTCGCTGACACGGGTGGCGATCACGGCGATCAACGCCTAATTCAGCCACAAGAACATCGAGGGAGAGACAGTCATGGCTCACAAGAAAGGCGTTGGCAGCTCGCGGAACGGTCGCGACAGCGAGTCGAAACGGCTTGGCGTCAAACGTTCCGACGGCCAGTTCGTTCGCTCCGGAACGATCGTGGTTCGGCAGCGGGGAACGCAATTTTGGGTCGGTCAGAACGTCGGCATCGGTAAGGATCATACGATCTACGCCAAGATCGACGGCGTGGTGCGCTTCGAGCCGGTGAGCCGGGCCAAGCGTCGTATCAGCGTTTACCCGCCCGACGTCTACCCGCTCGGTGGCGGCAAAGGGCTCATCAAGCCGGCCCACGAATCGGTCGCTTACGCGGAATCGGGCGCGGCCGACTAGCGCCAGCGTTGTCTGGTCATCGTGTTTAGTCTCTTACGTCGTATGGAGCCCCATTTCCCATGAAGCCTGGAATTCACCCCAATTACGTCGAAGCCACAGTCACCTGCGCCTGTGGTAACACCTTTGTCACGCGGTCGACGAAGCCGTCCCTGCGCACCGACCTCTGCAACGTTTGTCACCCGTTCTACACGGGCGAGCAGCGGATTGTTGATACTGCCGGTCAGGTCGAGCGCTTCATGCGCCGTGTCGAGGCGGCGGCTGGCTCGAGCCGGCCATCAAAGCGTCAGTCACGCCTTAATGCGCGGGCAGAGCGCAATGCCACTTCCCGGCCGGGCCCTGAGATCGAAAACGCGGTGGGGGCGCCGGTGGAAGACATGGTCGGGGCGGCCACCGCTGACGGTGAGACTGGGTAATCCGCCGCCACTCGAATTCTGTCTTCTTGGAGACCCGCTTTCGGCGGGTCTTCGCCATTTCCGGGCGGCTCTCCTCCACGCGTGTGCTACGGTCCGGCCTGGAATTTGCTAAATCACCTGAACAGAGATCGTCGCCGAATTGGCGCAGGGAGAAGCCGCATGCGCGAGGGGACATCGACCGCGGTCTGGCAGAAGCCGGCAGAGAGCTTCGCGGCTAAGGGCGACGACGACGTCGCCTCGGTTCTCGCGTTTATCGAGATCCCTCGCGGCAGCCGCAACAAGTACGAGTACGACGAAAGCACGGGGAAATTTTTGCTCGACCGGGTTCTCTATTCGTCAGTGCATTACCCAACGGACTATGGTTTCGTCACCGAGACGCTGGCGGAAGACGGCGATTCTCTCGACGTGCTTGTCCTCGTGCAGGAACCGACGTTCCCTGGGTGCCTGATCCCTGCCCGGCCGCTGGGTGGGCTCGATATGCATGATGAGAAGGGGTCAGATTTCAAGGTTCTCGCCGTACCGGTCGGGGATCCGCGCTATGCGCATGTGCGGAGACTCGCAGACGTTGGGGACCACTGGTTGCGCGAGATCGAGACGTTCTTCGCCACGTACAAGCAGCTCGAACCGAAGCAGACTGAGGTCCTCGGGTGGCACGATCTCGAGGAGACGCTACGGACCGTCACCACTTGCCGCGAACGGTATCGCGTGGCCCGCAGCCACTAGTTTACGTGCCGCAGTCGCACGTCTTTCCAGGCTGAATTCGTAGGCAGCGCTGCACACCGTCGCTAAGGTCTCGTAGTTGTCTCTGGACTGGACGTTTCCATGGAGCGATTCCGCAACCGCCAGAGTGGCGTCATCTGTCATCCGACGTCGTTTCCCAGCCCACATGGGATCGGTGATTTCGGCGAGGCCGCATTTCGCTTCGTCGATTGGCTGGCTCGCGGACGACAGACGCTCTGGCAGGTGCTGCCGCTTGGCCCAACTGGTCTGGGAAACTCCCCTTACGCATCCCCTTCAGCATTCGCCGGCAATGAGCTGCTGATCTCGCTGCCGTGGCTGGCAGGGGACGGCCTCCTCGACCCCGGTCGCCTCGAGGAGTCGCCGCTGTTCTCGACTTCATCTGTCGAATACGAAGCGGCGCGCGCATTCAAGATGCCGCTCCTGCGTAAAGCGTTCGATCACTTTCGCCGCGGCGCCGCGCCGGAATATCGTCCAGCCCTTGAAGCGTACTGTGACGAGCAGGCCCGTTGGCTGGACGACTACGCCACCTTCATGGCACTGAAGAACGCCCATGGCGGAATTGCTTGGAGCGACTGGCCCACGGGAGCCGCCCTGCGGGAGAACGATGCGCTCGCTGCCGTGAAGGAGGGTCTCAGAGACGAAATCCGATTTCACGAGTTCACGCAGTTTCTATTTCATCGTCAGTGGAGTGAGGTCCGTCGCTACGCGAACCAGCGCGGCATCGTCGTCGTCGGGGATCTGCCCATCTTCGTCGCCTACGACAGCGCCGACGTCTGGGCGCATCGCGACCTGTTCCGGCTCGATCGACAGGGGCACCCGACCGTCGTCGCCGGCGTTCCTCCTGACTCCTTCACCGCGGAGGGCCAGTTCTGGGGAAATCCGATCTATGACTGGAAGCGCAGCGCCGAGACGGGCTACGTCTGGTGGATCGATCGCGTCCGCTCCGCGCTGCGGCAGGTCGACTTGCTCCGCATCGATCATTTCCGTGCCTTTGCCGCATCCTGGGTAGTACCGGCCAATGCGCCAACCGCGGCGTTCGGCCATTGGGAGCAGGGCCCCGGACGCGCCATCTTCGACGCCATGGAGCTCGCGCTGGGGCAACTTTCGTTCATCGTCGAGGATCTCGGCCTCGTCACCCCAGACGTCGTCGCATTGCGTGAGGAGCTCGGGTTCCCAGGCATGAAGGTGCTACAGTTCGCGTTCGGCAGCGGTCCCACCAATGCGTATCTTCCCCACAACTACGTTCCCGATGCGGTGGTCTACACGGGGACCCACGACAACCAGACCACTATCGGTTGGTTCCGCACATTACCGGATCCCATGCGCGCCAGCGTGCAGCGGTACCTGGGGCGCGACGGGAGCGATATCGCCTGGGATCTCATCCGCACCGCGCTGGCTTCCACTGCCGATCGAGCCATCGCTCCCTTGCAGGATGTCATGCGGCTCGACGATGACGCGCGCATGAACATGCCGGGCAGCCCCACCGGCAACTGGGCGTGGCGGTATGGGCCCCACCAGTTGCACGAAGGTCTGGCGGACGGACTTCGCGAGCTGACCGATACCTATGGTCGATCGGGCGCCATCGAGCTTCCGCGTGGACGTGATCCGTACGACTATACAGCGCCGAATGCGACGCACCAATTGCAGGTCCATGCGGCTGAGTGAGACCGTGCCGGCTGCCTGAGACGAAGACGCGCCCGAGTATCGACACGTGTGCTAGGGAGGAATGACGTGACAGCGCCAATCGGGGCATTCACCTTTATGTTGCATAGCCATCTTCCATACGCCAGGCAAGCGGGAATGTGGCCCCACGGCGAGGAGTGGGTGCATGAGGCGATTGCCGAGACCTATGTTCCACTGCTGAATGCGCTCTACGACCTTCGAGACGAGGGCGTTCCGTTTCGGCTGACCATCGGCATCACGCCAATCCTCGGGGAGCAGCTCGCCGATTCACTGATCGTCGAACACTTCATCGCCTACGCCGCCGAACGGGCGGCCAAAGCCGCGCAAGACGTGGACCGCTTCGAGCGGGCAGGCGACGAGACATTTCGTGATCTGGCTCGCTTCTATCACCACTGGTACGCGCGGGTACTCACGTCTTTCCAGGACCGCTTCAGCAGGGACCTGCTCGGCGCCTTCCGCACGTTGCAGGACGAGGGGCTCGTCGAGATTGCCACCAGCGCCGCCACCCACGGGTACCTACCGCTCCTCTCCCGTGACTCCTCGATCCATGGACAACTTCACACCGGCGTCGAAACCTACCGCCGCCGGTTCGGGCGGTCACCGCAAGCCGTCTGGCTACCCGAGTGTGCTTACCGGCCCGCGATCATCGAGGAGGAAGATGGCCGGACTATCCGCCGACCCGGCTTGGAATCGTTCGTCGCCGAGGAAGGACTCCTGGTCTTCTTCAGCGAAACCCACACTGTCGAAGGTGGCCGGCCGGTCGGGATGGCGGTACCCGGCACGATCGGCCCCTACGGGATGATCGCCCGGCGCTACGCCTCGACCATCACCCCGCCGGAGCCAGACCAGCAACTGGCGCCGGGAACGTCACTCCGTCCCTACTGGGTCGGTGACGCCCCGGGACAGGTCGCAGTTCTCGCCAGGCACGAGCGGACCGGTCAGCAGGTCTGGTCGGCGGCGTTTGGGTACCCCGGAGACTTCGTCTACCGCGAGTTTCATCGTAAAGACGCCGAATCCGGTATGCAGTACTGGCGGGTATCCGGCGCGGGCGTCGACCTTGGCAGAAAGCAGCCGTACGATCCGCAGCGCGCCGCCGATCAGGTCCGGTCACACGCCGACCATTACGCCCATTTGGTCGAGGAGCAGCTCCGCGAGTTTCATGAGCAGAGCGGCGATTTCGGTTGCATCACCGCGTCGTACGACACCGAGCTTTTCGGCCACTGGTGGTTCGAGGGCGTCGATTGGTTGAAAGCTGTCCTCCGCAGTCTGGCCGCGCGGCCAGCGGTTGAGCTCAGCACGGCGAGCCGGGTCGTCGAAGAGCACCCGCCGCGCGAAGTGCTGTCGCTACCCGAATCGAGCTGGGGAGCCGGCGGCGGGCACTTCACGTGGCTGAACGACGATACAGAGTGGATGTGGCCACTGATCCATGCCGCGGAGCGACGAATGGAAGATCTCGTCACTCGTTTCCCGGACTCGGATGGCACCCGTCAGCATGTGCTCAATCAGGCAGCGCGAGAGCTCCTTCTCCTGCAGAGCAGTGACTGGCCATTTCTGGTCACCACGCTCCAAGCGAAGGTGTACGCCGTCGAACGCTTCCAGGAGCACCTGGAACGATTCGATCAGCTTGCCTCACTCGCCCAGGCCGACTCGTACTCCGCCGCAGACGAGAGCTACCTGGCTGGGCTGCATGAGCGCGACAACCCCTTCTCAACCATCGACTATCGGAATTGGACGCCGCGGCAGGGCTACGCCGGGGCGCCTCCGGTGTCTGCCGCCTGATCGAGGAGATCGGGAAGCAGCGAGCGCAAGGGCAACTCGAGCCAGTCCGGCCGGTTTCGCGCTTCGTAGGCAACCTCGTAGAGCGCTTTATCCAGCTCCCAGGCAGCCAGCGCACGGCCGAAGGCCTTGTCATCTTCTGGCACGAGTCGCATCTCAGTAGCCGCCAGCGCTTGGCGGTACCCCTCCAGAAACGCTCGACGGGCGCCTGTCTCCCAGGCCTCGAGGCGGCGACTCGCCGCGCGATTCGCAGCTCCGTCCGCGGCTCGCTCGGCGGCGCCCCGCGCATAGGCGAATGACCGCAGCATGCCGGCGACGTCTTTGAGCACCGATGCTCGTTGGCGTCGCTCCTCCAGGGGACGCGCCGGTTCCCCTTCGAAGTCGATGATGACCCAGTCTCCGTCCGGGGTCCGTAATGTCTGGCCGAGGTGATAATCGCCATGAACGCGGATGCGCAGCGTGTTCAGTTCATCCCGATAGCCATTAACACGCTCGGCAAGGGCCCGCAACCCCGCAATCGCGGCAGGCAATCTGGTCAAGAGGAGCTCGGGCAGCGGTCCCTTGTGTTCCTGTAGCAGCAGAATCGTCTCCTCGATCGCAGCAAGAGTCCGCCGGGCGTCCTCATCGAAAGTCGCGCGATCGCTGATCTCGGGCCTGAACTCTGGTTCCTGGACCGCGCCAAGGGCAACATGCAGCTCACCCGTTCTAAGGCCCAGCAACCGCTCGGCGGCAAATTGCTCAGACTCCAGGTTCCCCGTGGCTACGGCGGCCAGACGTTGCAGCATCCACGTCCACCCGTCGCCAGTGTTCGCGACAAATCCCTGCGCCAGCGCAACCGCGTACGTCGCTCCGTCGCGAGAGCGCCAGGATACGGAGCCTGCGTAGCGCGGCACCCGGACCCCAGCCAGCGCGCGCAATACCTCTTCCTCGGGATTCAGGCCCGGTTGCAGTCGCCGGAAGAGCTTGACGATCAAGATGTCGTCGAAGCGAAATGACGAATTGCTCTGCTCCGCGCTCACGGCCGTCGTCGGGCTGTTGCGAGCCGACGCGATCTCGGCGCCGGCCCCCGGGTGGGCGGTAAACATCCAGGCCCCTCGCGCCGGATCAGTAGCTCCGGCAAACTGGTCGAGCAGCCACCCACCAAACCATGATTTCTCGGTGGCGTCGACGATCGCGCCAGGGACAGCGCCCGCCGCTGGCCAGTGGATGACATCAGTGGCTCCAGGAGCCACTGTCAACGCGAGCGGCAAGAGATAGCGAGCGGCGCCCCCGTCAATGAACGCAACCCGCGCCACCGCAAGTGCAAACCAGTCAAACTCGACGCGCTCGGCGAGCGCGTCCTCGATCGCCACTCCGCTGATGCCACGACCCTTGTCGGCAAACCAGCGACGCTGCTCGAGCCAGTTCGGCAGCGCCTCAACACATGCCCCTCTCAGCAACGAGTGAACGACCTCTGCGTCGACCTCTTCTGGTCGCGAAGCGCTGGGTGAGCTCATGCGGCGGCAGGAGATGGGCGCTCCAACCGGAACCAGTAGAAGCTATGCGGACCGAATGTCAGGAAATAGGGCAACTCGCCAATCGGTGGGAACGGGGTCTCGCCAATCAGCTCGATTGGTTGCCAGCCGTCGTACGCGCTGAGATCGAGCTGCGATGGTTGCACGAACCGCGAAAGATTGACTACGCAGAGCAACACTTCGTCACCATAGGCGCGGATATAGGCCAAGACCGTCCGGTTATCGGCGTTCAAGAATTCGAGCGATCCTCTTCCGAAAGCCCGATACCGCTTTCGGACACGAATGATGCGACGCATCCACTCCAGGAGCGACGTCGGCAAGCGCTCCTGCGCCTCGACATTGACGGCCTGAAACCCATAGACCGGGTCGGTGATAAGCGGCTCATAGAGCCGCGCGGCGTCGGCTCGAGAAAAGCCGGCGTTACGATCTCCCGACCATTGCATTGGGGTCCGGACGCCGTTGCGGTCGCCGAGGAAGACGTTGTCCCCCATGCCCAGCTCGTCGCCGTAATAGATCACGGGCGTGCCAGGAAGCGAAAGCAAGAGTGAGGTCATTAGCTCGATCTTGCGTCGACTGTTCTCTAGAAGCGGCGCCAGCCGGCGGCGAATGCCGAGGTTGCGCCGCATCATCGAGTCCTTGGCATATTCGGAGTACATGTAGTCGCGCTCTTCGTCAGTCACCATCTCGAGCGTCAACTCGTCGTGGTTGCGTAGGAAGATCGCCCACTGCGCGTTCTCCGGAATGGGCGGCGTGCGCGTCATGATCTCGACGATCGGGATTCGGTCCTCGCGGCGAATGGCCATGAACATGCGGGGCATCAGCGGAAAATGAAACGCCATGTGGAATTCAGGCTCTTCAGGTGTCCCGAAGTATTCCACCACGTCCTCGGGCCACTGGTTGGCCTCGGCGAGCAGGATCTTCCCTGGGAACTCGTCGTCGACCATGCGCCGCAGACGCTGGAGGAACTCGTGCGTCTCGGGTAAGTTCTCGCAGATCGTCCCTTCCCGCTCAATGAGATAGGGCACGGCGTCGCACCGGAACCCGTCCAATCCCATGTCCAGCCAGTAGCGGACGATGTTCAGCATCTCCTCCTGTACGGCCGGGTTGTCGTAATTGAGATCGGGCTGATTGCTGAAGAAGCGATGCCAGAAGTACAGCCCGGCTTCCGGGTCATATGTCCAGTTCGACACCTCGGTGTCGATGAAGATAATGCGGGCCTCCGCATACCGGGTGGGGTCATCGCTCCAGACGTAGTAATCACGATAGGGCGAATCCGGATCCTTGCGCCCTTCCTGAAACCAGACGTGCTGGTCAGAGGTGTGGTTAACGACTAGATCGGCGATCACCTTCAGTCCGCGCTCATGGGCCGAGTCGAGCAGCGCCTTGAAGTCCGCCACGGTGCCGTAGTCGTGGTGGATGCTCATGAAGTCGGAGATGTCGTAACCGTCGTCTTTGTACGGCGACGGATACATCGGCAGGAGCCAGATGCAATCGACGCCAAGCTGCCGGATGTAGTCGAGTTTCTCGGCCATGCCCCGGAAGTCACCGATGCCGTTGTTGTCGGAATCGAAGAACGACTTGACGGGCGCTTCGTAGAACACCGCGTCCTTGAACCAGAGCGGATCGCTACTCATCTTGCCTCCACAGCAGCCGGTCTCACGTCGGCACCGATCACATCGTCAATTGCGCGCATTATCCTCACCAACGGCCCTGACGGCGACGAGCCGAACAAAACCTGATCAGAGCGATATCATGATGACGTGATGATCGTCGCCGCTCCATCTGGGATGATTGCTCGCCATGGGTGACTTGGTCGCCGGGCAACCCGCCCTTCGCATCGAAACCGCGGTCTCGCTGCCCCTCGATATGGTCTCGGTCCTCTCACTCCTCTATCGCGCGGTCGCCGGTAGCGACCTCGATCCGTGGTTGGTCGAAGCGCGAAGCCGGCTACCGGATCCTGTTCGGGCGGATCTCGATCTCCTGCATGGCTTCACTGGCCGGCTCCTCTACTATCCCGAAGAACCGGTCATGCGCTTCGAACCATTGCGCCCGGACCGGCTTGACGCAACCTTCGATGATTTACGAGCGTTCATGGCAGGCATTCCCGCCGCCGAGTATTGCGACATGGTCGAGCACGCCTTGGAACGGGTCCACGCCGATCTGGAAATGCGCTGGCGCCCTCCGAACGACGAGGAATCATGGGCGCGCGCACTGGCTCCGGCGCTGACCACAACACCCCTCGCTGATGTCCTGGCCCTCATCGGCGATCCCGCGGAGCTGAAGCGGCGGACCATCGCCCTGTATGAGGGTGTCTGGCGGGCAGTCTATGAGGAGGCGCGCGCCGCCGAGCTGCCGATGTTGCGTGAAGCGGCGCGTCGAGGTGCGACGTTCGCCGATCGGGGATTCTCCGAGGCCTACGCGGCGCTCACCGGTCAGCGCGTACCGGACGTTCTGGAACGCCCGCCGGCGACGATCACTCGGGTTGCCTTCTGCCCCACCGCCCATCTCGGTGGCTTTGTCAGCTACATCGCCTACGAGCCCGATCTGATCGTCTACTTTTCAGCTCCGCATCTCATCGCCCGTTGCAGTGAGCGAGACGCTGCGCCCTTGCCACCGACCGCTAGCTATCGTTCTTCGGCCGGCGATGAGGTCGATCTGCTTAACGCCGCGCGCGCCCTTGCCGATCCAACGCGCCTGCGCATGCTCGATCTGCTCCTCGAGGGCGAGCTCTACGCCCAGGAGATCGTCGGGCGCCTCGGCGTCGCTCAATCGGCCGTATCGCGCCACCTCGCTCAGCTCGAGCGCGCGGGTCTGGTCACGGTTGAAGCACGCGGCGGCTCGAAGTATTACGCGGTCAATTCCGCCATGTTCGAGGCAGTCGCTTCGGCACTGCAGGAGCGAAGCGAGAGAGCGAGAGCGCGAATTCCGTAGCTGTCGCGACGTACCACCGATTGCACCACGGAGCGCGCCCGACTATGCTTGTTCGTTACTGACCTCAGGTCGAGTGGTGCGCCAAGCGACGAAGCTTCGCACGGATCATGCGAGGCTCGGTGGGCGAGGTCCGAAACTCCGGACGAAAGCCCCGCTGGCGCGTTTTGCGCTGGCACTCAAAAACTTGGCGCCTTGGGCGACGTTAGCCGGTCGCCCGGCAATACAACCCCATTTTCCCCAGTTAGGCGTTCGCCGAAGCGTCGATGGGACGCGTTCGGGACGCGCGCCTCCTCTTTTCCCCTTCCGAAGCTCGCTCCCCGATCGCGGGCGAGCCGGTAATCCTCGGCAGCGATTGACCGAACGGCGGCACCCGGCGTCGCGCCGGGTGCCGCGTCGGCGGGAATTCCCAGCATCAATCTGGTGCCGGCAGCGTTACGCGTGATTTTCCGAGACGACGCTATGGGCTGAGTATGACCTGCGACCGCGGCCGAAGCGGCTTGGGCCGAAACGTACTCTGCACCCGCGCGCGCAGAACCGCCGCATCCCGCACACGTCCCACTTGCAGATAGGCGTCGATCGCTGCCTCATGAGCCGCGCGCTCCAACTTCCAGAACGCTGGGGTGCGCGTCAGATCGAGCAGTGGATCGAGACCGGCCGCCTCCGCGAACGCCGCGCGGGCGACGTCGAAGCGACGCTCGCGACTCAGCGCCATGGCCCGCAGTGCGGCGGCGCGGGCGCGTCGCTCGTTCGCGGCCAGAGGCGCCGCGATGTCGACCGTGGCAGGGAGCACTGACACTTGATGCCGCGCCACGGGGACGAGAGCCTCGCCCCCTCCCGCGGCCACGAGCAATGAATCGGCCGCGGCTTCGACGTGGCCCTGGATTGGATCTGCTAGGACCAGCTCTTGCACAGCCTGAGCGACGCCTGGCTCTGCGGCGCATGCTGATTTGCGCATCAGGTGTTGCCAAGTGGCGTTGAGGCAATTGAGGGCCGGTTGGGAGATCATCATGGCATGTCCTCGCTTCGTCGGCTGTGCCAGCGCGTCGCCGCTGGGCGGCGAGCCGACGTCGCGCCGGGCGGGGATCAGCGCCGGGTCGTGTCGATCGGGCGGGAATTCTGGTTCGCTCCAGAGATTGCATCGTACCATCGAGCCCGTACGGACACAAGACCGATTGTGACTATCAGGCATGACCGGCCCGTTGTGAAGAAGGGTTGCGTGCGTTGACCACCCACCCGGACACCAGTGTTCGTGATCATGACCCAGCCGTGGCGGCGCTGGTCGAGCTGGCGCGGCCAGCGCGCGCTATCAGTGCGTTCACCGGCGCGGGCATCAGCACCGAATCCGGCATTCCCGATTACCGAGGACCGGGCGGCGTCTGGGAGCGCAATGCACCGCCGACACTGAGCGACTTCCGTATGAACCCGGCTACCCGCAGGCAGTATTGGACAGAGCGCCGCGAGCGATATCCGTCGCTGCGCGACACGCAACCGAATGCCGGCCATCTGGCGCTGGCGCGGCTGCAATCCGCCGGCCGCCTGTCGCACGTGATTACCCAGAACATCGACGGGCTGCATCAGAAAGCCGGCAGTGATCCCGAGCGCACGATCGAGCTCCATGGCACGGCGCACCAAGTGCGCTGTCTCGACTGTGGAGCATCGTGGCCGGCGGACCAGATCCAATCTCGGCTCGAGTTCGAGCCACTGCCCGCTTGTGAGCTGTGCGGCGGCATGCTCCGCGCCGCCACCGTCCTCTTCGGACAAGCCATGCCCGAGGACGCATTGCGCCGCGCGTTCGCCGTCGCCCGCTCGAGCGACCTGATGCTGGTCGTCGGCAGCTCACTCATCGTCCAGCCCGCCGCGCGTTTACCAGAGATCGCGGTCGCCAACGGAGCCCAGCTGGCGATCGTCAACAACGAACCAACACCGATTGACAGTCTGGCTGACGTCGTCGTGCGCTTCAGCGCGGGCGCTGTGCTCAGCGCGCTCGCGGACGCCCTGCTCGACGGCTGATGCCGCTCAGGATGCCGCGGCGAGCTCCGGCTGGCAGACTGGACAGTAGTAAGTGCCCCGGCCGCCGAGCGTGAACTTGACGATCGCCGTTCCGCACGTCGTGCAGGGCTCATCTCGCCGCGCATGTACGGTCGGGAACCCATCGCGGGGAAAGGCTTTGCCCCGCCGGATAGCCGCGCCCCCTTGGGCGATACCGCGCTCGAGCGCCCAACCGATCGACTCATGCAACGTGGTAACCTCGTCGGGGCTCAGGCTATTCGCCGGTCTGCCCGGGTGGATTCGCGCGCGGTGCAACGCCTCATCGACATAGATGTTCCCGAGACCCGCGACCACGCGCTGATCGAGCAGCGCATGCTTGATGGCGATGCGGCGGCGTTGCAAGCGAGCGGCGAGGTCGTCACGAGCGAAGGCGTCGCTACCGGTGCCTTCCGGTCCGAATCGGAATGTCCCCAGCGCGGCGTCGACGGCATCGGTCGGCATGAGCCGCCACCAGCCGAACTGCCGAATATCGCTGTAGTAGGCAACCGTCTCGCCGAAGCGCAGAGTGAGATGCGTCGCCTTGTGCGGATACGGTCCTTCGGGATCGGGCACGGGATGACCCGCGACAACTCTCGTCCCGTCCGGTCGTAACACCGCGAGCTGACCGGCCAGTTTGAAATGGGTCAGCACGCTCAACCCGTCTGACCAATGGGTGACTAGGACTTTGGCACGACGATCGGCGCCCAGCAGGGTTCGACCGACGAGCAGCCCCAGATCGGGCAGCGGAGAGTCGCGGACGAGCTTCGGCAATGTCAGATCGAGCCCCGTGAGGGTGCGACCGAACAGCTCGCGCTCGACGATCTTGCGGATGGTTTCGACCTCAGGGAGCTCGGGCATTCGTCGCTGAGAGCTACCGCCTACCGGCCGGAACCCTGGCCGCCTAACGACAACTCGCTCCAGCGCGGCCGGGACTTGATCCACTGCACAGCGGAATGCCCGGCGCGCACCATTTCAGCTTCATTGTTCGAGGCGCTTTGCACGCGGGCCATGACATCCCAGGTCGCGTGCTTAGGGTCCCGGTGACGTGCTTGATGAAGAACCTGCGGCGGTCCCAACAACCGCCCGACCGTCGAGTATTGGACAATCCAGCCTTCGCTAGTTAGGGAGAGCGTCACCTCCGCACGGTCGCTCTTCCAAGTAAACGCGTCGCCGGCCGTGATGTCATATGGTCCCCCAACCACTGCTGTCCCCGTCCCCTCACCAGCAGCGCGCCGCTGCGCCGAACGTTCGTCGGGCGTTGTTTCGCATCTGATACGGGCGTGATCTGCCGTCCCCAGATCGGGACGAGTCAGCGGTCTCACGCGGCATCCCCCGGTCCGCGGCGGCCCCAGCCAGCTCAATGCAGAAAGGGGAGTTTAGCGCATCTCACCGACTTGCTGTAACCCCCTCTTCCGCGATCGTGTAACGGTGTCATGCTGAGGCACGAAGCATTCCGGCTTAACGGCACAATTGTTCGGGGCAGACGAGATTCTTCGTCTGCCAGCTCAGGTCCGTAAGTTCTTTTCATCTATATTTACGGTCTCTATAAATCTTACACCACTTTAGATTCATGCCAGAATTGCCGGCCGGAGTCTCGGGC
>Ga0126313_10000536_pt1 | contig 18234 bp, 16 predicted proteins | sample Plot105A_FD_89954 | JGI IMG/M metagenome (GOLD analysis project Ga0126313, IMG submission 89954) | Serpentine soil microbial communities from UC McLaughlin Reserve, CA, USA - Plot105A | ecosystem: Environmental > Terrestrial > Soil > Grasslands | place: USA: UC McLaughlin Reserve, Lake County...
CGAGCGACAACCCGCTCGTCCTCGTGGACGACGAGCTGCTCGTCTCCAACGGAAACTTCCACGGGCAGTCGCTCGCGTTCGCGCTCGACGCGCTCGCGATGGCCGTCTCGGAGCTGGCCAACATCTCCGAGCGCCGAATCGAGCGGCTCGTGAATCCACATCTCTCCGACGGCCTGCCGGCGTTCCTGACGCAGAACGGCGGGCTGAACTCCGGGTTCATGATCCCGCAGTACGTGGCGGCGTCGCTCGTGAGCGAGAACAAGGTGCTGTGCCATCCCGCCTCGGTCGACTCGATCCCGACGAGTGCCGGGCAGGAGGACCACGTGTCGATGGGGAACGCGTCCGGGCTGGAGGCGTGGCAGGTGCTGGCGAACGCCGAGCGCGTCCTGGCGATCGAGTTGCTCGCTGGGGCGCAAGGTGTTGAATTCCTCGCGCCGCTTGAGCCCGGTATCGGCGCGCGGGCGGCGCGCAGCTGGGTCCGATCGCTCTCGCCGCGTCTGCAGGAGGACCGGCCGCTGAGCGGCGAGATCGAGCAGCTCGCCGCGGCAATCCGAGACGGCTCGGGGCTCGAGGCGATCGAGGCCTCGGTTGGAGAGCTGCTGTGACGAAGCGCGGTGCCCAGCGTCGAGAAATCCGGCGACGGGTCGTGCGGTCGACGGACTTGCTGCCGCTGCCTCGGCACCCATATCGCGACAGCGCGATCTTCTACGGATTGCTCGCCGCGGCGCTGTTGGGAATCGTCTACGTCACCGACGGCGAGATGGTGCGCGCGCTGATCTACGCCGTCGGATTCTTCGTCATCGCCACCGCATTCAGCTGGTGGCGCTTTCGCGCGAAGCTGGCGGAGCGCGCCCGACAGGAGTCGGCGACGGAGCGCGGATGACCACCGTCACCGGCGACCGCGAGACGACCATCGAGGCGCTCTGCGGCGATCTCTCGCGCATCCGCGCGCCGCGCGGGAAGACGTTGAACGCGCGGTCGTGGTCGACGGAGGCGCCGCTTCGGATGCTGCTCAACAACCTCGATCCGGAGGTCGCCGAGCATCCCGAGCAGCTCGTCGTCTACGGGGGGTCGGGAAAGGCCGCGCGGAATCCGGAAGCCCTGCGCGCGATCGTGGGCGCGCTGCTCGAGCTCGGTGACGACGAGACCCTGCTCGTCCAGAGCGGGAAACCCGTTGGCGTCCTCCGGACCCACCCAGGCGCGCCGCGTGTCCTGATCGCGAACAGCCTGCTCGTCCCGCGGTGGGCGACGTGGGACGAGTTCCGTCGGCTGGAGGCGGAGGGGCTGACGATGTTCGGCCAGATGACCGCGGGAAGCTGGATCTACATCGGGACCCAGGGGATCCTGCAGGGGACGTATCAGACATTCGTCGCCGCCGGTGAAAAGCACTTCGGCTCTGCGGACTTGAGCGGCCGCACGATCTTGACCGCCGGCCTCGGTGGGATGGGTGGCGCTCAGCCACTCGCCGCGACGATGGCAGGCGCCGCGATCCTCTGCGTCGACGTCGACGACAGCCGTGTCGAGCGCAGGTTGCGGACGCGGTACCTCGACGAGGTGGCGGACTCGCTGGACGATGCGCTTGCGCGCGTGCGTGCCGCTGCTGCCGACCGGCGACCGCTGTCGGTTGGCCTCGTGGCAAACGCCGCAGAGGTCGTTCCCGAGCTCGCCCGGCGAGGGGAGCGCTTCGATCTCGTCACTGACCAGACGGCCGCTCACGATCCGCTGAACGGATACGTCCCGGCGGGACTCTCGGTGGCCGAAGCTGACGGGCTTCGAGCGGCTGATCCGGACGAGTATCTGCGGCGCGCGCGGGAGTCGATTGCAACTCATGTCGACGGGCTGCTCGAGTACGTCCGGGACGGCAGCTATGTTTTCGACTATGGCAACAACCTAAGAGGGGAGGCCCGCGAGGCCGGAGTCGAAGACGCTTTCACATACCCGGGATTCGTCCCGGCCTATATCCGACCGCTCTTCTGCCGCGGTGTGGGGCCATTCCGCTGGGCCGCGCTCTCCGGCGATCCAGCCGATATCGGCGCGATCGACGCCCGCCTTCGCGAACTGTTCCCGGGCGACGAGGCGCTCCAGCGGTGGCTCGAGCTTGCACCTGCGCGGGTGGCATTCCAGGGGCTGCCCGCACGCATCTGCTGGCTCGGCCTGGGGGACCGCGCGCGGGCGGGGCTGGCGATCAACGAGCTCGTTCGATCGGGTGAGGTCAGCGCACCCGTCGTGATCGGGCGAGATCACCTCGACTCAGGATCGGTCGCCTCGCCGTTTCGCGAGACGGAGGCGATGCGAGACGGATCGGACGCGATCGCCGACTGGCCGATCCTGAACGCGCTCGTCAACGTTGCTGCGGGAGCCACGTGGGTGAGCGTCCACCACGGCGGGGGTGTCGGGATCGGCAACTCGCTCCACGCGGGGATGGTCGTCCTCGCCGACGGCACCGACGAGATGGCGGAACGTCTCGACCGCGTCCTGACGGCGGATCCCGCGACGGGAGTCCTCCGTCACGCCGACGCCGGCTACGCCGATGCGTACGACACCGTGCGCGAGCAGGGAGTCGACGCCGGCGCGAACGCCGCCGCCGAATGATCGACGCGCCGGCCGAGCGCCGGCTGCTGATCCGCGATCTCGCCCAGGTCGTGACGGCCCCCGGTACGGCGGCTCCACTCCGCGGCTCGGATCTCCGCGACGTCAGTGTGGTCGAGGACGCCTTTGTCCTGTGCGCGGGGCCGTCGATCGAGGCCGTCGGCCGGATGCGCGACCTTGGCCGCCTCGGAGGCGACCTCGTCGAGGTCGATGGGCGCGGCTGCGCGGCGATGCCGGGCCTCGTCGATTGCCACACGCATGCCTGCTTCGCGGGTGACCGGGCGGCGGAGTTCGGGCTTCGGGCAGGGGGAGCGTCGTACGAGGAGCTCCACGCCGCCGGCGGCGGCATCCTCTCGACCGTCCGCGCAACACGCGCGGCCGGCGAGGAGGCTCTCCGCGACGCCGTTCGCCGCCATCGTGGCTGGATGCTTCGGTTCGGCACGACCACTGTCGAAGCGAAATCTGGCTACGGGCTCGATCGCGAGACGGAGCTGGCGTCGCTTCGTGCCCTGCGCGCAAACGCCGCCGTTCCGACGTGGCTCGGCGCGCACGCGGTGCCGCCGGAATTCGACGACGCCGACGGCTACCTCGACTTCGCTCTGGCTGAGGTTCTGCCGGAAGCGGCACGGCTCGCAGAAGCGGCCGACGTCTTCGTCGAGCACGGCGCATTCGACGTCGAGCAGGCGCGGCGTTACCTGACGGCGTGCCGCGACCACGGCCTCAGGCTCCGGCTGCACGGCGACCAGTTCAACGAGCTGGGCGCGGTCCCACTCGCCGTCGAGCTCGGCGCGCGGTCAGTCGACCACCTCGAAGCGACAACCGACGAGGGTGTCCGGGCGCTCGCCGGAAGTGACGTGGTCGGCGTGCTGTTGCCGGCGAGCGCGCTGTTCCTCGGTCGCCCGATGCCACCGGCGCGGGCGCTGGTCGACGCAGGCGCGGCTGTCGCGCTGGCGACGGATTTCAACCCCGGGAGCGCGTACTGCGAAAGCCTGCCGCTCGTCTGCTCGCTGGCGGCGACGCAACTCCGGATGACGCCCGAGGAGGCGCTGAACGCGTGCACCGTGAATGCCGCGCACGTGCTCGGACGAGCAGAACGGGTGGGGCGCCTCGCGGCAGGATACGCGGCCGACTGCGTCGTGATCGACGCGCCGGACTGGCGTCACCTCGCGTACCACCTCGGTGGGGACGTGATCGGCTGCGTCGTCCAGGGCGGCGAAATCGCCTGGCAGCGGTGACGGCTGCCGTACGTCCGACCGGTCTTTCGCGGTCGTGGGCTCGGCGGTGCGATCGCGACCGCCGCGATCGCGGTCGGTCGGGCAGCTGGGTACGAGCGGATGCGCCTCGACACGGTCCCGCAGATGCGGGATGCGCGCGCGGTACGCAGCGCTCGGCTTTCGCGAGCTCGACCCGTACCGGTTCAACCCGATCCCTGGCACGGCGTTCATGGAGCTGAACCTCCGTGAAGAATCGTCCGGAGCGGCGGTACGCTAGTCGCAGATGCCTTCGCGCAAGCAGCGACGGCGGCGGGAGAAAGAGCGTCGCCACGAGTACGAGGTCCTGTACGTCGACGAGGAGGGGCGCGAGCTCGACCCCGCCGAGGTCGAGACAGAGACACAAGCTGCGAAAGAGTCTCGCCGCCGCGAAGCGGACGGGGACGGGCGTCAACGGCCGGCGCGACAGCCGGGCAAGCGGGGTGGAGGTGGTGGGACGCCGCTGCGTGTGGTGCCGCCACCGAGCTGGCGCCGGGTCCTTCGGCGGGGTGCGATTTTCGCGCCGTTCATGTTCCTGACGCTCTGGCTGCTCGGGAAGGGGCACCTCACGAGCACGGCGATCGTGCTCGAGACGATCTGGCTGCTCGCCCTGTTCGTGCCGTTCAGCTACGCGATCGACCGGATGATGTACCGCCGCTACCTGAAGCAGACGGGCGGGGCACCGCCTGCGCGTCAGCCGCGCGCTTGAGCCTGCTTTTCGGCGTGGTAGTGGTCGGGCGCGGGCCACGGCGCTAGCAGCAGCAGGATCCGTGCTCCACCAGCGCTGGCGACGGAGTGGCGCTCGTGGGGCTCGAAGGCGACCAGCGTCCCCGGTTTCGCGTCGAGCGCGTCCGCTCCCGACTCGATCCATGCCTCGCCTTCGACCACCAGCAGGAACGCACTCTCCCTCACCTGGTGATCGCCCAGCTGCTGCCCGGGATCGAGTCCGATCAGCACGGCGCGGCGGTCGTCGTCGGAGTGGAGGACGACCGGCGAGCGGCTCCCGCCCGGCGTCTCGATCTCGCTCAGAACCCAGCTTCGCACGCGCCGATCCTACCGAGGCAACGACCATCTACACTCAATCGCCCGTGGCGCTCGCCGTCGATTCCTACGTGCTCGGTCCCGCGCAGGAGAACTGCTTCGTCGTTCGCAGCGACTGCGGCGGTCCCGAGGCCGTCGTCGTCGATCCCGGCGACGACGCGGCGCAGCTGCGGCTCGAGCTCGCCCGCACAGGCGCGAGCTGCGCCGGCATCCTGATCACGCACGCCCACTGGGATCACCTCGGCGGCGTCGCCGATCTGGCCGAGGGCACCGGCGCGCCGGTGTACATGTCGGCGCTGGAGAGCCCGGTGCTCGAGCAGCCACGCGACTTCTTCCCGGACGTCGCGATTAGGTCGTACTCGCCCGACGTTCGCCTCGCCGGCGATGAGACGATCGAGCTTGCGGGGATCTCGTTCGAGACGCTCCTCGCGCCCGGCCACTCGCCCGGCCACCTCGCGTTCTACGCCGACGGCTGCTTGTTCTCGGGGGACGTTCTCTTCCAGGGGTCGGTCGGGCGCACCGATTTGCCGTTCGCCGACTGGGATACGTTGGTCGCCTCGATCCGGATGCTGCTCAACCGCTTCCCGCCCGACACCGTCGTCTACCCGGGTCATGGGCCGACGACGACGCTCGGCGCCGAGGTCGCGTCGAACCCGTTCCTCGCCGAGCTCAGAACCGGATGATCAGCGCGCCGCGCGGGACGCACGACGTCCTCCCGGACGAGCAGCCTGCCTGGGCGCAGATCGTGGACACCTTCCGGGAGCTCGCTGAGCGCTATGGCTACCGCCCGATCACGACGCCGACGATCGAGCACACGGAGCTGATCGAGCGCACCTCGGGCCAAGGCTCGGACATCGTCCAGAAGGAGATCTACACCTTCGAAGATCGTTCCGGCCGCTCGCTCGCGCTCCGTCCCGAGGCCACCGCGCCCGTCGCCCGTGCGTACCTCGAGCACGGTCTCCACCGGCAGCCCCAGCCCGTGAAGACCTACCTCGTCGGCCCGATGTTCCGCTACGACCGGCCTCAACGCGGCCGCTACCGCGAGTTCTGGCAGCTGAACGTCGAGGCGATGGGCGCCGCCGATCCCGCGCTCGACGCCGAGGTGATCCGGCTCTATCACAACCTGCTCGACCGGCTCGGGATCCAGCACTACTGGCTCGAGCTGAACTCGATCGGCGATCGGCAGTGCCGCCCCGGGTACATCGAGGAGCTGAATCGGTGGCTGGACGCGCATCCCGACGTCCTGACGCCGGAGGTGGTGCAGAAGCGCGAGACAAGCCCGTTACGGGTGTTCGACGTCAAGGACGAACGCGTGCGCGCACAGCTCGCGGACGCGCCGAAGATCGGCGAATCACTCTGCGCCGAGTGCCGGCAGCACTTCGACGACGTGCGGCACTACCTCGATGCGTACGGCGTTGCGTACCGCGTCGAACCGACGCTCGTGCGGGGGCTCGACTACTACACGCGCACCGCGTTCGAGGTCCTCGGCGAGGCGCTGGGCGCGAATGACTCGATCTGCGGTGGCGGTCGCTACGACTACCTGATCGAGGAGATCGGCGGGCCGCCGACGCCCGGAGTCGGGTGGGCCGCCGGCATCGAACGGCTCGTCATTCAACTGCAGGAGGAAGGGCGGGCGGCGGACCGCGACGGATCGCTAGACGTGTTCCTCGTCGCGGGGGAGAGCGAGCGCGTCGAGGCACTGCAGACGCTGTCGGAGCTGCGCGCGGCGGGACTCGCGGCGGACGCCGACTACGCCGGCCGGTCGCAGAACGCGCAAATCAAGCACGCGAACCGAATCGGCTCCCGCTACGTCGTGATCTTGAGCGGCCAGGAGGCGACTGTGCGTGAGCGCGGCCGCGAGGATCGCGAAGTTGCGCGGGCCGACCTGGTCTCGGAGCTTCGCAAGTGAAGTGGCGTGACCTGCTGTGCGGCGAGCCTCGGCCGGAACAGGTCGGCCAAAGGCTGACGGTCGCGGGCTGGGCGGCGCGGCGCCGCGACCACGGGGGCCTCGTCTTCATCGACCTCCGCGACCACACCGGGATCTGCCAGCTTGTCGTCAACCCCGAGCATGCAGCCGAGGCGGCCGAGACCGCGCATGCCGTCCGCAACGAGTTCGTGCTCCGCGCCGAAGGCGAGCTCGTCCGCCGAGCGCCCGAAGCCGTCAATCCCGCGCTGCCGACGGGCGAGGTCGAGCTCCAGGTCGACACGCTCGAGATCGTCTCCCGCAGCGAGCCGCTCCCGTTCCAGCTGGACGAAGACGGGGTGGAGGAACTCACGCGCCTGCGCTACCGGTACCTCGATCTACGGGGTGACCGGATGCAGCGAAACCTCCGCCTGTCGGCGACGGTCGTCGCGGCGATCCGGCGCTACATGGACTCCCGCGGATTCGTCGACGTGTGGACGCCGAACATGACCAAGGCGACGCCGGAGGGCGCGCGCGACTTCGTCGTCCCGGTGCGGCTGCAGCCGGGCCGCTTCTTCGCGCTCCCGCAGTCGCCACAGCTGTTCAAGCAGGTGCTGATGATCGCCGGCTTCGATCGCTACTACCAGATCGCGACCTGCTTCCGCGACGAGGATCTCCGCGCGGACAGGCAATTCGAGTTCAGGCAGCTCGACCTGGAGCTCGCTTTTCCGACTCGAGAGGAGGTGTGGGACGTCGTCGAGGGTGCCGTCGCGGCGTCGTTCGAGGCACTCGGCCGCGAGCCGCCGGCGCGTCCGTTCCGTCGCCTGACCTGGCAGAAGGCGATGACCGAGTACGGCTCCGACAAGCCCGACCTGCGCTTCGGCCTCGAGATCGCCGACGCGACCGAGCTCACGCGCGGGTCGCAGTTCGGCGTCTTTGCGAACGCGCCGAGCGTCCGATTCCTCACGGTGCCGCAGGCGTTCTCGCGCTCCGAGCTGAGCGTGCTGCAGGAGGTGGCGAAGGAGTGGGGCGCAAAGGGGCTCGCGTACCTCGTGTTCGACGAGGAGGGGGAAGTGCGCTCGCCGATCGCGAAGTTCCTGTCCGAGCAGGAGCTGGCGGCGTTCCGCGCCGATCCGGGCTCGACGGTGCTGTTCGGAGCCGACGAGCCGGCGCTCGTCACCCGCGTGCTCGGGGCGCTGCGCTCGCACCTCGGCCGGCGGCTCGAGCTGATCGACGACTCGCGCGACGAGCTGCTGTGGGTGACGGATTTCCCGCTCTTCGAGTGGGATGGCGACGAACAGCGGTGGACGTTCTCGCACCACCCGTTCACGGGCGCCGTCCCCGGGAGCGAAGACCGGATCGAAAGCGAGCCGGGCAGCGTGCTCAGCCAGGCGTACGACCTTGTATGGAACGGCTGGGAGCTGGGGTCGGGCTCGATTCGGATCCACGACCCCGAGATCCAGCGCGCTGTGTTCCGCGTGCTCGGGATCTCCGACGAGGACGCGGAGGAGCGCTTCGGCTTTCTGCTCGAGGTGATGCGGATGGGGGCGCCGCCGCACGGAGGCTTCGCACTTGGGCTCGAGCGGTTCGTCACCCTGCTCGCGGGGGAGCCGAACATCCGGCAGGTCGTCGCCTTCCCGAAGGCTGCGAGCGGGTCCGAGCCGATGACGGGTGCGCCGACGCCGCTCCCGGACGAGCAGCTGGCGGAGCTCGGCGTGCGCATCATCGCGCCGGATACCGCCGACCCCTCCCGGCATACTTGATCGAATGCCCTCGCGGCTCGGACCTCGTTTCGCGATCGAGGGAATCTTTCTCGTGCTCGTCGCCGTCGGCGTCGCCTTTGCCGACCTGAGCGCGCAGTGGATCGTGGCCGTGATGGGCGGTGCGTGGCTGCTGACAGCGGCGGTCGAGTGGCTCGCCTCGCGTCCTCCGCGCTCGGCGCCGCCGGTCGAGGCCCCGGCCTCGTGGCCCGAGGCCGAGATCTACGAGATCGCGGCGCCGCCACCGGAGCTCGCGGAGCCGGCGGAGGCAGGCGCAGCGAGCTGGCCTGACGAAGCCGTCCCGCTGTTGCCGGTGGTCGAGGAGGCGGAGCCGAGCGCGCCGGTCGAGGCCGTGGAGCTCGCGCCGGTCGAGGACGAAGCCGCGCCTGAGCCCGAGCCAGAGCCAGACCGGGAGCGACACGAACCCGACGCCGTGCCGGTGGCAGAGCTCGAGCCCGTCGCAGAGGAGCCACCCGCCGAGGTACCCGCCCCGGCCGCGTCGGAGGAGCCGGCCGAACCGCGCCGTCGGTTCTGGCGCCGCCGGCAGAGGGCTGTCGAGGTAGGCGACACGGTCGAGCCGGACGAGGCGGTCGAACCGGCCGCCGCCGAGGCGACCTCTGTGGTCGCGGTAGCTGCGGTCGAGGCGGCTGTGCCGCTCGAGGCCGCGCCGCAGCGCGAAGCCGTCGACGAGGACGTCGCAGAGTCGCCCGTACCAGAACGCCGCTTCTGGTGGCGGCGCGCCGGCGGTAAGGCGGGGCTCGCGGCGGCTGCGGCCGCCGGCGCGCACGCCGACGAGCCTGCGGCAGAAGACGAGGCTCCCGAGCCCGACGAGGCGCTTACGGCCGAACCCGAAGCCGTCGAGGGGGAGCCGGCCGAGGAATCGACTCCAGTTGCGGAGGCCGATCCGGTCGCCGACGAGCCCGCTCGCGTGACAGCGGCGGAAGAACCCGTTCCAGAAGTCGAACTGGTCGAGCCCGAAGCGGTCGCGCCCGAAGCCGACGCCGTCGAAGAGGATCCGGCCGAGGAACTGGCTCCAGTTGCGGAGGCCGAGCCGGTCGCCGACGAGCCCGCTCCGGTGACGGCTGAGGAACCCGTTCCGGAACCCGAAGTGGCCGCGCTCCCCGAAGCGTTCGAGCCTGAAGCCGACGCCGTCGATGATGAGCCGGCTCCAGTCGCGGAGTCCGAGCCCGGCGTCGACGAGGCCACTCCGGAGATAGTGGCGGAGGAATCGGTTCAAGCAGCCGCCCTTGTCGAGCCCGAAGCGGTCGAGCCCGAGGCCGACGCGGTCGAACCGCCGCGCCGCCGCCGCTTCTGGCACAGAGAGAGGGACGCGGAGGAGCAGCCGCCGGCACCGGCAGCGGTCGACACCGACGCGGCGGACGAGCCCGTGCCGGTCGCCGCCGTAGTCGACGCCGCGAGTGAGGAGCCAGACGAAGCTTCCGCAACCCAGCTCACCGACGACGAGGAGGACGAGCGACCGGAGCCGGACCGGAAGCGGTTCTGGCGCCGGAAGCGTGAGCCGACGGCCGACGACGAAGCGCCCGTTAGCCTCGATGGGACGCCGGAGGCGGAGTCGGACGCATTCCTCGCGCATGAGGACGACACGGCGCTCGAGCCCGACCTCGACGAGGAGCCGGCGTTCGTGAACGGCGACGCGTCCGGCGCGCTCGGGGAGGTCAAGCGCTCGGACGTCAGGCACGACGCGTTCGAGCCTGACGTCGTGTCTGCCCCGGCGGCGGAGGAGGAACCATTCGCCGAGCCCGAGCCTGAGCCCGACCTCGAGCCAGAGGTTCCAGTGGCAGCGGCGGCGCCGCTCGTCGCGCCGCGCCTGATGCGCCGGCTTCCGCAGCCGCGCGAGTGGACGATCTGGGAGCTCGAGCGGGCGATCGGGGAGCACTCGGGCGACGATCCGCAGCGGGAGCGCCAGTGGCGCATGACGCTGTTCGATCTTCGCCGGCACGCGAATCACCGCGGCGCGATTCCGGTCGAGCTCGACCCGCTCGTCCGCGAGACGTTCTCGGACCTGATCGAGCCCGCCGGCGGGTCGTGAGCGTTCTACTCGCGCAGCGGCAGGTGGCGCTGGCGGGGCTCGCGCTGGTCGCGGGCCTGTTCGCGCTCGGCCTCAGCCGTGAGCTCGCGAAGCAGCCGGCGCCGCACCTGCCGAGCGCGATCCCGGCTCCGGATGGCGGCTGGTTCACCGCGCTCGCGTCGTCGCACGGGCGGAGCTTCGCCCGCAAGCACGAAGACGACGCGTGCGGCCACGTGGTGGGCCGCTCCAGCCTCGGTGTCGCACACCCTGTCCTCCCCTGCGACGCGAAGCTGTACATCGAGGTCGGCGATCGGCAGGCGCTGACCCAGGTGCTGGCGCGCGGTGTCTACACGGCCGGACGCGAGTTCGAGATCTCGCCGGCGCTGGCACGCAAGCTCGGACTGAACGGCACGCAGCCGATCAAGTGGCGCTACGCGCGCTGACGCGCGGCCGCCGCCGACGCGCTAAGGTGGCTGCGCTCGACCCTGTTCGTGGCCTGCGTTCTCTATGTAGAACCAACACTCATGCACAGGGAGCCTGCGTCCCGTCGAGACTGAGTCGAAGGCGGGCAAGGCACCCACCTGGTTCTCCAGGTTCGCATCGGACGCGGGTCACGGCAGGGTGGAGCAACCCGCGCCTCAGCCGCGGGGAGCGTGCCGCGCGTATCCTCGATCGGTGCTCGAGGTTGCCGGAGATTCGGCGCGCGGCGACGACTGGGCCTACGTCCGGCTGAAGGTCGATGGCGACCGTGTCGTCGACTCCGATGCCGACGGGCTCGATGACGACCTGCGTGGGCTGACCCTGCTGGAGGCTGCTGCCGTCACGGGGGAGACGCTGGCCGTCGACGCGCTCGCGAACGCTCTCGCGCCCGCGTTCACTGCCACGCGCTCGCACTCGCGGGTCGCGGTCGCGATGAGCGGCGGGGTCGACAGCGCGGTCGCGCTGCTCCGCGCCGTGCCTGAAGCGATCGGCGTGACGCTTCGCCTCTGGCTCGATCCCGCCGGGCCGGACGCGACGCGCGCGTGCTGCTCACCCGATGCCGTGCTGGCGGCGCGCGACACCTGTCACTCGCTCGGACTCCCGCACGTGACGCTCGACCTGCGGCCGCAGTTCCGCGACGCCGTGGTCGCGCCGTTCGTCGAGGGCTACAGGCGCGGTGAGACGCCGAACCCCTGCACCAGCTGCAACGGCGATTTCCGATTCACGGAGCTCCTCGCATTCGCGGACCGTGCGGGCGCGACCAAGCTCGCCACCGGCCACTACGCGCGCATCGTCCGGCACCGCGGGCGGCTCCTGCTCGCGCGTGCCGCAGACACGCGGAAGGACCAGTCGTACATGCTCGCGCGTCTCGACCCGCGCACGCTCGAGCGGATCGAGTTCCCGCTCGGCGAGACGACGAAAGAGGAAACGCGCGCGGAAGCCGAGCGCGCAGGCTTGGCCGTCGCGCGCCGGCAGGAGAGCCAGGAGGCGTGCTTCCTCGCCGGCGACGACTACCGCCGGTTCCTTGGACGGGCCGGGGTGGCCGCCGAAGCCGGTGACATCGTCGACGGCTCCGGCACTGTGCTCGGCACGCACCAAGGTCACTGGCGCTTCACACCCGGTCAGCGGCGCGGGCTCGGGATCTCCGCGTCGCGCCCGCTGCACGTGCTCCGCACCGACGCGGAAAGGAACCGGGTCGTGGTCGGCGAGCGGGAGGAGCTCGCGCGCCGCGAGGTCGTCGCGACCGGCGAGCTCTTCTGCCGGGTCGAACGCGCCGAGGCGAAGCTGCGTTACCGCTCGCCGGCCATCGCAGCGTCCGTCGTGCCGACTGCGGGCGGTTTCCGGCTCGAGCTGGACGAGCCCGCGTACGCGGTTGCGTCGGGGCAGGCGGCAGTCCTGTACGAGGACGGGGCCGTCGTCGGGGCCGGGACGATCGCCGCCTAAGATGGGAGCCGTGGACGAGATCGTCCTCACGTTGCCGCGCGAGCGGCCGTTCTACGCCGTCGCGCATCTCGTCCTCGGCGGCCTCGCCGCGCGCCTCAACCTCACCGTCGAGCACCTCGAGGATTTGCAGCTCGCGCTCGACAGCGTGCTCGCCGAGCGGGACGGCGGCGGTGACGTCACGGTCCGGCTGCGCGTTCGCGACGAGACGATCGAGGCGCAGATCGGCCCCTTCAGCGGGTCGCTGCCCGCCGAGCTCGAGCAGGAGCAGGAGGGGCGGGTCGGGCTGCGCCGGATCCTCTCGGCAGTGGTTGACGACGTCCAGCTGGCCGACGAGCACGGCGAGACCTGGGTGACGCTCGCGAAGAACGTGGGTTCCTGAATGGCGCCCGAGACGGACAAGGAGCTGCTCCGCCGCTACCACGTCAACGGCGACCTCGCGGCACGGGAGCAGCTGATCGAGCAGTACCTCTCGCTCGTCCGGTCGCTCGCGCGACGGTACGCGTACCGCGGCGAGCAGCTCGAGGATCTCGTCCAGATCGGCTGCATCGGCCTGATCAAGGCGATCGACCGCTTCGACATCAACCGCGGCGTCGAGCTGACGACCTACGCGACGCCGAACATCATCGGCGAGATCAAGCGCCACTTCCGCGACAAGGGCTGGTCGGTCCGGGTTCCGCGGGGGCTGCAGGAGCTGAACGTCCAGCTGTCGCGGATCGTCGAGGAGCTGACGGTGCAACTCGGCCGGTCGCCCACGATCAAAGAGCTCGCGGAGCGCTCGGGCGCCGAGGAGGAAGAGGTGCTGGAGGCGCTCGAGAGCGGGCGCGCCTACTCGTCGCTGTCGCTGTCGAGCGCGTCGGGGATGGAGGACGACGAGGACATCGATCCGATGGAGACGATCGGGACCGAGGAGCCTCGGTACGAGATGTCGGAGGAATGGGCGGTGCTCGCGCCCGGCCTGCGCGTGCTCGACGACCGCGAGCGGATGATCCTGCACCTGCGGTTCTTCGAAGGGCTGACGCAGTCGCAGATCGCGCAGCGCGTCGGGATTTCGCAGATGCACGTGTCGCGCCTGATCCGGCGTGCGCTGGAGAAGATCCGCGAGGAGATCGACATCGAGGAGGAGCCGTCGCGCCGCAAGCGCGCCGCCGGATGACGATGCGGACGAGCGACGAGCTGCGCGAGGGCTTCCTCTCCTTCTTCGAGGAGAAAGAGCACTTGCGCGTCCCGTCGGCGTCGGTGATCCCGCCGCCGGACGACCCGACGACGCTCTTCATCGTCGCGGGCATGCAGCCGTTCAAGCGGTACTTCCTCGGGCTCGAGGAACCGCCGCGCAACCGCCTCTGCAGCGTCCAGAAGGTGATGCGCGCGGGCGGCAAGCAAAACGACCTCGACGACGTGGGGACGACGACGCGGCACGAGTCGTTCTACGAGATGCTCGGCAACTTCTCGCTCGGCGACTACTTCAAGCAGGGCGCGATCGACTTCGCGTGGGAGTTCGTCACCGAGCGGATGGGGTTCGACGGCGACGTGCTGTGGGCGACGGTGTTCGCGGGCGACGCCGAGCTTGGGCTCGGACTCGATCAGGAGGCCGTGGACGGCTGGCTTCGGATCGGCATGCCGCGCGAGCGCATCGTCGCGCTCCCGCGCGTCGACAACTTCTGGCAGGCAGCGGACACCGGGCCCTGCGGTGCCAACTCGGAGATCTTCTACGACCGTGGCGAGCAGTACGGCTGCGGCCGCGCGGAGTGCGCGCCCGGCTGCGAATGCGACCGTTTTCTCGAGTTCTGGAACCTCGTCTTCATGGAGTACGACCTGAAGGCCGACGGCTCGATCGTCCGCCTCCCGGCTCAGAACGTCGACACCGGTCTCGGCTTCGAGCGCGGCTTGATGCTGCTCCAGGACGTCGACTCCGTCTTCGAGACGGACGTGTTCGCGCCGACGCTGTCGTGGGCGCAGGCGCGGGCGGGAGTCTCCCACGGCGGATCGGAGCTGGTCACGAAGGCGCTCCGCGTGCTCTGCGACCACGGCCGCGCGATGACGTTCCTCGCCGCCGAGGGAGTGAGCCCGTCGAACGAGGGTCGTGGCTACGTATTGCGGCGCGTGATCCGGCGCACGATCCAGCAAGGAGCGCGGATCGGCCTCGAGCCGCCGTTCCTCGTCGAGCTGTCCGAGCGGGTGGTCGAGGTCATGGGTTCGACGTACCCGGAGATCGTCGACCACCGGGAGCACGTCCACCGCGCTCTGGAGGCCGAGGAGCAGCGGTTCGCGCAGACGCTCGAGCGTGGGATGCGGCTGTTCGATGAAGTTGCCAGTAAGGGCAACATTTCCGGCGAGGATGCGTTCCAGCTCCACGACACGTATGGATTTCCTCTGGAGCTAACGGTCGAGCTGGCCGAGGAGCGCGGGCTGGCGGTCGACGAGGACGGGTTCACGAGCCTGATGAACCAGCAACGACAGCGTTCGCGAGCGGCTGCGGCGTTCGACGTCGACGTCAAGCTGCTCGACGGCCGGCCGAGCGAGTTCGTGGGCTACCAGACGACCGACGTCCTGACGGCAATCGTCGCCCTTGAGCCGCTCGAGGACGGCCTCTTCCAGGCGAAGCTGGAGCAGTCGCCGTTCTACCCCGAGGGCGGCGGACAGGTCTCCGACGTCGGGTACGTCGAGAACGAGGCGACGGGAGCGCGCGCGGAGCTCGTGAAGGCGACGCGACAGGGGGACGACCAGGTGCTGACCCTGCGCGGCGAGGGCCTCGCGGTCGGCGACCGCGTGCGCGCCGTCGTCCCGTGGAGCCACCGTTTTCCGACGATGGCAAACCACACGGCGACGCACCTGCTCCACAAGGCTCTGCAGCAGGTGCTGGGCGACCATGTGCGGCAGGCGGGCTCGGCGGTCCGGCCGGACAAGCTGCGCTTCGATTTCACCCATCCGCAGGCGCTGAAGCCCGAGGAGCGGGTGGAGGTGGAGCGGCTCGTGAACGAGAAGGTGTTCGAGAACCTGCCGGTGCGCGCGTTCGTCACGCCGATCGACGAGGCGCGCCGGCTGGGGGCGATGATGCTGTTCGGCGAGAAGTACGGCGACGAGGTCCGCGTCGTCGAGATCCCGGGCTTCTCGCGCGAGCTCTGCGGCGGCACGCATGTCCGCTGGACCGCGGAAGTGGGGCCGTTCGTGCTCCTGACCGAGTCGTCCGTCGGCGCCGGCGTCCGCCGGATCGAGGCCGTCACGTCCGGCGAGGCGTTCTCGCTGCTCGAGGCGCGCGCACAGGAGGCGGAGGCGCTGCGGCACGAGCTCGCTCGGGAGCGCAAGGCGGCAAAGCGCGCGCCCGAGCTCGCGGAGAGCTTCGAGCTACGCCACGACGAGGCGGTCGACGGCGTCAACGCCGTCATCGGCGAGGTGAAGGCGGGTGACCTGCTGGCGGTGGCCGATCGGCTGAAGCAGCAGCGGCGGCCGGCGGCCGTCGTCCTCGGGACAGTCGACGGCGAGAAGGTGAGCCTCGTGGCGATGATCGACGCGTCGCTCGAGGCTCGGCTGAACGCCGTCGACCTGGTCAAGGCCGCGGCGGCTCCAGTGGGCGGCGGCGGAGGCGGCCGGCCGACGATGGCGCGCGCCGGCGGGCGCGACCCGCAGAAGCTGCCCGAGGCGCTCGATTCCGCGTGGGAGTGGCTCAAGACCACGCTCACGTGAAGGTGCTGGCGCTCGACTACGGGTCGGGGAGGACGGGCGTCGCGGTCTCTGATCCGACGGGGACGATCGCGAAGCCGCTCGGCGTGGTCGAACGCGCAGGTAGCCCGGCCGGTCTGTCGCGGCTGACGGAGTTGGTGCAGCGCGAGCGGCCCGACCGCATCGTGGTCGGGCTGCCGGTGACGCTGCGCGGCGCGCAGGGGGAGCAGGCGCGCGAGACGGAGGCGTTCGTGGAGGCGCTGCGGGCCGCAGTCGGCGTCCCGGTGGAGCAGTTCGACGAGCGGTTCACGACGGCGCTCGCGGCGCAGACCGGCGGCCGCGCGGACGAGGACTCGCGGGCGGCGGCTCATCTCCTGACCGGCTACCTCGAGTGGGCGCGAGACCGGGCGACCTGACCGGCGCGCCGCGCCGTCGCCGGCGCCCGACGCGCGGCCAACTCGCGACCCGCCGGCTCATAGCGCTCCTTCTGCTGGCCGGCGGGATCGCGCTCCTGGTCTGGCTCGGCACGCTCGCCTACGGCGCGATTGGCGGCGATGACAACGCCGAGCAACGGCAGACGCCCGTGGCGACCGCGCCCGCACGGCCGCTCCGGATCATCTTCCCGGAGGGGTTCACGCGCGAGGAGATGGCGCAGCGGATCACCGCGGTCGACGAGATCGCGCGCGATAAGCGCCACGTCGACCCCCGGCTGTCCGCGGGCGGCTACCTCGCGGCGACTGCGAGCTCGAAGCTGCCGGGCCGGTTCGCTGGCGATGGGAAGCGCCGCATGCTCGAGGGCTTCCTCTTCCCCGCGACGTACGACTTCACGGTGACGACGCGCTCGCGGCGGCTCGTGCGCGAGCAGCTCGCTGCGTTCGAGCGCAACTGGGACAGCGTCAACCTCAGGTACGCGCACTCGAAGAACCTGACGCGCTACGACGTGCTGATCATCGCGTCGATGATCGAGAAGGAGGTGATCGCTCCGAGCGAGCGGCGACTCGTCGCGGCGGTGATCTACAACCGGCTGCACAACCGGATGCGCCTCCAGATCGACGCCGCGCTCCGCTATGGGCTCCACATCCCGCCCGCGCGGCCGATCCGCGAGTCGGAGCTCCGGAGCTCGAACCCCTACAACACCAGCACGCACTACGGGCTGCCGCCGACGCCGATTGCGAACCCCGGCCTCGCGTCGATCCGTGCGGCAGCGCATCCGGCGAGCGTCGACTACCTCTACTTCGTCCGGAAGCCGGACCACGTGCATCACTTCTTCACGAACAGCCTCGACGAGTTCAACGCGTACATCGCCGAGCATCCCGTGAAGGGGGCATGAGGCAGGGGCTCCCTCGCTCGTTCCTGGCCCGTCGCTGGCAAAGGAGGCAACCGGGCGGCGCGCCGGATTTTGGGCCACCGGAAAGTGCGAACCCCTTTCTGGCGCAGAGAGGACAGTGCAACGAGCACGGACAAGCGCCGCCCGCGCGGCATCCTGCCACCAGCGACGTCAGGCGGCGGCGGAGCCGGAATGACGAAGCCCCGGCGGGAGCCGGCGCCGGCGAGGGGCGAGCGAGAGCGTGATCGGTGGTGGGACGCGGCTGGTCGGGCTGATCGGGAACCCGGTCTCGCACTCGCTCTCGCCGCTGATGCAGGACGCAGCCTTCGCGGCACGCGGGCTCGACTGGGCGTACGTGCCGCTGCCGGTCGAGCGCGACCGGCTCGAGGACGCGGTGCGCGGGCTCGGCGCACTTGGTTTTGCGGGAGCCAACGTGACCGCGCCGTACAAGCTGGACGTCGCGTCGCTCGGTGTCGTCGACACGGACGCGCCGTCGGTCAACATCCTGCGCGTGGTCGATGGCCGGATCGAAGGGTGGACGTCGGACGCGGCGATCCTGGACGAGCTCGAGCCGGGGGCGCGGCCGGCGGTGCTGGGCGACGGAAGCTCGGCGACCGCATTCGTGCACGCGCTCGCGAAGCGCGGTCTGCCGGTGCGGCAGTTAGCACGACGCGGGGATTGGCCGCCGGACGTGTCGGACGCCGATCTCGTCATCAACGCGACGTCGGCGCGCGACGACGTGCTCGTCGCGCTGC
>Ga0126313_10000537_pt1 | contig 18222 bp, 15 predicted proteins | sample Plot105A_FD_89954 | JGI IMG/M metagenome (GOLD analysis project Ga0126313, IMG submission 89954) | Serpentine soil microbial communities from UC McLaughlin Reserve, CA, USA - Plot105A | ecosystem: Environmental > Terrestrial > Soil > Grasslands | place: USA: UC McLaughlin Reserve, Lake County...
CAGCCGCGGGCGGGGCCGAGTCCGCGGCCCACGAGGCTACGCGGAAGCAAGTCCGGGGGTCGAGTCTCCTCCTCGGCGGCCGCTTCATCTCGCTGGGGATGAACTTCGCGATCCAGATCCTCATAGTCCGCTATTTGTCGAAGGCGGACTACGGGGCATGGGCGTACGCGCTTTCAATCATCAGCCTCGGGGTCAGCATTGCGACCTTCGGCCTCGACCGGTCGATTACTCGGTTCGTTCCCATCTACGACGAGGAGAAGGCCTACGACAAGCTCTGGGGAACGATCGTGATGGTCACGAGCACGATCCTCTCTTTGGGATTCGGAATTATCGTGCTCGTCTACGGATTGCACAATCTGCTCGCTGGGACGCTGATCTCAAACGAGCAAGCGATCTCACTCCTCCTCATCATGGTGATCTCGATCCCGATCCAGTCGCTCGACAGCCTGACGACGGGCCTCTTTGCGGTAATGGCCAAGCCGCGGGCGATCTTCTTTCGCAAGAACATCCTTGGACCGTTTCTTCGCCTCACCGTCGTGCTCCTGCTCGTCCTCTCCGGAGCGAGTGTCATCTTCCTCGCGGCCGGATTCGTCATCACCGGAGCGATCACCGTGGGGTTGTACGGCTTCTTCCTCTACCGAACGGTTCGCAGCGAAGGCCTGCTCGAGCATTTCAACTGGTCGAGCCTCGATATGCCGTGGCGCGAGGTGCTTGGGTTCACTGTGCCTCTGCTCGCCTCGGACCTCCTCTACATGGTCATCAACACGACCGACGCCGTGCTCGTGGGCCATTACAACGGCGCTGAGGGTGTCGGCGCCCTTCGGGTTATCCTCCCGCCAGCCCAGCTGAACCTCCTCGTGTTCTCGAGCTTCACTTTGCTCTTCACGCCCGTTGCGGCGCGCCTCTTCGCCCGCGGCGACACGAATGGCATCGGCCATCTCTACTGGCACACGTCGGCGTGGATCGCGGTGCTCACGTTTCCGATCTTCGCGCTCACCTTCTCGCTTTCGGAGCCGCTCACCGAGACGCTCTTCGGAGAGCGGTACGGAGGCTCGGCGACGTACCTCACGCTGCTCTCGGCCGCCTACTACTTCAACGCTGCGCTCGGTTTCAACGGGCTGACGCTCAAGGTCTTCGGCAAGGTTCGCGTCATCGTGGTAATCAGCGTTATCGCTGCGGTCGTGAATCTCGCCCTCAATTTTGCGCTCGTGCCTCGCTACGGTCCACTCGGGGCCGCGATCGCCACGTCTTCGACTTTGGTGGCGCACAATCTCCTGAAGCAGTGGGGTCTGCGGCAGGGAACTGGCATCGCCTTCTTCGAGCGCCAGCACGCACGTGTGTACTTCACCGTCGCCCTCTCCGCCGGCGTTCTGCTCGTGCTCCATGAGCTTCTGGATCCCTCGATCTGGGTCGCTGTGCCGCTCGCCGCAGTCGCTTCCCTCGTCGTGGTCCTGATGAGTAGGAACCTGCTTCGGGCGGGAGAAACGTTTCCCGAGCTTGCTCGCTTCCGCCTCATTCGGCTGATACTTGGTGGCGATCGGTAGGCCGTGATTGCAGAGCGCACGAGCCGCGCAGGCTTCTGGCTTTCGGTGGGGTGGGTTGCCCATACGTATGCCGGCTTTCCGATCCTCGTGACTCTTCGTGGGATCCTCAGGCATCGCCCTCTGGCAATTGGCGAATCCCTGCCGTCGATCACCGTCGTCGTGCCGGCCTACAACGAGTCCGCAACTATCGTCGAGAAACTCGCGAACACGCTGGCGCTGGAGTACCCGCCCGAGTCCCTCGAGGTCATCGTTGCCTCGGACGGTTCGGAGGACGGCACGAACGAGCTCGTCGCTCAGTTCGGACAAGGCGTTCGCCTCCTCGCGTTGCCGCGGCTAGGGAAGAACGGGGCTCTGACGCGCGCAGCGAGCGACGCCAGGGGTGAGATCCTGGTCTTCACGGACGCCGACACCAAGCTCACGGCACGGACCCTCGTGCACATCGCCGCACCGTTTGCGGACCCTGACGTGGGCGGGGTGGCAGGCGAGCGCCGCCACGGCCACGAATCGGAGCCCGGACCTAGCGCCGCCGACCAAGGAAAACGTTTGCTGCGAAGACTCATGAGCCGCGCAGGCAACGTCACTTCGGCGGAGGGTCAGATCTACGCGATCCGCCGGGAATTGTTCCAGCCCGTTCCGGAGAATGTCCTGGACGACTTCTGGATCTCGACTCGCGTGGTCGCAGTGCACCGGCGTCTCGTCTACGAGCCGGAGGCTGCCTCCTATCCCATGGAGGGGGTGACGGTGGTCCGTCGGCCCTTCGAGCGCATGGTGCGGATGACCGGGCCCCTCTTTCACGCCGTCTGGCTCCGACGCGACCTTCTCAACCCTGCCGACTACGGGTTCTACTCCCTTCAACTCATCTCCCACAAGCTGATGCGTCGGCTTCTCTTTGTCCCCCTGATCGGCCTGGCCATGACGGCGCCGGGCCTGCGCTCGAGCGGCCGTGTGTACCGTGCCGCAGGTCTCGCTCAGGGGCTTCTGCACGGGGCTGCGCTCGCTGGTCTGCTCTTGCGAGGAACAAGGCTGGGACGGCTGCCGCCACTGAAGGCGGCGCTGGCATTTGACCGGAAGAACGTCGCTGCCACCGTCGCACTTATCCAACAACTCAGAGGGATGCGGCCCCGCGATGATCTCTGGGAGCCGCAGCGGGCCGAGTTGCGCCCCGGCGCGGGCCGGTAACCGTCGGGTTTCACTGCGACGATGTGTTTCTTCGCAGGGCTAGGATCGTTCCTCGTGCCGAGGTTGCGTTCGCGCGGGTACCTTCCTCATACGCCCTTGGCGTGACCCCAGGGACCCGATCAGCTGCTCGGAGATGACGCGCAAGGAAGCCCTCGTCGCCGCAATGGTTGGAGCCGCGGTGTACTTCCTTCGGGGGGACGGGAGGGCGCGCGAGGGCGTACCCGTGGAAGTCGTCGAGCCTCCTCCTCCGCCTGCTTCGCCTCCACCTCGATCCACTCCACCTCTTCGTCCCCGTCCCGGGCTCTGGATCTCGCAGACCGAGCTCAGGGCACTACCCACGAAAGGCCTGGCCTGGGACACCATCCTCGAGGCGGCCGAAGGCGATCTGGGGACGGCCGACGTGGCCGATCAGGATTCCGAGCACGATGGCAAGACGCTCGCGTGCGCGCTGGCGGCGGCCCGGACCGGGAGAGCCGATCTCATGACGAAGGCAACGAACGCACTCTCCTCAGCCATCGGTACCGAGGCCGGCGCCCGCTGGCTGGCCATCGGTCGCAATCTCGGAGGCTACGTGATCGCGGCCGACGTTCTCGGCATCCATTCCGGACCGGTTTACGACTGGCTGGCCGGCTTTCTGACGCGCACCTTGAGAGCCAACAACACGGACGAGCAGGTCCAGGTGGCCAACTGGCCCTCCGGTTCGAACTCCCCCGCCCAGGTGGGCTTCGTCACGGCCGCACTCTGCGTCTACACGAAGGACTTCGCCCGCCTTGCCACCTTCTGGGACGGCTACCGCCGCCACTGCGGCGACCGCACGAGCCCGGTCAAGCAGACGTCGAACTCCGAAGCCTGGCAGTTCATTCCCTCCGACCCGGTCGGCATCCAGGACAAAGGAGCGGTAAAGCACGGTTGTCGGCTTGACGGAGCGATTGGCAACGACATGTCCCGAGGCGGAGACGACGTCTGCTCTCCCGCCTGGACCCTGTATCCGTGGGTCGGCCTGGAGGGAGCAATCCCGGCTGCGCTCGTCTTCGCTCGCGCCGGGTACCCGGCCTGGGAGATCGCGGATGAGGCAATCCGCCGGGCCCTCGACTACCTCTGGTTCCTCCGCCAGAGGACTGGGAACGCCGACTGGTTCGACGGCGAGCGGTCGAACGAGTGCGTCTACCTCGTGAACCGAGCCTACGGAACAAACTTTCTCTGTTCGGGACCGGTGGCCGGCGGCCGGACTTTCGGCTTTTCCGACTGGACGCACGCGCCGGGGGGTGCTGAGCTTCGCCGCACTGCGCGCAAGCAGGCCAGCGCCGAGTCCTAGGGTGCGATTGCGCGCGGGCTAGCCGGTGACACGTGGGTCTCGAGTTGCCAGGATCCGTCTTTTTCGTCCCGGCGAAGCACCCAGACAGCTGCGCTGGCCAGCGCAAGAACAGCCCAGAAGTAGCGCTGGTAGGAAAGGTGCAAGAACATCGCGCTCGCGAGATAGGCGATGAGAGCGAACAAGAGCGAGCTGGCGATGATTGCCCGTTCGGGATCCCGATCCCGCCAGTAACGTGCAGCGCGGAAAAGGAGTACGAGCGCGGCAGCTGCCATCGCGAGAAAGGCTGTGAGCCCGATGATGCCCGTGTCTGCCACCATCTCGAGGTAGAGGCTGTGCCCGCGCCGGTCGCTGCCGAGATAGCGAAGGCCGAGGCGGTTCGCATAGTCCCGTGAGTACTCGCGGAAGTACACGCCCGGCCCGACCCCCGTTACGGGATGATCTATGAAGACGTGCAGGGCGGCGAGGTTCTCGGTCTCGCGGCCCACAAGGGCGGAATCGGGTCGGTTGGTGGAGTCCGAGGTCGATGACAGAGCGGTCACGCCCTCGAGCGAGCTGAGTCGGACGACGTAGTCTGGGACAACGAAGAAGACGATGGCGGTAAGCACGGCGAGAGCGGGCAATACGTTGCGAAGCTTGAGCTCGCGTAAGAGCAGGGTCATGAGGATTGTCACCGCCACCGCGACCGCGGCGCCGCGCGAGAACGTGAGGAAGATGCCGCCTGCGATCAAGACTGAGGCGGTGGCCGCCATAAGGCGGCGAAAGCGCCGTGGGTCTCGGAACGCCCGCAAGAGCGCGAGCGGAAAGACGACCGCGAGAATCTGCCCATAGCGGTTCTCGCTCCCGATGGGCCCGCCGAGTCTTGGTCTCAGCTCTTTTGGACCGGCGCTGTCCGACGCGACGTTGAAGCCGCCTCCGGTGTCGAGCCGGTCGACCTGAGCGAATCCCGCGTAGTCGTTCGCGTAGCTGTGCGTGAGCTCTTGGAAGATGGAAAGCCCCCCCAAGAGCGCCCCGGCCAAGATCAGCGTCCAAATGACCCGCGTGAGCATGTGTGTCGTCCTGACGGCGTTCGAAACGAGGAAGTAGAGGAGGAGGCCTTCGGTCAGGTAAAGGCCCATGTTGTTTTGGACGATTGTCGGCTCAGGCGAGCGGATTCCAGCCAGGAACAGCGTTCCCAGGAAGACGAAGACGAGCGGGAGAACGGGCGTGACCACGATGGGCTGCCGCTCGACGATGAGCGCCCGGGTGATCGGGATGAGGAGGAGGACGGCGATCGACGAGCCGATGATTTGAGGAACGCCGTGGAACCGCGTCAGGACGACGGCGAGATTCGTGTAGAAGACGAAGAAGAAAACAACGACGGCGAGGGTTCCGGCCGGGCTGCCCGTTCGGAGCGAGATCGCCGGCCGGCTGAGAGCCGGGGGGGTGGCTGTCACGCTCGTCATCGCGAGGGGGTTCGGTCGTACGTGGCGCCCGGCTTCTGAGCGCCTCTCTTGGAGCTCGTGATCATCCGCAGGTTGTACCTCATCCTGTAGAGCAGATAGCGCGCGAGCTTCAGCCAACCACCTTTGAACCGCCGCCCGGAGGTGAGCACTCTGAGCTCGCGGTCTCTGGAGTAGGCGAGGGAACCGCCGCTCGCCTTTACCGCGAGGCCGACATTGAGGTCGTCGATCAGCTTGCCCTCGTCGTAAAGGCGAAGGAACAGCGCCCGATCGACAGCATAGTTGCTGCCGCGAACGGTCGGAATGCGCATGAGGACTCGCTTCGCCCACCGGGCCGCGTGGTGTACCGCGATCCGTGCGCGCACCGACCAGAGGGCACGGAGGTCGTAGTACTCGACCGGTGAGTACGCAGCCTTGGCGCCGCCTCGAAGCCGCTCGATATACCAGGTCAGGAGGGCCGAAAAGTTCGGTACTCGACAGTCGGCGTCGAAATGGATGGTGACGTCCGAGCTCGCCTCTCGTGCGCCGGGGACGCGTGCGGTGAAGCTCACGACTTCCCCGGGTCGCCGGACGTTGGGAACGCCGACAGCGCGCACGCCGGCACGAGCGTAAGTCTCGAGCTCGCGTGGCGGGTCGTCCTCTGGGTAGTTGTTGATCACGAGGACGACCTCGAGAGTCGCCGTGCCCTCGTAGCCGGCTACGTCGCCAAGGATCCCGAGGACGTTCTTGAGATCTTCCTGGGCATTGACCGGGATGACGACGCTCGCGTCCGGGGGTGCGGCTGGATCGCCACGCAAGCGCCTGAGCTCGACTCCGAGCCGATCGAGGCTTGCCGTCTCGTTCGCCGGCATCAGCCGACCCTGCTCCGGGGCGCGGCAGCCTCGGCGCGGCCGCCTTCTCGATCGGTACGCCCGGCGTCTTGTCGCTGCGGCTCCCAGCGGTCGATCCGGCGTCCCAGGACGAGGTTCCAGATCGCGCGCGTTGCGGCGGCGTTGACGAAGCAGAAGAAAGCCGGGAGCATGAAGGCCTTCCGGCGCCCGAGCGGTCGGCGCGAGAACACGATGCCGACCCCGCCGAGGCCATAAAGGGTGGCCTGGGCAACGGTGGCCACTCTGTAGAACCGCCGCCGACGCCAGAGGAGCGGGCTCGTGATTGCGGCGACAGCCAAGGGGACGACCATCGTCCGCCGCAGCAGTTTGTGGGTAAGTAGCTGAACGGCGTAGAACCCGTGGCGACGTGGGTCGAGAAGCGCTCTCCGCAGGAGAACGCCGCGGAGCCCGCGAGTCATCACGCGCACCTTGCGGCCGAACTCGATCTCCCCGGTGCTTGCAACCGGCTCGAACGCTATGGCACCGGGGGCGAAGACCAACCGGTACCCCTGCGCAACCACACCCGTCGAGGTGAAGAAGTCGTCCGTGACGCCGTCAGGCAGCGATTTGAAGAGTGAGCGTCGCACGGCGTAGATCGCGCCTGTCGCCGATATGACGTTGCCCGCCCGGCTCTCGGCCGCCTTCAACATACGATCGAGGTCCCAGTACCTCTGCTCACCTGCGGCAATCGCGTCCGTGCCTCCGTTTGCCAGGTAGCGCTGGTCGCCGGCCACGCCGCCGACGAGAGGATCGGCGAACGGGCGCACGAGCTCGCGCAGAGCGTCCGGGGGGTACATCGAGTTCGCATCCGAGAAGACGAGTATCTCTCCGCCCGCTGCGCCCGCGGCTGCGTTGAGCGCGGCTGCTTTCCCGCAACGGTCGAGCGAGAGAAGTCGCACGCGCGGGCCCTCGTACCGCCGAACGATCTCGTCGGTCCCGTCGTTCGAGCCGTCTGATGCGACAACGACGTTCATGCGCTCGCTCGGATAGTCGAGCGAGAGGACGTTCTCCAACTTTGGGGCAATGCTCGCGGCCTCGTTGTAAGCCGCGAGAACCATCGTGACGGATGGGGTGATGTCTGCCGCCTTGTACTCACGGGGCCTGATGAGACCGCGCACGAGCACGACCAGTGGGAAGAGGAGGTACGTGTAGCCGATTACGGCGCCGGCGGCCCAAAACAGGATCAGTCTCGTCGAGTGCTCCTTATCGCGATCTGGGAGGCGAGTCGACCCGCGTTCGCGTGCGCGTCGAACTCGCGCACGACCTTCTCGCGTCCTGCGAGACCGAGTTGTCTCCGGAGTTTCGGCTCGTCGTGCAACCGCCGCAGCGCCCGTGCAAGCGCGACGGGGTCTCGCGGCGGCGCCAGTAGGCCAGTGCGGCCGTCCTCGACGAGCTCGGGGATCCCTGAGATGTCGCTTGCAAGGACCGGAACCCCGGTAGCGAGCGCCTCCATCAGCACGATCGGAATCCCCTCTCGCTTGCCCTGTTTGGTGGGCACGCTCGGTGCCACGAGCACGTCGGCTGCGCGCAGGAGCTCCGCCACTTCGCCCCGCGTGCGTTGGCCTTCCAGACGAACGAGCCCCTCCAGCCCCACGTCGGCAATCTGACGCTCGAGCGCGGCCCGGTCCTTGCCCTCCCCGACGAGCTGACAGGTGAAGTCGACTCCGGCCTCACTGAGCAGTCTGCACGCGTCGATGAGGTAGGTCTGGCCCTTGACCTCGTGCAGGGTTCCAATACAGAGGATCCTGAATGGCCCATCGGGGCGACGGTTGGCGCGGGCCTTGAAGAAATCCGACTCGATGCCCGAGTGGATCACAACGATCTTGTCGCGCCAGCGATCGCCACACTCACGCAGGATCAGATCTCGGTTATAGGCAGAGATCGCGACGACGAAGGCCGCCTCGGCGACCTTCTCGGAAAGCATGTGGCGGTCTACGTGGAGGTCCGATCCCTGCGCCGTGAAGCTATATGGGATGCCGGTGAGACGGTGGATGAGGAAGCCTGCGACGGCCGGGTGGCTGGAGAAGTGGCAGTGGACGTGCACCACGCCCTTCTCCTCGAGCTCACGCGCAGCGTGAGCGACCTTGGGGAAGATCCCGATGCCGCCGATCAAGTAATTCACACTTCCCCAAGTGCCCTGCAGGAGGGCACCGAGCGCGCCGAGATACGACCGCGGCCGGCGGCGGAGGAAATGCAGCTGGCTGAGGAGAATCGGCCAAGACAGGAAGGGAAGAAAGTGCGCTCGCTCCACGACCGGGACGGCCTCGGGGTGGACGACGCCGGCTCGCTCTCTCAACAGGGGGTAGAACTCGACCTCGACTCCCGATCGCTCGAGGCCGAGAATCTCGTAGAGGACGAACGTCTCGGTCAGCTTCGGGAAGCGCGACGTCACATAGCCGATCTTGAGGCGGGTCGGAAGCGGTTCGCCTTCCAGAGGTCGTGTCGACGCCTGACGCGCCGACGCACGCGCCAGGCCACGCCGCTCCCTCAGCGTCGCATCGCCCCTCCCTCCCACGGTCGGGCCGATTATAGTCAGGACTTGCCGCGAGCATCTCTGTACGAGAGGCTTTGGCTCGCGTCGGTTGCTTCGACGAGCTAGGGAACCATGGGGCCTTAGGGGGGCCATGTTGAGGACGCTGGAGTCTTTTCGAAGAAGCCTGAGGGAGGAGGCTTCCGAACGGTGGTTCGTGCCCGCCGGGCTCGCAGAGGCCCTTTTCGTGCTTCCGTTCGTGGGCGTAATCGGCATCGTCCTCGCGAGGGCCCACAAGCCGCTCTTTCGCTTCCTCACAGACGAGGACTCCTTGCTCGAGTGGATTCAGTTCGCCGGTTTTGCCGCCGCCTCGATCTTCGCGATTGTTTGCGCCTGGCGGATTCGGAAGACAGGGCGGCCTCTCCTCGCGCTCGTCTATCTCGCCTTTGGCGTCGGCTGCTTCTTCATCGCAGGGGAGGAGATCGCGTGGGGCCAGCGCATCTTCGGCTACGGAACACCGGAGCGGCTCGAGGAGATAAACGAGCAGAAAGAGGTGACGGTCCACAACATCGACGTCGTGCAGCAATGCACAAACGGCGTCTACCTCCTCGCGGGGCTCTACGGGTCGATCGGCGCCTGGATCGTCCGGTGGCGGAAGGGCCCGATCGAATTGGTCGACATGCTCCTCCCTCCGCTCTTCCTCACCGGGGCATTTTTCGTCATGTTCGGCTACAAGTCTCTCCGCTTGGTGTTCTTCCGGGAGTCGGGCTTCACCGTTACGAGAGCGGGCGAGTGGGCGGAGCTCTGCCTCGCGTTTGGTTTCGCGGCGTTCGCAATCCTGGTGTGGCGTCGTCTCCTGGCCCGCGCGCAGGTTCCGAAGGCCACGCCTGCTCCCGCCTCCAACGAGCCCCGGTCCCGACCTAGCTAGATGCGGCATTTGATCACCGGCGGGGCCGGCTTCATCGGCTCTCACCTTTGCGACGAGCTCCTGGCTCGAGGAGATGAGGTACATGTCCTGGACGACCTGTCGACCGGTTCGGTCGAGAACATTCGGCATCTGAAGGGCCGGCCGGGGTTCGACTACACGATCGAGTCTCTGAACAACACGGCGATCGTCGCCGAGCTCGTCGACGATGCGGATGTCGTCTACCACCTGGCCGCGGCAGTCGGGGTTCAGCTCATCGTCGAGAGCCCGGTGCGCACGATCGAGACGAACGTGCACTGCACTGAGATCGTCCTCGCTCAGGCGAGCAAGAAGAAGAAGCCCGTTTTCGTCGCCTCGACGAGCGAGGTCTACGGCAAGAGTCGCGACCTTCCGTATCGCGAGGACGGGGATCTGATGCTGGGCCCGACGGTGAGAGGCCGCTGGTCGTATGCGTGCTCGAAAGCTCTTGACGAGTTCCTGGCGATCGCGCACTGGAAGGAACGAAAGCTCCCGACGGTCGTGGGCCGGCTCTTCAACACGGTGGGTCCGCGTCAGACGGGGCGCTACGGGATGGTGATCCCGAATTTCGTTCGGCAGGCAGTGGCTGACGAACCGCTCACGGTGTTCGGGGACGGAACCCAGAGTCGCTGCTTCTGTCATGTGTCGGACGTCGTCCGGGCACTGGCCGATCTCATGCGTCGTGACGACGCCTACGGTGAGGTCTTCAACATCGGCTCGGACGAGGAGATCTCGATCCTCGATCTCGCGCGAGAAGTGCAACGGATGACCGAATCGAAGTCCGAGATCACGATCGTTCCCTACGAGGAAGCATATGAGCCGGGCTTCGAGGACATGCAGCGTCGCATCCCCGACACGAGCAAGATCCGGAGCCTGCTCGGCTGGCATCCGACCAAGTCGCTTACAGAGATTCTCTCGGACGTCATTGACGAGCACCGGCGCGGAGCGAGGGTCTGACGCCGCCCCTAGTGGCCGATGTGCGTCGACGCAGCATCTAGCCGAGAATCGGTGCCGTTCCCGCTGCGTCTGCGCAGGCGGCTCGATAGACCTGTTCGTAGGCGCGCGCGACCGCCTCCCAGTCATGCTCCGCACACGCGTGTGCGCGCGCCGCGCGGCCAAGGCTGTTCGCGAGCTCCTCGTCGCCAAGCAGGCGGACGATGGCCCCTGCGAGCTCCTCCTCCGTCCTCCCTACGAGGAGCTCACGCTCCGGGGTGGCTCTGAGCCCTTGGAGGGCAAGTGGCGTCGCGACGCACGGCATCCCGCAAGCCATTGCCTCGAGCAGCTTGTTCTTGATTCCGGTCCCGCTGATCATGGGGCAGGCGCAAACAGAGCTTCCCGTGAGCCACGGCCTGATGTCCGGAACCTCGCCGGTGACCGTGACCCCGTCGAGTTCCGCCAGGGCACGAACACGAGGGGCGGGAGCCCGTCCGACCAAGGCAAGACTTGCCTCCGGGCAGGTAGCGCGTACACGGGGGAGAATGCGTTTTGCCAGGTATTCGGCTGCGAGGACATTCGGTGCGTAGCTCATGAGACCCGTGAAGACGATCCGATTCGGGTCGCGGGCCGTGTTCGGGTCGGGTGCGTAGAAATCGACGTCGACTCCGTTCGGAATGACAGCCACGTCGAGGGATGGATCGATCTCGCGAAGGGCGTCCCGGTCAGGATCGCTGACGACGACGACCCGATCGAAGCGGCCGTATTCCGCTGCGATGAAGCGCCGTACCCGGTCCGACTCGCTTCGCAGCAGGCGACGACGCAGGCCAGCCGCCGCGAGTGCCCGCGCGTCCACATTCAGGTGCCAGGCGTCGAGCGCGACGAGAACCGCGGGCCGGTTGGAAAGAGGTCGTCCGAGCGCCGCGAGCCGGCCGGAGCTCACGTGGACGACATCGGGAACAAAGGAGTCGAGCTCATCGCGGAGCGGGCCGCGCAACGAGGCGGCGAGGCGGTCGGCCGTCAGCGGTCGTCGTGTGACAAGCGCGCGAAGAAGCGCACCTGCGTCCTTGGCACGACTCGTCTTTCGACGAGGGACAAGTCGCAGGCCTTGCTCCGCGCCGGGATCAGCGCGCTGGTCGGGTGAGAGGATGGCCAGGACGCGTACCTCGTGGCTTCGGCGGAGTTCCTGCACGAGCGCGGTGAGCATGAGCCTGAAGCCGTTGGTGGGCGGAAGCGGTGCCTCACTTGCGCAGATCAGGATGCGCATGGTCGAAACTAGTCGGCAGCCGCAGAGAGTGAAAACAGACGGCGCAGGCCCGGGGCGTCGCGCTGATCGATTGCCCGCCGTAGGACGTTGACGTAGCGGCCAGTGTCGAGCCTGGCCGGGTGCAGGCGCGGCACCTCTTTCAGCGCTCGATGCATCCAGCAGAGATAGAAAAGGGGCTCGACGAGTTCCGGTCGCAGCGGCGTTGCGGCGCAAAAGCGGGTCGTTGCCTGGACGATGAGGCGGTTAAGGTCCGAGTCCGCGAGCACCTGCTCGGTGAAGCTCCTGATCGGATCACTCCTGCCCGCCCTTCGCGAGATCGCGAGGCCGAAGCTGCGCAGGAAGTGGAAGATATCCCAGAGGGGCGGTCCTTCTGGATCGGCGGCTTCCCAGTCGAGGAACACGGGCCGGCCGTCGCGTGTGACCAAGAGATTCCAGGGGCCCGGATCGCCGTGCTGAAAGACGAGCGGAAGGCCCGCTTCGCTGCGGGCGATAGCCGCAACCTGGTCTGCGAGGAACTCGCCGTGGACGGGGTCGACTCGATACAACTCGGTAAAGCGCGCGAGCAGGGCCTCGAGCCGGGCGGCGATACCGGGTGAGCCCGTGGGCTGAGTGTGGGCCGTGATCGTCCCGAGCTCGAGCAGCCAATCGACGACGGCGCTGGCGTACGGGCAGTCGGCGGTCGCTCGCATCTGCCTTCGAAACGGCACACCTTCGACCGCCGTTTGACCGACGATGGCCAGGTCGGCGTGGCGCCCGGCGAAGAGCGGCCGGGGAACGGTTCCCTCGTCGCCGATTCCGCGTTCTTGGAGCAGCGTCAACGCGTGCCATTCCCTCTCGAGGCGAGGATTAAGCTGCGGGTCCCGGGTCATCTTCACGACCGAATCAGGCGTCTCCTTCGCACCCGCGAAGATGAAGAAGAGGAGCTTTTGGGTGCGATAGTCACCGGGGGCGGCGAAGCCCCAGCGACCGGGGTCGATGCGGACACCAGCCTGGGCAGCAACCGATCGCAGGTAATCAGGGGGGCCGGCGGCGAGGTCGACCTCCGGTCGGCTGGCGAGCGCTCCGCAACGGCCGAAGACCCGGTTCGTGAGGACTTGGCGCCCGAGCACGCGGCCGGGGCGCCGCACGAGGTGGAGGCGGAGGAGACGCTGCGTGAGAAAGCGGCGCTCGAGGTAAGCGATCGAGGACGCATCGGCGCGGGACGCGGCGGCACGCATCTCCCCGAACGCCGGTGCGAGCCACATCACCTGCGGCGGTCCGAGCAACTCGAAGGCCCGCTCGACTGCTCTCGTCGCTGCAAGTCGGTAGAGGGAGGGGCGGAACTCCGCATACGCGACGCCACCCGGCTTGAGCAGGCGCTCGAGCTCGTCCCGCGCGGTCCGGTCGTGGCTGAGCGAACTGGCGAGACCGCGGCGAGCCAGAAGCATGACGTCTGCGCTTCGGTCCGGCAAGGGAATCGGGCCGCCGTCCCTCGCTAGGAGCGAGATCTTGTTCGACCCGCCGCGCCCGATCATGTCCCGCAGACGGCGCAGATCTCGCGACGGCGCCCAGACGATGATCTCGTTACTCAGGCGCGAGAGTGTCGCTAGCGCGGATGGAGACGGCGCCCCGACGGAGACGACTCGGCCGATTTCGAGGCTTGGAAGAAGGAAGCACCAGTTCGCGCCTTCGACTGCTCCCTTGAGGTTGCTGCCGGGGACGAACTCCTCTCCAAGCGTGGTTCCGAGTGCTTTCACACCCTGCAGGATGAGTTCACACGCGGGCCTAGCAGAGGACCGTGCCGATCACGTTCGCTTCCGCTATGCGGAGGCTCTCCACTGCCGGGCCCATTTGCTCCCGCTTGGTGTGATCCCGTTCTGCAACGAGCAAAGTGGCGTCGGCTGCGTTCGCCCAGACCATGCTGCTCGCTGAGCCATCGACCGGTGGTGCGGTAAGCACGACGAGGTCGGCCCCTGTCAGGAGGTGCTCGATCGTCTCCGCCGCCTGTTGCGGGTAGAGCGGCTCGGAGGGCTTGCGAGGCTGGATGACGATGAGTCGTGGACCACGCAGCCTGAAACGGTCGAATGTCAATTGGCCGATCCGGAGTGGCCTCGCCCGCTGCACCGTCTCTGTCGACGCCTTCCCCCCGTGCTGGAAGAGTTCCATCACGCCGCCCCGTTCGCCTCCGTCGATGACGACGACTCGGGTGCCGTCCTCCGCGAGCGCGGCCGCCAGGTTGGCCGCGAGCCCGCCGCTCGAGCGACCACCGTGAGCATCGAGCACGAGGAGGCTCCGCAGCGGGCGTTCGGTGTTTGAGAGCGAGATCTTGGTGGCGAGCAGGCGGTAGGCGGCCGCGGCCGCCGAGTGGGGTTCTGCTTCTATGACCAGGGGTCGATCGCCCCGGCGCGCTCCGTTCACCGAGCCGAGCACGGCCACGGGCGAGACCGCCGCGAGGTCACCCTCGGTCCTGACGGTCGTGGTCAACGAGTCTACGAGGACTACGATGCCGAACGCGCCGAGGAGGCCCGCGACAGCGGCGAGTGGCACGATCAGGCTTGCGGATGGCCCGACGGAACTTTGGGGCGCGGCCGCGCGGTCCACGGTCTGGAGCCTCCCCTCCGGCGGACCGGTGGCCGCGCGCGCAACGAGAACCGCGGCGAGGGCGTTTGCGATCGTGGCGGCGCGTGCGGGCTCACGGTCCCGAACGCGAATCGAGATCAGTCGAGTGACGTCGCTTGCCGTCACGTCGCGGACCTTGCTCCGCACGGCAGATGCCGAGGCACCGAGGCCCGAGCGTCGTGCCGCGGCGTCGAGCACGGGTGTCGTCGTCGCTAGGGCGGCGTACGTCCGCGCCTGCGCGCCGGCTGCCGAGAGCGCGTCTTTGTCGGCGCTCAGCGGACCCACGAGGAGCCGTGCCTCAGCTTCGTAGGCGGCGGGGAGGCGGTTCGCCACAAGGAAGCCCATTAGCGCCGCGACGCCTGCCCCGATGGCAAGAAACCACCACCAACGTTTCAGTACGGTAGTAACTCCGCTCAGCTGATCACGCCCTTTCCGCCTCTTTAGATGAGTATCCCGGTGCGGCCCCTACCCAGTAGCTTAGTCCGAGTGCGCCTTTGGTTCCGAAGATACGTGCAGAGGCAGCGTTGTGGAGATCCCCGCTGCGTTAGGCTGTGCGTCGCGGTCGGGCACGGAATTCGCCCGGAATCGGATGCTCTTTTTCGAAGGCGGCCACTACGCCGAGTTGAAGGAAGCGCTTAGCGCCGGTCTTCCGGTGTTATTCGTTTCGATCGCGGTCTCCGTCCTCCTTGTCGCGCTGGCCGCGATCCCGCCCTCTGCGCTTCCGGAGGGCATCCTCTCCAACCTCGTTGGCCCCAGGCGCCGCGAGGTCGCGCTCCTGGGTGCAACCATCGGCCTCAGCGCGGCTCTCGTCTTCGTAGTCGTCTTCTGGGCGCTCTAGGCCGGCAAACCTCCCTAGGGCACGATTCTCGTGGTGGATCGGGCTGCACCGATCTGCGCCGCGAGGCCGTCCGCGAGCGACGTTTGCGGATGCCAGGCGAGCTCGGAGCGGATACGTGTCGTGTCGGCGGCCGTTCGTCGCACGTCCCCGACTGCCGCCGGTTCGTAGTGGACGGCGAGGCGGCTTCCGGCCAGTTGTTCGACGAGAGCGATCACGTCCCGAAGCGTCGTCTCGCTTCCACCCCCGACGTTGTACGTCGTCCCTGCGCGGCCGTCTTCCATTGCGGCGACGGTTGCCGCGGCGGCGTCGCCGACGTAGGTGAAATCCCGCGATTGCTCCCCGGTTCCATAAACGTGGAAAGGCGTTTCGCCGAGGAGTGCCGAGATGATCCGGGCGAAAGCCATGTCGGGCCGCTGCCGAGGGCCGTAAACGGTGAAGTAGCGAAGAACGATCGCTTCGAGGTCGAAGCACTCGGCATACGTCCGGGCGAGCGATTCGCAGGCTAGCTTGGTCACGCCGTACGGGGAGACGGGGCGGGGCAACATCTCCTCGTGCGTCGGATAGGACTCGGCGTTCCCGTAGACGGACGAAGTGGAGGCGAAGACGATTCGGATGCCGGACCGTGCGGCGGCCTCGAAGAGGCGCTGGCTGGCAAGGACATTGTCGCGTAGGTACACGGCGAAGGTGTCGCCCCAGCTCCCGCGGACGCCGGGCTGAGCGGCGAGATGGAAAATCCCGTCGACGCCATCGAGAAGCGGCGCGATCGAGTCGCCGGCAAGGTCGACCTCGACAAGCGAAAAGGCGGCGTCCTTCTGCGCGCGCTCGATGTTCGATTCCTTGACGTCACGCCCGTAGTAGTCGGTGAAGACGTCGACGCCGAGCACCCCATGACCGCGGCCAAGGAGAGTCTCGACGACGTGTGATCCAACAAAGCCCGCACAGCCGGTGACCAGGTAGCGGCTCAAGCTAATGACAGGTGCCTGAGCCTGAGTCGGTGAAGGTCTTCCCCTCTACCGGCAGGAACTTCCAGTCGTACTCCGTCGGCTTCAGGGTCAGCCGCAGGACGCCCCAGGTGTGGTCTTGCCGCACCTCCGTCGTTGGAAGCGGATCGTTCTCGAAGTCACGGAGATTACCGCCGCCTGTGCCAACAACGAAGAGGCGCACCCCGCGGGCGTCGTCGCGCTCTCCCTCCGAATTCATCGGCATGAAGCGCTCGTAGCTGTGCTCGTGCCCCGTCAGCAGGACGTCCGCGCCCGCCTCATAGAGCACACGCCAGAGAGGCCGCACCCGCTCGGTGTCCTTCGGGTCGCCGTACCGCCCAGAGCTGAAAGGCGGCCGGTGCCAGTACGCGAGTGTGCAGAGGTTGGGATGCTGCTCGAGATCGCGCCGGAGCCACTGCGCCTGCGGGTCGTCAGGCTCGCAACCGTCGACCCGCCAGCAGTCGCTGTTCAGGACGACGACGTGCCAGGGACCGAGGTCGTAGCTGTAGTAGTAGCGGTCGTAGGGGCCGCCTTTCTCGCCGAAGAAATCCCAGTAGCCCTGTGCGTTCTTCGTGGCGTGGTCGTGGTTGCCGGGCGCGGGCTTCGTCTGATCCTCGAACTCTCCCCACGAGGGTCCGTAGCACTCTCTGAACTCCTCGGGAGTCCCATCCGGGTAGGCCAGGTCGCCGAGGGCCGCGATCGTCGCATCCGGATACTCGGCGAGGATGCGCGCGGTTGCCTCGTCGCCCTGATGATCGCATTCGGCGATGTCGCCGGCCGCGAGCAGTACCTGTGTCCCGGCGCCGTCGTCGCCCCCCGCGTCTCCTCGGAAAGCCGCAAAGAGAAGCACGCCGCCGACGGCGAGCGCAATGAGACAGGCGGACATGATGATGATCGCCGTGGACCGCATCCCGGAGTATTCCCCGATGTTAGTTGCGTTGGAGCGTTCCGCAGGATTACCTCGCTCCAACTGGAAGGGCTGGACAGCGCGCGGGCGGCGTCAGATGATAGGCGGCCCCCAAGAAAGAGGAGCCGATGGAGCTGACCACTCACCGCCGAGTCGAGCGGACGATTCAGGAGTGCCGCATGCTTGGCATCGAGCCCGACCCGCGGACCGTCGCCGAGATCATGGTCGACGATGACGTCACGGCGCACCGGTACGAGGACTTCTCGGCCGCCCGCGCGATCGCCTTAGTCGAGTACGAGAGGGCCGCCGCCCTCGCGCTAGGCCGAAGCACCGGTATCTCGCCCCTCTCGTCGAATCGGAGGCGGGCTTGAAGGCCGGAACGCAATAACCGTTTCGAGAACCGCTACGAAGTTGCCTGCTCTGCGGGGGATCAGGTCGTGCGCGAGTTTGTGCGCGAGCCTGGCGGCCGGCTGTCCAGCGTTGGCCCCAGCGTTAGCTCGGGGAGGGTCGGGACGCAAGATGCAGGCATGTGAACCCCGTAATCGAGATCTTCCCGGCCGGTCATACTTCGACGCCTGACAGGCGACCCGTGCGGGTCGCCGAATGAGAGGGAGGGAGGACGATGCCGCTCTATCTATCGAGGTTCAGCTACACGCCGGAGACTTGGGCGCGGCTGATCAGCAACCCAGAGGACCGCCGAAAGGCCGCTCAGTCCTACATCGAGTCGGTCGGCGGCAAGCTCCACGGGTTCTGGTACGCCTTCGGTGCACACGACGGCTACAACCTCTGGGAGGCCCCCGACAACGTGTCCATGGCCGCGGTCGCGCTGGCGATAGGTGGCGGCGGTGCGCTTAGCTCGTTCGAGACGACGGTTCTTCTGACCGTCGAAGAAACGATGGATGCCCTGCGCAAGGCCGAGCAAGTCCAGTACCGAGCGCCC
>Ga0126313_10000538_pt1 | contig 18218 bp, 18 predicted proteins | sample Plot105A_FD_89954 | JGI IMG/M metagenome (GOLD analysis project Ga0126313, IMG submission 89954) | Serpentine soil microbial communities from UC McLaughlin Reserve, CA, USA - Plot105A | ecosystem: Environmental > Terrestrial > Soil > Grasslands | place: USA: UC McLaughlin Reserve, Lake County...
CAGGCACGACGCGGTGGTCGGCAGGTCGGCCCGGCGCGTCGACCTGCTCGTCCTCCGCGACCCGCGCAACCTCTTCGCCAGCCGGCTCGCCTCCGGCTACGGCTGGCTGGAGGACGAGCTGGTTTCGCGGGTGTGGTCGCAGCACGCGTGCGAGTTCCTCGGCCTGCGGCGCAATCTGCGCCAGGAGCGGCTGACGGTGAGCTACAACGAGTGGGTGACAAGCGCCGTCTACCGCCGCGAGGTGGCGTCGGCCCTGGGGCTCGAGTTCGACGACCGCGCCGCGCACAAGGTCCCCGCCGCTGCCGGCGGCAGCTCCTTCGACGGCACCGCCTACGACGGCCGTGCCGAGGAGATGCCGGTGCTGCGCCGCTGGCACGACTTCCTCGGCGACCGGCGCTTCCACCGCCTGCTGACGCCGGCGGTGCTGGAGCTGTCGGAGCGGGTCTTCGGCCCGGCGGTGCTGCCGGAGCAGATGCGCGCTGCGGCCTAGCGGCGGGTAGCGGCCTGCAGCTCGATCGTCCGCAGATCGCGGTCGTGGTCGTTCGCCTCGTCGCGCTCGCAGATCCAGATCTCGTGGCCCGGCCGCTCCGTCACCCGCAGCCCGGCCGAGCGCGCCATCGCTTCGACGCAGGCGGCGTCGGGGGCCCACCAGTTGGTCGGGTCGCCGGCGAGCTGGTGCTCGACGAATGCCGCCCGCGGCCAGCCCGGCTCCAGCAGGCGCTTGCGCTCGTCGATTTCGACGTCGACGGGGGTCGCGAGCGGCTCCGAGCCGGGCATCGTCAGCGTCTGCAGGACGAGCTTGCCGCCGACCCGCTCGGCGACGACGTCGAGCGCGAGCAGCGGGTAGCGGAGGTGGTAGAGGACCCCCATGAAGAGGACGACGTCGAAGCGCCCCTCGATCTCGACCAGGTCGTAGACCGAGCCCTGGCGGAACTCGACCCTGCCCTCGGGGTCGAGGAGCCGCGCCGCCCAGCGGCCCTGCCGCAGGTAGTGCTCGTCGAGGTCGAGGGCCAGCACCTCGGCGCCGCGGGCGGCGAGCTGGAAGGAGTAGAAGCCGGCGTTGCAGCCGATGTCGAGGGCGCGGGCGCCGGTCAGATCCGCGGGGAGCCCGCCGGCGATCTGCTCCCACTTGAAGGTGGGGAAGTCGCCGAGCGGGTGCTCGGGTGCCGTCTGGCGGCCGTCGGGCAGGTGCAGGTTGTGGAACCAGGGCCCGAGCTCGGCGATCGCGCCGGGAACCTCTAGCGTCATCGGACCATCACTCCCGCGACCTCTGCCTCGAGCAGCTCGCAGCGACGCTCGGCGGTGTGCTCGGCGAGCACCCGCCGGCGGGCCCGCCCACCGATCTCGCGGGCTTCCTCCTCGCCGATCTCGGCGAGATAGTCGACAACGTCTGTGGTGGAGTCGGCGATCAGGATCTCCTCGTCCGGGGTGAAGAGCCACTCGAGCCCCTCCCAACGATCGCTGATCACCGGCACCCCGCAGGCCGCCGCCTCGAACAGGCGCACGCTCGGCGACCAGCCGGCCGCGCGCATCTCCGCCCTGGTGACGTTGAGGGTGAATCGCTGCGAGGAATAGAACGAGGCATGTTCGCCGGGGGCGACGTGCTCGATTCGCTCGACGTTGGGCGGCCACTCGATCCGCTGCGGATACCGCGGCCCGGCAACGGCGAAGTCCGCCACCGGCGACCACCGCGCCGGCTCGAGCAGCAGCTGCTCCAGGACCGGCTGGCGGTCGTCGCTGTAGGTGCCGAGGTAGCCGAGGTCCCAGCGCTTCTCCACATCCACCGGGCGGTAGGCCTCGGGGTCGACGAGGCAGTAGAAAGGGACAGCCCGGCGGGCGCCGAACTCCTCCTCCAGCACCTGCAGAGTGGGGCCGCCGGTGAAGGAGAGGTAGAGGTCGAAGCGGCCGACCAGCTCGGGGGAGACGTACTCGTGCTCGCCGCGCCGCAGCTTTCCGAGCGTTACCGGGGTGTCGATGTCGTAGAAGGCGGTGGTGCCGCCGGCGTTCTCCAGCACCCAGTCGCAGACGGCGACGCCGTCGGGCACGTAGGAGCCGGCGACGACGAGGTCGGCGGCGGCGACGTCCTCGCCGTGCCGTTCGGCCAGCTGCTCCAGCGAACCGTAGAGCGAGGTCCGGCCCCAAGGCGGTTCGGGCAGGTCGCGCTGCGCCGCGTACCAGGGGACGTCGCGCTCGCAGAAGAGGACGTCGTGGCCGCGCGAGGTCAGCTCCCGGACCAGGGCGCGGTAGTTGGTCGCGTGCCCGTTCCCCCACGAGGAGGTGATCGAGAGGCCGAGGAAGACGATTTTCATCCGACCGGCGCCCCTTCGAGGATCCTCTCGACCTGCTCGGCGCGGCGGTCGTAGGTGTGCTCGGCGAGCACCCGCTCGCGCGCCGCTTCGCCGATCGCCCTGGCGCTGGTGGGGTCGAGGCGCTCGAGCAGCGCCGCCACCTCGTTCCCGTCGCGGGCGACCAGCACCTCTTCGCCCGGGGCGAGGAAGTCCTCCATGCCCTCCCACCTGTCGCTGATCAGGCAGGCTCCCGCGCCCGCCGCCTCGAACACGCGCGTCGCCGGCGACCAGCCGTTCGCCGCCATGCTCTCGCGGCTGACGTTGAGAACGGCGAGGGCGCTGCGGTTGAGGGCGTTGTGGTCGCCGGGCGCGACGTGACCGAGGTAGCGCAGGTTCGCCAGCGCCTCGACCCGCTCCTCCCAGCCGTTGCCGCCGAGCAGGAAGGACCGCTGCGGCAGCGCCTCGACCGCCCGGAAGAAGAACTCCTCGACCCGGGCCTCGCGGTCGGGCAGGCGGTTGCCGAGGAAGGCGAGGTCGCAGGCGAGCTCTGCGCGGGCCGCCTTGGGGTGGTGGGTCTCGGGGTCGAGCGCGTTGTAGACGGGGACGCAGGCGCGGGCGCCGAGGGCGGCGTAGCGGTCGATCACCGGCTGGCCGCCGCCGTAGGTGAGGACGATGTCGTAGCGGCCGATCAGCTGCCGCAGCGGGTTTTCCGGGTCGGCCTCCATCGCCGCCAGGGTCGCCGGCGCGTCGACGTCCCAGAAGATCCGCACCTCCGGGCCCTCGAGCTCGGCCACCGCCCGCTCGAGCACCGCGTCGCCGACGCCGACGCCGCTCGCCTTGACCACCACGTCGGCGTCGGCGGCCCGCTCGACGACCCCGCGCAGCGCCCGCTCGCCGCCCGGCTCGTAGACGACCACCTCCGCCCAATCGGGATCGTCGATGTCGCGGTGCGCCTGGCGGTCGAATGCGTCGGGTTCGTAGAAGGTGACCTCGTGGCCACGGGCGTCGAGCGCGCGGACGATGCCGCGGTAGTAGGTGCAGGCGCCGTTCCAGTAGGCGGAGACGAGGCTGGAGCCGAAGAAGGCGACCTTCATCCCGCCACCTCCAGCTGCGCGGCGCCGCGCAGCTCGGCGTCGATCGCCAGCAGCTCGTCGACCCGATGGGCGCAGGTGTGCCGAGCGCGGATCGTCTCCAGCCCGCTGCGTCGCAGCTTCTCGGCGAGCTCGGGGAACTCGCGAATCGCCTGCATCGCCTCTCGCATCTCGGCCCCGTCGCGGGCGAGGAGGTAGTCCTGCTCGGGCCGGAACAGCCCCTCGCAGTCCTCCCAGGGCGCCGAGATCAGCGGGATTCCGCAGGCCAGCGCCTCGAAGGGGCGGATCGTCGGGATCCCCGGCAGGGCCTCCGCGTATGGGCGGCGGGGGACATGGACCGTCATCCGGTGGCGGGCGAAGAGTTCGGGGACGCGGTGGTTGGCGACCCAGCCGCGGTAGCGCAGTCCGGCGAGGGCGATGCGAAGCCGCGCCGTGCGCGGGTAGCGGACGCCGTGGACCGAGCCCCGCAGCCGCAGTTGGCGGGCGGGGCGCAGGAGGAAGTCGCGCAGCTCGGCGCCGCGCTCGCCGTCGCCCCAGTTGCCGATCCAGACCAGGTCGGCTTCCGGCTCGATCGTCGGGAGCGGACGGAAGACGCGGGTATCGGCGGCCTCGTGCCAGGTCCAGGCGCGCGCCGCCCAGCCGCGTTCGAGGTAGATCTGCCGGATCACCTCGCCGTAGGCGAGGACGCCATCGTAGTCGGAGAGGTCGAAGCGGCCCATCTCCTCGGGAACGGTGCTCGCGCGGTGATGGGTGTCGTGGAAGAACAGCCGGTAGCCGTCGTGGCGGGCGCGGTGCTCGCCGATCCGCCTGACGAGGGCCGGGTCGTTCCACTCGTGGACGAGGACGAGGTCGGCGTCGTCGAGCTCGACGTCGAGGTCGAGCGTCTCGGGGTCGTACTCGCGGCCGGCGAGGTCGGGGAAAACCTGCTCGAACTCCCGCAGCGGCTGCTCTCCCTGGTCGCGGACGAGGTTGGCGCGGCTCCAGCCGTCGCCCGGTTCGAGGACGACCACCTGGTGTCCTCGCTCCTGCAGCTCGGCGACGACGCCGCGGAGGAAGTGGGCGTTGCCGTGGTTCCAGTCGGAGACCAGCGAGTGGGAGAAGACGACGACCTTCACGCCGCCACCCCCTGGTGGACCACGCTGCGCAGGCGGTCGTAGAGGCGGCGGTAGGCGCGGGCGCTGCGGGCGACGCCGTAGCCGGCGGCGCGGCGCTGGGCGCGGGCGGCGAGTTCCTCGCGCCGGGTGCCGTCTTCGATCAGCTCCTCGAGCGCCCAGCGCAGGCGGCGCTCGTCGCGCGGGTCGACGAAGACCGCCGCCCCCTCCCACAGCTCGCGCAGCGAGGGAATGTCGCCGAGGACCAGGGCGCAGCGGTCGCGGGCGGCCTCGAGGATGCCGAGGCCGAAGGGCTCGTAGACGGCCGGCGCGGCGTAGATCGCCGCGCCGCGACGAAGCTCCGCCAGCGCCGCCCGGTCGAGGAGCCCGGCGCTCCGCGCGTGGGTGGGGGCCGCGTCGCCCATCTCCCCGGCCACCACCACCGGCCAGGCCAGGCCCTCGGCGGCGGCGTCGAGGGCGGCCAGGTTCTTCGCCGGGTCCCAGAAGCGCCCCGAGCCGACGACGAGCGGGCGCTCCCCCCCGACGACGGGCCGATTTCGATCTATATAGGGCCCTTTCAGGCCCATCGGCGGGGTGGACGAGCCGTTGTTGATCACGGTGCCGCTGCCGGGCCGCAGCTCGTGGTCGCGTTCGACCTCGGCGAGCATCGCCCTGGTCGGGGCGACGACGACGTCGGCGCCGCGCAGGCCCTTGCTCATCTCCTGCCGGTATCGGTCCCACTCCGCCGGCGCTGGGCAGCCGTGGACCGCTCGCCACCAGGAGAGGACGCAGGAGTGGGCGACCAGCACCTTGGGCGCCTCGAAGGGCAGGGCTCCGTGGGCGTAGGAGCAGAGGTGGACGACGTCGGGCCGCTCCTCCTCGGCGAGGGAGAGCAGCCACTCGCCCGCGGCGGCGACGTCGTCCCACGGGTCCTCCATCCACTCGAGCCGGAATTCGCTCTCGTGGACCCGAGCCGGCAGCCGCCGCCGCTGCTCCTCGCGCGGCGCCGGCCCCATCGTCGCGACGACGACCTCGTCGCCGCCCGCCTCCAGCTCGGCGCCGAGCTCGCTGGTGTAGGTGAAGACGCCGCCGACGGTGTCGGTGGCGATCAGGACCTTCATCGCCCCGCCTCCGCATAAACGTCGTCGATCGTCCGGGCGAGCAGCTCGAGCTCGTCGGCCGCGGGGTCGTAGCGGCGGTCGGTCGCGAGCCGGGCCGTCCAGGCCCCGATCGCCCGGCCTCCCCACGCGTCCGGCGGCTCGGCCAGCTTCTCGGCCGAGGTCCCCCGCCACAGCTCGGCGCGAAAGTCGTAGAAGGAGCCGCCGACGTTGCGCACGCTGACGGCGCCCTCGCTGCCCCAGGCGGTGCACTCGAAGGCGCACTCGCCGCCGGCGGGCTGGAACCAGGAGCAGGCGAGCCGCGCCCGCACCTCGTCGTCGAGCGTCAGCTCGGCGCTTGCCTGGTCCTCGACCGCGTGCCCGTGGAGCGAGAGCGTCCGCGCCGTCTCGACCCCGACCTGCTCGGCGCCGGTCAGCCACAGCGCCAGGTCGACGAGGTGGGTGCCGAGGTCGATCAGGCAACCGCCGCCGGAGAGCTCCGCTTGCGTAAACCAGGGCTTGTCCGGCCCGTAGGCATTGTGGAAGACGAGGTCGAGCGAATGGAGGCGGCCGATCTCGCCGGCGGCGACCACCGCCCGTGCCGCCCGCAACGCCTCGACGTGGCGGTAGGAGAGATCGACCGCCAGCAGCCGGTCCGCCTCCCGTGCCGCGCGCAGGACCCGGCCGGTCTCTTCCCTGTCGCGGCCGAGGGGCTTCTGGCAGAAGACCGCCAGGCCGCGCTCCAGCGCCGCCACCGCCTGCTCGGCGTGCAGGCCGCTGGGGGTGGCGATCACGATCCCGTCCAGGTCGTGCTCGAGCAGCTCCTCCAGCGAGGCCGCCCGATCGGCCCGCGGCGCCACCTCGCCGGCGGCCTCCAGCGCCTCCGCACGAGGGTCGGCGACCGCCGTCACCCGCGCCAGCCCGTCCCGCGCAAGCGCCTCCATCCGGTGGCGGCCGATCCAGCCGACGCCGAGGAAGCCGAGACGCGGAAGCGTGGTCACGGTCATGCCATCACCAGCGCCTTGATGAAGCCGTCGGGCCGCTCGACCGCGGTGTCGAGCGCCGCGTCCACCTGGTCGAGGCCGAAGCGGTGGGTGTAGAGGGGGGAAGGATCGAGGCGACCGGCCTCCACCGCGGCGACCGCCTCCCGGATCCCTTCGACGTAGACGCCCGGGTCGCGCTCGTGGGCATTGACGACGTCAAGCCCACGCCAGTTCCAGAGCTGCATGTCGACCTGCCGCGGACCGTCCTGGTGGAAGCCGGCGATGACCAGGCGGCCGCGGGTGCGGGTCAAGGTCGAGGCGACGGCCAGGGTCGCCTGCACGCCGGCCGCCTCGATCACCACATCGCAGAGCTCGCCGCCGGTCAGCTCCTCGACCCGCTCGGTCACCGGCTCATCCAGCGCGATCGTCTCCGCCGCGCCCATCGCGGCTGCCGTCTCCAGCGCCGAGCGCCGCCGCGAGACCGCCAGCACCCGCGCCCCGGCGGCGGCGGCGAGCTGAACGATGACGCAGCCGAGGAAGCCGGCGCCGACCACGGCGACGGTGTCGCCATCGCGGATGCCGCTGCGCTTGACCACGTTCACCGCGCAGCCGAGCGCCTCGCCGGGGAACGGTCCCGCCCCCTCGGACAGCGGGACGAGCTCGGCGGCACGGGCGAGGTCGTAGTCGGCGTAGGCGCGGTAGGTGAGCCCGGCGACCCGGTCCCCTTCGCCGAGGCCGGTGACGCCGGTGCCGACTGCATCGACGACGCCCCAGCCCTCGTGGCCGGGGGCGCCCGGCGGCTGCGGGTACTCGAACCACGGCCGCCCGGCCCAGACGGGAAGGTCGGACCCGCAGACGCCGGAGCCCTCGAGCCGCAGCCGCACCTCACCCTCGCCCGGTTCCGGCAGCGGCACCTCGACCAGCTCGACCGAGCCGCTCTCGCGGATGACCGCGGCGCGCGGCATCAGACCGCGCTCGGCGCGGCCTCGGACCGGCTGCCCGCGCCCCTCTCGGCGCTCAGCCACTCGTAGAGCCGCTCGATTCCCTCGTCGGCCGCCACCCGCGGTCGCCAGCCGGTGTCCTCTTGAAACCGGCTGGTGTCGGTGACGTAGTAGCGCTGGTCGCCCTGGCGCCAGGGGCCGAAGCGCACCTCCGGCGCCTCTCCCGCCAGCTCCCCGATCCGCTCGATCACCTCGCAGAGGCTGACCGCGTTCGCCGGCCCGCCGCCGATGTTGTAGGCGTGGCCGCCGAGCAGATCGATGTTCTTCCTCGCCGCCAGGAAGGCCTCGACGAGATCGTCGACGTAGAGGACGTCCCGCACCTGGTGGCCATCGCCGAAGAGGGTCATCGGCTTGCCTTCGAGTGCGCTGATCGCGAAGTGGGCGACCCAGCCCTGGTCCTCGTTGCCGCACTGGTGCGGCCCGTAGATGCAGCTCATCCTGAAGACCGCAGTGCGCAGCCCGTAGCTCTTCGCGTAGTCGAGGACGTACTGGTCGGCCGCTCCCTTCGAGCAGCCGTAGGGCGTGCAGAAATCGAGCGGGCGTGCCTCGGAGATGCCGCTGCGGCGGATCGCACGGTCAACCGGCTCGTAACGACCCCCGGCGTCGTGGAGCTCGACGTCCTCGAGCCCGCCGTAGACCTTGTTGGTCGAAGTGAACAGGAGGGCGGGAGGGCGAGCCTGCGTCCGCGCTGCCTCGAGCAGGTTGATGGTGCCGCGCAGGTTGACTTCGAAGTCGTGAAGCGGCGCGTCGAGGCTGGTGGTGACCGCCACCTGCGCCGCGAGGTGGAAGGCGCTGTCGACCCCGAGGATCGCCTTGCCGACGACCTCCGGGTCGCCGACGTCTCCGACGATCGTCTCGACGCGGTCGCCGTGGCGGCTCTCCAGCCAGGCCAGGTTGCGCTCCACCCCGGGCCGGGAGAGGTCGTCGAGGATGCGCACCCGCTCGCCTCTCTCCAACAGCCTGTTGGAGAGGTTCGTGCCGATGAATCCGGCTCCACCGGTGACGAGGGCTCTGCTCACAGGGTCAGCCCCCGCGCGGCCAGCTCTCCATGCGCGGATTCCACCCTGTCTTCCGCGGTCTGCCCGTCCAGCCATCCGGCCAGCTCGGCCATCCCGTCGTCCAGTGCGAGTTGCGGTTCGTATCCGAGAAGCTCCCGGGCGACCGAAATGTCGGCGAAGCAGTGCCGGATGTCGCCGACCCTGTATTTGCCGGTTACCTGTGGCTCGATGTCCTCGCGGCCGGTCACCCGCGCCAGGCGCTCGGCGATCTCGCGGACGGTGATGCTCTCGCCGCTTCCCACGTTCACCACGCGGCCCGCGGCCGAATCCCGCTCCAGCGCGAGCCCACAGGCGCGGGCGACGTCGTGGACGCTGACGAAGTCCCGCCGCTGCTCGCCGTCCTCGAAGATCAGCGGGGCGCGGCCGTTCAGCAGCCGTCCGCCGAAGATCGCGAGGACGCCGGTGTAGGGGTTCGACAGCGCCTGATCGGGTCCGTAGACGTTGAAGAAGCGCAGAGCCGTCGTCGGCACCTCGTAGGAGGAGCCGAAGAGCAGGCACATCCGCTCCTGGTCGTACTTGTTGAGCGCATAGATCGACGACAGCGTGGGGCGCTTGGTCTCCGGCGTCGGCCGCGAGGTCAGCGAGCTGCCGTCGGCGGACAACGGCTCCCACTCGCCGCGCTCGAGCTGGGCGCGGTCGCGCTCGACCGCCTCGGCGACCCGCCCTTCCTCGGTGGTGGCGAGCCCCTCGCCGTAGACGCTCATGCTCGATGCGACGAGGAGGCGGCGGATCGGCTTCTTGATCAGCGCCTCCAGCAGGACGGCGGTGCCGACGGTGTTGACCGAGCAGTACTCGGCGATCTCGTACATGCTCTGGCCGACGCCGACCCGAGCCGCGAGGTGAACCACCCCGTCGACTCCCTCCAGCGCCTCCTCGACCGCGGCGGGGTCGCGGACGTCGCCTTCGATCAGCTCGACTTCGTCCTCGAGGTAGGTGGGGCGTTCCCGTCTGGGGTGGACCTGGGGGTCGAGCCGGTCGAGGGCGCGAACACCGTAGCCCCGCTGGAGCAGATGGCGTCCCAGATGGGACCCGATGAACCCGGCACCGCCGGTGATGAGAATTCGTTCTGCCAAGGGGGTGGCCTTCCAACGATGTATGACTTGATCAACCCCCTAAGTTGCCTCCTGCTGCCGCCTCTAAACCTGGCGAGCCATCACCAGCTCTTCCGCCGCGCTAATGCTCCAGCGAGTGGCCATCCAGAAGAGCTTCTTGGGCGTTCGCCATGACGAGGCCGTTGGAGGTGAGCCCGGTTGCCGAGAGGATGCGGAGGACCTGGTCCGACGCGCCGTGGATCACGACCCGGCGCCCCTGCTCGGCGAGCCTGTTGTGAGCCCGCAGGATCAACGCGATGCCGGTCGAGTCGATGAACTCGCACTGCTCCATGTTGACCAGCACCAGGACGTGCTCGGGATCGACGCGATCGAGGCAAGCCTGGAACTGATCGGCGACGGCGAGGTCGAACTCCCCCTCGACCTGAATTTCTCGGCACCCGGAGCGTCGATCTATCTCGGTGAGGTTGAACCTACGCATCGTTCGCTTGCTGGAACATTGAGGAGACCCTCCGGACGGAATTCGAGTTCTTTTCCCGACGGAGACCCGCTAGCTGGGCTTTCGCATGCCCAAGCCACTTGCCTCGCTCACTGCGTCAATGCTTCGGCCTAGCCGCCCGAGGCATCCCGCTTAGGGTAGCCGATCCTTTGCTGCTCTTTCAAGGAGGCGATGGCGCGCTACCCTGAAAGGGAACGCTCCGTTCGTCGGCGCCCAGCCTCCTCTGCCCTTGCGCGCGGTCATTCCCCTTGAGGAGGGGTCAGAAGGATCGATGCACGACGGACAAGCTCCATCGGAGACGGATTCACGGCCGACGGTTCTGGCCGAGATATCCCGGGAGATGGTGCGTCTCTACAAGGAGCAGTTCGGGCGCGGCCCGACCAAGACCCGCACGGCCTTGGCGGGGCTCGACATCGTGATCGTGACGCTGGAGAACAGCCTCACGCCGGCAGAGCGCAGGCTTGCGGAGATGGGTGAGCACCAGCGCCTGCGGGACACGCGCCTCTACTTCCAGCACGCCACCGAAAGCCAGTTCAAGGGCGTAATCGAACGGCTCCTCGAGCGCAAGGTACGGGCCTTCATCAGCGGCATCGACACCCGGGAGGACATCTCGAGCGAGGTCTTCTATCTGGAACCCGCGAAGCAATCGAGCTAGAAAGGCACTGCAAGACGGGGCACCTAGGACTCGAACCTAGAATCGCCGGTTTTGGAGACCGGTGCCTTAGCCAATTTGGCCAGTGCCCCAGGGTGCTGCAGAGCCAAATCCTAGTCGACGCTGCCGCCAGGGGAATGCGTAGGGGAATGAAGCGAAACGCGCTTTCCCTGAACCGGCCGCGCCTAGGCCGCTCGGCGCGCGGCACGTTGCCGCTTGCCTCGTCGACGCCGATCTGACCGCGGTGGTGCCATCGAGGTGAGTTTGCCAACTCGGCGCTCGATGAGCCGTACCGCCTCCTGGCCGGCATTCCAACCGCATTCGTAGTTCTGGACGTTTCCCCTCGGGGGCTTGCCCACCTCCAGCTTCCCTTCAAGTCCGTGACGCCTGCCCGGTTGTTCAAGTGCCTCAAGGAACCCCTTGGCGACATGCCCGGAATCGAGCGCCTCGGACATGGCGCGGCCTCCGATCTTCAACGCGCCGATGGTGAGCAGCACACGCTCGGGCGGACGAAGGGTCTGCGGAATCAGGTTTAGCACCGGTCGAGACGTCAGCCCTTTGGGCGAACCGATGTGGCCCTCGCGGAGGAGCTTCTCCAGCTCAGCGTCGTCGCGATGCGCGCCGAACGGGTAGAGCCACTCGTCCAGGCGCTCGTGAAGCTCGACCTGATCCAGTTCGGCGATCTCGCGGCGGGTCTTCGGATGCGTCTTGCCGGAGAGTTCGAGCCAGTTGAAATGGACGGCGCACCGCGCCATCTGCTCCTCTGACAGCCGGCCCTTCTCCCATCGCCTCAAGACCACCTTGGTCCAGCGCTCGAAGGAAAAGCCGTTGTAGATGCCGCCGAGATCCAGAGGGCCGGCGCCGAAGCGCCGTTGATGCTCGGCCCATTCCAGTCCGACATCGACGATCTCGGCACTCGACCATTTGACCGTGCCGGAGACCCCAGGCCGCCGAAGAACCTCCTCGGGCGCGTGGTCTTCGATCGCCTCAGTCGGGGTTTTCGTCGGGTCTCCACCAAGGGCATCGACGAGACAGACCTCGACCGCTTCCCCGAACTCTTTGCCGACTGATGCGGGTCCGTCGATGATCCAATGGCTCGCTGCCTGCGCGGCGCGCGGCTGCTGAGGCCCGAGCTCGGTTCGGATGCCGTCGACGGAGCTGGTGATCTCCGCGTCGAGGCTCCGCAGAGCCGCAAGAACCTCGCGGACGGGCTTGTGGGCGGAGTGCCGGAGTGCGTCCTCGGCGGTTTGCCCCTCGCTCACAAGCAAAGGCAGCAAGACAGTCCCGAAGCTCTTGCCGGGCGCCAGTCGAACCGCTCGGCCGACCGCCTGAACGACGGAGGCTGGTCTGCGGTTGGTGTCGATGAGGCAGATCGCGTCGATGCCCGGCACGTCGACGCCCTCTGCCAGCAGCCGCACGTTCGACAGCAGGTGAGGCTGATCGTCATCGGTGAAGCGCCCGAGAATCTGCTCTCGCTTCCCCTTGCTCATGTAGCCGTCGACGTGGGCCGCTTCGAGATCGGCTGGCACCTCGTCGGCATCGAGCAGCTGCGCCGCCCGTCCCAGGTCAGCGCTGAACCGCCGCGAGTCCGGGACGCCTGGGTGAAACGCGACGAGCCGGCGACAGTCAAAGCGGCTCATCGTGCGAAGGCACGCGATCTGCGCCGCCAGGTTGTAGGCGTCGGTCACATGCGCTCCGTCATCGGGCGTAACCAGCCTCCGCCGGCGCACCAGCTCGGCGACCTCAGTGTCGAGGATCGGCATCACCACGACCCGGAACGGGCAGAGCAATCCTTCTTCGGTCGCACGCTTGAAGGAGAGCCGGTGAAAGACCGATCCGAACCGGCGCACATCGTCCATAGAGGCGACCTGGACTTGCAGTTCGCGGGCCTGCTCGCGAGCGGGGGCAGAGAAGATCGTCGGGGTGGCGGTGGCAAACAGGCGGCGGGTCGCCGGGATCTTTGAGTCGTCGAGGATGGTCTTCCTGGCCCGACCTTCGATCCCGGTGCAGTGGTGCGCCTCGTCGCAGATCACGAGGTCGAGCCTCGTCCCCGGCAACCGGCTGAGGGCTTCTGCGATCCGGGGCGAGGAGTCGTAGGTCCCGACGATCACACGTTTTCCGCCTCTCCCGAGGAAGGCGGCGATCTCAGCGGGGTCGGTGGTCGCACTACCCACCTCTGCAACCGCCAGGTCAGCGCGGGCGATCTCATCGTTGTGGTCCGCCTGCTCGGAGCACACCTTGAGGAGGGTGAACGGCGCACTCGCCTCCGCGCACCAGACGAGCGCCGTCTGACGAACAAGGTCGAGGGTCGGAACAAGCACCGCCGTCGTCTCAGCCTCGAGGCGCTCGGCGATCCACAGGGAGGTCAAGGTCTTGCCGGTGCCGCATGGCATCAAGAGTCGGCCGCGGTCCTCGCTCTCGAAGCCGGCAAGCACCTCCTCTATCGCGCGCTCCTGATGAGGGCGTGGCGCCTTTGCGGCGAGCCTGGCAGAGCCGCTGATCGAAAATCGCTGCCATTCCAGCGGAGCGGCCTCCAGACGGTCGCGAAGGATTGCCGTCACCGGCTTCTCCTGGGCCGCGATGACCTGGAGCGCCCCGGCCGAAAGCGTGTTGGTGGTCGCGATGAGGAGACGCTCGACGAACTGATGCCGATTCGACTCGCTCAGGAAGGAGTCCACCTCCGCCTTCGCGATCGACTGCGAGAGGCCGTAGTGCTTGCACTGGACAGCGATGAGGTCGCCGTCGGTGGTCTCTGCAACGAGGTCTATGCCTCGGTCCGGCCCCCACCGCCCAGGCCATTGATCCCAGTGCCATACGCGGCTGACGCGCGGGGCCCACTCGGCATCGTTTTGTAGGAACCAGACTGAGAGTTGCTCGAAGCCCCGCCCGCGACCCTCAAGTGAGTCGAGCAGTGCTGAAAGTTCCGAGTTATTCCCTTTCACCAAGGCATAAACGACTGTAGGGCCGCCGTCAGACGCTGCGAACGTCAGTTCGCCTTACGCCCCTTGGCGCAGCCTCTACACCGCCACCACCTTCAGGTGATTAGAGGACGGCGATCTCGCAGTTGATGCCGCTCGCCCGCTCGATCCGCCCATCGGCAGTTACCAGCACCGTGTCCAGCGCCTCGGCGAGGGCAACGTAGGAAGCGTCGTAGGCGCTGAGGTTGTCGCGCAACTCCCATACGCGGGCGAGGAGCGGTAGGTGCGGCACCCGCCTAAGCGGAATCGCAGCAAGGTCAGTAAGCGCCTGGAGGGACCGGCTCTCGTCGAGCCTCCTTGCCCTCGCCGCCCGGCGCAGCGTCGATAGGACCTCCAGGTCGATCAGCTCCGGGGCTGCAAGCTCCTCCCCGCGCAAGCGCTCGCGAGCGCGGTCGCCGTCATCCCCGTCGTCTGCGAGAGCGGGAGCAAGCACGGATGCGTCGACGACGATCACGCTGCGCGCTGGCGATCTTCGCGGAGGTGTTCGGCGGCGAAGTCGAAGCCGAGCGAGCCGCCGTTGCGGCCACCTGCTCGGTCTAGGACCTCCTCCAGCGTCGGCGTCCCGGCCTGTCGGGTCAGCTGGTCGAGCAGGTACTCCTGCAACGACTGCCCGGCGGCGGCGGCCCGCTCGCGCAGGACGCGATGCACGTCAGGCGGAACGTTCTTGATCTGGACGCTTGGCATGGTTGAAACCTCCTGCTGGACATTTTAGCGCCACTTTGGCGCCACCTACGGATTTGATGGTCTACGCAGCCTGTGCCGCGCTCGCCCTGTTCAGCGACAGCGCCGGAACAGGCTCGTCCGCCGCCCGCTCGACCAAGAACTTGTCGAACAGGACCCGAGCGCGCTCCAGCTCGCCCGGGAGCATGTGGGTGTAGACCTGCAGGGTGATCCTGGCGGCGCCGAGCTGATACTCGGGCGTCTTGTGGCCGATGAACTCTGAGATCACCTTCGGCGAGACACCGGCATGGTCGAGCCAGGTCGCCGTCGTGTGGCGTGACTCGTGCAGGCCGATCGGGGTCAAGCCCTGTTCCTCCCAGCGCTTGTGGATTCTGGCCTGGAGGGTGTTGAGGGCGAGAAGACCGGACTTGCGTTGCGCCTTTGGCGGGCAGACTTTGCCGCTCGTCGGTCGCCCCTGGGCCTCCCACTCCTCGCGCAGCATTTCCCACAGAGGCTTTACGAAGAAGATCACCCGCCAGGAACCGCCGGGCTTTCGACCGGCCTCGTCACCGGCGAGCTCTCCGCCACCGACGTCGAGGTTGAGGTGTTCCCAATCGAGGATCTGGATCTCCTGGTGGCGGGCGCTGCCGTAGCCGGCCAGCGCGAAGGGGAGCGCGTCTTTGCGAGCAGCATCGCGGTCGCGGGTCTTGCCTTCCTTCCTTTCGGCTGGGGTCGTCTCGAAGACGGCGGCGATCAACTTCCCGAACTCGGCAGGGGTCGCAACCCGATCGCGGGGCTTGGCATCACTCGCCGGCAGCCTGATCTCTTTGGCCGGATCAAAGCTCGCTAGTTCGCGTTCTTTCCCCCACCGATAGAGAGAGCGGATCGCGTTGACGATCGAGGAGATACGCGAGCTGGAGAGCTTGTTGGGCCCGGTGCTGCGAGCGTCGACCATCGCCTGAATCTCGGCTCGCGTAACTCGCACGAATCGACGACGGGCGATCTCGTCGGAGACTTGGTTGAGCGCTGATTCGAGGTCGTCAGCGGCGTTGGGCTTGTAGGGGCGACGGTGTTTGTTGAGGGCGGTTCCGTTCTTGACGTCCTTGATGAAGCGGGTCCGCGCATCGGCGAAGGAGATCGTCGAGACCACCGGGACCTCCCCCTTCTTCAAAGACGCCTGGAGGTCAGCCCGAGCGGGGCGAGCTTCGTTGATGAGGCGGAAGTGACGGGTCTTGCGGGTCCGGTGTGCCACGCGATCCCAGGCAGTCCCGAAATAGCTGGGGGTGCAGTTGCAGGGACGATCCTGCTCGACCCGGCAACCCTCCTGGTGCCGCGCGTAGATGCCCTGGTAGCGGGTCTTGGTGTCGAGGCCGGCCATCAGCTATTCACCGCCTCCTCGGCTCGCACGCCTCGGCCTCCGACCATTGCTCCAGGTCGCGGGGTCGGTAGAGGCGCAGCTGACCTGAGTAGACGCAGCGCAGGTGCGGCTGAACGTGCCGCTGGAAGTGGCTCAGGCTCATGCCGAGTGCTTCGGCAGCCTCTTTGCGCGTCAGCAACAAGCGCCCTTGCATCGCTTGCTCCCTGCGGCGTTTTGATCGTGTCGTATCTGCTCATGGCTCGCTTGCCCGTCGCGGGCGCCCGGTTTCTCTCCGCGTCCCTTCCGCGCCGAGACCGGCCGCGGGTCGGTGGACGCCAACGACATAAGTCGTCGAGGTGGCGAGATAGTCCCCCCTTGAGAGGCGCGGAGAATGAGCGGAGAGAAACCGGGCTCGCTGAGAGCTCGTCGGCCGCGCCGGCTGTCCTGCGGCACGCTCATAGCCCCGGTGGGTGTCGAGGTTGGAAGCCGGAGAGGTAGCCCGCATCGAAGGCGCTCTCGGGAATCCATCCCGGCCCGCCGTTCGGGTTGGTCGAGGACGTGCCCCAATAGCGCTTGCTGTCCGGGGTGACGCTGGCGTCGAACTCGAGGAAGGTGTGGGCGTCGGCTCCGTAGGGCTTGACGTGGATCGTCACCCAGCGACCCGGCCCCGCTTTGCCCCAGCTGATGAGGAGCGTCGTGTCCATCGTCGGGTTCTTGAAGCCGGCGACCTGGAGGAGGTGCGACACCGCCGAGGAGCAGTCAAAGGGACCGTTTGCCGGCGTCGGGGTCGAGCCGTGGGAGCCGCCGTACTCGTAGGTGAGTTCGAGGCCATTGATGCGGTCGGCCTCGGCGACCATCTTTTCCACCGCCGGCCCGGCCGGGCCGGCGGTGGACGCGCAGACTTCCGAGCTGGCGACTTCTGGAGTCGCACCGATTTCCCCCGCATATTTCTCAGCGCCGGCGAGGACGTCTTCGACGTACCAGTCGGCGTGGTTGTAGGCGAAGATCGCTTCGCGCCAGTCGCCAGGTGCGCCACTGGCTCGCAGGTAGCGACCGGCCGCATAGATCGCGTCGGCTGCGGCGTAGGGGTCCTTCACTCCGTCGCCGTTGGCGTCGACGCCGTAGGTGGCCCAGGTTTCCGGCATGAACTGCATCCAGCCTTCGGCCCCGGCCGAGGAGACCGTGTTGGCCGCGCCGAAGCCGGTCTCGATCTCGTTGATCGAGGCGAGGATTGACGGGCCTTTCTCGCCGAGGCCATACCGCGAGGCCGCACCCACGTAGAGCGGAACCAGGCGGGGCGGAACCTTGGAGTTGACGCCGCCCACGGCTTCCGAGTCGCCGCAGCTGGTCGGCGCCGCCGCGCCGAAGACGACGGTGATCGAGAGCAGAAGGGCGACGAGGGCGGCGAGGACCGCGACCGGCAAACCGAGGAGGAGGATGGGAGAGCGCGAGCCGGCCGCCACGACTCACCCCGGCGGCGAGGCGGAGACGACGCGCCATCCGGCCGGACTTCTTCTCAGCGTGAAGCCGACCGAGAAGATCGGAGAGCGACCGTCGGCGATTTCGACGTTGCCGCGCAGCGCCGTGCGGCCGACCGGGGTGAGGTCGATCGCGACAGCATGGGGTCGCAGGTTCCGCCGAGAAGGCGGCACCCTGGTAGCGGCCTGGGCGAGCTGCACCGTGAGAGCTGGAGTCGCGCCGGGCAGCCGGGGCGGTCGCCGGAGGTAGACGCTGCGTGCATAAGAGCTGGCGAAGCGTTGAGCGAGCCGGGTAGCCGGGGCGAAGGTGCTGGCCGAGTAGCCGCTCTTGTCCCCATGCAGCAACGAGGGTTGTTTGTCGCGCGTCGGCGTTGATCCGCACCCGGCGAGCAGTACGGCGGCGGCGAGCAGGAGAGCTTTGGGAGGAGGCAGTTGCATCCTCCCTGGCTGTCCAGCGTCGAACTTTTTTGCATCGAATCTCGATGAGGCCGATGCAAACCGCTTCCGCGATGGACAGTTGGTTCAACCGCCCTGCGTGCGGGTACGTCTTTCCACTAGAAGCGATTGGAGTAGCGGATGTACTTCAAGCCAGTCGAGACCGAGCTGAGCAAGCGTGAGCTTGACGCGGCCCGCCTTGGCTTCAAGCAGCTCCTTCGCCGCAAGCGCTTCTCGCCGCGATTCATCGAGCAACACGGCGACGACCTCTTGGGAACCGCAACCCTCGAATACAGCCGGAAGGTCGACGAGGGCGCGGGAATCGAGAATCCGACGGGGTGGCTCATTGCCTGCGCCTGGAGGCGGACGCAAAGCCAACTCGAAGCCGAAGGACGACGCCCGGAGATCGTGTCGACTGAGGTGACGGGACCGGTCGCCGACGAGCTCGGCAAGGATCCCGAGGACGCCCTGCTATCCGAGGATCGCGTTCGGAAGGTCCGC
>Ga0126313_10000540_pt1 | contig 18213 bp, 19 predicted proteins | sample Plot105A_FD_89954 | JGI IMG/M metagenome (GOLD analysis project Ga0126313, IMG submission 89954) | Serpentine soil microbial communities from UC McLaughlin Reserve, CA, USA - Plot105A | ecosystem: Environmental > Terrestrial > Soil > Grasslands | place: USA: UC McLaughlin Reserve, Lake County...
GTCGTCCCAGTGGGCGATGTTGGGGTGACTCACGCCGGGAGTATCCGTGCGCCGAGCGCCTCCGCGCAACGCTCGACGGCGACCGCCCGTCTCCGAGAAACATGAGTACCGATTCTGGCGCCACCGCGACCTGTCTAAGGAGAGGAGAGCCACCTTGTCTCGTATCTGGAAGCGGTGCGCGTCACGTCCGGCGGCGGGCCGGGACACGAGCGCAACGACGTAAGTGCGGGAACGAGGGGGAGCGCGCCCTCGGGCGCGCTCGCCCTTCGAGCGAACGCTTACGAGTGGTTAGCAGGAGGAGCGGGCATCACCGCTGTCCCGGCGACACGTGTCGTTCCCGGCTCCACCGAGCGCCCTGTCGTTGCCGTGCACGCCGTCGCGAACGTCGAGGAAGTCCTTCCCGTCGTTTCCGCGCACGACGTCGGCGCCCGGTCCGGCGACGATCCTGTCGTTCCCGCCTCCCCCGTTGGCGGTGTCGTTTCCGCCCGCGGCCAGGATGACGTCCGCCGCCGCCCGAGATCGAATCGCTGCCGCCGAAGGCGCAGATCCGGTCGGCACCGGAGAAACCCGTGAGCGAATCCACACCGGGCGTCCCGCTGATCGTGCATCCCGTCCCCGCCACCTCGGTCACCGCACGACGCAGCACCGGCAGCCAGCCGCCATTCTGAGACTCGACCGGTTTTCCTACGGCTCTGGCGAGATCGTGTTTCTCCCCTGGGACTGTTCGACGCGAAGCCCAGCTCTTGCGGCACAAGTCCGTCGCGACCACGGAGGCGTATCTCCACGCCGGCACGGACGACCTGCGCCGGGCGATAGAGCAACTGTCTAGTTCCACTCCGCGCGGGGAGGCGGTCTGAGACGCCAACTTGACATAACGCCCATTATCGTGCGCTGAGGCTCTCTGATTTCCATTTTGCTTACATGCCGTCACTCACTCGGGGGAGTTCGGCCGAGCGGCCCGGCCCGATACTCATGCCTGCCGACGGTGCTCTCGGTGCTCTCGGGTCTGGTAGCCACGTAGCACCGCGGGTCGTGAGAACGGAGGGACGGAGCGCCGGGTGGCCGCAGCCGGTGCTTCGTCCCTCCGTTACGCGCTAGTCACAGCAGTCGGTTCCCGTCGCGGAACCTGGCTCGAGGGCCAGCCACGTCTGTCGAGCCGGGAGCTCACCTCGTCGGGACACGCAGTCGCGTCCCGGCGCGGGCGACCGGGCCATGCAGCCGGTGACCGCTGAGCGCGTAGAGCGTGAAGGGCGTCGCCCCGAAGCGAAGCGCTAGCTCGGAGACCGACGTGGGCTTCCCGACGACGAGATGCCGTGTCGACACGCTCGCCGCGGACGTCGGCGCCTCGCCGGAGCCGTCCCGGAAGAAGTCGGCGGCCGGCACCACGATCACGAACGACCCCGGCGGCGCCGACGTAGAGCACGACAGCGGCGAGGCGCGCGAAGAAGGCTTGCAGTACGTGCAGTGCGGGGATATGCAGTGCGTGACCGAACGCCGCGACCCGTCCGACCCGCCGCAACTCGGGTGGTCGGTACGGCGGGTAGCGGACTACCGTGACTCGTCGATTACCCGACGTCGCCGAGTTTGTCACCAGCGTCTCTTGCATCGGCCGGAAGGATCGGTAGTGTCCCTCCGACGGGGGACCCCGGGTAGACGGGACTCGACGGAGCGGTTGGTAAGGTTGCGCGCTGCATGACGAACGAGACGGCGAGTCTGCAAGCCCACGAGATCGCGCTCCTCCTCGAGCGGGCGGAGGCGGCGGGGAGGATCGACGGGGTCGAGCTCGCCGAGACCCTCGACTCGCTGGAGCTCGAGCTGCCGGACGTCGAGGCGCTCTACCGCGAGCTCGAGGAGCGGAACGTGGAGATCGTCGAGGCCGCGAAGGAGCCGGCTAAGGAGCCGACCGCGCCGCCCCGGAAGATCGACGAGTCCCTCGAGACCACCACGGACGCGCTGCAGCTTTTCCTGCGCGAGATCGGCCGCCACCCGCTGCTCACCGCGGCGGATGAGGTCGAACTCTCGAAGCGGATCGAGCGCGGCGACATGGAGGCCAAGCGCCGGATGATCGAGTGCAACCTCCGTCTCGTTGTCTCAATCGCGAAGAACTACCGGAACCAGGGTCTCCCCTTCCTCGACCTGATCCAGGAGGGGATGTTCGGCCTCATCCGCGCCGTGGAGAAGTTCGAGTGGCAGCGGGGGCTGAAGTTCTCGACGTACGCCACCTGGTGGATCCGCCAGGCTGTCGCGCGCGCGATCGCAGACAAGGCGCGGACGATCCGAGTGCCGGTCCACGTCGTCGAGCGAATGCAGAAGATCCAGCGGGCTGAGCGGTACCTCTGGACACAGCTCGCTCGCGAGCCGAATCTCGCCGAGATCGCCGAGGAGGCCGGCCTGCCGCTCCAGCAGGCGATCGAGGTGAAGGCCGCCGCACGGGCCTCCACGAGCCTTGACCAGCCGATCGGCGAGCAGGAGGACGCCGTCTTCGGCGACCTCGTCGCCGGCGACGAGCCGCTTCCCGACGAGATGACCGAGCGCCACATGCAGAAGGAGGCGCTCGACCGCGCCCTCGAGGCGCTGCCGGAGCGCGACCGGAAGGTCCTCGAGCTTCGCTACGGCCTCGGCGGCGAGGAACCGCACACGCTCGAACACATCGGCAAGCGCCTCGGCCTGACCCGCGAGCGCGTCCGTCAGATCGAGGTCGAGTCGCTTTCTCGCCTCGCGTCGTTGCGAGAGATCGACGCGGTTTCGACCCGCTGAAATCCGGCCTCTCGGAGACCATGACGATTTCAGCGGGGACTTGGGCCGTCCGAGCTTGCTGCTGAGCCGGGTCGGGCAAAGCCCGACCCGGCCACGCAAGCGATTCCCAGGTTGGTGCCGTCGAACAGGCTGTCGGCGCCATCGCCGGTACGGGCTTTCACGAGCTCGTAGGCCTCGTCCAGGTACGGCGGCCGCGTCAGGCGATGGCCGTCCGAGCCGACGACCGTCGCGAGGCCCCGCCCGACCAGGAGCCAACCCGTCTCCTCTTGCTCGGGACCGTGACGCCCGAGGAGGCTCGATGCGTTCACCTGCAGGAGCCAACCGAGGTCGCGGTACTCCGCCGCGACGAACGGGTCGGCGATGACGCTGTCCGCACGTTCGGGGTGCGCGAGGAGCGGCGTCAGCCCGGAGTCCTCGACGCGCTCGGCGACCCTCTCCGCGAGGTCGAGGGGCCCTGAGAACGGCACGTCGATCAGGACCGTCCCGAGCTCGGGCGCGGCGTATGCGGTCACGTCCTGATCGAGGAGCGCGACGGCCGGCGTCACCTCGAACGCGAGACGCAGCTCGAGCCCCCACTCCGCGGCCCGCGGCGCCATCTGGGCATAGGCGGCCCGGATCGCGTGCTCGCGCTCCGCCGTCAGGACGAGATGCGGCCAGACGTGCGGCGTCGCATAGAGGACCCGCGTCCCGTGCCGCGCCGCCTCCCGGCAGAGCTCGAGGCCCGTCTCGACGTCGGTAGCGCCGTCGTCGCCCGACGGAACGACGTGGGAATGGACGTCGACGTACACCTCCCCCACCCTAGCCCGCCCTGACTAAGCTCCCGCGCGTGGTCCCAGAGGCGCAGCTCGTCGAGACGGAGCACGGGCTCGTCCCCGAGGGCGAGGGGTGGTTCGTCGTCAACGCGCGCGAGGCGCGCTGGGTCGACCGAAGCCCTCCCTTCGACCGCAGCTGCCGCTTCGAGGGCGAGGCACTCTTCCCCCAGCTCGGCGTGAACATCCGCGTACTGGATCCCGGCCGGCCGAACTGCTACTACCACGCCGAGGCCGACCAGGAGGATGTTCTCGTTCTCGCGGGCGAGTGCCTCCTCGTCGTCGAGGGCCAGGAGCGGCGCCTGCGCGCGTGGGACTTCGTCCACCTCGCCCCTTGGACGGAACACGTCCTCGTCGGCGCGGGCGACCGACCGTGCGTCGTCGTCATGGTGGGAGGCCGCGAGAAGCCCGGAATCCGCTATCCGGCCTCCGAGGCGGCGCTCGTCCACGGCGCGGGCGTGGAGCGTGAGACGGAGTCGCCGGAAGAGGCGTATGCCGGTATCCCGCCGCGTCGGCCGACCCGCTACCGCGACGGAGACCTGCCCTGAGCGACGTCCCCGAGTCCCGGCTTGTCGAGACTGAGAACGGCCTCATCCCGGAGAGCGAGGGCTGGTTCGTCCTGAACGCACGCGACGCCGTGTGGGACGAGAACCCCGTCATGGGCTCCGGGGTCGGATTCGAGAATCCCGACCACCGGTGGTTCGCCGACATCGGGATCGGGATCGTCGTCCTCCAGCCAGGGCAGCCCAACTGCATGTACCACGGCGAGGCGGACCAGGAGGACTTCCTGGTGCTCGCGGGCGAGTGTCTCCTGCTCGTCGAGGGCGAGGAACGGCGTCTACGGCAATGGAACTTCGTCCACTGCCCGCCCTGGACCGAGCATGTCTTCGTCGGCGCCGGCGACGGCCCGTGCACGATCCTCATGGTCGGCGGCCGCCGCGGCGAAGGCGTCGTTTACCCGGTCGTCGGCGTTGCCCTCAAGCATGAGGCGGGCGTCGAGACCGAGACGCGGTCTGGGAAAGAGGCCTACGCGCCGTTCCCGGCGTGGACGACCCGCCCGTACCGCGACGGCGAGCTGCCCGACCTTTAGGCCTTAAGCCGTGCGCAGGTAGAGCTTCAGGGCGGGCGTGACCGTCTGGAGCTCGCGCAGGGCACTGGCCTCGAGTTGGCGCACGCGCTCGCGCGTGACGCCGAGCTCGGCGCCGACCTCCTCGAGGGTCCGCGGCTTCTCGCCGTTCAGCCCGAACCGGAGCTCGAGCACGTGGCGCATGCGGTCGTTCAGGGAGTCGAGGGCCACCTTGAGCTCCGCGCCGCGAAGGAGCTCGGCGAGGCTCTCGTCCGACTGCTCGGCGTTCGGATCCTCGAGCATGTCCGCGTAGAGCGAGTCGCCCTCGCCGACGGGCGTCTCGAGGCTGACCGGATCCTCGACGAGGTCGAGGAGCTCGCGGACGCGCTGCGGCTCGAAACCGCTCTCCGCCGCGATCTCTTCCGGCAGCGGGTCGCGGTTCAGCTTCTGCGTGAGCACGCGGCGCGCGCGCGTCACGCGGCGGACCTGCTCGACGACGTGGACGGGCAGGCGGATCGTCCGTCCCTGGTCCGCAATGGCGCGCGTGACCGCCTGGCGGATCCACCAGGTCGCGTACGTCGAAAGCTTGTACCCCATCGTATAGTCGAACTTCTCGACCGCCCGGATGAGCCCGAGGTTCCCCTCCTGGATGAGGTCGAGGAGGGGCACGCCTGCATTCACGTAGTTCGGGTGATCGACATGACGAGGCGCAGGTTGCACTCGATGAGCCGGCGCTTCGCGGCCTCGTCGCCGAGATCCTTGCGCCGTGCGAGCTCGCGTTCCTCGGCAGGCGTTAGCAGGCGGCCGTTGCCGATCGCGCGTACGTAGAGCTTCAGCGGATCCTGGGTCTGGACCTGGTCTTTCGACGCGGCGGCGTCTTCGTCGTCCTCTTCCTCGGCATCCGGCTCGTCGAGCTGTTCGGGAGCCTGCGCGAGTTCGAGGACGGGGTCGTCCGTCGAGGACGCTGGGAGTTCGTGTGCGGGTTGCTCCATGCACTCGCTATCGGCTCTTCCCTCCCCCGCTTGAACCCCCGTTGAGGCTAAAGCGCGGGTTCGGGGCGGCCGAATGGCGCGGTATGATGGTGCGAAGAAGTGGGGCAGCCGTCGTTGGCCGCCTCAGCCCCACCCGAGGAGCGTGGTAGCGACCGGTGTGCGGGATCGCCGGATATAGCACTGCTGTGTCGAGCGCCGCCGGGCGGACGCTCGTCGCGCAGGCGCTCCTCGCCGCCATTGCCGAGCGCGGCGCCGACGCGGTTGGGTACGCCCACCGAGGCCCAGATCGGGCCGTGGAGGTCATGAAGCAGCGGACCGGTGCGAGCGAGCTGCTCGAGTTGCTCCGCGTGCCGTGCGACGCCACCGAGGTTCTCGTCCATGTCCGCGACCACACGAAGGGACATCCCTCGCTGGCCGCCAACAACCACCCGATCCGCCACGGGCCAGTCGTCGGGATCCACAACGGCATCATCGCGAACGACGAGGAGCTCTTCGAGCGCCGCGGCTGGCGGCGTGCCGAGCCCGAGATGACCGTCGACTCGGAGGCGATCTTCGCGCTCGTCGAGGAGCGCCCCGGCGATGCCCGAGCCCTCGAGCTCCTGTACGGCGCCATGGCGACGGGGTGGCTGGACGATCGCTCCCCCGGCGAGCTCTGCCTGGCCCGCGGCGTCGGGAGGCCGCTCTGGATGGGCGAGGGCGACGGGATCCTCGTCTTCGCATCGACGCGCGAGGCGCTCGAGCTGACCGAGCGCTACGCAGGGCTTCGGCTCGCCGTGCGGGAGATTCCCGAGGGCACGGCGCTTCGCGTCTCTTGCGGGCGCCTCCTTGGCTGGGAGACGTTCGAGCCGGATCGCAGCTTCGAGGAGGAGACCCGTCTCCCCGCGGTGCGCGCGCCCGAGGAGCGCGTCTCGTGCCTCCGCCGTCTCGCCGTTCTGGCGGCGGCTGCCGCGGCCTGAGTCCGACGCATCAGGACGCCGCCGCGAACACCGGCGAGCCGAAGGACGGCTCGACGGTCTCCCCCGCGTCGAGCAGCCGTTCGAGCGCGCCCACGCACCGGGGGCAGAATTGCGTCCCCGACCCGCGCTGGAGCTCCTCGAGTGCCTCCTCCGCCGGTCGCGCGGCACGGTAGATCCGCGTTGTGAGCATCGAGTCGAGCGCGTCCGCGACGTGGATGATGCGCGCGCCGAGCGGGATCTCCTCGCCCGCGAGGCCGTCGGGATAGCCGGCGCCGTCCCAGCGCTCGTGATGGTGGCGGATCGCGGGGACGGCGTCGTTCGGGAAGCCGAGCCGGTCGATGATGCGCGCCCCCTCCTCGGCGTGGTGCTGCATCAGGCCCCACTCGTCGCCCGTGAGCGTCGCCAGCTTCAGGAGGACCGCGTCCGGGACGGCGAGCTTGCCGATGTCGTGGAAGAGCGCCGCGTGGCCGAGCAGGTCGAGCTCCGGCTGCGAGAGGCTGAGCTCGCGTCCGATCGCGAGCGCGAGGTGCTGGACGCGGCGCGAATGCCCCGCCGTGTAGGCGTCGCGCGCGTCGACCGTCGCCGAGAGGCTCTCCATGGCCGCGGTCGAGCGCTCGCGCGAGCACGCCCTTGACCTGGTCCGGCGTCCAGTCCGGATGCTTCGCGAGGACGAGCGCGGCCGCGCCCGCGACAACGAGCGCTGCGAACGACGTTCCGGAGCTTCACGTATCCCGGCGTCACGATGTTCGACGGGAAGAGCGCCGCGAGCGCGGACGCCACCGGCACAGGCGCGACCATGTAGCGGCCCGGCGCGACGAGCTCAGGCTTCGCGAACCCGTCATAGCTCCGCCCGTAGCCCGAGAACGAGGCCACCGTGTCGTCGAGGGGCGACGCGGTGTTCTGGGTCTCCGCTGCGCCCACGGTGATCACGAACGGGTCGTTTGCGGGCGCGTAGTCAATCCGGACCGGTCCGCCGAGGTTGGCCGAGGCGGTGACGACCACGACGCCGTTGAACCAGAGCTGCTCGAGCGCCTGGTCGAGCGGGTCGTTGACGAAGCTCGAGGGCGAGCCTGCGAGCAGCGACAGGTTCACGACGCGGATGTCGTACTGATTCTTGTTCGCCAGCACCCACTGCGCCGCGGCGACGACGTCCGAGACGAGCAACTGGTCGTTTGCGTCGGCCGTCTTGAGCGAGACGACGTCAGAGCTGGACGAGGCGCCGGGATAGTTTCACGAGGCGCCGGCGGCGAGCTCGGCGACCATCGTGCCGTGCCCGAACGCGTCACCGCTCCCGCGCGGATCGAGGCTCGAGAGATTGACCTGCTTCACGATCCGTCCGCCGAAGTCCTGGACGCGCGTCGCGTCGACATCTGAGTCGATGACCGCGATCGTGGGGGCGTTCTTCACCGAGCCGGGTCCGTTCACAAGGCCGTCGATCTGCGCCGTCCTGAACCACTGGTTGGCGTCGTACGACGTGTAGGCGGTGCCGCGGAGGGGGCGGTCGCGCGTGATCGCCTCGATCCGCCGGTCCTGCGCGAGCGCAAGGAGCTGCCGGCCGGTCACCGTCACCGCGGCGCCCTTGACGATTCGAAGTGTCCTTCCCATGACCTCCGAGCGCGCGCTTGACGGCCGAGGCGCTGGCCCGGCCCTCCACGACGACCCGGAACGGCTTCGAAGGATGCGCTCTGGCAGCGGAGCGCAGTCCGCCTGGAACATACGCCCGTCCCGGAGCCGCGGTTCCAGGCACTGCGAGGACGCAGGCGAGCGCGCCGACGGCGAGGAGCGCGGCGAAACGCCGCGTGCGCCCTTGCACCCGAGCGCGCTCGAGCGTGAGCCCTTGCTCCGCGTCTCGCTTCGCGTCTTGTCGTGCCGCATCGACATCCCGTCGTTCTCCTCCGACCGCGCCGCAGTGGGAGTCCTTCTGGGGGCACGCTAGGGACGGAGTGGGGTCGCCACGTCGCCCGAAAGGGGGAGGCCGGATCGAATCCCTCCTTCGAGGGAGTCCGCCGCTCTACACTGGCCGCGTGCGTCTGGCGCTCGAGATCGCGCTCGCCCGCGCGGCGGGCCGACTCTCGCGCCTGGCAGCGAGGGGCGGCGGCACGACGATCCCCGGGAGGATTCTGGACAGCCTCGACCCGGAAGCCGTCGGGACGCTTGCGAGCAAGTTGCCGGCCGGCACGGCCCTCGTCTCCGCCACGAACGGGAAGACGACCACGAGCGCGATGGTCGCCGAGATCCTCGGGCCGCGCGTCCGGCTGGCCCACAACCGCGCGGGCGCGAACCTCGTCTCGGGAGTCGCCTCGACGCTGCTCGCGGCCCGGGGCGCCGAGCTCGGACTCTTCGAGGTCGACGAGGGCGCGCTTCCGGACGTTGCGCGGCGCGTCCGCCCGCGCGCGGTCTGTTTCGCCAACCTCTTCCGCGACCAGCTCGACCGCTACGGCGAGCTCGAGTCGATCGCCGAGGGCTGGCGGCGCGCAGTGGCGGCGCTCCCCCAGGAGACGCGCGTGATCGTCAACGCGGACGACCCACTCCTCGCCCAGCTCACGGGCGAACGCGAGGGCCTCGTCACATTCGGGCTCGACGACCCGTCGGTCGCGCGAGAGCGTCTCCCCCACGCCGCCGACTCGAAGTATTGCCTCGTCTGCGGAACGCCGTACGACTACGCCGCCGCCTACGTCGGGCACCTCGGCGACTTCCGCTGTCCCAACTGCGGACACCGGCGCCCGCCCCTGGGTATCGCGGCCAGGGACATCCACCTGGAAGGCCTCGAGCGCTCGACCTTCGAGCTCGCTACGCCGGAGGGGACGACGCGCGTCGACCTCCCGCTGCCGGGGCTCTACAACGTCTACAACGCGCTCGCCGCCGCGTCGCTCGCGCTCACGCTCGGCGCATCGCTCGACGAGGTCCGCGAGGGTCTGGGACGGTTTCGGGCAGCGTTCGGGCGCTTCGAGCGGATCGCGGTCGGCGACAAGGCGGTCATCGTGCTCCTCGTCAAGAACCCGGCGGGAGCGAACGAGGCGATCCGCACTCTCGTGGACGGAAACCCACCGCGACTCGCGATGATCGCGCTGAACGACGATATCGCCGACGGGCGCGACGTCTCGTGGATCTGGGACGTGGACTTCGAGCCGCTCTTCGGCGGGCTGGAGCGACTCGTCGCCGGAGGCGCACGCGCGGAGGAGCTTGCGTTGCGGGCGAAGTACGGCGGGCTGGCCCCGGATCGGATCGAGGTCGCGCGGCCGCTCGAGCGCGCCCTCGACCGCGCGCTCGAGCTGACCCCGGCCGGCGGCGAGCTCGTCGTGCTGCCGACGTACACGGCCATGCTCGCGCTTCGGAAGATCACCGCCGAGCGTGGCTTCGTGCGCCCCTACTGGGAGGAGGCGGCCGCGTGAAGATCCGGATCGGTCACCTCTATCCCGATCATCTGAACATCTACGCCGATCGTGGGAACATGGCCGTCCTCGCACGCCGCGCGGAGTGGCGCGGGATCGGCTTCGAGTGGCAAGGGATCGGGCCCGGCGAGCCGCTCGACCCGGCTGCGTTCGACCTCCTCTACGTCGGCGGCGGCCAGGACCGCGAGCAGGCGCTCGTCGCACCAGACCTCGCCGCGCGGGGCCAGGCGCTCGAGGAGGCGCTCTCCCGCGGAGCGGCGATTCTCGCGGTCTGCGGCGGTTACCAGCTGCTCGGACGCTTCTACCGCGACCGGGCCGGCGTCGAGCTGCCGGGAGCCGGGATCTTCGACCACCACACGATCGCAGGCGAGGGCCGGATGATCGGCGACGTCCTCCTCGACTGCGAGCTCCAGCCGGACCTGAGGCGGCCGCTGGCCGGCTTCGAGAACCACGCGGGCCGGACGATCCTCGGCGACCGCGCCGAGCCGCTCGGGCGGGTCGTGGCCGGGTTCGGCAACGACGGTCGAAGCGGGTTCGAGGGCTGCCGGCGGGGCCGTGCGATCGGCACGTACTTGCACGGCCCGCTCCTGCCGAGGAACCCCTGGTTCGCGGACTGGCTCCTCGCCCATGCGCTCACAGGGCCGACCGGCGAGCCGCCGGAGCTCGAGCCGCTCTCCGACGACCTCGAGGCGGACGCGCAGCATGTCTCCGCGGAGCGGGCGCGCTCGCGCGGCGGCCGCGGACTCAGCTGACGCTATGCGATCACGGCGCCCAGACAGGGCCCAGGTACACAACCGGGTCGCCGGGCTGCCAACGGAGTAGGAACCGCTGGATGGGCGGATGGAGGCTCAATCCGAGCAGCTCGTCCGCGTCCACCAGCCGGTGACCCCGGACGGCGGCGTCGTGCGACGTGACCGCCTCGAGCGAGCGCCCGCCAAGGTGTCCCGCGAAGATGACGTGGACGACGTGCTTCGTCCGGGGTGCGCTCGGCGGCGCGATCGACTCGACGATCGCGATCGGACCCTCGATGGGAAGATCCTCGGTGATCCCGCACTCCTCCTCGAGCTCGCGGCGGAGCGCATGGGCGAGAGTCTCGCCGAAGTGCACGCCGCCGCCCGGGAGGAGCCAGTTCGGCCGGCCGTCCTTCTCGTGCTTCAGGAGCAGGATGCGACCCTCGCGCCGCAGCACCGCTGACACCCGCATGCGCGGCTCCATCATGCGACTCGCGAGGACCCGAAGCCCTGGACGCCTCGCTCGCTCTCGGGGAGCTCGTCGACCTCGGCGAGGCGGACGTCCGGAACGGCGAGGACGACCAGCTGCGCGATCCGCTCGCCGGCCTCGGCGACGAACGTTTCCTCACCGTCCGTGTTCAGGAGGACGACCCGGATCTCGCCCCGGTAGCCCGAATCGATGAGGCCCGGGCTGTTCACGACCGCGATCCCGTGCCGGGCCGCGAGTCCAGAGCGAGGCTGGACGAACCCTGCGTGGCCCTCCGGGATCGCGACCGCGAGGCCCGTGGGGACGACGGCGCGCTCGCCCGGGCCGAGCTCGACACGCTCGGACGCTGCGAGGTCGAGCCCTGCATCGCCCGCGTAGGCGGACTCCGGAAGGCGCGCCTCGGGTCGGAGGCGGCGAACGGGAAGGTCGATCACGCGCGCGTCGCTCGGGCGGCCGGCTCGTCCGCGACGACGACGTACCGGGCGAGGCGGCGAACCTCCGCGCGCGGCAGCTTCGCGACGAGGTGGACGCCGTCGTCGCGGTCGACCCGCTCCTCGATCGGCGCACCGAGCTCGTAGAGCTCCGCGAGCACCTGGCCCTCTCCATGCGGCACGAGCATCTGGACGGGCACGAACCGCTTGGAGAAACGCTCGGCGATCCGCCCGCGCAGAGCGTCGAGCCCTTCCCCGGTCTGCGCCGAGACGAGCAACGCGCCGGTGTGGCGGATCGCAAGCCGCCGTCTTCGCAGCGGGTCGACGCGATCGACCTTGTTCAGGACGAGCTCGACCGGGAGCTCGGCCGCGCCGATCTCGGCAAGCACCGATTCGACCGCCGCGATCGTCCCCACGAGATGCTCGTCCGGGACCGATGCGTCGACGACGTGAAGGATGAGATCGGAAAGGAGCGTCTCCTCGAGCGTCGCCGCGAATCCCTCCACGAGCTGGTGCGGCAGCCGACGGATGAACCCGACGGTGTCGGTGACGAGATAGCGGCGGCCGTCCTGCTCGAACGTGCGCGTCGTCGGATCGAGCGTCTCGAAGAGGCGATCGTCGACGGAGGCGCCCGCGTCCGTGAGGGCGTTCAGAAGAGTCGACTTTCCCGCGTTCGTGTACCCGGCGAGCGCGATCACCGGGGTCTCGCCGCGACGTCGCGTCTTCCGCTGCGTCTCGCGGCGGCGCTCGAGACGCCGGAGCCGGTCCCGGAGTAGCGAGATCCGCCGTCGCGCAATACGCCGGTCGGTCTCGAGCTGTGACTCGCCCGGGCCGCGCGTCCCGATGCCGCCTCCCAGCCGCTCGAGGTGCTGCCACATGCCGCGCATGCGCGGGAGGTTGTACTCGAGTTGGGCGAGCTCGACCTGGAGCTTGCCCTCTGCGGTGACCGCGTGCTGGGCGAAGATGTCGAGGATGAGCTGCGTCCGGTCGACGACGCGGAGCCGGAGCTCGTTCTCGAGCCGTCGCTGCTGGCTCGGCTCCAGGTCGTCGTCGACGATCAGCGACTCGGCCTCCGCCTCGGCGACCGCGGCCTTCAGCTCCGCGAGCTTGCCCTTCCCGACGTAGGTGCGCGGGTCGGGCGCCGGACGGCGCTGGGCGAGCTCGCCGACCGGAACGACGCCCGCAGTGTGGAGAAGCTCGCACAGCTCGGCCAGCTCTTCCGCGACGTCCTGCCCCTGCGGCACCACCGCGACGAGGAAGCCGCGCTCGGGCTCCGCCCCCGGCGCGGGATCCGGCTGGTGCGGGCTCACACGCCTAGTATGCCGTGCCGGGGTCGTCGGTAGGCTCCCCGCGTGCCGGACCGGCGGGATCGGCTTGCGGCGACGACGCTCGCGCTCGTCGACATCCCCTCGGAGAGCCGGGACGAAGCGGCAGCGGCAGCATGGGTCGAGCAGGAGCTCGCCGCCGCGCCGCTTCGGCTTGCATACCGCGAGGGCTCCGCGCTCGTCTACGAGACGGAGCCGGCCGGACGGCCCCTCGTCGTGCTCGCGGGCCACCTGGACACCGTCCCGGCGCAGGGCAACCGACCCGGGTGGATCGAGGACGGCTGCGTGGTCGGTCTCGGGGCGAGCGACATGAAGGGCGGGGTCGCCGTCATGGTCGAAATCGGCCGCTGGCTCGCCGTGGAGCGCCCCGACCTCACCGTCGACCTTGCGCTCCTCTTCTTCCCGCGCGAGGAGCTGCCGCTCGAGGAGAGCGCGCTTCCCGGCGTCTTCGCCGGCCACGAGGCGATCACCCGCGCGGAGCTCGCGGTCATGCTCGAGCCGACGGACAACACGATCCAGGCCGGCTGCCTCGGAAACCTGTACGCTCGGCTCGTCGTGCGCGGCGAGAGCGCGCACTCTGCGCGGCCGTGGCTCGGGCGGAACGCGATCGAGAAGGCGATCGCCGCCCTCGCCCCGCTCCTCCCCGTCCCGGCCCGCGAGGTGGACGTGTCCGGCCTTCGCTTCGTTGAAGTGGTGAGCCCGACCGGCGTCGAAGGCGGAATCGCCGCCAACGTCGTCCCTGACTCGGCCGCTCTCGATCTGAACTTCCGCTACGCGCCGGACCGCGCTCCGGACGACGCCGAGCGGCGGATCCACGAGCTCTTCGACCCGGTCGGCGAGGTGACGGTGACGTCGAACTCGCCCGCGGCGCGCGTCGTCGTCGACGCAACGCTCGTGCAGAGCCTGCGCGAGGCGGGCGGCTTTGCGGTCGAGCCGAAGCAGGCGTGGACGCCGGTGGCAGAGTTCGACGCGGCAGGGATCCCCGCCGTCAACCTCGGCCCGGGCGCGACCCGGTACGCACACCGCGCCGACGAGCGTGTCGAGATCGACGAGCTCGTGCGGACGTTCGAGGCGCTCACCCGCTTCCTCCGCGGTAGCGTGTGACGGTGCGCGTCTCGTCGGTCCTCCGCGCCCAAGCGATCTATCCGTTCGTCCGCCTTGAAGAGGCGCGCCGCGAGGTCGAGGCCCGGGGCGTCCGGGTGATCGACTTCGGGATCGGCGACCCCCGGGAGCCGACAGACGGACGGATTCGCGACGCGCTCGTCGAGGCGTTGCCGCTGACGGGCGGGTACCCCCGGACGACGGGGCTCCCGGAGCTCCGCGAGGCGATCGCGGACTGGGTCTCGCGCCGGTTCGGGGCGGACGTCGATCCCGAGCGTCAGATCGTCCCCACGCTCGGTGCAAAGGAGGCGATTTTCTCGCTCGCGCTCCTCCTCGTCGACCGGGACGCCGGAAAGGACACGGTGGTGGTCACTGAGCCCGCCTATCCCGTGCCCGGGCGCGGTGCACGCTTCGCGCACGCGGACATCGTCGCGCTCCCGCTCCGCGAGGACGCCGGGTTCCTCCCGGACCTGGACGCCGTCGAGGCGGACGTCTGGCGACGAACCGCGGTCGTCTGGGTCAACTACCCGAACAACCCGACGTGCGCCGTCGCCCCACTATCGCTCTACGAGCGGCTTGCCGAGGTCGCCGCCGAGTATGAGCTCGTCGTCGCGTCCGACGAGGCGTACTCTGAGCTCTGGTTCGACGAACCGGCGCACTCGGCGCTCGAGCTCGGGGACCTCACGGGCGTGCTCGCGTTCCACTCGCTCTCGAAGCGCTCGTCGATGACCGGTTATCGATCCGGCTTCGTCGCGGGCGATCCCGAGCTCTGCGACGCGCTGCGGGCGTTCCGACCCAACGTGGGGACGGCGCCGCAGGAGTTCGTGCAGCGGGCGTCGGTGGTCGCTTGGTCGGACGAGGAGCACGTCGAGCGAAACCGCGAGCTCTATCGGCGGAAGCGAGCGCTCCTGCTCGACGTCCTCGGACGCCGGGGCCTTCGCGTCGCCGGGAGCGCCGCGACGATGTTCCTCTGGGTCGCCGTTCCGGCCGGGGAGACCTCGGAAGGCTTCGCCGAGCGGCTCCTCGAGGCAGGGGTGCTCGTCACGCCCGGGCCGTATCTGGGCCCTTCGGGCGCGGGCTACGTGCGCTTCGCGCTCGTGCCGACCGAAGACGTCTGCGCCGAGGCGGCCGAGCGGTTGGAGACCCTCCTCTGAGCGCCGAGCTCGCGGCCGAGATCGAGCGCCTGTTCGAAGCGAGCGACGCGACGGACGGGCTCTTGACGGTCGAGGAGGCGATTCGCCGTCTCGACGCCGGCGAGGTCCGGGTCGCAGAGCGCGATGGCGACGGGTGGCGCGTGAACGAGTGGGCGAAGAAGGCGATCCTCCTCTACTTCCGCCTGCGCGGAATGGAGACGATCGAGGTGGGGCCGTTCGAGTACCTCGACAAGGTTCCGCTGAAGCGCGACTTCGGCGGCAAGGGCGTGCGCGTCGTTCCGCCCGCGACCGCGCGGTACGGGTCGTACCTGTCTGACGGCGTCGTCCTGATGCCGAGCTACGTGAACATCGGGGCGTGGGTCGGCCCGCGGACGATGGTCGACACGTGGGCGACGGTCGGCTCGTGCGCCCAGATCGGCGCGGACGTGCACCTGTCGGGCGGCGTCGGGATCGGCGGCGTTCTCGAGCCGCTTCAGGCTTCGCCGGTGATCGTCGAGGACGGCGCGTTCATCGGGTCGCGCTCGATCGTCGTGGAGGGCGTAGTCGTCGGCGAGCGGGCCGTGCTCGGCGCGAACACCGTCATCACAGCGTCGACGGCGATCGTCGACGTCACCCGGACGGAGCCGGTCGAGTACCGCGGCCGCGTTCCGCCCCACTCGGTCGTCATTCCCGGGACGCGCCCGAAGACGTTTCCGGCCGGCGAATACGGCGTGCCGGCTGCGCTCGTGATCGGCCGGCGGAGCGAGTCCACCGACCTGAAGACGAGCCTGAACGACGCGCTCCGGACGCACGGCGTCGCCGTCTAGGCGCTCGCGGGGTTCCGGTACACGGCGCCACGCCTCCGTCACACCGCGTGACAGATGTGCAGGCCTTCGGGCGATACGATCGCCTCGGGGAGGAGGCTGGGACCGCCTTAACGCGCGTCGATTAAGAGGGACGGCGCCAGGTCGCCGTCGCAGATCTTCTCGGCAGGACCGCGCAGCCGCGCATTCCACTCGCCGTCGAACTCGACCACGACGTCGCCTCCCGGCATCGTCACCACCACGGGGCTGCGAAGGCGGTGCGCCGCGATCCCGGCTGCGGCCACGGCCACGGCGCTCGTCCCCGACGTCGGGGTCTCCCCCGCTCCGCGCTCCCAGACGAGCGCCGTCGCGGCGCCCGAGCCCTCGAAACGGACGAGCTGGACATTCGTCCGCTCGGGGAATCGCCGGTGCCGTTCGAGGAGCGGGCCGAGACGGCGCAGGGCCTCGCCCGTCGGCTCGCGCACGACGACGGCATGTGGGTTCCCCACCCGCACCGGGGTCACCTCCACCGCCTCGCCCTCGACGTCGATCGTCTCCGCCGGGCCGACCTCGACCGGCCCCACGTCGGTGACGATCTCGGCACCTGCACGGCGCGCACCGACGCGCCGGTCGCCAACCCGGACGATGATCTCGTCGCCCGCAGCGCGCTCCAGGAGCCATGCGGCCGTGATCCGCGTGCCGTTCCCCGAGAGCTCGGCGGTCGAGCCGTCCGGGTTCCAGATGACGACCTCGCACTCGGCGCCGTCGACGCTCACGACCTCGAGGACGCCGTCCGACCCGACCCCCGTGTGCGGATCGCAGAGCCGCTCGGCGGCCCAAGACGCGAGCGGCGCGCCGAACTCAGCCCGCTCGACGAGCAGGTAGGAGTTGCCGAGCGCGTGCCATTTCGAGAATCTCATCCGCAATCTCACCCGGCGGGCGGTCGGCCGGGAGGCTAACGAGGCCCGGAATCCGCCGCATCCACTTCCGTTGATAGGCCGCGTATCTTCGCGTCCGCAGCATCACCGCGGCCACGGCTTCCTCGTCCTCGAGCTCCGCGAACTCGCGGAGCCCGATCACGCGCTCCGCCGTCCGCGAGATCCGATCGCCGAGCGCCGCACGCACCTCCTCGCGCGCGCCGAAGGCGAGCATCGCGCGGATTCGCTCCTCGATCCGGCCGAGCAGGACCTCTCGGTCGACGTCGAGCCCGAAGATCGCCGTCGGGTGTCTGACGTCGGCGGCCCAGAGCCGATCGTCGATCGGTCGAAGCGACGCACCGGCCTCGTGCAGCTCGAGCGCGCGGACGACGCGCCTCCGATCGTGTGGGTGGACGGCGGCGGCCGCCTCGGGATCGCGCTCGGCAAGGAGCTCGTGCGCCCGGTCGGCGCCGAGACGGTCGTACGTGCGCTCGAGCCGCTCTCGTGCTCCGGGAGGCGCCGTCGGCGGCACGGCGAGCTCGGCGAGTGCGGCGCGCAGGTAGAGCCCGGTCCCTCCTACCACGACCGGCGTCCGGCCTGCGGTAAGCGCATCGTCGACCGCGCGGTGGGCGAGCGGCGCGTACTCCCCGACAGAGCCCTCGTGGTCGAGCGCCCAGATTCCGACCAGGCGCGTCGGACCGTCAGGCTGGTTCGTCAGGACCGGCAGGCCCTGGTAGGCCTGCATCGAGTCGGCCGACACGATCTCGGCCGGAATCCGGTTGGCGATCGCCTCGGCGACAGCGGTCTTCCCGCTCGCGGTCGGGCCGAAGACGGCGAGGACGCCGCCGGACACGGTCAGGCTGCGACGAGCGCGGCCTGGACGCCGCCGAGCGTCGTAGAGGACGCGCTCTCGATCCGGACGTCGACAAGGTCGCCAGGCGCAGCGCTACCGCGGAAGTTGACGGTCGTGTTCCGGCGCGAACGTCCGCGCAGGATCGTCGGATCCGTCCGGCTCGGGCCCTCGACGAGAACCTCCTCGGTCAGCCCGATGCGGGCGTGGTTCCGCTCGGCGGCGGCGTGCTGGACCGCTTCGACGAGCCGCTCGATCCGCTGGTGCTTGACCTCGTCGGGCACCTGATCAGGCATCGCGGCCGCCTCGGTGCCTGCGCGCGGGCTGTAGACGAACGTGAAAGCGCCGTTGAAGCCGACCTCCGTGACCACCTCGAGCGTCTCCCGGAAGTCGTCCTCCGTCTCGCTCGGAAAGCCGACGATGATGTCGGTCGTCAGAGCGAGGTCGGGGATCGCCGCGCGCA
>Ga0126313_10000541_pt1 | contig 18188 bp, 16 predicted proteins | sample Plot105A_FD_89954 | JGI IMG/M metagenome (GOLD analysis project Ga0126313, IMG submission 89954) | Serpentine soil microbial communities from UC McLaughlin Reserve, CA, USA - Plot105A | ecosystem: Environmental > Terrestrial > Soil > Grasslands | place: USA: UC McLaughlin Reserve, Lake County...
CGAGCGGCTCTACGGCGCCTTCAACCTCCGCGATCCCGCGGAGATCGTCGCGGTCTGCGACGAGGGGATGGAGTTCTTCCCGATCGGGACGGCGGCGCAGATCGGCCGCAGCGCCCCCTACGTCGGCCCGGAGGGGCTGCACGAATACCTGCTCGACGTCGAAAAGGCCTGGGACGAGCTGCTGATCACCCCGAAGGTGATCGAGGACCGCGGGCGCTCACTCCTGGTCCGCGGCCGCGTCTACGCCCGCAGCCGCCAGCTCGGGATCCGCGACATGCCCGTCGCCTGGATCTGGGAGCTGGCCGGCGGCCGCTTCATCCGCGGCGAGGTCTTCCGCGATCCCGAGGAAGCGGTCCAGCGTCTCGCCCCCTCACCTTGAGCCCCACTAGGATTCGCCGCCGATGACGATCTCCACCAACCAATTCAAGAACGGCACCAATATCGAGATCGACGGGAAGATCTGGAAGATCATCGATTTCCAGCACGTCAAGCCCGGCAAGGGCGGAGCCTTCGTCCGCACCAAGCTGCGGCGGATCGAGGACGGCTCGGTGATCGACAAAACCTTCAGAGCAGGAGAGAAGTTCCGCCCGGTGCGGACCGAATCGAAGAAGATGCAGTACCTCTACGACTCGGGAGATGCCGCGGTCTTCATGGACTCGCGGGACTACGACCAGATCGAGATCCCGCGCTCCTCGCTCGGCGACTCGATGCAGTGGGTCTTGGCGAACGACGAGATCGAGGTGCTTTTCGTCGACGAACGGCCGAGCGACGTGCAGGTTCCGAGCGCGATCGAGATGAAGGTCGTGCAGACCGATCCCGGCCTCAAAGGCGACACCGCCTCGGGCGGCGGCAACAAGCCGGCGACGCTGGAGTCAGGCGTGGTCGTCCAGGTGCCGCTCTTCATCGAGGAGGGCGAATCGGTCCGGGTCGACACCCGCAGCGGCGAGTACATCTCCCGCGCCTGACTGGTCCGCGCCCCCGCGCTGACAGAATGTCCCCATGCGTAGATCCGACCAGCGGCGCGACGCCGTCTTCGCCAACTACCAGCGCGACGTGACCGGCCGCCCGCTGGGGGAGCTGCTGGGCGAGGCGCGGTCGCTGACCCGCGAGCTGGCGGAGGGCGTCGACAGCCATCGCGAAGAGCTCGACGACGTGATCGCGGCGCATGTCAAGGGATGGACCGTGGATCGAATCGCCCCGCTCGACATCAACGTGATGCGGGTTGCCCTCTACGAGATGGAATTCACCGACACTCCCGCCGAGGTGGCGATCGACGAGGCGGTCGAGATCGCCAAGGAGTACTGCGGCGCCGAGGCTCCGGGGTTCGTCAACGGCATCCTCGGCGCGGTCGTGCGCGAGCGGGAGCCGGCCAAGTGAGCGCCCGCCTGCGGGAGATCTCGGCGCGGCTGGGCGAGATCACCGCGCGGCTGCAGAGCGAGGAGGTCGCCGACGAGACCGCCGCGCAGCTGGCGGCCGAGGCTGCCGATCTCGCCGCCGAGGCGGTCGAGGAGGCCAACCGCGAGGCGCGGCAGCAGGCGAGCGCCGAGTAGGCACTTGAGCTATCCCGACGATCTGCGCGGGCTCGTCGAGGGAGCCCTCGCCCAGCTGGGCTTCTCTCCCGGCGCCTCGACCGCCGGGCTCGAGGAGGCGATGCGCTACTCGCTGCTGGCCGGCGGCAAGCGGGTGCGGCCGGTCCTCGCCCTTGCCACCGCCCGTGCCCTCGGCGCCGATCCCGCGCGCTTCATCCCGGTCGCCTGCTCGATCGAGCTGATCCACACCTACTCGCTGATCCACGACGACCTGCCGGCGATGGACGACGACGACCTTCGCCGCGGCCTGCCGACCTCCCACGTCAAGTTCGGCGAGGACGTCGCGATCCTGGCCGGCGACGGCCTTTTCGCCGAGGCGATGCGGCTCTTCTGCGAGCAGCCGGGGGAGCCGGAGCGGGTGCTGCTGGCGATGCGCGAGCTGGCCGGCGCGACCGGCGTCAACGGGATGGTCGGCGGCCAGTACGTGGATGTCGTTGGCGCCCAGTCCGACCCCGACGGCCTGCGGGCGCTGCACGCGCTGAAGACCGGCCGCCTGATCGCCGCCAGCGTCAACGTGATCCTTCTGCTCGAGGGGCTGCCCGAACCTGAGACAATGCCCTATCGCCGTTTCGCCGAGGAGTTGGGCGTGCTGTTCCAGATAGTCGACGACATCCTCGACGTGACCGAGTCTGACGAGCAACTCGGCAAGCCACATGGAAGCGACGAGAGACATGGAAAACTCACCTACGTCAGCCTCTTCGGGCTCGACCGAGCCCGCGAGCTGGCCGCCGAGTCGCACGCGAAGGCGACCGCGGCGCTGGCCGAGGCATGCGGCGAGACCGACGACTTGAGGCGCGTGGCCGACTACATCTTCACGAGGAACGAATGAGCGAAACGGCCCCTACCCAGGGCAACGAAGAGGAAACCAGAGAGCCGCTGCTTCCGGGGATCGACGCCCCGGAGGATCTGCACGGCCTCGACGACGCGCAGCTGCAGCAGGTGTCGCAGGAGATGCGCACCTACATCATCGACACGATCGGTGAGATCGGGGGGCACTTCGGCGCCAACCTCGGCACCTGTGAGCTCGCCGTCGCCCTCCACAGCCTGCTCGACTCGCCGCGCGACAAGGTCCTCTGGGACGTCGGTCACCAGGCCTACCCGCACAAGGTCCTGACCGGCCGCCGCGACCAGCTGTCGACGATCCGCCAGTACGACGGGCTCGCCCCGTTCTGCTCGGTCTTCGAGTCCGAGCACGACATCATGGGCGCCGGCCACGCCTCGACCTCGATCGGCTATGCGGTCGGGCTGAAGGAGGCGATGCGCAAGGGGATCGGCCCTGATGGGAAAGTCGCCGCGGTGATCGGCGACGGCGCCCTCACCGGCGGTGTCGCTTACGAGGCGCTCCATGCCGCCGGGGGGATGCAAACGCCCGTCGTCATCGTCCTCAACGACAACGGGATGTCGATCTCCCCCAACGTCGGCGCCCTCTCGCGCTACTTCAACCGGATCCGCCTCAACCCGCGCCTCTGGCACGCGCGGGAGGACGTCGAGGACCGCCTGACCAAGCTGCCGCTCGGCCTGGGCGCGAGGATCGAGCGCCTCGGCCCCGAGATCAAGGCGGCGCTGAAGGCCTACTGGGCGCCCGGCCTCTTCTTCGAGGAGCTCGACCTCGCCTACCTGGGTGTGATCGACGGTCACGATGTCCACGCGCTGCGCGAGGCGCTGAAGGAGGCCTTCGAGGCGGACCGTCCGGTCGTCGTCCACATCCACACCGTCAAGGGCAAGGGCTTTGCGCCCGCGGAAGAAGGCGGGCTGGAGTCGATGGAGGAGTGGCACGCGGCGAAGCCGAAGTCGATCGTTGACGGCCAGCCCGCGAGCGCGCCAAAGCCGGTGCCTGTCACCGAAACCGATTCCCCCGAGGGGATCGAGGTGCTGGAGAAGCCACCGCCCGCCGGCTCGCCGCCCCAATACACGAAGGTCTTCGCCGAGGCGATGGTCGCCGAGGCCAGGGCCGACGAGCGGGTGATCGGGATCACCGCCGCGATGGCGGGGGGGACCGGCCTGCAGCAGCTCTTCGACGAGCTGCCCGAGCAGTACTACGACGTCGGCATCGCCGAGCAGAACGCGGTGCTGCTGGCCAGCGGAATGGCGCTGCAGGGGGCGAAGCCGGTCTGCGCGATCTACTCCACCTTCCTGCAGCGGGCTTTCGACCAGATCGTCCACGACGTCTGTCTGCAGGACCTCGACGTCACCTTCGCGATGGACCGCGCCGGCCTGGTCGGCGACGACGGTCCGACCCATCACGGCGCCTTCGACGTCTCCTACTTCCGCCCGATCCCAAACGTGGTGTTGATGGCGCCGCGGGACGAGGCGATGCTGGTCCACATGCTGCACACCGCGATCGCCCACGACGGGCCGGCGGCGCTGCGCTACCCGCGTGGCGTGGGGGAGGGGGTCGCCTTGCCCGCGAAGCCGAAGAGCATTCCGATCGGCGTCGGCGAGATTCTTGCCGAGGGCGAGCGGGTGGCGCTGCTCGGCTACGGCTTCGGGGTCATCGTCGCCCAGGAAGCAGCCGAGATTCTCGCCAAGCACGGCCTGAACCCCACCGTCGCCGACGGCCGTTTCGCCAAGCCGATCGACGCGAACCTGGCCGAGAGCCTGGCGCGGGAGCATGATCTGCTGGTGACGATCGAGGAGAACGTGCTCCCTGGCGGCTTCGGTTCCGCCGTCCTGGAGCACCTCGAGGACGCCTTCGCCGAGGCACCGGGGGAGCGGGCGCGGGTGCTGCGAGTCGGCCTTCCGGACGCTTACGTGACCCACGGCAAGCCGGCGCTGCTACGCGCCGAGGTGGGTCTCACGGGCGAGTCGGTCGCCGACCGCGTCCTCAGCTCGTTGCCCAGCGCGCAGCCGGCGCTGACCTAATCAATTTTGACGATTGAACCAATTGGCGCAATCGATTAGCCTGCGCCAGTCTCTTCGGTGAAAGAAGCAGGCAGTCGAAGCCAGCGCTTCTGGGGAAATCGCCAAGGGGAGGAGAGACGCGCATCTCTATATGTGTGGATCCGCTTGGGGAATCGGATCTCTCGCGCCCGCCGTCTAGGTCGGGGCGCGAGGCGCGCTCGCGCTCAGTGGGATCGTGTGATCACTAAAAAGGCGCCCGCCGAGAGGCGAGCGCCTTTGCCGAGCATCTACTGCTGATTCCTAGCCTCTACTGCCTTTCCCGAACCTTGGCCGCTTCGCCGAGGTAGGTCGAGCCTTCGAGGATGGCCGTGTTGGTGCCGGCCGCCGAGGGCACGCCGACGATCGAGTTGACGAACGGGTCGACGAGCCAGGAGAAAAGGAATCCTCCACAGCCGTTGGCCCCGGGCGTCGAGAACGCGTTGTCGACGAGTTTGTTGTTTTTCTCAGCGATGATCTGGCCTTCTTCCACGGTGGTGAGTTCACCGGGGCTGCCGCTGATGGGCGTATTCGGGGGCGGCGGAGCGGTCGTGCCAGAGGTGAGGTTCAGCTGGATCGGCGACGAGTTGGAGCCGATGTAGCAGCTGCTCCCCAGGAACGGGTTGTCCAGCTTGACCTTGACCGGCATCCCCAGCGCGACACCTTTCGCGGTCAGGGTGTTGACCAGGCTCAGTTTGATCGCCGAGGCAGGTCCTGCCAGTTCCACCGTGCCGGTGACGCCGGTGAAGCCGTTGTTGATGGTTTCGTTGAACAGGTCCTTGAGGATCTGCGGCCACCAGCTGGGGGCCACGATGCCAGTCAGACCACCCGGAACGGGCTGCGGCGTTTTGCTTAGCGTGTTGCCGTCGCTGGCGGCGACGAAGTTCAGGGCGCCAAAGACGTTGCCGGGTTCAACCGGTATCGCCCCTCCCTGCAGCACGACCGGTTTCACGATCGGCACGGTTTTTTGGCCCATCTTGAAGCTTCCGGACGTCGTATTGGCGTACACGCACAATTCGACCGAGGGGTTGCCCGTAGGGCATTTGGCGAATTTGGTCCATTCGCCGGTTAATGCGGCAGACGCCGATGAGGCCGACGCCAGCATCGCTGCCAGCACGACGCTTGCGAGAAGAAGCCTTCTCATGACTGGTCCTTTCGATTGGGTTCCCACCGCGGAGTTCCCTGCCCGCGGCTTTTGGAACGAGCATCGCTCCAATAGAGAGGCTTCTATCAAAAAAAAGTTTGCAATGCAACCAATCAAGTTCCTAAACGCAGCCGCTCGTGAAGCTCGCGTGCCGCAAAACAAAAGCGCCCGCCGAAGGGCGGGCGCTTTTGCGGGTACTAGAGACTTATCTACAACTATTCGCTTTCTTTGACGTTGGCCGGTCCCGTCAGGTACGTGGTGCCTTCGAGGATCGCCGCGTTGGTGCCAGCCGCCGACGGTACGCCGACGATCGAGTTGACGAACGGGTCGACGAGCCAGGAGAACAGGAAGCCTCCGCAGCCGTTCGCTCCGGGCGTCGCGAACGAGTTGTCGACGAGTTTGTTGTTTTTGTCGACCGTGATTTTTCCTTCTTCGATTGCACCGAATTCGCCCGGGCTGCCGGTGATCGGCGTATTCGGGGCAGGCGGTGAGGTCGTGCCGCTGGTGAAGTTCAGCGGGATCGGCGACGAGTTCGAGCCGATGTAGCAGCTGCTCCCCAGGAACGGGTTGTCGAGCTTGACCTTGACGGGCAGTACCAAGCCGGTGCCAAACCCACCGAGGATGCTCAGGAGGTTGAGTTTGACCGAGGACGCCGGTGCTGCCAGTTCCACCGTCGCGGTGACGCCGGTGAAGCCGTTGTTGATGGTTTCGTTGAACAGATTCTTGAGGATCGTCGGCCACCAGCTGGGGGCGACGATCCCGGTCAGACCGCCCGGAACAGGCTGCGCCGCTTTGGTCAGCGTCTGCCCGTTTGCGGCCGCGTACAGCGGCAGGGTTTCGGCGATCGTTTCTTTGATCGTCGCGCCACCCTGGAGGACGACCGGATATTTCACCGGGACCGTTTTGCTGCCCATCTTGAAAGATCCGGACGACGTTTCCGCGTAGACGCACGCGTTGACGGCCGGGTTGCTCATCGGGCATTGGGCGAATCGCGCGAATTCACCGGTAGGCGCCGCCGACGCCGGCGCGACCTGCGCCGCGAAGGCGACGAGCAGCGCCCCGGCGAGAATTAGCCTCTTCATGACTGGAGATTCCTTTCGATTGAAGGCCCGCCAGCGGAGATAAGGCTTCGCGAAACGGGGGAACGCAGAGGTTCCTAGAACGAACTAACTTTCTTCTACCAAAGGAAAACTTCCCAGTACGTAATTACGATCTGTCTAGCCGATCAAAACCAACTTTTCCCTGCAATGTCCCTAAGCTAGGCAAGTGCGTGCATAGTTCGGCGTGGTTTCCAAGCCTCATCCAGGAAGGTGTCATCGCCACCACTCAGCGAGCGCTCTCCGCCAGTTTCCCCAGCAGATGCCTTCGACCTCTGGGCGGTCGAAACCGTCTGCCCCCAGCGCTTCCACGAGCGCCTGTAGGCGGGCGACGCCGCCAAGCTCGGATGGGATGGTCGCTCCGTCGAAGTCCGAGCCGAGGGCGACGTGCTCGACGCCGATGCGGTCGGCGACGTAGCGGGCGTGCTCGACGATCAGCCGCAGGGGCGTGTCCGGGTCGTCGGCGAAGTCCGGCCGCAGGAAGGGGGTGGCGAAGACGATCCCGATCAGCCCTCCGCTGGCGCCGATCGCGTCGAGCTGGCGGTCGGTCAGGTTCCGCGAGGCCGGGCAGAGGGCGTGAGCCCCTGAGTGGCTCGCCACCAGCGGCCCCGGTTCGAGCTCGGCGATGTCCCAGAAGCCGGCCTCGTTGAGATGGCTGAGGTCGACGAGGATGCCCTGCTCGCCGCAGGCGGCGACAAGGCGCTTCCCGGCACCGGTCAGGCCGGAGCCGGTGTCGGGCGAGGAGGGGAAGGCGAAGGGCACACCGTGGGCGAACGCGTTCGGCCGGCTCCAAACCGGCCCCAGCGAGCGCAGTCCTCGCTCGTACCACTCGTCCAGATTGGCGAGCCCGCCGTCGATCGCCTCCGCGCCCTCCAGGTGCATCACGGCCACGGGCGGGGATCCACCATCGCGGGCGGCATCGACGTCGGTGATCGAGCGGCCGACGACGAGCTCGCCGCGGCGCTCCAGGTCGAGGAGCGTCTCGGCGACCCCTTCGGCGTGGGCGAGCGCGTCCTCGTGGGGGACCGGCTTCGCCAGCGGCTCCGAATAGGAGCTTTTGGCCCGGAAGCTGATCTGGCGCGAAGGCTCTCCCGGCGAGGGGGTGAAGATGGCGAAGATCCCGCCCCGCATCCCGCCCTCCCGCATGCGGGGGAGGTCGAGGTGGCCGCGATCGCCGCGTGTCGCGAGGCTGCCGCCGCCCTCGCGCGTCAGCGCGTCGTTGTGCCCGTCGAAGACCGCAATCATCGGGTGAATGTAGGGCGCGAGCCGCCCGCGCGTTGCTTTTGGGTCGGCGGCTGGGAGACTCCCGGCAATGTCGATCGAGACCGTGGGGGACGACTCCGCCGAGTTGGCTGCCGCGGGCAAAGCGGCGCGGGGTGACCTGGCCCGCTCCGCTCATGCCGAGCTGAACACCGGCTCGCGCGACCCGCTCGCGATCCTCCAAGCGCAGGACGAGAGCCGCGTACCGGAGCTGGTGCCGATCCGCTACGGGCGCATGTTGGCTTCCCCGTTCGCGTTCTTCCGCGGCGCCGCAGCGGTGATGGCCGCCGACCTGGCCGGGACGCCACGCACCGGCTTCGGCGTCCAGCTCTGCGGCGACGCGCACCTCTCGAACTTCGGCGTCTTCTCCGCTCCGGACCGCCAGCTCGTCTTCGATTGCAACGACTTCGACGAGACCTGCCCCGGCCCGTTCGAGTGGGACGTGAAGCGGCTCGCCGCCAGCGTCGCGGTCGCCGGGCGCCAGCGGGGCTTCGGCAAGCGGGAGCGGCGCCAGGCGACGCGCGCTGCCGTGGCCGGATACCGGCTCGCGATCCGTGAGTACGCGGCGATGCGCAACCTCGACGTCTGGTATTCCCGCATCGACGTCGAGCCGGCGCTGAAGTCGCTGCGCTCCCAGGTCGACGAGCGCCGTGCCCGCCGGATCGATCGCAACCTCGCCAAGGCGCGGGCCAAGGACAGCATCCGCGCCTACGGAAAGCTCACCCACGAGGAAGATGGGGTCGTGCGAATCGTCGGCGACCCGCCGCTGATCGTGCCGATCGAGGACCTGACCGACCGCGCCGACGCTGAGCGCCAGTTGCGCGAGGTGATCGCCGCCTACCGCGAGTCCCTCAGCCCCGACCGCCAGCGCCTCGCCGCCTCCTATCGCTACGTCCACGCCGCCCGCAAGGTGGTCGGGGTGGGGAGCGTCGGCACGCGTGCCTGGATCCTCCTCCTGCTCGGCCGGGACGGCGAGGACCCGCTCTTCCTCCAGGCCAAGGAAGCGGGGCAGTCGGTCCTCGAGCCCTACGTCGGTGAGAGCGAGTATTCGCACCCCGGCCGCCGCGTCGTCGAAGGTCAGCGGCTTATGCAGGCGGCGGGCGACATCTTCCTCGGCTGGGTGACGGTCCCCGGCCTCGACGGCGAGGAGCGCTGCTTCTACGTCAGGCAGCTATGGGACGGCAAGGGCTCGGCTGAAGTCGAGGGATTCAACCCGAAGGAGCTGGCCGGCTACGGCGCGCTCTGCGGCAGGGCGCTGGCGCGCGCCCATGCCCGCTCCGGCGACCGCCTCGGGATCGCCGCCTACCTCGGCGGCGGCGAGGTCTTCGACGAAGCGCTCGCCCGCTTCGCCGAGGCTTACGCGGATCGCAACGAACGGGACTTCGAGCAGGTCCGCGAGGCCGCCGACAGCGGTCGCATCGCCGTCGAGGAGAGCTTCGCGTGAGCCTGGCGACGATCCGGCGAGGAATCCTCGTCCTCCTTCTCGACGCCGTCATCCTGCTGCTGCTCTCCGAGATCATGGACGGGTTCGTCCTCGACGGTGCCGCCACCGCGCTCGGCGCGGCGGCGATGATCGGCATCCTCAACGCCTTCGTCTGGCCGATCCTGGCGCGGCTGACCCTGCCGCTGACGGTGATGACCCTCGGCATCGCCGCCCTAGTCCTCAACGGCATCCTCGTCACCTTCGCGATCGACCTGCTGCCGCGGGCCGAAGTCGCGACCTTCCTCGACGGGATCGTGATCACCGTCGTCGTCGCGGCGCTGACCGCGGCCGTCTACTCGCTGCTGGCGATCGACGAGGATGACTCCTGGTACCGCAACGTCGTCAGCCGCCAGGCGCGCCGCCGCGGCCAGGTGGCCGAGAGCGACGTCCCCGGGGTGCTCTTCCTCGAGATCGACGGCCTCGCCCACGACGTCCTGCTGCGGGCGCTGCAGGACGGCAGCGCGCCGACGCTCGCCTCCTGGGTGCGCGGCGGCACCCACCGCCTGCGGTGCTGGGAAACCGACTGGTCCTCGCAGACCGGCGCCTGCCAGGCCGGCCTCCTGCACGGCTCCAACGAGGACATGCCCGCCTTCCGCTGGTGGGAGAAGGAGCGGGGCGCGGCGATCGTCACCAACCACCCCCGCGACGCCGAAGAGATCGAGCGGCGCCACTCCGACGGGCGCGGGCTCCTGCACGCCGACGGGGCGAGTCGTGCCAACATCCTCTCGGGCGACGCCCCGCACTCGATGCTGACGATGAGCACGGCGCTGCGGCGCCGGCGGCCGATCGGCAAGGACTACGCGGCCTACTTCGCCCGCCCCTACGCGGTGGCGCGGACCTTCGCCCTCTCGATCGCCGACATCGGCCGCGAGCGGCGCGCGGCGCGCAGCCAGGTCCGCGACGACGTCCGCCCGCGGATGCACCGCGGGCGCGGCTACGTCTTCGCCCGCGCCTGGGGGACCGTGGTCCAGCGCGACCTCCAGGTGGCCACCGTGATCGGCGACGTGCTCGCCGGGCGGCCGGTCATCTACACGACCTTCCTCGCCTACGACGAGGTCGCCCACCACTCGGGGATCGAGCGCCATGACGCGCTCGCGGTGCTCCGCGACCTCGACCGCCAGATCGCCCGGATCGCCCGCGCCTGCGCCGAGGCGCCGCGCCCCTATCGCCTGGTCGTCCTCTCCGACCACGGCCAGTCGCAGGGGGAAACCTTCCGCGACCGCTACGACCAGACGCTCGAGGAGCTGGTGCAGGGCGCCTGCAAGGCAGACAGCGTCGTCGCCTCCGAGGGCGACGACGACTCCCTCTCCTACCTCAGCGCCGGGCTGACGGAGGTGGCGCGCGACGACACCATGGCCGCCCGCACCGTTCGCGCCGCGACCCGTGACCGCCGCGCCGACGGGGCAGTCGCCCTCGACGCCGACGCCCGTCACGAGGTCGAGCAGACGCACGACGGCAAGGAGTTGCCCGAGCTCTCAGTGATGGCCTCCGGCTGCCTCGGCCTGATCACCTTCCCCCGCGAGCCCGGCCGCGTCTCCCTCGAGCGGATCGAGGCGCTCTATCCAGCCCTGATCCCGGCCCTGCGCGACCATCCGGGGATCGGATTCATCCTCGTCCGCTCCGAGCGGGACGGGGCGCTGGCGATCGGCGCCGCCGGCACCCGCTACCTGGCCGACGACCGAGTCGAGGGAGAGGACCCGCTGGCGCCCTTCGGGCCGAACGCCGCCGACCACCTGCGCCGCACCGACGGCTTCGCCCACTGCGCGGATTTGATGATCAACAGCACCTACTGGACCGACTTCGGCGAGGTCGCCGCCTTCGAGGAGCTGGTCGGCTCGCACGGCGGGATGGGCGGCACCCAGAGCTACCCCTTCGTGCTCCATCCCAGCGACCTCGAGTGGCCGGCGGAGGAGGTCGTCGGCGCCGAGCGGGTCCACCGCGTATTCCGCGGTTGGCTCGCCGGCCTGGGGCAGACGGCCTACGCGAGCGAGGTCGATTCGCCCGGCGAGAGCACGCGCGTCTCCACCTGAGGCGCGAGCTCGCGGGCGCGGGCGGCGAACTCCTGGGCCGGGAGCCTGAGCCGGCCGGGGCGCAGCCGGGCGAGGCCAAGGGGGTAGAGCGTCCCCCAGTGGATCGGGATCGCGAGGCGGGGTGAGAGCAGCGCCGCCGCCCGCGCCGCCCCCTCGGGATCGAGGTGGCCATCCCCGAGCGTCGGTCCCCATCCCCAGACCGGCAGCAGCGCCAGGTCGAGGCCGGGGGAGAGGTCCTCCATGCCGTCGAAGAGGTCGGTGTCGCCGGCGAAGTAGACGCTGCGGCTTCCCTCGACAAGGAAGCCGACCGCTTCGACTTCGGCCGCGCCGCGCCGCCGGCCGCCATCGTGGCGGGCCTCGACCGCCCTTACGGTCACGCCGCCGACGTCGCGCGACTCGCCCGGCGCCAGCTCGGTGACGTCCCCGAAGCCGCGGCGCGCGAAGAAGCCGTTCGAGCCCGGCGGGACCAGCAGCGGGATCTCGCGGCCGAGGCGGCGCAAGGACGCCAGGTCGGCGTGGTCGTGGTGGAGGTGGGAGATCAGCACCGCGTCGACGCCGGCGGTCAGGTGCGGGGCCGGGAGCGGGCCGTGGCGGACCAGGGCCCCGATCCGCGGCCGCAGCACCGGGTCGGTGAGCAGGCGGGTGCCGTCGAGGTCGAGGAGCACGGTGGCGTGTCCGACGTAGGTGACACTGTCCGGATTGCTCATGGCCCGTCGAGTATGGCTCCGTCGAGAGAAAGGCACGACCGAGGACGAAGTCATCACGATTGCGCCCGGTCAGCTGAGCGGCCTCTTTTCCGCCCCGCAGTGGCTGCGCGACCTCGGCATCTCGGCCTGGCTGTTGTTCGGTGTCGGCGCCGCCCTGATCGCGGCGATCTGGCTGCTCTCCCTGACCGAGACGATCGTGATGCCGGTGATCACCGCCGGGATCATCGCCGCCGTCGCCGAGCCGCTGGTCGGTCGGCTTCGCGCTGTCGGCATCCCCCGTGGGATCGGCGCCGCCCTGGTGCTGGTGGCGATCGTGGTGATCACGATGGCCGTGGGATACATCGTCCTCGCCGGCATCGCCAGCCAGGCCGAAAGCCTCTCCGCCCGTCTCCAGGAAGGCGCCGCCGAGATCGAGTCGTGGGCCCGAAGCCTCGGGGTCGAGGCACCCACGGCGGCGGATGCCAGCGCGGAAGCCAGCGCCTCGATCAGCGCCGGTTTCCAGGCGCTCACCCAGGGGGTGCTGGGCAGCGTCGACAAGCTCGCCTCGCTCGCCGTCTTCCTCTCCTTCACCGCCCTCAGCCTCTTCTTCCTGCTCAAGGACGGGCCGCAGATCGGCGCCTTCGTCGAGCGTCACCTCGGGGTCCCGCCCCCGGTCGCCCACTCGATCCTCGGCCGGGTCGCGGGCAGCATGCGCGGCTACTTCCTCGGGGTGACGATCGTCGCCGCCTGGAGCGCCCTCCTGGTCGGAGTCGGGTCGCTGGTTCTCGGCATTCCGCTGGTGGGAACGATCGCCGTTGTCACCTTCCTCGGCGGCTACGTCCCCTACATCGGCGCCTGGACCGCGGGCGGCTTCGCGGTCCTCATCGCCCTCGGCGGCTCGGGTCCGGAGGCGGCGGGGGCGATGGCGGTGATCGTCCTGCTCGCCAACGGGGTCTTCCAGCAGCTGGTCCAGCCGATCGCCTATGGCGCGGCGCTGAAGCTGCACCCGCTGGCGGTGCTGATCGCGACGATCGCCGGCGGCTGCCTGTTCGGAACCGTCGGCCTGGTCCTGGCGGCGCCGCTGCTCTCGGCCGCGGTGAAGATCTCAGCGGACCTCACCGCGGCCGTAGAGGCCGAGGAGGGGGCCGAGGCCCCCTCCCAGCCGGGCGGCTAGTCCTCCCAGCGGGCGGTCAGCTGGTAGATGATCGTCACGTCGAGGATGATCATCAGGAAGGCCCAGAGGGGGGCGGCCGGGAACCAGACGATCTGGGTGATCGCGTTGATCATCACGAAGAAGATCGCCGTCCAGCGAGCCCACCCGGCGCCGGCGAAGAGGCCGAGGCCGGTGGCTGCCATGATCGAGCCGAGGATCAGGTGGACCCATCCCCAGGTGGTGACGTCGGCGACGATTACTCCCTGACCGCCGACGAAGACGATTTCGTCGTTGAGGATTCCCGCCAGGCCCCAGAGAGCGTCGAGGGAGCCGACGATGAAGAGCAGGGCGCCGGCGAAGACGGTCCAACCGGTCGGCTGCCTTTCTTCGACTCTGTGCCGCTCGGCGGCTCTGTTCGGGGCGTTGCTGCTCTCCATATCTCTCTCCTCTGGTTTGAACTATCCGGATTGCAGACAGCGCCCCTACCGACAACACGCTGAGTGCACAAAGACCATAGAACTCGCCCGTTCGCAAAGCAAACCGGTGCGGCTCCCCCGGCCTCTTCCCGGAGGGGCGACCAGCGTGGCTCAGCTGCGACGGGGGGTGGCGGCTATGCGGGCCGCGCGATGAACGCCTGCGGCTGACGGGCCTGGCCCGCCTGCGAGGGAGGCAGGAGCAGGGCGGAGACGCAGACGAGGACGAAGGCGGTCGCCTGCAGGCCGATTCCCACCGACCCGCTTGCCATCGGGTCGCCGAAGACGACGACGCCGCTCAGGATCTGGACGGCGCTGGCGACCAGCCCCATCAGCCCGATCGTCTCGATCGCGCCGCCCCGCTGCAGGGCCGCGACGGCGGAGTATTGGGCCAGCGCGCCGCAGGCGACGATCAGGCCGATCCACGGAGCGAGGACCAGTGCGGGGAGCTCTCCCTCGCCGGTCAGCGCCTTGATCGCCACCCCGGCGAAGGCGAAGAGGGTGCCGGCGATGATCGCCATCAGGGCGCCGCGATGGGCGCTGAGCCGCCGGTAGCCAAAGAGGAGGACCAGCGCGCACAGGGCTAGACCGCCCTCGAAGGCGACGATGGCGGTGACCGCGAACTGGGAGTGGCTGCCGTGGATGCTCGGCAGCGTCAGGGCGAGCAGGGCCAGCCCGATGCCGCCGAGCAGCAGCGCCAGCCACTGGCGCGGCTCGACGGCGTGGCCGAAGAGCCGCTGCGAGAGGACCGCGAGGCTGACCGCTCCGCCGGCGAGGGCGGCTTGGACCAGGGAGATCGGGGCCATCGAGAGGGCGGCGACGTGGATCAGCCAGGCCGCCGCGGCGACGCCCCAGCCGGCGGCGAACCAGGGCGAGGCGGCGAGGCGCCGGGCGCTCTGCAGCGGCGCCTGGATCCTCACCAGCGGGACCTGCTGGCAGCCGCGGTGCTTCAGCAGCGAGGCGAAGTTCGCCATCACCGCTCCCACCAGCGCCAGCGCGATCCCGATCTCGACCGACCCCATGGGCTAGCCCCTGCGCTTGCCGCCCCGGGAGCGGCGACGCTGAGTGGGTCGGGAGTTACGGGAAGGACGGGAGTCACGCTGCTGAACACGAGCGCCGTGGGAGACCTCGAACTCGCGGACGAGGCCGAGGTCGCCGGCCATGCGGCGGACGTCTTCCGCCTGGTCGGCGAGGACGAAGCTGACGCCTGTACCGGTACGACCGGCCCGGCCGGTGCGGCCGATGCGGTGGGTGTAGGCGTCGCGGTCCTCGGGGGCGTCGTAGTTGATGACGTGGGTGATGCCCTCGACGTCGATGCCGCGAGCGGCGACGTCGGTGGCGACGAGGGCCCCGACCTCGCCGTCCTCGAACCGGGCCAGGGCGCGTTCGCGCTGGCGCTGGCTCTTGTCGCCATGCATCGCGACGGCCTCGATCTTGTGGCCCCGCAGGCGCTTGACCAGCCGGTCGGCGCCGCGCTTGGTGCGGACGAAGACCAGGGTGGGACCGCAGTCGCCGTCCTGCAACTGGGTGACCAGGTGGTCGAGCTTCTCGCCCTGGGAGCCGACCGGCAGGAAGTGGTGCTCGATGTCGGCCTTGGCCTGCTTGGGGGCGTGGGTGTGGGTGCGCGGTTCGTCGGTGTAGGCAGCGGCGACCTTGCCGATCGCGCCCTCCAGCGTGGCCGAGAAGAAAAGCGTCTGGCGCTTGCCGGGGGCGTGGGAGACGATCCGGTCGACTGCCGGCTTGAAACCCATGTCGAGCATCCGGTCGGCCTCGTCGAGGACCAGGATGCGGACGTTCTTCAGGCTCACCGCGCCCCGGGCGATCAGGTCCTCGAGGCGGCCGGGGGTCGCGACGAGGACGTCGGCCTTGCCGGCGGCCTTGATCTGCGGGCCGAAGCCGACGCCGCCGTAGACGGCGGCGATCCGCAGGTTGCGGGTCTCGGCGATCGGGCGCAGCTCGTCGACGATTTGCCCGGCGAGCTCGCGGGTGGGGGCGAGGACGAGGGCGCTCGTCTGGCCGGACCCGGGCTCGAGGCGCTCCAGCATCGGGATGCCGAAGGCGAGCGTCTTGCCCGAGCCGGTCGGCGACTGGACGAGGAGGTCATGGCCGGCCAGCGCGTCGCGGACGACAAGCTGCTGGACGGGGAAGGGATGGGTGATGTCACGGCGCGCGAGCGCACGGATCACAGGCTGAGAGATGCCGAGATCGGCAAATGAGACAGTTATTGAAGTGCTCCTTATTTGAACGACTAGGGAGATCCTGCGGCCCCTAGGCGCCAGGTGGCACACGGAGGAAACGGAACCTCTCGGGCGGCCAGTTGCCAGACCCGACCTGTTCACGGTAGCAGTCACTCAGCGGCCGGAGGGTCCCTGCTCATGCGTTGGTCCGCGGACCGGCACACACGGGGCAGCTCGCCTCGGGAACGATTGGCTCCCGCTCGACCTCCATCGTCCGCAGGTCGATGCTGTGGCCGACTCCGAGCGTTGCCGGCTCGACCAGCCCGGTGATCTGGTGGACCACGTCCATCGCCACCAACCCGCCGATCACGCCACAGGGGGGACCGAGGCTCGGCGCCGGCGAGCTCGTGGCCCGCCGTTGGTCGATGGCGACGTCGTACAGCGGATATTCACGCCGGTAGCGGATGTCCTGGCAGGCGTAGCAGCCGGTCTTCCCTGGCACGTACAGCGGGCCGACCCTGACCAGCGGCGGCAGCTGGCTCATCGCGATGTAGGGGATTCCCGCCGCGAAGCATGCGGCGTTGCACCAAAACTCGAATTCGTGGGCCGGCCAGTCGGCCGCGTCGACGACGAGGTCGGCTTCCTGGATGTAGTCGGCCAGCTCGGCCTCGCTCTCGATTCGCCCGAAGGTCGGCTCAACCCGAATTGCGGAATTGAAAGCGCGCAGCCGAGCCGCCGTCACCTCCACCTTGCGGCGACCGACGTCAGCCTCCGTGTACTGGATCTGGCGATCGAGATTGCTCGTCTCGACCAGGTCTCCGTCAATGAGGCGAAGCTCGCCGACGCCGCAGCAGGCGAGCTCCCAGGCCGTGCGCCCGCCGAGCCCGCCGACGCCGAGGACGGCAACCCGCGCTCTCCGCAAACGTGCCTGCGCCTGGGAGGGGGTGGGGGCGCCGTCGCTGACGTCGCTGAAGTAACGGAGTTGTCGGTCGAAGCGCTCTCGTTCCTCGGCGGGCACTGCATCGTCGTCGACGGCATCCTCGATCAGACTCATCGACTGCATCTGGTCGACGACCTCCGCCACGGCGGGCGCCCCGAAGCGGGCAACGAGATCCTCGACCGAGGTCTCGCCGTCGAGCGCACGGATCAGCTCGCGCTCCTCCACGCTCGGCCGCACGACGCGGACGTCGTCGGCGACGGCACGCATGAAGATGACGTCGCCGCCGGCGTCCACCGTCTCGAGCGACCGCTTCAACCGCGGACGCGCGAGTTGGTTCATCGCGACTTCGTAGTCGAGATCGTCGGCAGGGTGGATGCTGCGCTCACGAGCTTCATCTCGGCTCCTTTGCCTGGGCGCTGAACATGGCGGTTCAGCGCAGCTTGATGGTCGAAAGCAGCGGAACCGTCGTCGCGACCGGCACTACCTTCATCTCGTCACCCCTTCCCCGAAGCGCAGCTTGGTGATCGATAGAAGAGGCACGGACGAGGGCGCTGACTCGGTAGTCATCGAATCACCGCCCCTTGGAGGTTGACAGGAGCGGCATCGCCGGCCGCATCGGTGCGAGGTTCATCGCGTCACTTCCTTCCTTGGGCACTGAAATCCTCGATGGATTCAGCGCGTCTTGTTGGTGGAGACCAGCGGTACCGTCGACATGACCGCCACGACCTTCAATCAGCTCACCTCCTGGGCAATGTGCGGAATGACACTAATTACCTTCATTGAACAGACCTGGCTGAGCAAAGTCAACCCGCATGCTCTCGGCTTGAAACTGACTCTCGTGGCTCTCATGTCCCTGGTCGCGTTCTGCTCCGTGTCCTGCCACCGGGCCCACGCCGCCGATTGGGAAGCGCTGCCGGTCGTCCCGACGCTCGGGCCCGACGTCGTCGCTCACCTGGAAAGGATCGCGGACCGCGGCGAGCTTGCCGGCAACCAGCCCGGCGTCTTCGCCAAGATCGGCGACAGCATCACCGCCTCGCCCTCGTTCCTGCAGGCTCTGGCCTGCCGGCGGCCGCGTTTGGGCGCTTGGAGCGAGCTGCGCGGGACCTTTGAATTCTTCGGTCAGACCTCGCTGCCCCGTGGCAGCGAGGCAGCCCAGTGCGAAGTCAGCAACAGCTACTCGCGTCTCGGCGTGGCCGCGGTGCCGGGATGGAGGGCGGTCGACGCTCTGTCGCGGCTCGAAGCGTCTCCCCAGTGCCTCGAATTGCCCGCCGTCAGCTGC
>Ga0126313_10000542_pt1 | contig 18143 bp, 19 predicted proteins | sample Plot105A_FD_89954 | JGI IMG/M metagenome (GOLD analysis project Ga0126313, IMG submission 89954) | Serpentine soil microbial communities from UC McLaughlin Reserve, CA, USA - Plot105A | ecosystem: Environmental > Terrestrial > Soil > Grasslands | place: USA: UC McLaughlin Reserve, Lake County...
CGAGGAGGAGCGCGTCGCCAGGTTCGACGAGAGCTCGGCGTTCTCGGCCCGCAGCTGCGCCCGCTCCTGCGTCAACTCGTCGAAACGGCGGTTGAGGCGAAGCACGGCGACGTTGAGCGCGACGACGCCGGCGAGCAGCAGGCCCATGACCACGATCCAGACCGCGCCGCCGGCGACCCGGCGGCCGGAGACGGCCGTGCGACGCCCGGCCCGAGAGCGGGCGCCCGGCACTCGTGCGACTGCGACAGCCATTAGTGCGTCCTCCGGTGCTGTTGCCGTGCCTCTGGCGAGCGAAAAGCAAGCCAGGGTGCGGACTCGGGACGCGTCCATATCGAGGAGATATGGGCGCGGCCCGAGGCTACAGACTCGCGCCGCTTTGCAGCCGTCAGAGGTGCGGATGACAGTACTGGAGGGCGCACTAGGTCTTTTGTGCCGCCCTCAGCCTGGCCGAACCCGCGCGCGGGTTGATGGCCACCTCGTCCGCGGTCGGCCTGATCGCCTTCTTTGTCAGCACGCGAAGCGACGGCTCGCGCCCGCAGACGCAGACTGGGAACTCCGGCGGACAGGTGCAGCCGTGCTCCTCGCGCCGGAAGAAGCGCTTGACGATCCGGTCCTCGAGCGAGTGGAAGCTGATCACCGCGATGCGCCCGCCCGGCCGCAGCGTGTCGAGCGCGGCCGGGAGCGCGGACTCCAGCGCGTCGAGCTCGTCGTTGACGGCAATGCGAAGCGCCTGGAAGACGCGACGCGCGGGATGACCCTCCCCGAACCGCGCGGGGGTTGGGATCGCGGTCTTGATCGTCTCGACGAGCTCGCCGGTCCGCTCGAACGGGTGCTGCTTGCGGCGCCGGATGATCGCCCTGGCGATCTGACGGGCATAGCGCTCCTCGCCGTAGCCGCGGAAAATGTCCACGAGCTCTCGCTCACTGCCCCCGTTGACCAGGTCGCGGGCAGAGTGCTCCGCCGAGGGATCCATCCGCATGTCGAGCGGCGCGTCGGAGGCGTATGAAAAGCCTCGTTCGGGCCGGTCGAGCTGCATGCTCGAGACGCCGAGGTCGAAGAGGATCGCGTCGGCTCGCAGCCCGTTGTCGGCCAAGCGCTCGAAGACGTCGGCGAAGTCGCCGCGCAGGAACCTGCTCGACACGCCGGCGCGGCGACGGAACGACTCGAAGTACGGCCGCACGCTCGGGTCCCGGTCGACGGCGATGAACTTGCCTTCGCCCTGGAGGTCGGCCGCCAGCAGCGCCGCATGGCCGCCCGCGCCGAAGGTGGCGTCGATGACTGTCTCCCCAGGCTGCACGTCGAGCAGCCGCCGCACTTCTTCGGCGAGGACCGGGACGTGATCAGTCGCGCTGGGCTGCAAGACGCTCGGCAACATGCTCCGCACTCCCTTCCACCTCGTTGAGCTCCCGCCACCACGCCTCCCGGTCCCAGATCTCGATGTGGTCGGAGACGCCGGCGACGACGACGTCGCGCGAGAGACCGGCGTACTTGAGCAGCGCGCTCGGGATCATGATCCGCCCCTGTCGGTCCAGCTCGGCCTCGCTCGCTCCCGAGAAGAAGTGGCGCTGGAGCTTGCGCCCCTCGCGCTGGAGCGGATCGAGCTCGGCGACCCGAGCCAGGAAGCGCTCACGCCAGTCGGCGGCCGGATACGCATAGAGGCAGCCGTCCATGCCCCTCGTGACCACGACCCCGCCGGCCAGCTCTTCCCGGAACCTGGCGGGAAGGGTGAGCCGGTTCTTGTCATCGATGGTGTGCTCGTGTTCGCCGAGAAGCATGGTCGGGCCATTATCGGTCTCCCACTTTTCCCCACTTTAGACCACTACACCCCACCACGCAAGCCCGGATTCGTCATCTGGTGGGCGGCAGTCTCGGCCGCGACAGCGAGCGCCTCATCGGTTGACTTGCCGGTCCCGAGCGCGAATGCGAGCGCGGCGGCGAAGCTGTCGCCGGCGCCGTAGACGTCGACGAGTGGACCAGGAAGCGGCGCGGCCGCCCAGCGGCCCCGTCGATCTCCTTCGGCGTAGTGCCCGCCTTTCCGGGCCTCGGTCGTAACGACGCGGCGCGGCGGGGGGTCCAGATCACCGGGCCGGTAGCGCTCGGACTCGTCGCTGCCGCTTTGGACGAGCGCGTCGAGCTCGACGCCGGCCTCTTTGAGCGTTGGCAGCTCGCGGGCGGTCGCTACGAGCGCCGCCGCTCGCCGGGCCTCGCGCACTGCCCCCGGATCAGCGCCACAGAGGTAGACGCCCGCAACCTCGCCGAGCTCCGCCCAGGAGAGCGGGTCGTCGGCGTGCGGCACGAGCTTGCGGCCGATCACGGTGATCGTCCGCTCGCCGCCCGAGTCCAGGTATGTGAAGCCGCGGCGCTGCGGCTCGTCGCGATAGACGCACTCGATCCGCAGGCCACGGGCCCGAAGCTCCTGCTCGGCCCGGTGCCCGACCTCGTCGTCCCCGAAGGCCGTGAAGAAGATGACGTCGCCCGCCAGCCTCTGAAGCGCGGTGGCCGCCACGGCGCCGCCGCCCGCCGGCTCGGTCCACGTCTCCTGTGCCTGGATGATCTCGCCGGGCCGGGGCACGTGGTCGACCCGCGCAAACTCGACGACCTCGACGTGCCCCACGACAGCGCATCTCACATCTTCCACGGCCGGCACGTTGAAGAGCATGATGGAGGCCGTGACGATTCCGCCGTTCGAGCAGTTCTACGAGGAGCATCGCGACGCCGTCTTCCGGCACCTGGTGCGCCTGGTCGGCCGCCAGCGGGCGGAGGACGCCTTCCAAGAGACCTTTCTCCGCGCGCTGCGCAGTTATCAGAAACTCGAGCACGGACGCCACCTGAAAGCCTGGGTGTTCACGATCGCGACGCGAGTCGCAGTCGACGAGAGTCGCAGGCGGCGTCCCGGGGTGGCAATCGCCGAGGAGATCGGACTCGACGGCGAGCGTCCAGCGTACGCTCAGCTCGAACACCTTGCCGCCGAGCTCCCGGACAAAGAAAGAGCCGCCGTCGTGCTCCGCTACGGCTACGACCTCACCTACGAGCAGATTGCCGACGCACTCGATTCCAGCGAGGACGCCGCCCGCCAGGCGGCGTCGTCCGGGGTGCGACGCCTGAGAAGGAGGCTCACTTGACGACCGTCCCCACGACCCTCGACCGGCAGTTTCGCGACGCCGCCGCCGCGGCCGGGCTGCTGGACGTCTCCTACGACATCGCCGACACGCCGGTTGGCCCGCTCCTCGTCGCCGTCACCGACCGAGGTCTCTGCCGGATCTCGTACGATCCCGAGCCGGAGCGCGAGACCGAGCAGCTCGCACGCACCTTCGGAGCGCGCATCCTGCGCTCCGCGCGCCCGGTCGATCCGGTCAAGCGGGAGCTCGACGAGTACTTCGAGGGGCATCGTCGCGAGTTCGACCTGTCGGTCGATCTCCGCGGCCGCTCCGAGTTCTCGCGGCTCGTGCTCGAGCAGCTCGCGAAGGTTCCTTACGGCGAGGTGACGACCTACGGCTCGCTCGCGGCGCGCAGCGGCCGGCCGAGGGCCGCCCGCGCCGTCGGGACGATCATGAACCGCAACCCGATCCCGATCATCCTGCCTTGCCACCGGGTGATCGGGTCGACCGGCAGCCTCGTCGGCTACGGCGGTGGACTGGAGCGCAAGCGCCGGCTCCTCGACCTGGAGCACGCTCTCGTTTGAGTTACTCGTCGACGAGCGAGTAGCCGATCCCCCAGACGTTTCGAACGAAGTCGCCGCCCGCGGCTGCGAGCTTCCGCCGCAGCCGCGAACCGTGCGAGTCGAGCGTGCGGGTGCGGCCGAGCGAGCGAAAGCCCCAGACCTCGCGCAGGAGCTGCTCCTTCGTGAACACGCGCGCGGGCTCCTCGGCGAGCTTGACGAGCAGCTCGTACTCCTTGGCGGCGAGGATCACCGGAGCGCCGCGAACCGAGACCCGCCGCGCGGCGCGGTCGATCAGCAGGTCGCCGACGGCGATCCGGTCGCTCTCCGGCGGCGAGACGCGGCGAAGCACGGCTCGGATCCGCGCCAGCAGCTCCTCGTAGTGAAACGGCCTCGCGACGTAGTCGTCGCAGCCGCCGTCGAAGGCCCGTACCCGGTCGACGGCGTCTGAGTCCGGCCGTCCCAGGACGATGATCGGAACGTCGGCCACGCGGCACAGGTCGGCCGCCAGCGAGTCCGCCGCGAGCACGAGGTCGGGCCTCGCGACCTCGAGCAGCTCGACGGCCTCGTCGTCGAGTGCCTCGACGACGTCGAACCCGTCTTGACGAAGGTGCCGCTCGAGAAACCCCCGCGTCGCGGGCTCCGGCTCGGCGAGAAGCAGCGCGCTGGACATGCCGGCGACGCTACCAACGCCCCCGCCGCCCGAAAAGATGTCCTTTCGCGCAAGTTTGCGCCGAACAATCCGCAGGGGACTAGTGCCCCGTCCGGTAATGCCGCCGAGGTTCTGGGTCGCAAGCACCAAGCCAGAGTTCGCACTCCGACGAGCCAAGGCTAGGCAGCCTTGGTGAGGAGGAGGGTGGGCTCTGGCGCCGCGTGATCGCGGGCCAGAAGCCGGCATGTATTGCTGGGTGGGGCACCGGCCAGGCGCGAGCTAGAGTCTCACCGGCATGCGCTGGTCGTTCGCGTCGAGCACATCGTGCGCCGACGCCGTCGCCCGATAGAGGCGAAGGCGAGCCGGTGACTTCACGTCCTCCAACGTCCAGGGGTCGCCTCCGTGCTCCAACGATCGCCGCGAGAAGATCTCGATGCCGCGCTCGCGCTCGCCTCCGGTCAGCTCCTCGGCGGAGGCCGACATGTAGACGCCTCGACCGGTGCCGATCGGCACCTGCGAGTCGAAGATGACGATGCTGACCTCAGGCTGCCCAGCCAGGTTGCGTGAGTGCTTTGCCTCCGGCGATGAGACCCAGAAGAACCCGTTGTACTCCGAGTGCGCAAAGTACAGGGGACACCCACGGGCGACCCGAATCATCGGTTCCGAGCACCATGTACAGATTGGTGCGAACTTGGCTCTACCAGCGGGATTTGAGCCTAGTTTCTACCGAAACTTTCTACCGGCCAGCGTAAAACTGCCGGGCCTCGAACTCCCGCTTAGCGCAGTCGGGACAGTAAAGGATGGCCTCCTCGGGTTCGCCCTCTGTCGAGCCGTCGCGCGCGGACTAGACCTTCGGGTTCAGATTGAGAAGCCGCTCGACGAGTTGTTCTCCCAAGCGGAGTAGCGTGTCAGCTACGTAGATGTAGTCGTTCCGGAAGGCGTTCTGCTTCGCGTAGAAGTCCTCCCTCGTGAGCTTGCTCCGCTCCCCCGCAGCTGGACGCCCCTTCAAGTGCTGCCACCTCGTCTCCCACATCCTCTTCCTCTCGTCGAGCGGCCGCAGCTCTGAGGTTAGGTACGTGCTCAACTGCTCCACGAGGTGATTTCGGTCGCGTCGGGGAATCACAGCACCCAGCCGGTAGTACGACCCCACCGTCGTTGCAAATCGGCGCCAGTCGCCGACGATCTCATTGTCGTGAAAGCGAGCGAACAGCTGGGCAGACAGCCTTCCCCTGTCCACCTGCCACTGGCCGAAACCGCGGTTGTACGCGTCCTGGATGACGGCCTTGTTTTCCCGCGGATTCGCTGTCACCGCGTACACGACCCCGGTGCCGACTCGACGACCCGCGCCGATTGCGTTCGCGCTGGACCGGCTCATGTCGATCGCAATCGCAGTCTTGAGGTTGAGCCGTTTCTCGTGGTTTTGCCATTCCCGCGTCAAGAGAGGCACGATCGTCGCGGTCAGCCCAGCAGTCACGATCGCCACGATCACCGGAGCAGAAAACGCCCACTTGAGCCCTCCTACAACTTGCGCTCCGACGCTCGGCTTTTCGGCTATTGATGAGTTAACAGCGGTCATCCTGGAAACACCTCCTGCCGCAGCTAGAGACCTGGCGGCACACTGACTCAGGACGGAAGACAGGACCGCGAGGGCCGCTTCTTCATGAATCAGAGTAAGAACGGCATCCAGTTTCCCCCATCCCGTCGAGCGCGAGCTACAAACGCCCGCTTCTGACCACACCCCAGAGCAGCCATGCTCCGAGGATCCCGGAGAGCACGAAGCCAATCACGGAGAGGAAGTGCAGACCAAAGAGCTGCGGTCCCTCCTCAGCGAAGATCCCGAGCAGGCTCGAGCCGATCAGGCCGGAGGCGACGACGAGGGCCATTACGAGCCGGTTGAAGGCGACGTCGAGCTTGTGCATGAACTCGTCGAGCCCCTTGTGGACGAACCCCACCTCGATCTGGCCGTCGCGCACCTCCTCGAGGATGTCGTGCACCTGGTACGGAAATTCGCCCGCGATCCGGGCGAGGTTGATCGACTCTCGACGGGCGCGCGAGGCGATCCGGGCGGGCGTGTAGCGGCCCAGCAGCAGGCTGCGGGCATAGGGCTTGGCCACCTCGAAGACGTTGAAGTCGGGCGACAGCTCGATTCCCACCGAGCCCAGGGTCGCGATCGCCTTGTCGAGGAGCACGAACCGCGTCGGCAGGCGGAGGTTCATGCGGTAGATGACCGCGAAGACCTCCCGGATCACCTGCTGCGCGTCGATCTCCGCCAGGCTGGCGCCGTAGTAGCGATAGAAGAACTCGCGGAGCTCGGCCGTGAACTCCTCCTCGCGCTCCTTGGGATAGCGGACACCGAGCTCACTCAGACGCTTCGGCAGCGCCTCGATGTTCTCGTTCGCGACGTCGATGAACAGTCCCGTCGCCTTGGAGACGTCCTCGTCGGTGAGGCGGCCGGCCTGGCCGAAATCCACGAGCCCGATCCGGTCGGGCGTGAAGACGAGAACGTTGGCGGGATGCGGATCGCCGTGGAAGAACCCGTGGCGGAAGATCATCGTCATCCACGACTCGGCCAGCACCTCGGCGAGGCGGCGTCGTTGATCGGGAGTCCACCCGAGCAGCTCCACGTCGGCAAGTTGGGTGCCGTCCAGGTACTCGAGGGTGAGGACGCGGGGCCTCGTGTAGGTCCAGTAGACGCGCGGGATGCGGACATGCGGATGGCCGGCGAAGTTCTTCCGGAACGTCTCTGCGTTGCGGGCCTCGAGCCGGTAGTCGAGCTCCTGCCGGATCGACCGCGCGAACTCGTCCACCAGCGCCTCCGCGTCGATGAAGTCGAGCGCGCGCACCCGCTCCCGCGCCAGCCGCGCCGCCTGGTACAGCAGGTTCAGGTCGGCCTCGATCTGGCGCTGCGCGCCGGGCCGCTGGACCTTCACGGCGACGTCCCGCCCGTTCGGCAGCGTCGCCCGGTGGACCTGGCCGATCGACGCCGCCGCGATCGGTACCGGGTCGAAGTCGCGGAAGAGGCGCTCGATCGGCTGCCCGAGCTCGGCGCGGACGACCTCCTCCGCCTGCTCGTACGGGAACGGCGAGACGTCGTCCTGCAGCCCGCGCAGCTCGGCGATGATGTCCGGCGGCAGCACGTCCGGCCGCATCGAGAGGAGTTGGCCGAACTTGACGAAGGTCGGCCCCAGCTCGTCCAGCAGCTCGCGCAGGTGGCGGCCACGCTCCGACGGAAGCTGGTCGACCGCGGGCTGTCCGTCGCCGGGCAGGAGGTCGCTCAGCCGGTTGCGTTGGAAGAAGTAGCCGAAGCCGTGCCGGACGGCGACCTGAGCGATCTCGGAGATGCGCCCCAGGCTCCGGGGAGGCGCTTGAGCCATGGGCTCAGTGTTGCACGGGCGGCGTGGTTTCCCTTGTGTCGGACTCCGGCTCCTCGAGCAGGCTCAGACGGTGCTCGAGCTGGGCGATCCGCAGCTCGAGCTCGACGAGATCGTCCCTCGTGACGAGCCCCAGCTCCCGAAAGAGGCTGTCGAGCGTCGCGCCCGCCTTCTCGCTGAGCCTGGTCGCATCACCGCGCCAGCGCGACGACAGTTCCTCGATCGCCGCCCTCGCCTCGTCGCGGCGGGCGAGGCCCCGCTCGGCGAGCTCCTCGGCGATAGCATCGGCCCGCTCCGCTGTCAGCGCGACGGCGCCGACGGCCGTGAGGGCGAGCCGCTCCAGCAGCTCGCGGACGCCGGCGTTGCTATCGGGCTCTGCCATGCGGCCGTGCTCGCCGGCGCTGGCGCCGGCGCTCGCGCTTCGATTCGCCGGAGGAGACCGGCGTCGGCGGAGCAGGCGCCGGCGCGGCCGGCACAGGAGCCTCGCCGTCGCCACCGTCCACGGTTGCGCCGACGGGAACGAGCCTCTCGGCGGTTTCGAGCTCTTCCTCGGTTCGGCGTTCGGCGCGCTCGGTTCGGCCCTTGTACTCCGGAGCGCGCTCGAGCAGGACAGCCAGGAACGGTGCGGCGATGAAGATCGTCGAGAACGCGCTGATCCCGATGCCGATCAGGATCGCGAAGGCGAAGTCCTGCAGCACCGCGCCACCGAACAGGTAGAGCGCCCCGACCGGCAAGAGGGTGATGATCGTCGTCGCCAGCGACCGGCGGACGGTCTCCCACAACGACATGTTGATGATCTCCTTGATCGAGGAGCGCCGCATCAGCGGCAGGTTCTCCCGGACGCGGTCGAAGATGATGATCGTGTCGTAGATCGAGTAACCGATGATCGTCAGGAACGCGGCGACCGTCGCGGCGCTCACCTCCCGGCCGGAGAGCGAATAGATCCCGAGTGCGATCACCCCGTCGTTCACGATCGTCCGGAGGATCGGCACCGCGAAGCGCCACTGGAAGCGCAACGAGATGTAGATCGTGATCAACAGGAACGAGATCAGGACGGCGTAGATCGCGCCGCGCAGGATCTGGCGCGAGAAGCTGGCCGAGACGTTGCGGATGCCCTCGACCTGACCCCCGAGGTCGCCCTCGAGCGAGGCGGTGAGCCGGAGCTGCTCCGCGTTGCTGAGCGGCTCGGTCTTGATCTGGAACTCGCGGAAGCCGCCGGAGACCTCGGCCCCAAGACCCTGGACCACGGCGTTGCCCACGAGCTCGGCGGTCTCGCGGCGTACGGCGGCGACGTCTGTCGGCCGATTCGTCGCGAGCGTGATCTGCGAGCCGCCGCGGAAGTCGATGCCGAGGTTGAGGCCCTTGAAGATCAGCGAGCCGATCGAGATCGCGATCAGGACGGCCGCGATCGTGAACCAGATCCGCCGCTTGCCGACCGCGTCGAACATCTGCCAGCGCGCCATCTTCTGGGCGCTGGCGCCCATGAACCGCGGGTTGTCGAACCACCGGAAGCCTGCGAGCAGGCCGAGCAAGGCCCTGGTCGCGAAGACGGCCGTGAAGATCGAGATCGCGGTGCCGAGCAGGAGCATGAAGGCGAAGCCGCGGACGCCGCCGGTCGCGACCGCGAACAGGATCAGGGCGGTGATCGCCGTGACGACGTTGGCGTCGACGATCGTCGCGAAGCCCTTCCGGTAACCCGACGAGATCGCGGCACGAACCGACTTACGCGCGGCGGCCTCTTCCTTGATGCGTTCGAAGATGACGATGTTGGCGTCGGCCGCGACTCCGATCGCCAGGATCATCCCCGCGAAGCCCGGCAGCGTCAGCGTGACGTCGAAGAGCAGGATGACGGCGTAGAGGAAGGCGGCGTTGAGAGCGAGCCCGACGATCGCGACGAGCCCGAGGAAGCGATAGATCAGCAGCAGGAAGAGAGCGACGACGGCCAGGCCGATGAGCGAAGCCGTGATCGCCTCGCGTAGCGAGTCCTTCCCGAGCGTCGCGGAGACCTCGGTCAGGTCGATCTGCTCGAACTCGACCGGCAGAGCACCGGTCTGGAGCACGAGCGCGAGGTCCTTCGCCTCGCTGATGTTCCCGATGCCGGTGATCTCGGCGGCGCCGCCCGCGATCCCGTCCGGGTTGTCGTTCCAGTCGACGGTCGGGGCCGACTTGATCTCGCGGTCGAGGACGATCGCGAAGCTCTGGAGCGCATCCTGGGGATTCTCGACCGATCCTGCAGCGATCCGCCCGCGCGCGGCGAGCTCCTTCGTGATGTCGTGGAACTTGTCGCCGCCCTCGTCCGTGAACTCCATCAAGACGACGGCGCCCTCGCCGGAGCGAATGTCCGAGCGCGTCCCGTCGAGCTTGAGGTCGGCGCCCGTCATCTCCGGCACGGGATGCTCGGCGTTGTCGGGCTCGAAGTTGAACAGGTAGTAGTAGTTCCGCGTCGGGTCCTGCTCGTTCACGCCGGGGCAGTAGCGCTCGCCGACGCCGCAGTTGAGGATGATCTCCCCTTCAGGGACGCCGTAGGGCTTGAAGCGCTTCGGGAACGTCTTGCCGGCGTTCTGCTCGAGGCCGAGCCACCGTTGCCGCAAGCGCTGCGGCGTGTTCTCCGGACCGAGGATCACCCTCTTCGCTTTGGGATCGACGAGGTAGTACTCCTCGGGCGTGCCCCTCTCGGCGCGCGACTGGATCTGCTGGAGCAGCTCGAACTGATTCGGCGTCGGCGTCGGGTAGCGCAGCAGGCCCTGTTCGCCGGCCGTCGGCTCGAGGATGTTGGCCTGGAGGTCGAAGAGCCAGAGCTGCGCCGTCTTGCCAATCAACCCAGCCGCTTGCTCGGGGTCGCTGATGCCGGGCAGCTGGACGGAGATCTGATCCTCGCCCTGCTTGCGGATCTCGGGCTCGCTGACGCCGAGCTTGTCGACGCGCGACCTCATGATCTCCACCGAGCGGTCCATGTCCTCTTCCGTGATGTCGGGGTGGTCCTTCGGCGGGACCGCGCGCAGCACGATCTCGAGGCCGCCCTGGAGGTCTAGCCCGAGCTTGGGCGCCTGGTAGAGCGGCGACGGCGGCAGCGCGAGTGCGAGGATGCCGAGGACCCCGGCCAGGGTGAGCGCGAGTAGGACGAGATTCGAGCGACGAGTTGCCATGCGTGCCGGCCTAGGTTAGCCGCGGTACTCGGGTTCGGCGGCCGGTTTTTGGTCCTTTTGACGCACCCCGGTGACCGCTTCTTTGGCGATGCGTACCTCGGTTCCGGCAGCGATCTCGACCACAACGTGATCGTCCGCGATCGAGCGCACCTTGCCGAACATGCCGCCGGCGGTCACCACCTCGTCATTCGGGGCGAGCTCGGCGATCAGCTCACGATGCGCCATTTGGCGCCGCCGCTGTGGGCGGATGAGCACAAACCAGAGCAGCGCGATCAGCGCGGCGAGGAAGATGAGAGGTCCAGCGTTCATGCGATCAGGTCCGAGGTTGCCAGACGCTCGAGCGCCCGGAGCTTGAAGGATGCCAAGTCGCCGTTCTCGATAGCGGTCCTCGCTTGAGCTGTGACGTCGAGAACGAAGTAAAGGTTGTGCAAAGTCAGCAGGCGGAGGCCCAGCAGCTCCTCCTGGTTGATCAGATGCCGGATGTAGGCGCGCGAGAACCGTTCGCATGCCGGACATTCGCAGTCCTCGTCGAGTGGGTTCGGATCGCGGGCGAAGCGCGCGTTGCGCAGGTTGAGCCGTCCTTCCCAAGTGAGGGCGGATCCCGTGCGGGCGGTTCTGGTCGGAAGCACGCAGTCGAACATGTCGATCCCACGTTCGATCACCGCGAGAATCCCTTCGGCGTCGCCGATGCCCATGAAGTAGCGAGGGCGGTCCTCGGGCAGGAGCGGCGCGGCGCAGGCGGTGGCGTCGAGCGTCAGGCGTCGAGGCTCGCCGACCGATAGGCCGCCGAGGGCGTAGCCGTCGAAGTCGAGCGTTGTGATCTCGTCGATCGACCGACGGCGGAGGTCGGGATCGGACGCGCCTTGGCTGATCCCGAACAGGAGCTGGCCCGGCGCGCGAGGCGCCGCGCGCTGCCGCTGCGCCCAGAGGGTCGTCCGGCGCACAGCCTCCTCGAGCTCATGACGCGAGACACCGGCGGGCGGGCAAACGTCCAGGCACATCGCTACGTCGGAGCTGAGGTTGGCCTGGATGCGCGCCACCGACTCGGGCGTGAGCCTGGCCGGCGAGCCGTCGTAGACCGAGCGAAAGGTGACGCCGTGGTCGTCGACGGCGAGGATCGTGTCGAGGAGCGAGAAGACCTGAAAGCCGCCTGAGTCGGTGAGGATCGGGCCGTCCCAGCCCATGAAGGCATGCAGCCCGCCGAGCTCGGCGATCAGCTCGTCTCCGGGACGGAAGTGGAGGTGGTACGTGTTGCCGAGCAGGATGTCGGCGCCGAGCGCGCGCACTTCGTCCGGGTGCAGCGTCTTCACGGAGGCTTTCGTCCCCACGGGCATGAACGCCGGCGTCGGTACCTCGCCGTGCGCGGTCTGGAGGACGGCGGCGCGCGCAGCTCCGTCGGTCGCCGTGACTCGAAACGTCATGTCCTGGGGCCAGGCCCCCGGACCTGGCTCATCGGATCAGCATCGCATCGCCGAAGGAGTAGAAGCGGTAGCGCTCGGCGATCGCGAGGTCGTACAGTCGCCGCGTCTCCTCGATCCCCGCGAACGCCATCACGAGAGCCAGGAGCGTCGACCGCGGCAGGTGGAAGTTCGTCAGCAGCGAGTCGACCCGGCGGAACTCGAAACCGGGCGTGATGAATAGGTCGGTGCGGCCCGAGAGCGGCGCGCCCCGCACCAGCGTCTCGAGCACGCGCACCGTCGTCGTCCCGACCGCCAGCACCCGCTCGGCTGCGCGGATCCGCTCCCACTCGGCGGGCGCTACTTCGTAGCGTTCGCTGTGGATCCGGTGCTCGGCCAGGGTCTCCGTCTCGACCGGGCGGAAGGTGTCGAGACCGACGTGGAGCGTCACTCGCGCGACATCGAGCTCCGCCAGGAGCCCGGGCGTGAAGTGCAGGCCCGCCGTCGGCGCCGCCGCCGAGCCTTCCTCCCGCGCATACACGGTCTGGTAGCGCTCCGGGTCGTCGAGCGGCTCCGTGATGTAGGGCGGCAACGGCGTCTCCCCCGCCGGTGGGCCCTCCAGCCGTAGCAGCCACCGGCCCTCGCCGAGTGGCTCGAGCAGCTCCACCGGCCCGAGCTTCTGCCCCACCCGCATCCGCCGCGACGGCCGCGCCAGCCCCTCCCAGACTCCATCCGGGCCGACGCGTTCGAGCAGCAGCACTTCCGCCTCTCCCCCGCCCGCTCGCCGCAGCCGCAGCCGGGCCGGGATCACGCGCGTCTCGTTGACGACAACGAGCTCGCCCGCCAGCTCTTCCGGAAGCTCCGAGAACCGGCGGTGGCGCACATCGCCGGTCGCCCGGTCGTAGACCAGCAGCCGGGACTCGTCTCGCCGTTCTTCCGGGCGCTGAGCGATCAGGTCGGGCGGGAGCTCGTACTCCAGCGCTGCCGTGTCCATCCGGGACCAACGGTAGCCTGCCGCCATGGATTACAGCGCCGTCGAGCGGGCCAGAGAGCGCCTGGAAGCGGCCGCGCAGGGGAGGACGCAGCCCGGCGACGTCGACGCAGCGCTCGAGCGGGCGCGCACGCAGATCGAGGAGCTCGCGGCACTCGCCGCCCAGCTCGAAGCTTCCCTCCCGGCCAAGGTCGGCGAGGCCGTGCAGGAAGGGCTCCGCGCGGAGGCACTGCCCGTCGCCCGCCAGCTCGCAGAGGTGCGCGGCCTCGCCGCCCAGACGATCCGGCGGCTCGAGCGCATCGAGGGAGACAATCTCGCCGAGCGGCATGCGCGGGTGGACGACCTCGCGCTGCTCGTCGAGCTGATCGCGTCGGGCTGGAAGGGCGTCGACGATCGGCTCGCGCGCATCGAGCGAGGCCTGGAGGCAAGCGGCGGGACGAATGTCTACCGCATCGAGGACGCGCAAGACCGCCGCACGTCCAACGGTTAGCTAAACCCCTCCGCCGTCGACCGGAGCCGCCGGCAGCACGAGCTGGAAGCGCGCGCCCCGGCCGGGCTCCGTCTCGAGCAGAATTTGACCGCCGTGTGCGGTCGCCAACTCCCGCGCGATCGCGAGCCCCAAGCCGGTCCCGCCACCGTCACGGGACCAGAAGGGACGGAAGATGCGGTCGACCTCGTCCTCCGGGATGCCTGGTCCGGAATCCTCGACCGCCACCGAGATCGTCCCGTTCTCCTGGTCGAGCGCGAGCTCGACACTGCCGCCGTCCGGCGTCCAGCGGAACGCGTTCGAAAGCAGGTTGGAGATGATCTGGAGCACCCGGTCGCCGTCCGCGATGATCACCGGCCGCGCGCCGATCACCTGCCGGTAGTCGATCCCGCGCCGCCGAGCTTCCTCCGCAAACGTCGTATACGCACGCTCGAGGAGCTGGCCCATGTCGACCTCCTCGTGCCGGAGCGTGAAGCGCCGCGTGTCGAGCTTCGCCAGGTCGAGAACGTCCCCCACGAGTCGCTCGAGCCTCGCCGCTTCGGCGGCGATCACGCCGAGGGACTCGCTGCGCGAGGCCTCGTCCTGCGCGACCCCCTCACGGAGAGCCTCGACGTGCCCGCGGATCGCCGTCAACGGCGTCCGGAGCTCGTGCGAGACCGTCATCAGGAAGTTGCGCTCCAGCTCCTCGGCCTCCTGGAGCCGCACGGCCATTTCGCCGAAGCTGGCCGACAGGTGACCGATCTCGTCGCCGCTCCGCACCCGCGGCACCTCGACGTCGTACCGCCCCTCGGCGATCTCGTTCGCGGCCTCGGCGAGCGCCTCGACCGGCTTGGTGATGCGGCGTGACAGGTACCAGGCGAGAGCCCCTGCGACGACGATGCCGACGAGTCCCGCGAGTGCGAGCCGCTCGATCAGCGTGAACCACCGCTCGCGGAGCTCGGCCTTCGGCTTGGCGACCACGAGCGTGCCGAAGTAGGGCCCGCGCGACTCGAGACGAAGCGGCGACGAGACAGCGAGGTACTCGCGATCGGCCCGCGGCGGCGTGAATTCGAACGTCCGAATCTGCCCGTCCTGCCAGGAAACGATGTCGTGCGGCAGGGTGCGCAGGCCCGAGCTCTGACCGTAGAACACCCGCGTGCCCGCGTAGTACAGCCGACTGCCGCTCGACTGCTCGAGCCGCCTCGTCGCCAATGGGATCGGCTGCTGCCCCTCCGGGGCGTCCGACACGCGCTTCGCTTGCTCCGCGTAGAGGGACGTCAGCCCTTGCGCCTCGCGACGCAACTCCGCGAGCAGGCGATCCTGCGTGTAGTCCTGGAAGAGCCCGACCGAGATGATCGTCGAGACCAGACCGGCCAGCGCGGCGCCCGCCAGGAAGAGAGCCGGCAGCCGGAAACGAAGTGAGCGAAACATGCGCCTCTAGGCGCTAACCGTGTCTTTCGACGCGTCTTTGGCTGGAGCGGCCTTGTAGCCCACGCCCCACACGGTGACGATTGGGGAGGCGTCCCCGAGCTTGCGCCGCAGCTGGCGAATGTGTACGTCGACGGTGCGGGTGTCGCCCGCGAACGTGTAGCCCCAGACGCGCTCGAGCAGCTGGTCGCGGGTGAGCACGAGGCCGTTGTGGTCGAGCAGCTCCCAGAGCAAGTCGAACTCCTTCGGCGCCAGCTGGACGTCCTCGCCGTTCACCTTCACCTCGCGCCGGCCGGCGTCGATGAGCAGATCACCGTGACGGATCTGCGTCGTCCTCGCCTCGCGGCGATCCGGCGTCGCGCGGCGGAGGATCGCCTTGACGCGCGCGACGAGCTCGCGCGGGTTGAAGGGCTTAGTCAGGTAGTCGTCCGCGCCCACCTCGAGCCCGACGATCTTGTCCACGTCCTCGTCACGCGCGGTCAGCATCAGGATCGGGACATCCGAGCGCTGCCGGACTCGGCGGCTGACCTCGATCCCGTCGATGTCCGGGAGCATGAGGTCGAGCACGATCAGCGAAGGGGAACCGGACTCCGCCTTGGCGAGCGCGTCGCGTCCGTTCGGCGCTACCTGGACTCCGTACCCCGCGTTGCGTAGGTACATGGCGACGAACGACGCAATCGACGCCTCGTCCTCGACGACCAGAATGGTTTGCGCGTCCGCTCCTGCCATCGCGCCTCCCAGGATGCCAGACGCCCTAGTCGCCGGGCGGCGCGGCGAGATCGAACCGCGTCCGCTCGTTCGGCAGCGTTGGGTAGTCGGTCCCGTTCAGCGAGTACGACCCGTCGAAGAAAATCCCGTCCTCGGGGTCGCCATAGCCGTCGATCCAGCCGTCCCCCCGCCCGACGGCGGAGAAGTTCAGGCCCTTTCCGGCCATCCTGACCGTGAACCGCTTGGTGTCCGCGACCCGGAACCGGATGCCGGTGCCGGTGAAGATCGTCGTTTTTCCGATGACGTCGCGTTGGCGGCTCTCCCAGCCGCGGACGACGACCGTGGTCGTGTCCGCGGGCGAGTCGGTGATCGTCAGCCGGCCCTTCGCGAGTCGCCCGATCAGACTCCCCTTCATGCGCAGCTGGATCGTCGCCCGACCCTCGCGCACCGACAGGGTGCCGTCCTCCATCGGCGGGCGGACCGCGGCGGCGCCGGCCGCTGCAGCCAGCGAGCCTACGCTCAGGGCAACAAGAATGAGAGCCTTCGTGAGGCGCACAGCCTCAGTATCGCCACTCGCGGTGTTCCTTCGTTGAGTGATTTGTAAGGAAAGGGTCTAGGGCGGGATAAATAGACGAACTCACCGTCTTCGGCACGATCGTGCTCGTCGTCGCGGGCGGGCTGCTGCTTGCGCTGATCGCAACCAAGCTGAACGAACGCCTTCCCGTTCCCGAGCCCGCCCTCTTCCTGCTGCTCGCGGCGATCGCCTCCGATGTCTTTCCCGAGCTCTCGGAGCGACTGTCGATCCAGCAGGTAGAACGAATTGGCGTCGTCGCGTTGATCGTGATTCTCTTCAACGGCGGCACGCTCGTCGGCTCGCGCCGCTTCCGAGTCGCAGCCGTCCCGATCTTCTCCCTCGGCGTCCTCGGAACCTTTGCGACGGCAGGCGTGATCGCAGTTGCGGCGCACTACCTCTTCGACTTCTCCTGGACGATCGCCGGCATCCTCGGTGCCGCGCTCGCCCCCACCGACCCGGCGGTGATGTTCTCGGTACTCGGACAGAGGGAGATCCGCGGCCGAGCTGGGACGATCCTCGAGGGAGAATCGGGCGTCAACGATCCGGTCGGGATCGCCCTCATGATCGGCATGATCGAGCTGGCGCAGGACGCGGACGCCTCGTTCTGGGTCGTCGTCGAGGAGTTCTCGATCGAGATGGCGGTTGGGCTCGCAGTCGGAGTGCTCGGCGCCGTGGCGATGCGGCCGCTCCTTCGGTTCTCGCTCCCGAACCCCGGTCTCTACCCGCTTCGGACACTGGCGGCGGCCGGCGTGATCTACGGCGCGGCTTCGGCCGCGCACGGATCGGGCTTCCTCGCCGTCTTCGTCGCCGGCGTCGCGCTCGGCGACGCGGACGTGCCGCTACGGGAATCGATCGAGCGCTTTCACACCTCACTCGCGAGCCTCGCGGAGGTCGTCGTGTTCGCCGCTCTCGGGCTCACGATCGACTTGACGGACATCCTGAGCAGTACGAGGGTGCTCGAGGGGCTCGCCCTCGCCGCCATCCTCGCGCTGATCGCGCGCCCTCTCGCCGTCGGCCCGCTGCTGCTGCCGGTCCGAATGCGCCGGAACGAGCGTCTCTTCGTGATCTGGTGCGGCTTACGCGGCGCCGTCCCCATCCTCCTCGCCGCTTTCGCGCTGCTTGCCGACGTCGACGACGCCCGGCGCGTCTACGAAATCGTCTTCGTCGTCGTCGCCTTCTCGGTGCTCGTCCAGGGCTCGAGCGTCCCCTTCGTCGCGCGGCGGCTCGGGATCCGGATGCGCTCGATCAGTACCTGAAGAAGCCTTCGCCGGTCTTGCGTCCGAGCTTGCCCTCCCGCTGCATCTGGGTGAGGCGCTCTGGCGCGGCCATTCGGTCCTCCCCGAGCGCGGCGTGGAGCGCCTCCGAGGCATGGACATGGATGTCGATGCCGACGAGGTCGACCAGCGCACAGGGCCCCATCGGCCAGCCCGCGCCGTTCGTCATCGCCTTGTCGAGATCCTCGGGCGACACGCCCGCCTCGTCGAGCACGCGAACGCAGTCGTTCAGCAGCGGGATCAGGATCCTGTTGACGATGAACCCCGGCGTGTCGTTGCAACGCACCGGCTGCTTGCCCGCACCCTCGGCCCACGCATAGGCGGCGTCGACGGCTTCGTCCGAGCTCCGCTCGGTACGGACGATCTCGACGAGCGGGAGCACCGGCGCGGGATTGAAGAAGTGCATGCCGATCACGCGTTCCGGCCGTTGCGTGGCCTCGGCGATCTTCGTGACCGAGAGCGCGGAGGTGTTCGTCGC
>Ga0126313_10000544_pt1 | contig 18123 bp, 21 predicted proteins | sample Plot105A_FD_89954 | JGI IMG/M metagenome (GOLD analysis project Ga0126313, IMG submission 89954) | Serpentine soil microbial communities from UC McLaughlin Reserve, CA, USA - Plot105A | ecosystem: Environmental > Terrestrial > Soil > Grasslands | place: USA: UC McLaughlin Reserve, Lake County...
TCGTTCGTCGCGTCGGTGCCGAGCACTCTCGCCTGCACCACGCGGTTGTCGTCGAAGCCGACCTCCACGGACGTGGCGTCCTCGACGACGTGGAAGTTCGTGAGGATGTGGCCCTCGGCGTCGATCACGAAGCCGGTGCCGGTCGCCTCGCCGCCCTGATCCGCTCCAAATGGCGAGGCCGAGGTGCTCGCCTTCACCTCAGAGCGGATGTGCACGACGCCCGGGGCATCGCGCTCGTAGATGTCGTGGGCCGTCAGGCCCTGCTCGGCCGCTGCCGCGGTGCGCGTGCCGCTTGGGCTCGCGACCGGTGCCTGCTGCACGACGGTCGTCGTCGTGCCGCCGCCGCCCACATCGAGCACCAGCAGCGCGACCGCCACGACGGCACCGCCGATCAGTGCTGCGACAAAGGGAGAGCGGAGAACCGTTCGCATGCGACTGAGCCAGTGTGTCCGCCGGGACTCAACGAGAGCTAAACGGCGTCGTCGCTCTGCCCGGTGAGCGCGCGGCAGGCGCCTTCGACGTCTTCGGCACGCATCAACGCCTCCCCCACGAGCACCGCGTCGACGCCGACGCGCTCGAGCTCGTCGAGCTGGTCGCGCGTGGCGATCCCCGACTCCGAGACGACCGTCTTGCCGGCGGGGATGTCCACCAGCAGCTCGAACGTCCGCGCCAGGTCGACGCTGAAGTCCGTCAGGTCGCGGTTGTTGATGCCGATCACATCGGCGTCGAGCTCGAGCGCGACCTCCAGCTCGCGCTCGTCGTGGACCTCCACGAGCACGTCGAGATCGAGTGCGAGCGCCTCATGGTGCAGGCGCGTCAGCTCGCGCGGAGCGAGCGCGGCGACGATCAGCAGGATCGCGTCGGCGCCGACCGCGGCCGACTCGAACAGTTGGTAGTGGTCGACGACGAAGTCCTTGCGCAGGATCGGCAGGCGCGTCGCGGCACGCGCGGCGGCCAGATCCTCGAGCGAGCCGCCGAAGTGCGGGCCCTCGGTGAGGATCGACAGCGCGGCCGCGCCGGCGCGCTCGTAGGCGCAGACGACGTCCGGCACGGTCGCCCCCTCGCGGATCGTCCCGGCCGACGGCGAGCGCCGCTTGTGCTCGGCGATCACCGAGATGCCGGGATGGACGAGGGCCTCCGTGAAGGGCCGATCCTCTCCGCGCGCGATCAGCTGCTGCTCGAGCGTCGCGAGCGGCACCGCGTCGCGGCGCTGCTCCACCTCGCGGCGGGTCGAGTCGACGATGCGCTCCAGCGTGTTCACGCTGACGATGCCTCCCTCGCGGCTTGCTGGGTGAACGTGACATAGCGGTCGAGCACGGCCGCCGCGGCGCCCGAGTCGATCGCCGCCTCGGCGGCGCGCACGCCCGCCTCCAACGTGTCGGCGTGGCCGCCGGCGTAGACGCCGGCACCGGCGTTCAGCACGGCGACGTCGCGCGGGGCGCCGCGCTCGCCAGCGAGGATCCGCCGCGCGATCTCGGCGTTGACCTCGGGCCTTCCGCCGTTGAGGTCGTCGGGCTGCGCGGTGTCGAGGCCGACCTCGGTGGCGTCGACGGTGAAGCTCGACAGCGTGCCGTCGCGCACCTCGACGACCGCGCTCGGGGCGACCGTGGAGAGCTCGTCGAGCCCGTCCTCGCTGGAGACGACGAGCACATGGGTGGCGCCGAGCTGGGCGAAGGCGCCGGCGATCGCGTCGAGGTAGCGGCGATCGGCGACGCCGGTGAGCTGGCGCGTGACGCCTGCCGGGTTCGTCAGCGGGCCGAGCACGTTGAAGATCGTGCGGACGGCGAGCTGCTTGCGCACCGGGATCACGTAGCGCGTGGCAGCGTGGTGAGTCGGCGCGAACATGAAGCCGAAGCCGACCTCGTCGATGCAGCGGCCGACGGCAGCCGGGTCGATGTCGATCCGCGCGCCGAGCGCCTCCAGCACGTCGGCGGCGCCCGAGAGCCCAGTGGCGGAGCGGTTGCCGTGCTTGGCGACCGTGCAGCCGGCGCCGGCGGCGATCAGCGCCGCCGTCGTCGAGACGTTGAAGGTCTGGCGTCCACCGCCCGTGCCGACGACGTCGAGCAGGTCATCGCGCGCGTGCGCCGGGTCGACGTGTGCTGCCAGCTCGCGCATCGTGCGCGCGAGGCCGGCGATCTCCTCGACCGTCTCGCCCTTCGTGCGCAGCGCGATCAAGAAGGCGGCGATCTGCACCTCCGTCGCGTTGCCGGCCATGATCTCCGCCAGCACCGCCGCGGCGCCGTCGGCGCCGATGTCCTCGCCGCTCGCAAGCGCGTCGATCGAACGCGTGATCACGTCACGATCCTGACCACTCATGTCAGGCGATCCCTCCCACGGCCGCGCGCGTGCCGGCTGTGAGGAAGTTCCGCAGCAGGTCGTGGCCCGAGGCGGTCAGGACCGACTCCGGGTGGAACTGAATCCCCTCGGCCGGCAGCGTGCGGTGGCGGAGCGCCTGGATCACGCCGCCTCCGCGCGCTGAGGCCTCGAGCTCGTCCGGCAGCGAGGCCTCCTCCACGACCAGCGAGTGGTAGCGGCCGACCGTCAGCGGGTTGTCGAGCCCCTCGAAGATGGTGCGCCCGTCGTGCTCGATCTCGCACATCTTCCCGTGGATCGGCTCGTGGCGCACGACGCGGCCGCCGAACGCCTGTGCCATCGCTTGGTGGCCGAGGCAGACGCCGAGCGTCGGGATCCCCGCCTCCGGGAACGCGCGCACCGCTTCCAGCGAGATGCCCGACTCGTCCGGCGTGCAGGGGCCCGGCGAGACGACGACCGCGGCGTAGCCGCGCAGCAGCAGCTCCGCGACCGTGGCGTGGTCGTTGCGCACGACCTCGACGTCCGCCTCCAACTCGCCCAGGTACTGGACGAGGTTGTAGGTGAACGAGTCGTAGTTGTCGAGGACGAGGACCCTCATGGCCATTCAGGCTGAGCCACCGCCAGCTCGATCGCCTGCTTCACCGCGCGCGACTTCGCCTCCGACTCGCGGAACTCGTAGTCGGGCTTGGCGTCGGCGACCGTTCCGCCGCCCGCCTGCACGTGCGCGGTGCCGTCCTTCACGACGACCGTCCGGATGTGGATGCACGTGTCGAGATCGCCGGTGTAGGAGAGGTAACCGATCGCGCCGCCGTAGCCCCCGCGCTTGACGGGCTCGAGCTCGTCGATGATCTGCATCGCGCGGACCTTGGGCGCGCCCGAGAGCGTACCCGCCGGGAGGATGGCGCGCAGCGCATCGAGCGGTCCGACGCCCTGGCGCAGCCGGCCCGAGACGCGCGAGACGATGTGCATGACGTGGCTGTAGGCCTCGATCTCCATGTAGGCATCGACGTTGACGGAGCCGTACTTGCTCACGCGGCCGACGTCGTTGCGGCCGAGGTCGACGAGCATCACGTGCTCGGCGCGCTCCTTCTCGTCGGCGAGCAGATCCTCGGCGATCTGCCTATCCTCCTCGGCACTCGCACCGCGCGGGCGCGTGCCGGCGATCGGGCGCGTCTCGATCCGCCCGTCGTGGACGGTGACGAGCGGCTCCGGGCTCGCGCCGGCGATCTCGAAGTCGCCGAAGTCGAGGAAGTACATGTACGGGCTCGGGTTGACCGCGCGCAGGCCGCGGTAGATCGAGAACGCCTCGACCGGCACCTCGGCCGACCAGCGCTGACTCGGGACGACCTGGTAGGCGTCGCCCGCGTGGATGTACTCGACGATCCGCTCGACCATCCCCTCGAACTGCTCGCGCGGCATGTTGCTCGTCCAGGTGGGCGCCTCACGGTCGGTCGCGGGCTGCTCGGCCGGCTGCGGGACGGGGCCGGCGAGGCGACGGCGCACGTCGGCGATCGTCTCGACCGCTTCGGCGTAGGAGCGCTCGACGTCGTCGTCGTTGTCGGCGGCGTAGACGTTCGCCATGATCGTCAGCTCGCGGCGCAGGTGGTCGAACGCCACGAGCACGTCGGTCAGCATCAGCGCGAGGTCGGGCACGCCGAGCGAATCCGGGTTCGGCTCGCCGAGCGGCTCGACGGTCCGCACGAGGTCGTAGCCGAAGCAGCCGACCGCACCGCCGGAGAACGGCGGCAGGTCCGGCAGCGGCGCCTGGCGGTAGCGCGCGACCTCCTGTGCCGCCAGCTCGTACGGATCGCCGGGATCCCCAAGCGACCAGCGCAGCACGCTGCGGGGCCTGAAGCCGATAAACGACCAGCGCCCGACGCGACCTTGCTCGGCCGACTCCAACAGGAACGCAGGCCCATCACCGCGCAGCTTCAGGAACGCCGAGATCGGCGTCTCGCAGTCCTCCACGAACGTGTGCCGCAGCGGGATCAGGTTGTGCTCGCGCGCCAGCTCGCGTACCTCGTCGAGCGAGGGCGTCACGTGCACGGCAGGTGCGGGCGGTGCGTCGGAGGGGGCCATCGGCTCAGCGGCTGCGCTCGTCGAGCACGCGCTCGGCGTCGGCGAAGCTCAGCCCGCGGCTGCGCAACAGCACGGCGAGGTGATAGAGGATGTCGGCCGCCTCGTTCGCGACGCGCTCGTCGGTCTCCTCGCGCACCGCACGTACGACCTCCTCGGCCTCCTCCTCCACCTTCTCGCCCGCGAGCTGGGGATCGGCGAGCAGCTTGGCCGTGTAGGAGCTGTCCGTGTCGCCGGCCGCCGCGCGTTGGGCGATCGTGCGCTCCAGCCCGGGCAGCGTCTCGTACGGCGCGCCGGGCGTCAGGTCGCCCGCGAAGAAGCAGGTGCGCTCGCCCGTGTGGCAGGCAGGACCGGCCGGTTCGACAAGTGCGAGCAGCGCGTCGCCGTCGCAGTCGACGCGCAGGGCACGCAGCTTCTGCACGTTGCCGCTCGTCGCTCCCTTGTGCCACAGCTCGTTGCGCGAGCGGCTCCAGTAGTGCACCTCGCCGGTGGCGCGCGTGCGCTCGAGCGCTTCCGCGTTCATGTAGGCGAGCGTGAGGACCTCCCCGGTCCGCCAGTCCTGCGCGATGCATGGGACGAGGCCGCGGTCGTCGAACGCGATGGCGGAGTCGGGCACGGTCGGGAGATTGTAGGGCGGACTCACCCGCCCGCGGCGGACCACTGCCAGCAGCGGACCGTGCACGGGCCGCGCTCGACGGCCAGGGCAGCGGCGGCGGGCGGGTCGAGCTGCAGCTCTGTGATCCACGGTTCCGGTCCGACGGGTGTCGTGTCAGCACCGCCGATTCCGACCCCATGGCACTTGAGGACCGCCTCCCATCGCACCCACGCGCGCAGGAACTCCCGCTCGCGCTCGGGCTCGTCGAGCGCCTGGAGGCGCTCGGCTTCCTCATCGCCGAGGATGCGGCGGGCGATCGCGACGTGGTCGGTGGCGCGACGCGGCAGCTCGACGTCGACGCCTACCTCGCGGTCGAGCGTGACGGCGACGAGCAGGACGTCACCGGAGTGCGAGAGGTTGAAGCGGAGGCGATCGGCCGTGCCGGCAGCGCCCTGCTCAGCCTCCCCCGCAAGTCGAGGCTTTCCGTGCAGCCCCTCGGCGAAGCGGAGCGCGCTCGGCTCGGCGGCGGCATAGCGGGCGAGCAGCGCACGCACGATGCCGCGCGCACGCCCCCAGCGAACGCCATCCTCGGTGCGCACGTAGCGCGCCGCCCGCTCGCGCTCGTGCTCGGACAGCAGCGCGCCTTCCGGCTCCCCGCCGGACGCCAGATCGGCGCACCACACGTCCACGACCCCGGCCGTGAGGCTCGGGGTCGGCGGGCCCGGCTCCCAGGTGGTCTGCGGCATCGCGCCGGACGCTAGCGGGGGCGGCCATCGCGTGCGGCCATCGCGACCCACTCGTCGCTAGCGTGGCTGAGCGATGGCCTCCTCGACCACCGCACCGCAGCCGCCGAGCACCCCGACGCGCGTCCCCCGCCGCGTCATGACCGCGATCCTGCTCGGGACGGTGCTGAACCCGATCAACTCGTCGATGATCGCGGTGGCGCTCGTGCAGATCCAGGACGACTTCGACGTGAGTGTCGTGTCGCTGTCGTGGCTGATCTCGAGCTTCTATCTCGTCGCGGCGGTCGGGCAGTCGGTGCTCGGGCGGCTTGCCGACCAGTTCGGACCCCGGCGCGTGCAGTGCGCCGGTTTCGTGCTGATTATCGTCGCCGGCGTCCTCGGTCCGCTGGCGCCGAGTTTCGGCTGGCTGATCGCGGCGCGTCTGCTGCTGGCGGCCGGCACGTCCGCGGGCTTCCCGGCCGGGCTCGCGCTGCTGCGCAACGCCTCGGGCGGGCACCGGCCGCCGCCGTCAACGCTCGCCGCGATCACGATCGGCGGGTCCTCCAGCGCAGCGCTCGGACCGGTCGTCGGCGGCGCACTCGTCGCGCTCGCCGGCTGGCAGGCGATCTTCTTCGTCAACGTGCTCGTCGGCGTCGTGGCGCTGCCGCTGTCGCTGCGCTGGCTGCCGCGCGACCCGCAGCACGAGGGCGGTGTCTCGCTGGCGACGGTGCGGCGACTCGTCGATCTGCCCGGGATCGCCGCGTTCGCCGTGATGCTTGCAAGCGTGCTGGCGTTGATGTTGTCGCTCGTCAGCCAGCCGCTGTGGTGGCTCGTCCCGGTGGCAGTGGCCGCCGGGGTGGCGCTCGTGCTCAACGACCGCCGCCGCGAGGACCCATTCCTCGACGTGCGGATGCTCGCCGGTAACCGCGCGCTGCTGGGTGTGTGCGTGCAGTACCTGCTCGTCAACGTCGTGGCGTTCGGCGTCTTCTTCAGCGTGCCGCTGTGGCTCGAGGCGGCCCGCGGCCTCAGCTCGGGCGCGGCCGGGGCGATGGTGATCCCGCTCGCCGGGGTTGCGGTATTTGCCACGCCGTTCGCCGCACGCATCGTGGCGCGCTCCGGCGAGCGTCCAGCGCTGCTCGCGGGCGCCTGCGCGATGGTCGCCGGCACGCTGCTGCTCCTCACCTTTTCGACGGACTCGCCGCTGTGGGCGATCGTCCCCGTGACGATCGTCCTCGGCATCCCAATCGGCTTCAACAACCTCGGGCTGCAGTCCGCCCTCTACGGCGCCAGCGACCCGCAACGCACCGGCGCCGCCGCCGGCCTCTTCCAGACATGCCGCTTCATCGGCGCCGTCCTCGCCACCAGCCTGCTCGGGATCGTCTTCGCCGACGGGGTCGACAGCGCGGGCCTGCACACCTTTGCGCTGATCCTCGCGGCCTTCAGTGTGGTGGTGCTTGGGGCCAGCGCGCGACGGGGGCGCCTCAATCGAAGGAGCTGAACTCCCACGTCATGGCCTCTGCCGCGATGAGCAACTCGCCAGCCTTTGGAAGCTGTCGCCGCATGACGGCGTTGTGATACTCGGCAAGCCACCGATACTTCTCCCACTGGCGTTTGCGACGCCGAGTGACGTGAAGACGATCGACGACCGTGTCTCGATGGCCCTGCAGAACAGGGTAAGGGTCCTCGGGCTCCTGAAACGTGGCACCCAGATAGTCGACGAAGGTCTGCCCGTCGTCGTCACACATGAGCATCGAGCCACCCGCTGTCCCCCGCTGTGTCTCTGCCGCGGGACGGCTCAGCACGATGCGCGGGTGGACCGCAGCCCTGCTCTCCAGGTCGTATGCCTCGACGAGTGCCGGGCCGAACAGCACGTGGTCGCTGACATGCAGGCTTCCGAGGCTGAGACCGCCTCGGACGAAGAAGCCGTCGGAAACAAGATCGTTCTGAAGCCACAGTGCGTGCCGCATCAGATTGCCGATCTCCGTTGCGTCATCGGTCTCTCTGACGATCGGCGAAGCGACCACGAGCGTGTCGGAGAAGAACGTTGACCGGTAGCGAGACGATTTCCCCAAATGGGATCGATCACTCGATCCCCAACCGGTCCAGCAGACGGTCGTCGCTGCGCCATGCCTTGCGGACGCGCACCGCCAAGTCGAGGTGGACCTGGCAGCCGAGCTCGCGCTCCAGCTCTCTGCGGGCGGCGGTGCCGATCGCCTTGATCATCGTGCCGCCGGCGCCGATCAGGATCCCTTTCTGCGAGTCGGCCTCGACCCACATGACCGCGCGCACGGCGATCAGGTCGTCGCGGCGCTCCTGGATCTCCTCGACCTCGACCTCGACGGCGTGCGGCACCTCCTGACGGGTGCGGCGCAGGACCTGCTCGCGCACGAGCTCGGCGAGCATGACGCCCTCCGACTGGTCGGAGCTCTCGTCGGCCGGGAAGAAGAACGGGCCGGGCGGGAGCAGCGAGCTGAGGTGGTCGACGAGGGTTCTGAGCCCCTCCCCCGTGCGCGCGGAGATCGGGAAGACCTCGGCGCCCGGGATCAGATCGGCGGCCGCCTGCAGCGTCGCCGCCGTGTCCGCCTGCGAGCTGCGGTCGACCTTGTTGACCGCGATCACCACGGGCGTTCTCGCGCCCGCCAGCAGCGCGGCGATGAAGCGGTCGCCCGGCCCGATCCCTTGGACTGAGTTGACGAGCAGCAGCGCCGCGTCGGCGTCGGCCAGCTCGGATTCGACCCGCCGCTGCATGCGCGCAGTCAATGCATCGCGCGGGCGCTGCACCCCCGGCAGATCCACGAGCACGAGCTGTGAGTCGTCCGTGGTTGCGACTCCGCGGATCGCGCGGCGCGTCGTCTGGGGCTTGTCGGAGACGATCGCAACCTTGCGCCCGACGATCGCGTTGACGAGCGTCGACTTGCCGACGTTCGGCCGTCCGGCGAGCGCGACGAAGCCGCTGCGGGTGGGCGGTTGGGGGGCGGGTGGGCGGGTCCCGATCTCGCTCACTCCTGCACCCAGCGCAGCAGCTCGGCCTGCAGCGCAAGCATCTCGCCGTCATCGACCTCGTGGTCCATCCCAGTCAGGTGCAGCGCGCCGTGCACCACCGCCTCGCTGAGGTCCTCCGTACAGGGTGGGCAGATGACAACGTCACCCAGCTCGCGCGGCGCGCCATTCGCTCTCTGGGCCGGCGCATCACCGTCGACCCCGTCGATCGGGAACGACAGCACGTCGGTCGGAGCGTCCTTTCCGCGGTGGTCGCGGTTGAGCGTCTGGATCGTCTGCTCGTCGACAAACGCGACGGCGACGTGGCCATCTTCGATCCCGGCCGAAGAGAAGGCGAGCATGCACAGCTCCTCGACGTCCAGCGCAGTCAGCTCGTCGACGACGCCGTCGTCGAGGCCGATGACCTCCACTTCGATCACGCGCGGCGGCGGTCGGCGGGACGCAACTCTGGCGCCAGGCGCTGCTGATGGTCGGCGTAGGCGGCGACGATCCGCTGCACGAGCTTGTGCCGCACCACGTCCTCACCGCCGAAGCGGATGAACTGGATCCCCTCGACCTCGTCCAGCACCTCGCCGACGGCGACGAGACCGGACTGCTGGTCGGTCGGGAGGTCTATCTGAGTGATGTCCCCCGTGACGACCATCTTCGAGTTGAAGCCAAGACGGGTGAGGAACATCTTCATCTGCTCGGGGCTCGTGTTCTGCGCCTCGTCGAGAATGATGAAGCTGTCGTTGAGCGTGCGCCCGCGCATGAACGCGAGCGGTGCGACCTCGATCACACCGCGCTCCAGGTACTGCGAGACCCTCTCGGGGTCGATCATGTCGTGCAGCGCGTCGAACAGCGGCCGCAGGTAGGGATCCACCTTTGCCATCAAGTCGCCCGGCAGGAAGCCGAGCCGCTCGCCGGCCTCGACGGCGGGGCGCGTGAGGATGATGCGGTTGACCTCGCGGCGGGAGAGCGCGGCGGCGGCCATCGCAACGGCCAGGAAGGTCTTGCCGGTGCCGGCTGGGCCGACGCCGAACGTGATCGTGTTGCGGCGGATCGAGTCGACGTATCTCTTCTGGTTGACCGTCTTGGGCGCGACCTTGGTCGAGCGGTGGCGCCAGACGACGTCCTCGAGGATCCGGCCGGGGGACTCGTGCTGGTCGAGCGCTCCCTGGACCGCGTCGATTGTGCCGGGTGCGATCTCATGGCCCTGGGCGATCAGATCGCTCAGCTCGCGCACAACCTGGATGCCCGATTCGACGGCAGCGTCCTCGCCCTCCAGCGTGAGCATGTTCCCGCGCAGGAAGACGTCGCAGTCGAGATGTCCCTCCAGCGTGCGCAACACCGCGTCCTGCGTGCCCGCGAGCTCCGCGGCGACGGCGTTGTCGAGCTCGACCTGGCGCTTCAAGACCCGCTCAACGCCCCCTGCACGCGCGCAGAGACGCGCTTGCCGTCGGCGCGGCCGGCGACAGTTGCCATCGCCGCCTTCATGACCTGGCCCATGTCCTTCGGCGAGCTTGCCCCGGTCTCGGCGACCGCAGCGGCGACGATCGCGTCGATCTCTGCGTCGGACAGCTCCTTCGGGAGGTAGCCGGCGATCAGCTCGGCCTCGCCCTCCTCCTGTGCCGCAAGCTCGCCGCGCCCACCGTCGCGGAACTGCGTGGCGGCATCGAGCCGGCGCTTGCGCTCGCGGCGCAGCACGGCCATCTCGTCGCCGCTGCCCTCCTTGGCGTCCTTCTGCAACTCGGAGAGGATCATCCGCAGTGCGCCGACGCGGTCCTTCTCGCCGGCCTTCATGGCGGCGGTCAGGTCGGTCTTCAGCTGGTCAGCGACGGTCACGTAGCCCAAGGATAGCCGCGAACCGGTCGGCTCAGGAGCCGGTGACGGCCCGCGTGGACGCATGGCCGTCCTCCGCCTGCCCCGTCGCAGCCGGCGACACGGCCGCATGGTCGTCCAGCACCGGCGGGTGGCCGAGCTGGCCGAGCTCGCTCGTGTCGCGGCTGAACAGCAGCGAGACCGTCCAGTCGACGACGAGGCGCAGCTTGCGCTTCGTGCCCGGCATGTTCGCGAGGTGGTAGGTGCGAGCGAGAAACCAGGCGGGGAAACCGCGCCATCTGATCCCCATCGTGCTGGCGACGGCCTGGTGGCGGCCCATGTCGACGAAGACGCCCTTCGTCTTGTAGGTGAAGGGCTTCACGCTGCCGCCGGCACCGAGCACGGCAGCGACGTTGCGCGCGACACGGCGACCCTGGCGGATCGCGTGCTGGGCGGTCGAGGGCGAGGCCTGCCCCTTGCGTGCCGGATCCGGCACGGCGGCGGCGTCGCCGATCGCCCAGACGTTCTGGTGGTCGCGCACGCGCATCGTCCGGTCGACGTCGAGGCGGCCGCCCTCGGTCAGCGGCAGGCCGAGTCTTGCGACGACGGGGTTTGCCTTCACGCCTGCGGTCCAGGCGACCGTGCGGGTGGGGACGATCTCCCCGCCCTTGAGCCGCACCCAGCGATCGGAGACCTCTTCGACCGTCGTGTTCGTGCGGATCTCGATCCCGCGGCCCTGCAGCTCACGCTCGGCGAAGTGCGCCAGTTTCGGCGCGACCTCGGGCATCACGCGCTCCTTCGCCTCGACGAGGATCCAGCGCATCCCCTGCACGCGGCAGCGCGGGTAGAGGTCGATCACGTCGCTCATGAAGTCCTGCAGCTCGGCGAGCCCCTCCAGCCCGGCGTAGCCGGCGCCGACGAACACGAACGTGAGGAACTCGGCGCGCGTCTCGGCATCCGGCACGGTCTCGGCGATCTCCAGCAGCGAAAGGACGCGGTTGCGCAGCGCGATCGCCTCCGACAGCGTCTTGAAGCCCATCGCGTGCTCGACCAGACCGGGGATCGGCAGCGTGCGCGAGGTCGAGCCGAGCGCGACGATCAGTTGGTCGTAGTGCAACTCGTGGCGGCGACCGTCGAGCGAGTCGACGATCAGCTGATTTCGCTCGGGCGCCGCGCCGCTCACGCGACCGAGCCACAGGTCGGTGGTGGTGAGCTGCTCCCGCAGCGGCACGACAACGTGGCGCGGCTCGAGCGTGCCCGCCGCGGCTCCCGGCAGCAGCGGCGTGAACAGCAGGAAGTTGACGTCGGAGACCAGCGTGACGCGCGCGCTGTGCCGCGGCAGCGTCTTCTCGAGCGTACGGGCGGCGTAGTAGCCGCCGAATCCTCCGCCGGCGATGACGATGTCCCAGGCCATGCACACGAGGCTATGCCCGCGATGGCGATGAGACCAACCGCACAAGCGTGTCACAAAGTCCGCTGCACGCCGATTTCTGGTTGGGTTGTCCGCTATGGACGACCTGCGCCTGCTCTGTTTCGGCGACTCGTTCGTGGCGGGGGTCGGCGATCCGCGCGGACAGGGCTGGGTCGGCCGTGTGGTGGAGGCCGCGCATACCGCCGGGCGGCCGCTGATGGCCTACAACCTCGGCGTCCGGCGCGAGACGTCCGTCGAGGTGGCGGTGCGTTGGCGCTTCGAGGCGATGGCACGGCTGTTCGCAGGTGCGGACTGTCGCGTGATCTTCGCCGTCGGCACGAACGACACGACGACCGAGAACGGGACGGTGCGCGTGGCGCCCGAGCGCTCGTGCATGGCGCTCGACAAGATGCTCGACCAGGCCGCGGAGATCGGTCTGCCGGCAGCGGTCACCGGTCCGCCGCCGGTCGGCGACGCCGCGCAGCAGGCGCGCGTGGTCGAGCTGTCCGGCGCCTTCGCCGACGTCTGCGCCGCGCGCGGCGTACCGTTCTGGCCGGTCGCCGGGACGCTGCGCGTCTCGCGCACGTGGCTGGACGAGGCGGCCGCCGGCGACGGCGCGCACCCGGCCGCGGGCGGCTACGACCTGCTGGCGCGCACGCTGATCGACGGCGGACTGCTCGCGTGGCTGCAGGCGCCGGCCGTCAAGCCGGGCGCTTGAGCAGCAGCGCTGCCCACTCGCCGCGTTCGCGGCGATCCTGCTCGTGCAGGCCGAGAGGTGCGAAGGCTGCGGCGATCTCGTCGGCCTCGTGGGCCAGCAGGCCGGAGGCGATCAGGGTGTCCGGTGCCGCCGGAGCTTCCGCCGCGGCGAGCAGCCGCGCGTAGTCGAGCAGCAGGGGGCGCAGCAGGTTCGCGAGCACGATCGGCGCCGCCGGCACCGGGTCGCTGCGCAGGTCGCAGCGAGCCACATCGAGGGTCACCTCGTTGACGACGGCGTTCGCCACCGTCGCCTCGACGGACAGCGGGTCGAAGTCGACCGCGAGGACCGGCTCGAAGCCGAGCTTCGCCGCCGCGATCGCGAGCACGCCCGAGCCGCAGCCGAGGTCAAGCACAGGAGCGCGCTCCATGCTCGCGTCCGCGCGCGAGAGCAGCAGCTCCAGGCACAGGCGCGTCGTCGCATGCGCGCCGGTCCCGAACGCCTGCGCCGGGTCGATCACCAGCTCGACGTCGGTGCCGATCGGCTGCTCCCACGGCGGCCGCACGGCAAGCCGCTCGCCCAGCACCAACGGATGGTGGAACTGCTTCCATCGCTCCGACCAGTCGTCCGGCAACTCGCTCGTGGTGACCTCGATCAGCGCACCGCCGACCGCGGCCTCCAGGTCCGGCAACAGCGGCAGCTCGCCCGGCGGGCCGTACACGGCGTACTCGACGGCGTCGCCGAGGTCGACCTCCTCCACCCCACCCGGCGCCAGCTCCAACAGCTCCGCCAGCGCGACCTCCGCATGCGCGCGATCGACGCGCAGGGCGAGGCGGATCACGCGCCGAACGCGCGCTTGAGCTTCGAGAAGACGCCGTCCTCGGAGCGCAGGTTGTCGTCCGTGAGCGTGTCGCTGAGCCGCTCGAGCAGGTCGCGCTGCTCGTCCGTGAGACGGCGTGGGATGACGACGTTGACGACCACACGCAGGTCCCCGTGGCGGCCGCGACGCAGTGCGGGCATGCCCTTGCCGCGCAGCGTGAGGGTGTCGTGCGGCTGTGTGCCGGGTGGGATCTCCAGCGCGAACGGCTCGTCGAGCGTGGGCACGTCGAGTGTCGTTCCCAGGGCGGCGAGCGGCGCGGGCACGTCGACGACGGTCACGAGGTCGTCGCCGTCGCGCACGAAGCGCTCGTCCTCGGCGACGCGTACGAGCACGTAGAGGTCACCGGGCGGTCCGCCCTGCTCGCCCGCGTGGCCGCGACCCGACAACCGGATCCGCTGACCGTCGGCGATCCCGGCCGGCATGTCGACCGACAGCGACAGGCGGTCGACCTTGCGCCCGCGCCCGCGGCATTCCTTGCACGGCTGCTTGGGCACGCGACCGTCGCCGTGGCAGACGTCGCAGACGGTGGCGCGCACGACCTGGCCGAACGGCGTGCGGGTGACCGCCCGCAGCTGCCCGGCACCGCCGCAGCGCTCGCATGTCTCGATCGGCGTGCCCGGCTCGGCGCCGTTGCCGTGGCAGGTGTCGCAGCGCACGACCGCGTCGTAGTCGACCTCGATCGAGCGTCCGGTGGCGGCGTCCGTGAGCTCGATCGTCGCCGTGACGGCAACGTCGCCGCCCTGCGCTGGACCGGCTCGCCCGCCGCCAAACATGTCTCCCCCACCGCCGCCGAAGAACGCGTCGAAGATGTCCGAGAACGAGCCGAAGCCGCTCGGCTGGAAGCCCCCGCTGCGCAGGCCCTCGGGGCCGTAGCGGTCGTAGGTCGCGCGGCGCTCGGGATCGGACAGCACCTCGTAGGCCTCGGCGGCCGACTTGAACTTGCTCTCCGCCTCCGGGTCGTGCGCGTTGACGTCGGGGTGCAGCTCGCGCGCGAGGCGGCGAAACGCCTTTTTGATCTCGGTCTCGCTGGCGTCGCGGGCGACGCCGAGACGCTCGTAGTAGTCCGTCGACATCGTGCTCACCGTTCGTACACGTCCTCGACGAACCGCGACAGCTCAGTCGCGGCCGCGCGCACCGAGGCGATCGCGCGCCCGTAGTCCATCCGCAGCGGTCCGATCACCGAGACGGTGCCGAGGTTGCGCGCGGGCAGCCCGTATCCGGCCGCGACAAGTGCCAGCGAGCGCAGCGCCGGCGCCTCGTTCTCGCTGCCGATGCGCACGAACACGTCGCGCTGCTCGAGCGCGGAGCGCAGCACGCCGAGCAGCGACACGCGCCGCTCCAGCATCTCCATCACGTCGTTGAGCTGGTCGTGGTCCTCGAAGCGGTAGCCGCTCAGCAGGCGCGAGCGCCCGTCGACGTACAGCGACTCGTCGGCCGTCTCGGTCAGCTCGGTGAAGGCGGGAGCGACGGCCGCGAGGAAGCCGCGCTCGCGCACGCCCAGCTTCGGGTCGTCGAGCCGCTGGTGCAGCAGTCGCGCCCCGAGCCCGAGTCCGACGAGCTGCTCGTTGAGATAGCTGGCGCCCCAGTCGGCGAGACCGGCGTCGATCGGCGTCTCGAACGTCAGCATCCGCTTGCTCACGCCGCCGGTCGACGTAATCACGACGACCATCAGCACCTGCGGCTGCAGCAGCAGCACCTCGACGTGGCGGATCGTCGCCGTCTCGATCGGCGGCGCGGAGACGATCGCGAGCAGGTTGGTGACCTGCGAGAGCGTCTCGGTCGTGACGCGCATCGCCTCGTCGACCTCGCGGCGCACGAGCGAGAGCGCGAGCGGCTGCTCCGCGCCGGCGCGCGGCACCGGCAGCAGGCGGTCGACGAAGTAGCGCAGGCCGGCGTCGGTCGGGACGCGGCCGGCGGAGGTGTGCGGATGCGCGAGCAGCCCGTGCTCCTCGAGCATCGCCAGCTCGTTGCGGATCGTCGAGGGACCCCACTCGAGGTCGACGTCGATCGCGAGCGCCTTCGACCCCACCGGCTGGCCGCCCTCGTGGTAGACCTCGACGACCTTGCGGAGGATCAGCTCCTGGCGCGGCGTCAGCATGGAGAGGATTCTAGGCGGGGTGGCCGCCGACACCGCCGCTGGGTCGAGTCGTCACGCGCGCAGCACGACCAGGCCGACCGCCAGCAGCACGAGCGCGAACCACAGCACGCGGAGGGTGCCCTCCAGCGGGGCGAGCAGCCGCGCGGCGCTCAGCTCGACGACCGTCCCGTCCGTCAGCCGCTGCTCTCCCTCGACTGCGACCGTGCGCCGGCGCAGCTCGCGCACCGGGATGCTCAGCCGCCGCTGGGCAAGGCTGAGCAGCGTGCAGGCCGCGGCGACGAGCAGCCCCGGCCACTCGAAGCGCAACGCACAGACCCAGAAGCCGACAAGCGCGGGGAAGCCGCCCCAGCCCAGCGCGAACGTCCACTGTCCGTGCAGGCGGCCGCCGAACAGCTCGAGGTCGTAGGCGAGCACGAGGAACGCGCCGACGAGCACGAACGGAATCAGCGTGGCCGAGACGGTGATCGCGCCCGCGGCCCCGATCCCGCAGGCACCGACCAGGCCGACCGCCGCGAGCGCGATCAGCGTGCGGTCAGAAAGCCGGGTGCGCAGCGGGCGCCCGTGCAGCTCGTCGAGCGCGTGCGCCGCGACGCCGACCGCCAGCAGGAAGGCGCCGAGCGCCCAGCCGAGACGTGCAAGGTCGAAGCTGCTGGCGGCCGCCGCGCCGAGCGCCACATAGGAGAGGTGCCAAGCGGTGTAGGGCGGGTGCAGCAGCGTGACGAGGTCGCGCCAGCCGCCGCCGGTCAGCGCGTAGAAGGCGGGGCGCTCGGCCCGCGCCGTCATCGCCGTCGCGCGGTCATCACGACGCCTGCGCCGAAGCTCATCCGCCGCACGCGCACATCCGTCAGGCCCGCCTCCCCCCAGAGCGCCGCGAGCTTTGACAACGGCAGGCGCGCGTAGAAGCCCTCGATGCTGGGGCCGAGGAAGGCGCCGACCTCCTGCCAGTCGCGCGAGAGCAGACGGCCGAGCACGGGCATGAAGGCCCGCGTGTAGAGACGCCACGCCGCGCGCAGCAGCGGCCGCGCTGGCACGCCGAACTCGACCATCCCGACCGTTCCTCCCGGCTTGACGACCCGCGCCAGCTCGCGCAGCGTCGCGGCCGGATCCTCGACGTAGCGCAGCAGATACGTGAAGGTGAGCGCGTCGAAGGCGCCGTCTGCGAACGGCAGCGACTCGGCCTGCCCCTCGACCGGCTCGATCGCCGCCGCCAGTGCCGGGTCGGCGGCGAGCCGCGCTCGCAGCCCGTCGAGCATGTGCGGGCTCTGGTCGAGCGCGGTGACCTGGCAGCCGGTGCGGCGTACGAGCGCAGCGGCGACCATGCCCGTGCCCGTCGCGACGTCCAGCACGCGGTCGCCGGGCCCTGCCGCCACGCTGCGCACGAGCGCGGCTCGCCAGCGAGGGTCCTGCCCGACGCTCAGCGCCGCGCCCGCGCGGTCGTAGTGGCGCGGGAGACCGGCGAACAGCTCCAGCGCGTGCTGCTTTCGAGGCGCGGCCGCGGTGCTCGCTGCAGGCACCGAGGAGGACGAGGAGGCCATCGGCACAAGCCTCCCCATCCGAGCCTCGGCTCAGTCCAGCGCGATCTCCGCGACCGCGTTGCGGACAATGCGCGTGTCGCCCTGGCGCGCCTCGGCGCCGACGGTCGCGACGCCGTCCTCGACCGACTTGACCGTGCTCGTGACCGAGACCTCCTGCTCCAGCACGCCCATGCCGCGGAACTGGACCGACAGCGCCTTCAGCTTGTCCGGGCCGCCCGCAGCCTCCGTCTGCGCCCGCGCGACCTGCGCCATCGACCACAGCCCGTGCAGGATCCGCCCCGGCAGACCAACCGACTTCGCGAACTCCTCGTCGATGTGGATCGGGTTGAAGTCGCCCGATGCGCCCGCGTAGCGAACCGTGATGAAGCGGTCGGGATGAACCTTCAGCTCCGGCAGCGCGGCGCCGGGCTCGTAGTTGGCAGCCATCTCAGACCCCCCGAACGATCATCTTCCAGATGCCGGTGCAGACGACTGCACCGCCGGCGTCCTTCGTCACGACCTCGAAGTCGTAGAAGCCCATGCCGCCCTTCTCCTCGATGCTCCGCACCTTGGCCTGCGTCGTCAGCTCGTCGCCCGCGACGATCACTCGCTCCCAGCGGAAGTCCTGCCCGCTGTGGACCATCATCGCGAAGTTGATGCCGACCTCGGGGTCGAAGATCCCGGGCATCACGGCGGCCGACTGGTAGACGACCGCGAACATCGGCGGCGCGACGACGTCGTCGTAGCCGGCGGCGCGCGCGGCGGCCGAGTCAAGGTGCAACGGGTTCGTCTCGCCGACGGCGGAGGCGTACTCCTTCACCTTCTCGCGGCCAACCGCGTAGATGACCGGCGGGTATTCCTTCCCGACAGCGGATGTGTTGACTGGCATGGCGCGGGAGTGTCTCAGAGGATCGTGGGCACCGCGCCACCGTCCACCGACCATGCCGCGCCGACGACGTCGCTCGCGCGCTCGGAGCAGAGGAAGGCGATCACCGACGCGATCTCCTCCGGCTCGGCGAA
>Ga0126313_10000545_pt1 | contig 18116 bp, 13 predicted proteins | sample Plot105A_FD_89954 | JGI IMG/M metagenome (GOLD analysis project Ga0126313, IMG submission 89954) | Serpentine soil microbial communities from UC McLaughlin Reserve, CA, USA - Plot105A | ecosystem: Environmental > Terrestrial > Soil > Grasslands | place: USA: UC McLaughlin Reserve, Lake County...
GATCTTGATCTTAGTCAGATCTTGATCTTGGCGATGCCCTTCACGCTTTCACCGGCCGCCGGCTCAGCATCAATGTCCACAGCGCCCCGGCGAAGGCAACGCCAGCGCCCGCAGCGAAGGCCCAGGGCACCCCGGCAGACTGTGCGACGAACCCGAGCAGGATCGGTCCGGCACCGATGCCAAGATCGAGGAAGGCGCTTGCCGTTCCCGATGCTGCACCCCGTTCGGACGGTCGTGCGGTGGAAAAGACCGCCCGGAAGAATGCAGGCGTGCTGAACGTGACGCCCAGAGCCAGCACGGCCGCTCCGAGCACTGCGCCGAGAGGCTCAGTCCACAGCGCGGAAACGGCTAGTCCTGCGCCGATCGTCGCCAAGGCGGCTGCACCCAAGGGCAGTGCCGGAAACCGATCAGCGGTCTTGGCGAAGGCGATACGGCCGATCACGACGACGATTCCGTAAGCCGCCAGGGGCAGACTGGTACGAGCCAGCCCGATGTTTTCGGCATGCAGTGAAGAAAATGCCAGGAAGCCAGCCATAGCAGCGATGGATGCGAAAAAGCCAAGTCCAGGTGGAATCGCCCTCCAGTGAATCAGCCGTACCCGTTCATCGGCATCTCGGGTTGGCGCCCGGGTCTCGCCGATCCAGACCGCGCAAACGGCCGCGAGCAAGCACAGGCCCGCGCCGCCGTACCACGCAGCGGACAGGCTTATCCGCTCCACCAGCAACTCACCGAACGGCGGCCCCGCGGTCAGCCCGAGATACAGCCCGAGCGAGTTGTAGCTGAGTGCTTCACCCATTCGGCTTGGCGGTGCGAGGTCAGCAAGCGCGGCAAGAGAGGCCACAAAGAAGGCGGCTTCGGCGACGCCGAGCACGAGTCGCAGCACGACGACCAGCGCCAGGGAGCTCACCGCGGCCGTGAGAAGCATTGCCAATCCGCACAGCACCGCCCCGCCGACCATCAGCGGGCGACGGCCATACCGATCCGCGAGACGACCGGCGAACGGACGGAGGACCAGTGCCGAAACGGCGAACGCCCCGAACGCCAGACCAGCTCCTGCTTCGTTCGAACCCACCGGCCCCGTCACATAAAGCGGCAAGGCATAGATCGCAACCCCAGCGGCTGTGAAGTAGGCAAGGTCGGCTAGCGCGAGGCGGACGAAGGGCGCCGTGAGCAGCCGGTCCTCATGAACAGTCGAACGATCGGTGCCCACGCCGGCCGGGGATTGCGACTCGTCAGCCATGGGCCCAGCTTGATGGATGCAAGCCGACATCGCCTAGGCAGATCTACCCAGATCTGGCCACCAGACCGTGCTCGATAGCGAAGAGTGCAGCGCCTGCCCGTAGGACGCGCCTTCACCTGGCGTTCGGTGAGACCAGCTGGGCGGGGACGTCGCTCTCCTCGTCCGTGCATGCTTGAGCCAGCTGGTTGAGACTGACTTCAGACACCGACGGAAAGATGATCATGCGCCCGAACTTCTCCCATCCCCACGCGATGACCATGTGGGACTTCTCCTGGCTCGAACGACGTTGGCCAGGCGCCGGATATGAGGACTGGGACAACGCCCTCGGGGAGCTCGCGGAGCGCGGCTACGACGCTGTCCGCATCGACGCATTCCCTCATCTCGTCGCGACGGATCCAGATCGTGAGTGGGAACTGCTCCCGGTCTGGAACCAGCAGAATTGGGGCGCTTCGTCAATCGTCCGAGTGCGGGTTCTTCCTGAGCTGACTGACTTCATCGCATCCGCACGTCGGGCCGGCATCAAAGTCTCCCTCTCGAGCTGGTTCCGCGAGGACCGCGAGAATACGAGGGTAACTTTCACCACGCCGGAGGCCTTTGGCCGTATGTGGGTCGAGACCCTGCGACAAATCGAGAGCGCCGGCCTGCTTGACGAGATTCTCTTCGTCGACTTGTGCAACGAATTCCCGCTGCGGATCTGGGCACCATGGCTCTACGCAGATCAACTCTCGCGCAACGCTTTTCGCAGCGGGCTCTCGATAAGCGCCCCATTGGTGGAGGTCATGCCCGCCGAGGCGAGCAGGACGGAGGCCCGCCTTGCGGAGTGGATGGCCGCGTCGATCTCGGTTGTCCGACAGGCCTTTCCGGAACTCGACTTCACCTATTCGTTCGTCACCGAGCTGACGACGTGGCGGAATCAAGACGTCACAGCTCTAGACGTCCTGGAGCCGCATATTTGGATGGCGAACAATGAATACTCGGACTACTACGACCGGGTGGGCTACCACTTCGAACGATTCGACTCCAGCGGATACGACAACGTGGTGGCCCGGGGTCGCGAGGAGTACCGGAGCCGGCAGGACTTCTACGACGCAGCCCTCTTTCGCGCGATAGACACGGCGGTCGAGTGGTCCCGCTCGACCCGCAAGCCGTTGTACATCACCGAATGCTGGTCGCTGGTGGACTACAAGGACTGGCCCGGGTTGGAGTGGGACTGGCTGCTCGACATCAACGCACGGGCCGTTGAGTACGCGGCGTCCAGGGGCCGATTCGTCGGCATGGCGACCAGCAACTTCTGCGGACCACAGTTTGCCGGTATGTGGCGTGAGATCGAGTGGCACCAGCGGCTGACGACGCTGATCAAGTCTGCGAACGTCGACGAAGACATCCGAGCGACTCGTCGCTGATGACCACTCGGCTGCGCTCAGAGGCTGAAGCGCTCTCCCGGCTGCCCTACTTTCGTTTCTAGCTGCCGAGCTTCTTGATCTTGAACAACCACTGGATGCCGGCCCCCTGCCACATCGGAGGTGCGTAGGGGTTAGCCTCGGTTGGGAAGTTCGTCCAGTTCGTCTCGCTGAACTCGTAGAACTCCAGCGGCCGGTACATCAGCGGGATCACCGGGATCTGCTGCCGGTAGATCTTGTCCAGCTCCGCTAGCGCGGTCTTGCGGCCGGCGTCATCCGTGGCTGCCGCCGCCGCGTTCAGCAGCCCAGGGACGTCGGGGTGCTTGAACCGGTTGTAGTTATAGAAGGCCGTCTTGCCCGGGCCCGGCACCCCGCGGTCGTCCATCGCGTCGCGGAACCGAACCCAGGGGCTGGCTGCGTTGACGCCGGTGTAACTGAACATGCAGAGATCGAAGTCACCGTTCTGCATCCGGCTCGTCATGGTCGGCGCCTGCGGGAACTGGGTCTTTATGCCGATGCCCACCTCGGTGGCACTCTTGGCAACCACCTCGCAGGCGGTGTTCCAATCGGTCCAGCCGGTCGGAGTGACCAATGTCCAGCCGCCGAGCTTGGTGCCATCAGGCAGCTCATAGATGCCATCGGAACCCTTCTTCGCCTTGAGCTCGCTCTCCAGAATCTGCACGGCCTTCTCCGGGTCGAAGGTCCAGCCCTCAGCGTCGACAGCGGCCTGGTCGAAATACTTCGACTCGAAGCCCAGCGGCACGATCAGGCTGGCCTTGGCCGGCTCGGAGTAATCGCTCATCGCCGTGGTGGCAATGTTGGTGTAGTCGATGGAGTAGGCAAGCGCCTGGCGCACCTTCACGTTGTCCAGACCCGGCTTGCTCAGGTTGGGAATCAGGAACGGGATATTGCCGGGCAGGTGGTAGGGCTTCTCCTTCATCCAGGTGCTGACCGGCCGGCCTTGCTCCCACATCTTCCAGATTTGAGGAGTGAACTGCTGGCTGGCATCGATCTCACCGGACTGCAGCTTGATGTCGCCATCGTTCCCGGTTTTGAAGATGGGGTGGTTGATGATCCGCATCGGCGGCTCGCCGTGGACCGCCTTACCCCAGTAGTTGTCGTTGCGGACCATGTTGATCTGGGTCTGGTCGGCCTTGTCGATCATGAACGGGCCGCTGCCGACGGGCTTCAGGTTGGTCTCCTTCACCAGGTTCGCGCCTGAAATCTGGCCCCACACCGACTTGGGCAAGATCAACACATTGTTGATGTAGTCCTTGACCAGGTTCGGGTTGTACGGGTCGGTCTTGAGCTTGAACGTCACGGTCCGCGGATCCGTTGCTTCGATGGAGTCGACGTACGACCACACCGTGGAGAACCAAAGTCCCTCGCTGGTCTTGGCCAGGCCGAAGGTGAACGCGACATCCTCCGCGGTCAACTCGCTGCCGTCGGACCACTTCGTACCGTCCTGAAGAGGAACCACAATTGTCTGCTTATCCGGCTCCTGCAGCTCCTTGCCGAGCCCGGGGTGGATCGAGCCGTCCAGCATGTTGAACCGCAGCAAAGTCTCATAGATGAGTTGGATCTGCCGCGTCCCAGTCGGGAAGCCTGGGTTCGGTGCCAAGGGGTTGAACGTCGACGGCGGCCCCCATTGGAAGCCGGCGATGAACAAGGTCTCACCCGCAACTCCAGCGCGTCCCGCCTCGGAGCCGGGCTCCTGCTGGCGGCCAGTCTGGGCAGTGCCGCAGCCCGCGGCACCGACGCCGATCAACGCGCCACCGACCGCCATCGTCGCCAGACCGAGGAACCGGCGCCGGCTTGTTTGAAATCCACCGAGCGAACTAACGGCCGCTGAATCCGTCAAGTTTCCGTGATTGCTTACTGGGTTGTTCATGTACATGCCTCCTGTCAGCTGTGTGGGCGCGGTTCGTCAAGAAACGCTCTTGAGCCGCTCATTTCGGGAGTGGCACGGGACGCCAGCGTGTCGATAGTTGCCCGTAGACCCCGAGGTCTGCGAGAAAGAGCCGGCCGGCGTCGGGCTGAGGACGTAGGTCGTCGGGTGTCAGCCCGAAGGCGGCCGTGGTGACAACGGCCCAGTCAAGCCTCGGGCCGACAAAAGCGAGGCTCGTTACCTGACTGACGGGCAACGTCACCTCGGCCCGGGCTGTGCCGTCCTGTGTGAAGCAGCGCACCCCCGATCCACCCCAGAGCGCCACCCAAACGCCCCCCAGAGCGTCTACGGCCAGCCCGTCAGGTTGGGCATCGTCCACTCTGACGAAGACTTGCCGGTCACCGACCCGGCCGGAACCAGCATCGTAGGGTCGGCGGTACACGACGTGCGCGAGGCTGTCCACCGAATAGAGGGTGTGCTTGTCCGGACTGAAGCCCAGACCGTTGCTAAGTTGCAGGTCCTCGTCGATGACAGTCACGGTAGCGTCGAGCTCAAGGCGTACGAGGGGGCAGAGGGTCCCAGCCTCGGTCAGGTCGAGTCCGCCTGCGAGTAGCCGGCCTTCCGGGTCCACAACCGCGTCGTTGAAGCGGCATCCGGCCGGCAGGAGTGAGCGCGATCGTGCGCTCACCAGGCCGTCGTCAGCCACGAGGCACAACCGGTCGTCTACGCCCGCGATGAAGCCCCCATCGGCGGTAGGAAGCGCGAATCCGACGCGCTCGTCCAGCGTCCGGGTGGTCTGCCCGGAGAGTTCACCGGACGGGCTCAAGACCGCGAGCGAGATCTCGCCGGCTTCGATGTCGACCCAGCTCACCAAACCTGCGTCCCCGTCCCAGTGCGGACCTTCCGCTAGTGCGTGCTGGCGGGTGGGAAGTACCGTGACGGTCATTTCCGACTCCCGGTCCTCCGGAGCGGGCATGCTGCCAGCCATGCCATTTTTCGACTCATCGGGACGCCACGCGGGTAAGCCGCCGGGCGACGGTGGATGAGGACAGGAGTGAGTCAGGGAGCGAGACTCCGTGCCCTGGTGTGTCGGCTGGACGGATGTAGCCGTCGGTGATGACGGGGAAGCCGGTGCTGACCTCCGGGTACCACCCGTGGTAAAAGGCCCGCGCAACTTCTTGGACGAACCCGTTGGGCACTGTCGTGACGAAATGGCTGGCGACGGCCAGGCCCACCGGGCCGGTGCAATCGTGCGGGGCGACGGGGACGCTGTACTGCTCGGCCAGCGCCGCAGTCTTCATGGCCTGGGTGATCCCGCCGCTCCAACCGATGTCGATGATGGCCACGTCGATCGCACGGGCATCCAGGAGCGGCTTGTAGGCGTTGTAGCCAGCGCCGACGTTCTCGCCGGCCGCGATAGGCACTCCACAAGTCTCCCGCAAAATTCCGAGCGCGAGGTAGTGATCTGGGCGCAACGGGTCCTCAGCCCAGGCGACACGATAGGGCTGCAACGCGGTGAGCAACCGTTCGGCGCCCTTTGGCTGCCACAGCGAGTGCAGCTCCACGTACAGAGCCATTTCTTCGCCGACGGCCTCGCGGATCTGGTCGAGGACCCGCAGTCCAGGCCGCAGATCGGCGGTATGGGCCCCACGGGCAGCCTCGGCTGCCAGGTCGAAGGGCCACACCTTCATCCCGCGGTACCCCTGGTCCCAGAGGTCACGTGCCAGTGGGCCAGGTTCGTTGAGGAAACGCCACAGGTCCTCGTAGGGCCGGCGGGGACCACCGTTGGACATCCCCCAGTTCGATGAAGCCTGGCGCGACTCGGTACGGACGTAGTTGCCGCCGGCGCATGTGTTGTAGACCTGAATGGTGTCGACGACCGGACCACCGAGAAGGTGGCGCAGCGGCTGTCCTGACCGCTTGCCCAACAAGTCCCAGAGCGCGATATCGATCGCCGAATTGGCCCGCACCTCTGCTCCCGAACCGGAGTAGCCGACATAGCTAGGAAGGGACCCGGCGATCCGGGCCGGGGCCGCGCAGGATTCGTCGGCCAGGATCAGCGCCGCCGTCTCGTGAATGTAGTCCTCGACACTTTGCGCTCCATAGAAGGTCTCCCCCAACCCCACCTGGCCGTCAGCAGCGTGCAGCCGGACGAACAGGACATTCGCCTGCAATGGGATACGAACAGTTTCAACGGCCACGATCCGAGCCGCTGCCGCCACGGGCGCTAGTTCTACCGCCATGTTCGGTGTAACCATCACCTCGGCATCGCGCTGGTCTGATTGGTCTTACCGGTCAGATCATCACAAGGCGCCACTGCCCGTCAACCGTCCCGGAAGCCCATCGGATGCTCGGGCCTAGGGTTTTGTTTGTCAGCGGTCTTCGCCCTCAACGCAGAGCCGCGATTGGAGCGGTTATGAGAGCGGCGGTGTGGTACGGCAAGCGAAGGGTCGTTCTCGAGGAGCGCCCCTTTCCTGTCCCCGCGGCGCATCAGGCCTTGGTGCGTGTCGAGATGTGCGGTTTGTGTGGCAGCGACCTCGAGGAATACCTCGACGGTCCCGTGGTTGCCCGGCCCGGGACGGTGCTCGGGCACGAAATCGTCGGCACAGTGATCAAAGCGGCCGCCGATGGCTCGGGCCCGCCCCAGGGCACGCGTGTCGTGGTCGATGTGGTGAACGGCTGCGGCCGATGCCGATGGTGCCGCGCCGGTGAGGAGGGGTTGTGCGCAGACCTTGCGGTGACCGGGCTACACCTGGATGGCGGTCTGGCGGAGTACGTCGTCGCCCCGGCCTGCCGGCTGATTTCGCTTCCCGGAGGTATGCCGTTCAGCGTTGGCGCCCTTGCGGAACCGCTTGCCGTCGCCGTGCGCGCCTTCCGCAAGACCCCAGCGCTGGCGGGCCGGCGGGTGGTTATCGTCGGCGGTGGGACGATCGGGATGCTTTGCGCACAGGTCGCAGTGGATTATGGCGCCGCGACCGTGGCCGTGGTGGAACCCGACGTCGGACGTCGCGCGCTGGTCGCAGCTTGGGGTGTGGCAACCGTGTGGGAGACCGACGCCGCCCACCGCCGGTCTGAGATCTACCGCCTCACCGGCGGTGACGGGGCCGATGTCGTCGTCGAGTGCGTCGGCCGGCCCGGAAGTGTCGCCGAGGCGCTGAACTTCGTCGCGCCCGCCGGCACGGTCGTCGCTCTCGGCGTGAGCCCGTCGCCCGAGCCAATCAACCTGCTCAGTCTGGTTCTGAAAGAACGCACACTCGTGGGGTCAGCGGCTCACCGCTGGGATACCGATGTCACTCACGCGGTCAAGCTCCTGGCCGATGGCGCAGTCGACGTAGCGCCGATGGTGACCCATGTGTTCGCGCTCGACGACGTCACCAAGGCGTTCACCATGCTGGCGGCGGGGGCCGCCTCAGCGATCAAGATCCTCGTCCGATGCACCGGCCCAGACCTTTCCCAGGAGTTACTCTCCTGAGACCTGTCGACAACCGGTCCTCCCGCCTCACCTCCAGTCATCGGTGAGCCGGGCGCTGGCGCCCTTCAGCAGCGCAGCATGCTCCGGGTCGCTGATGGCGCGCCGGTTCAGCACATCTGCGAGCGGTTGGTCCATGTCGTCCCCGTACATCTGCTCCGACAGGGAGATGTGCTCGGCGACCGCCTCCCTGGCGCCCTCGGGATCCCCTCGTTCAATTGCGTCCAAAATCGTGTGGTGGACCGGCGCGCCCAGCCGCCGCACCCTCCGGTCGGTCAGGCTGCGTAACACCATTCCGCGCACCAGGTCCCGGATCGAGCCGAACATGATCTGGATGACTGCGTTGCCGGACGCGACGACAGCCGCCTCGTGGAAGGCAACGTCCAAGTCGATCGCCACCTGCACCTTGTCCGCGCGGTCGAACGCGTCCAGGATGGCGCGCAGCCGTTCAATGTCGGCATCCGTTCGATGGACGGCCGCGAGCGCGGCCGCCTCCGACTCGAGCATGCGGCGCGCGGTGACGAGGTCTCGGGTTGTGATCTCTCCCTTGCGCAGCAGGTGCTCTATCGACACCTCTCCGCCGGTGGGCGTCAGATTGGTGACGTAGCTGCCCTTACCGGGGAAGACATCAATGAGGCGCTGGGCCTGGAGCATCTTGAGCACTTCGCGGATGACCGGGCGGCTGACCTCGAACTGCTCGGCGAGCAACCGCTCGGAGGGAAGCCGCGAGCCCGGTGGCCACTCACCGGAGAGGATTTTCGCCTCAATGAAGGCGATCGGGCTCTGCGCGGTCGCCGGCAGTGATCGAGCCCCGGCCATGAAGGACACCTGGCCTCCTACCTCCGGGCTCGGGTGCGCAGGCGGCAGATCGCACCCCAGACAGTCTGGCTCATGGTACTGCGGCGTGTCCGGAGCTATGCACTGATCACTTATCGAGTTGACCGGTTCAGACCATCATCTGGCGGGCAGTCGGAGGGATCGGCCGCGGGAGCTTGGTCCAGCCAGAGAGGTACTCGTCCACCCCAGCGGCGCAGGCCCGCCCTTCGGCAATGGCCCAGACGATCAGTGACTGGCCACGACCCGCGTCACCGCAGACGAAGACGCCGTCCACATTGGTCGCGTAATTGTGGTTGCGGGCGATGTTGCTGCGTTCATCCAGCGCTACGCCAAGTTGAGTGCAGATGGTGTCGGTCTCGGGTCCGATGAAGCCCATCGCCAGCAGCACCAGCTCAGCCGGAATCTCACGCTCGGTGCCCTCGACGGGAGTGATCTTGCCTCCCTCGAACTTGACCTCTGACAGCTTCAGTGCTGACACGTTGCCGTTGTCATCACCGAGGAACTCCGAGGTCGACACCGAATAGATTCGCTCGCCGGCTTCTTCGTGGGCCGAGGAGACCCGATAGATCATCGGATAGGTCGGCCACGGCTGGTGGGCCGGCCGTTCCTCGGGTGGCGTCGGCATGATCTCCAGTTGAACGATGGACTTCGGCCGCTGCCGGATGGCCGTGCCCAGGCAGTCGGCACCGGTGTCGCCGCCGCCGATGATCACCGTGTGCTTGTCCGTGGCGGTGATCTGGTTCTCGACCGGAGTAGCGTGCGCGACCCGGTTCGCCTGGGGCAGGAATTCCATCGCCTGGTGGATGCCGTTGAGGTTGCGGCCGGGTACGGGTAGGTCCCGGCCGATAGTCGAGCCGACCGCGACCACGACCGCGTCGTAGCGGTCCTTCAGTTCCGGCCAGGTCAGGTCTCTGCCGACCTCCACCCCGCAGCGGAAGTTGGTGCCCTCCTCCTTCATCTGCGCCAGCCGGCGGTCCAGGACCCACTTCTCCATCTTGAACTCGGGTATCCCGAACCGAAGCAGACCTCCGGGCTGATCGTCCCGCTCGTAGACCGCGACCGTGTGGCCGGCCCTGCTGAGCTGTTGGGCGGCTGCCAGGCCGGCCGGACCCGAACCGACAACGGCCACGGTCTTGCCCGTGTGCCACTGTGGCGGTTGCGGCGTGACCAGGCGATCATCCCAGGCCTTGTCGGCGATCGCGACCTCGACGTTCTTGATCGTCACCGGGTCGCGGTTGATTCCTACCACGCATGCCGTTTCGCAGGGCGCCGGACAAAGCCGCCCGGTGAACTCCGGAAAGTTGTTGGTGGCGTGCAGCCGTTCCGACGCCTCTTCCCAGTCACTGCGCCAGACCAGGTCGTTCCATTCCGGGATCAGGTTGCCCAGCGGACACCCGGTGTGGCAGAACGGGATGCCGCAGTCCATGCAGCGCCCGGCCTGCTCGGAGATGATCGGTAGCAGCGCCCGACCCGGCGTGCCCGGGTAGACCTCCTTCCAGTCGTGAATCCGCTCGTGCACCGGCCTGCGTTGGGCGACCCGGCGCGGCGTGGTCATGAAGCCTTTGGGGTCAGCCATGGGCTGCCTCCATCATCCGGCTGGTGGTCGTCGCCTCGTCCAGGCCTTCGGACTCGGCTTCTTCCCGGGCCCTCAGCACCCGGGCGTAGTCGCGGGGCAGCACCTTGCTGAACCGGCGGGCACTCGCCTGCCAATCGGCCAGCAGCCGTTCGGCCACGGCTGATTCGGTTTCCTCGAAATGCCGGTTGACCAGGTTCTTGATCAACTCCAGGTCGGCGTCACTGGGCGCCAGCGGATCGACCATCTCGCTGTTGAGCTTGTCGAGATCGAGGTCCAAGAAGTAGCCGATGCCTCCGGACATGCCGGCGGCCACGTTCCGGCCCGTCTTGCCGAGCACCACAACGACTCCGCCGGTCATGTACTCGCAGCCATGATCACCGAGGCCCTCCACCACGGCAGTGACGCCGGAGTTGCGGACACAGAATCGCTCCCCCACCTGCCCCCGGATGAAGATCTCGCCGGAGGTTGCTCCGTAACAGATCACGTTGCCCGCAATGATGTTGTCCTCGGCAATCAATGTCGCATTTCGATCGGGTCGGACCACGATCCGGCCGCCGGACAAACCCTTGGCCAGATAGTCGTTGGCATCACCCTCGAGCCGCAGCGTGATGCCGGCCGGCAGAAAGGCGCCGAAACTCTGACCGGCGCTGCCGATGAACGTGATGTCGATCGTGCCGTCGGGGAGCCCCTCGCCCTTGGTCACCTTGGTGACCTCGTGGCCCAAGATCGTTCCGACGGTGCGATTCACGTTGCGGATGTGGAGCGACGCCCGTACCGGCTCGCCAGTCTTCAGCGCGCCCTCACACATCTTGATCAACATCTGATCCAGTGCGAACTCCAGAGCGTGATCTTGGCCGGTCACGTTGTGCAGCGGGGCATCCTCGGACAGCTCTGGCTTGTGCAGCACCGGTCGAAGATCAAGTCCATGTGCCTTCCAGTGCGCCTCAGCGCTGCTGGTGTCGAGGACCTCGACATGTCCGATGGCCTCTTCAATGCTCCGGAATCCCAGTTCTGCAAGGTGTTCCCGGACCTCTTCGGCGATGAACTCGAAGAAGTTGATCACGAACTCCGGTTTGCCGGTGAACTTCTTGCGCAGCTCCTCGTTCTGGGTGGCGACGCCTACCGGGCAGGTGTCAAGGTGGCAGACCCGCATCATGATGCAACCGCTGACCACCAGCGGAGCGGTGGCGAAGCCGAACTCCTCTGCACCCAGCAGGGCGCCGATGATCACGTCGCGCCCGGTCTTCAGCTGGCCGTCGACCTGCACAACGATCCGATCCCGCAGCCCGTTGAGCAACAAGGTCTGCTGAGTTTCGGCGAGACCGAGTTCCCATGGTCCACCGGCATGCTTGAGCGAGGTCAACGGGGCCGCACCGGTGCCGCCATCGTGGCCGGAGATCAACACGACGTCGGCCTTGGCCTTGGACACCCCGGCTGCCACCGTCCCGACTCCGACCTCCGCCACCAGCTTGACGTGAATTCGCGCCGACGGGTTGGCGCACTTCAGGTCGTGGATCAGCTGCTTGAGATCTTCGATCGAGTAGATGTCGTGGTGCGGCGGCGGTGAGATCAATCCGACACCGGGGGTGGAATGCCGCGTCTGGGCGATCCAGGGATAGACCTTCTGGCCAGGCAGCTGACCGCCCTCCCCCGGCTTGGCGCCCTGGGCCATCTTGATCTGCAGGTCGGTGGCGTTGGTCAGGTAGTCAGAGGTCACCCCGAAACGGCCGGAGGCCACCTGCTTGATCGCGCTGCGCCGCTCCACGTCGTACAGCCGGTCCTTGTCCTCACCCCCCTCACCGGTGTTGGACTTCCCGCCGATCCGGTTCATCGCAATGGCGAGGGTCTCGTGCGCCTCAGCGCTGATCGACCCGTACGACATCGCCCCAGTCGAGAACCGCTTGACGATCTCGCTGACCGGCTCGACCTCCTCGATGGGCACCGGCTCCCGGTCAGACTTGAACTTGAGCAGCCCGCGCAGGGTCATCAATCGCTCGGACTGGGAGTCGATGTGGTTGGTGTACTGCTTGAAGATGTCGTAGCGCCCGGACCGGGTCGAGTGCTGCAGCCGGAACACGGTCTCCGGGTCGAATAGATGCGGCTCCCCTTCCCGGCGCCACTGGTACTCCCCGCCAACCGGCAGCAGCCGGTGGGCCAGCGGAATGCCGTCGGGCGGGTAGGCGGTGATATGCCGGCGGCGTACTTCCTCGGCAAGCTCGGTCAGCCCCACACCGCCCAGCTTGCTGGTGGTGCCGGTGAAGTACCGGTCGACGACATCGCGGGCCAGTCCGAGCGCCTCGAAGATCTGGGCACCGGTGTAGGAGGCGACTGTCGAGACGCCCATCTTGCTCATCACCTTGAGCACGCCCTTGCCGAGGCCCTTGACCACATTGGCCACGGCCTTCTCCGGTGCGACGCTGGTGTAGACACCGCGCCGAGCCAGGTCCTCCACCGACTCGATGGCCAGATACGGATTGACCGCCGCGGCACCGTAGCCGATCAGTAGTGCCACGTGGTGCACCTCGCGGACATCGCCGGCCTCGACCACCAACCCCACCTGGGTACGGGTCTTCTCGCGGACCAGATGGTGGTGCACCGCCGCGGTCAGCAGGAGCGAAGGGATGGGTGCCAGCTCAGCATTGCTGTGCCGATCGGACAGCAGAATGATCCGAGCGCCGTCCTCGATCGCCCGAGACACCTCAGTACAGATCTGGTCCAGCTTGGCGGCCAGCGCCTCCGCTCCCCCGTTCACCTCATACAGACCGCGGGCGACGTAGGTGGCGTAGCCGGGCAGGTCACCGTCCCGGTTGATCTTGACGATCTTGGTCAAATCGTCGTTGTTCAGCACTGGGAACGGCAGCACCAGGCGACGGCAGGACGCCGGACCGGGATCCAGCAGGTTGTGCTCCGGGCCGATGGTGTTGTAGAGCGAAGTCACCAGCTCCTCGCGGATCGCGTCCAGCGGCGGGTTGGTCACTTGGGCGAAAAGCTGGGCAAAGTAGTCGAACAGCAACCGCGGCTTGTCAGAAAGGGCTGCGATCGGGGAGTCGGTGCCCATAGATCCGATCGGCTCGGCGCCGCTGGACGCCATCGGCGAGAGGATGATCCGCAGCTCCTCCTCGGTGTAGCCGAACACCTGCTGCCGGCGGGTGACCGAGGCATGAGAGTGCACGATGTGCTCCCGCTCTGGCAGGTCGGAGAGGCGCATTCGACCGCCGTGCAGCCATTCCCCGTACGGCGCCGCGTTTGCCAGGCCCGCCTTTACCTCCTCGTCGGAGACCAACCGGTGCTCGCCCAGGTCTGCCAGGAACATCTTGCCCGGCTGCAACCGGCCCTTCCGGATAATCTTCTCGGCCGGTATGTCCAGCACCCCGGCCTCGGAGGCCAGAACTACCAGGCCGTCATTGGTTACCCAGAACCGGCCCGGGCGGAGGCCGTTGCGGTCCAGCACCGCACCGACGACCGTCCCGTCGGTGAACACGACGCCGGCCGGTCCGTCCCACGGTTCCATCAGGCAGGAATGGAAGGCATAGAAGTCCCGCCGGGCCGGGTCCATGTCCTCGTTGTTCTCCCAGGCCTCCGGGATCATCATCAACATCGCGTGCGGAAGTGAGCGGCCGCCGAGGTGCAACAGCTCGACCACCTCGTCGAACGAGGCGGAGTCCGAAGCGCCTGGCGTGCAGATCGGGAACAGGCGATCAAGATCGCCCGGGATCAGGTCGGTGGCCAGCAGTGCCTCCCGGGCCTGCATCCAGTTGCGGTTGCCCATCACAGTGTTGATCTCGCCGTTGTGGGCGATCATGCGGTACGGGTGGGCCAGTTCCCAGGAGGGGAACGTGTTGGTGGAGAACCGGGAGTGCACCACAGCCAGCGCGCTTGTCATCCGCTCGTCAAGGAGCTCGGGAAAGACCAGCTCGAGCTGCTCGGTGGTCATCATGCCCTTGTAGATCAGCGTGCGGGACGATAGCGAGGCGAAGTAGATGCCGGCTTCATGCTGACTGCGGCGGCGAAGACAGTAGGTGAGCCGATCCAGCGCTATGCCCGTGACCGGCGCATCCTTCGCCCTGACGAAGAGCTGCTCGAAGTACGGCATGTTCGACCGGGTCACGTCGCTGAGTGATCGGTCGTCGGTGGAAACGATCCGCCAGCCGAGCACCGCCAGCCGCTCCTCTTCGGCGATCTCCTCGATTGTCCTCTTCGCCTTTGCCGCAGCGTCGACGTCGGTAGGCAGAAAAGCGTTGCCGACCGCGTACGCCCCTTGGCGCGGCAGCTCGAAGCTCACCTGCGCCCGAAGAAACGCGTCCGGAATCTGCATCAGGATGCCGGCGCCGTCACCGGTCTTAGGGTCGGAACCTGTTGCGCCGCGGTGGTCGAGATTGCGCAATGCGTGCAGCCCTTGGGAGATGATCTCACGGCTCGGCTGACCGCTGAGCGTGGCGACGAAAGCGACACCACAGGCGTCGTGCTCGAAGGCGGGGTCGTAAAGGCCCTCAGCTCGACTAGGCGAATGGAACCCCGAGGCGGGCGCAACAGTCATCGGTAACTCCCGTCATCGAGACCGGTAGCCGTCAGCGAGTACGGACCACCAGGCCAGGCAAGGCGGCATCGGAGGCGGGGGACGACGTTGGCCCGCAATGATGTGCACAGGGTAACGCACGGCACGCGGTATCCAGTTATCCGAAACCTAGCCGAGGTCGGCCAGACAGCACGATCGATTTATCTAGAACAACACGCTGAGGCCGCCGTCGACGGCGATCGTCTGGCCCGTCAGATAGGAGGCCTCATCGCCTGCCAAGAAGGCTACGACGCCGGCAATTTCCGGTGGCTGACCCCAGCGGCGCAACATGGTGCGTGCCTGCACCCAGGCCAGCCGGTCCGGATCGCCGGCCTGGTCTGCGTTGACCTCGGTGGCGAAGTACCCGGGAGCCACCGCGTTCACCCGGATGTCGAAAGGCCCAAGGTCGGCGGCCAGGGCCCGAGTGAGGCCCTCCAATCCCGCTTTGGCTGCGGCATACGCCACGTCGCCTTGGTTGGCGAGCATGCCGCCGACCACCGAGGAAATGTTCACGATTGACCCGCCGCGGTGCTCATCGATCAGCCTGATTGCCACCAACCGGCTCAGCCCGTACGCCCCGATCAGATCGGTTTGCACCAGGCGCTCGAAGTCTGCCGACGGCATATCGAGTACGCCGCGCCGGTCCCGCTGACCGACATTGTTGATCAGGATGTCAATCGGCGGACCGCCCGACAGCTCGGCGGATGCCTGAGCCAGGTCTGGGATGTCGAATACGGCCGGTGCTGCGTCGATGCCTTCGGCGCGCAGCTCCTCCACCGACGGCCGCAGCCGTTCGGCGTCCCGGCCGTTCAGCAACACAGTTGCGCCGCGCTGTCCAAGCCCGCGGGCGATATGGAATCCCAGGCCCTGCCGGGCGCCGGTTACCAGGGCAAGGCGGCCGAACAGCGACTCAGTCATCGTGTCCTGGGCTAGTCGAAGGGCTCGCTGCCTCTTCGTTTGCGTCTAGGTCAGTCCCGGTCTTCGACGGGCTCAGAGCGGGTTGTCGATCTCCTTCTACGACTTCCTCGCGCCCGGGCCGGTTCTTGACCAGCCAGATGAACCACACCAGCGCGACCAGGAAGACGATAAACGAGGTGTAGTTGTTCAGTCGAAAACCGCCGATCTCATTGACCGGATCGATCCGCAAGGCCTCGATCCAGAACCGCCCAACGGTGTAGAAGATCACGTACAGGGCGAAGACCTTGCCATGGCCCAGTCGGTACTTGCGGTCGAGCACAACCAGCGCCACTGCGACCGCCAGATTCCACAGCAGCTCGTAGAGGAAGGTTGGGTGGAAGGTCGAAAATTGCGCATAGTCGGCAGGCCGGAAACCGGGACCGATCTCCAGGCCCCAGGGCAGTGTGGTTGGCCGGCCGAAGAGTTCTTGATTGAACCAGTTACCGATCCGGCCGATGGCCTGAGCGACAACAATCCCGGGTGCGACCGCATCCAGCAGCGCCGGAAAGACGATCTTGCGGCGGCGCGCAACCAGGTAGCCGCCCAGCACGGCCAGAGCGATGGCGCCCCAGACCCCGAGGCCACCACGCCAGATCTTGAGCGCATCGAGGGGGTCACGACCGGCTCCGAAGTACAGCTGGTAGTCGGTGAGCACGTGGTACAACCGAGCGCCGATGATGCCGCAGGGCACCGCGACCACGACCACCATCTCCAGGCTTTCTGACGTTCCGCCTCGCGCCCGCCATCGACGGTTGGCGATGATCATGGCGACGATGATTCCGGTGATGATGCAGAGCGCGTACGCGCGCACCGGCAGGCCGAAGGCGTCCCAAACGCCAGTGCTGGGACTGGGAATGGACAGCGTCAGGAATGCCGTGCTGGTCACCGTTGGGAATTCACCTGGTCGCCGCCTCGTCGATCATGGTTTGCAGAGTTTGTGGTGTCAGGCTAGCGAGGTCGAGCTGTGTCCCGTTGAGGAACACCGTCGGCGTGCTATTGACGCCATTGGCCTCGGCGGTCGCATTGATCGAGCTCACCCACGAGGTGTGTGCACGGGTCGTCACGCAAGTTCGGAAAGCATCGCTTGGTGCTGGAGTGACCTGCTCGGCAAGGGCGACCAGCTGGTCGTCGTTCCATTGCAGTGTTGAGTTGGCAAACAGCCCTCGGTAGTACGCCGACCCAAACCCGGCCTCCGCAGCGCAGGCCATGGCGTTGGCCGCCGCCGCTGATCCGGAATCGATGAACGACATCGGGTAGAGCTCAGTGGCGGCATTGCCGCTGTGCTGGGCAGCGGTCAGCAGCGGTCCAAACTTCTCCTCGAATTCGGCACAGTGCGAGCAGTGAAAGTCCTCGTACAAGGTCACTTTGGCTGGTGCGTCGGCGCTACCCAGCACAATCGGCTTTCCGTCCGCTATCGACAACGGAGTCAGGCTCGGGTCGACAGTGGTCGGCGCGCTCGGCTCGCGGAGCGTTCGCCAGGCTTGGAAGGCGATCCCCCCACCGACCAGCAGCACGAAGACGACCAAGGTGGATAACAGGGCGATCCGCCGCTGGCGTTGCTGTTTCGCAACAGCCTCGGCCTGCTGGCGAGCCAGTTCCCGAGCGCGTCTGGACCCGGCACTCATCTGCTCTCACCGTTCCAGCGGTCCAAACACAACCGGCTCTGTGGCCGCCAGATGAGCCAGCCGGCAAGCAGTAGTAAACCGAGGTCGCGGATGATCTCGCTCGCATAGCGGGTCTCGCCGGGCGGCACCTGTCCGCCACCGCCGAAGCAACCGCAGTCGATGCTCAGCCCACGGGCGGCCACCGATATCACCGCGGCGATCAGGAGCGTAAGCAATGCAGCGCTGATGATCGCTACGGCTCGAGTATGGAACCCGAGCGCCAGGAGCAGTCCCAAACCGATCTCAACGAAGGGCAGGCCCCAACCGATCAGAGTTTCCCAACCAGCCGGCGCCAATTCATACGCCCGAACAGCCGCCACCGAACCGGAGGGGTCGATCACCTTCAACGTGCCCGCAGCCAGGAAGACAGCGGCCAGGACCAGCCGCGCCGAGGTGGAGATCCACGGCGCGATGGTGCGCAGCCGGGACCGGGAAGCCGTCGTGGTCGTCAACGGGAACGTTCCACCAGCAGGGCGAAGTCATGCTTCAGATCGGCGATCGGTGTCTCCGGAGTCCAGATCACCACACCC
>Ga0126313_10000546_pt1 | contig 18114 bp, 16 predicted proteins | sample Plot105A_FD_89954 | JGI IMG/M metagenome (GOLD analysis project Ga0126313, IMG submission 89954) | Serpentine soil microbial communities from UC McLaughlin Reserve, CA, USA - Plot105A | ecosystem: Environmental > Terrestrial > Soil > Grasslands | place: USA: UC McLaughlin Reserve, Lake County...
GCCGGCACGGCGCTCAACGCCGGCGCGATCCTCCTGATCACCGGGCTCCTGCTCGCGTTTGCGGCCGAGACGGCGGGCCTCGGCCCGGACCACCCGAACCGCCACGACTACTTCCAGCACAAGTTCATGGTCGAGCACGGCGGCGCCGTCGGCGAGGCGCTCTACTGGGCCTCGACCACGCTCTTTCAGCGGATCGGCGCCCACATACTGGCCCTCCTGATGGCGATCTCCGGCGTCCTGCTCCTCACCGGCACGACCGTCGCCGGCGCGCTCGGCACGACCGGAAAGGCCGTGCGGCGGGCGGGTTCCGGGACCCGTGAGCTGACCCGGACGATGCGCACGCAGCGCCGGCCTGAAGCCGAGGAGCCGTGGGGCGACGAGGACGCGGCCGACATCGCCATCACCCGCCACGCTCCCACGGAGCCCTTCGACGTCGACGGCGACGCGGCGGACGACGAGGCCGAGACGATCGCGGTTGAGCGGGCCGAGGACGAGGCCGGCTGGGCGGCCGAGCCCGACGAGGTCGACGAGTTCGCCTACTCCGACGGCGCCGAGGTCGCCCCGCGGCCCGAAGCCGGGCCGACGGGCCATGGCACCACGCCGATGGGCAACCCTCGCCACGCCCACGGGATCACCGCCTCGGACGAGCTCGACTACAAGCCGCCGCCGGTGAAGGTCCTCGAGCGCGGCAAGGCCGACCCCGGCCCCGATACGCGCGATCGCGATGCGACCGCGAGCGCCCTGCTCGAGTCGCTTCGCCACTTCGGGGTCGAGGCGCGGCTCCTCGGCACCGTGAGCGGGCCTCACGTGAGCCGCTACGAGCTCCAGCTCGCCCCCGGCACCAAGGTCGGCAAGGTGGCGCAGCTCAAGGACGACCTCGCCTACGCGCTCGCCTCGACCGACATCCGCATCCTCGCCCCGATTCCAGGCAAGAAGGCGGTCGGCGTCGAGGTCCCGAACCAGCGCCGGCGCCTCGTCCGGCTCGGCGACATCTACGGCGACCCGCCGAAGGCCGCCTCGCCGCTTCTCTGCTGGCTGGGCAAGGACGTCTCCGGCCTGGCGGTGAGCGCCGATCTGGCGCTGATGCCGCACGTCCTCGTCGCCGGGACGACCGGATCCGGGAAGTCCGGCTGCATCAACGCGATCCTCGCCTCGATCCTCATGCACGCGTCCCCCAACGAGGTCCGCCTCGTGCTGGTCGACCCGAAGCGGGTGGAGCTCAACCACTACGAGCGCGTGCCGCACCTGCTGACACCGGTGGTCACGAATCCGCGCCTGGCCGCGAACGTGCTCGCGAACCTGATCACGGAGATGGAGAGCCGCTACTCCGTGATGAGCGAGGCGCGCGCGCGGAACCTGGTCGAGCTCAACCGGGCGCGCAAGCGGGCCGGCGAGCCGCCGCTCCCGCACATCCTCTGCGTGATCGACGAGCTCGCCGATCTGATGATGGTCGCGCCGGCCGAGGTCGAGGACTCGATCATCCGGCTCGCACAGAAGGCGCGTGCGATCGGCATCCACCTGGTGCTGGCGACGCAACGGCCTTCCACCGATGTGATCACCGGCACGATCAAGGTCAACATCCCCTCGCGCATCGCGTTCGCGGTCGCCTCGCAGGTCGACTCGCGGGTCATCCTCGACCAGGGCGGGGCGGAGACCCTCCTCGGGCAGGGCGACATGCTGTTCAGGCCGGTGGGGACCTCGAAGATGAACCGCATCCAGGGCGCCTTCGTGAGCGAGGAGGAGATCGCGCGTGTCTGCGGGCACTGGACCAAGCAGGGCGAGCCGGAATTCGACGAGGAGCTCCTCGAGGCCAAGGAGCCGGAGGTCGAGGAGAGGGCCGAGGGCGAGTTCTCCCCCGATCAGGACGACCTGCTCGCGGATGCGGCGCGGATCGTCGTCGAGTCCGAGACCGCGTCGGTCTCGATGATCCAGCGGCGTTTGCGGGTCGGCTATACGCGCGCCGGACGCCTCATCGACATGCTCGAGCGCCGCGGGATCATCTCCGGCTACGAAGGCTCCAAGCCGCGCCAGGTGCTCGTCTCACAGGCTGAGCTGCCACGCGTCCTCGGGCGCGTCGAGAGCGGCGCGGCCGAACCCGCCGCCGGGGGCGAGGGCGAGCCCGACGGCGCGACCACGGATACCGAGCTTCAGCGCCTCGGCGGCTGAGCCGCGGGGCGTCCGGACCGGCCCGCCGCGAGAATACGCGCGCAATGGACGGTGGACCGGGCCAGATGCGAATCGGCGAGGTGCTCCAGCGCGCCCGCGAGCGAGCCGGCTATGACCTGGAGGCCATCCAGGAGCAAACCAAGATCCGCGGCCGCTACCTCACTGCGCTGGAGGCGGAGGAGTGGGGGGCGCTGCCCAGTGACGCCTACGCGAAGGGATACCTGCGCACCTACGCGGAACTCCTCGGCCTGGACGCGGATGCGCTCGTCGACGAGTACCGGCGCCAGGTGGAGGGCCCGGGCGCCGGGGGCGCGCAGCCGGTCGGCGAGCGGGTGCTGGAGCGCCGACGCCGCCCCGGCGAGGCCGAGGCTGGCGTGCGGTGGTGGCAGGTGGCGCTCGGCGTCCTGGCGGTCGTCGGGGCGCTCGTCGTCGTCGGCCTCATCGTCGGCGGCGACGACGATGGCGAGGGCCGGCGGCAGCAGGCGACCGCGGGCGGACGCAAGCACGACCGGCACGGGCGCAAGGGCGGCGGCTCCGGCGCTGAGCACGAGGGCGGGATCGTGTCGGTGCGACTGAAGGTCCACGACGCCGTCGAGGTGTGCCTGGTCGGAGGTGGGGGCGAGGCGCTGATCGACGGTCAGGTCCTTGCCGCGGGGACCGAGGAGCGTTACAAGCGCCAGCATTTTTCGCTTCGGTTCCCCTCGGGATTCGCGCCGAGCGAGCTCAAGCTCGAGATCTCGGGGCGCAAGCGCATCCTGCCGAAGGTGAAGGGGCCGGCAGCGTTTCGGATCAGCCCCCCTCGCCACCTGCGGGCCGCACCTCGGCCGGGCGAGGGGTGCCCGTGAGCGTCCGCGCCGGCATCCTCGTGACCGGGACCGAGGTGATCACCGCGACGATCACCGACCGCAACGGACCGTGGATCTCCCAGCGCCTCGCCGCGCTGGGAGTCGAGGTGGCGCACATCCTCGTCGTCGGCGACCGCCCGGACGACCTCGAGGCCGGCCTTCGGTTCATGGCCGCCGACGGCTGCGATCTCGTCGTCACGAGCGGTGGGCTCGGCCCGACAGCCGACGACCTCACCGCCGAGATCGTCGCCCGGTTCGCCGGGGTGCCGCTCGAGCTCGACCCGGAGATGGAGGAGAGGATCGCGGGGATCATCGCCCGCTACGCGCGGCGGCTCGGGTTCGATCCGGAGGCCGTCCGCGAGGCGAACCGAAAGCAGGCGATGGTGCCACGGGGGGCCGAGGCGCTCGACCCGGTCGGCACCGCGCCCGGGCTCGTCGTCGCCGCCGACTCGGGGCCGACGGTGATCGTCCTGCCGGGGCCGCCGCGAGAGCTTCACGCGATGTGGGATCAGGCGATTGCGACCGACGCTGTGGGGGCCGTGCTCGCCCGCGCCGAGCCGTATGCGACACGGACGCTGCGGCTGTTCGGGATCCCGGAGTCGGAGATCGCCCAGTCGCTGCGCGAGATCGAGGCCGAGACCGACCTCTCCGGGCTCGAGATCACCACCTGCCTTCGCCGCGGCGAGCTCGAGGTCGAAATCCGCCACCACCCGGGCGCCGAGGCTGCGCGGGAGGCACTCGTCGACGGGCTGCTGGCCCGCCACGAGCGGTTCGTGTTCAGCCGCGACGGCTCGACGATCGACGAGCAGGTGGCGGAGCTCCTCCAGGGCCGGCGGCTGGGGCTCGCGGAGTCGTGCACCGCCGGGTTGCTCGCGGCGCGAATCACCGACATCCCCGGGTCCTCCGACTACTTCGCCGGCGGCATCGTCTCCTACTCGAACGAGTCCAAGGTCGAGCTGCTCGGGGTGCCGGCGGAGCTGATCGAGCGCCACGGCGCCGTCTCGCCGGCGGCCGCGCGGGCGATGGCCGAGGGAGCGCTTGCGCGATTCGAGGCCGACGTCGCGTGCGCGGTCACCGGGATCGCGGGCCCCGGCGGCGGCACCGAGGAGAAGCCGGTCGGCTACGTCTGCTGGTGCGTGCTCGACTCCTCCGGACGGGCGCTCGCCCGCGACACGGTCGTCCCGGGCGAGCGCGCGGACATCCGCGACCGCTCGACGACGGTCGCAATGCAGCTCCTGCGACGCGTCCTGCGCGGCGAGGACCTGCCGCTCTGACAGCGACGATCGCCGTGATCGCGGACACGCACCTGCCGCGCGGGCGGCGACGCCTGCCCGAGGAGTGCCTGCGGCGGATCGCGACGGCGGACCTGGTGATCCACGCCGGGGACTTCTCGAGCGTCTCCGCCTATGAGGAGATCGCTGCGATCGGACCGCGACTCGCTGCCGTGCACGGCAACGTGGACGAGCCGGCCCTGCGCGAGCGCCTCCCGGAGCGCGAGCTGGCGGTGGTGGAGGGCGTGCGGATCGGCGTCGTTCACGACGCCGGGCCGGCGCGCGGGCGGCTGGCGCGGATGCGCCGAGCGTTCCCGGGCGCCGAGGCGGTCGTCTTCGGCCATTCGCACCTGCCGCTGCTGGAGCGCGACCGGGGCTTTCAGATCTTCAATCCCGGCAGCCCCACGGAGCGCCGCCGCGCGTCGGCGCACACGATGGGCACCGCCCGGGTCTCCGAGCGCGGCATCCGCTTCACCCTCGTGCGGCTTTCCTGACCTCCCGCGCGCCCGTTGCGCCGCGTGAGCGCCTAGCGTTCGCGCATGGCCAAGGAGCGCCTCAAGAGCCCGCGCGCGCGGCTCTTCGTCGCCCTGGACCTGCCCGACGAGGTCCGCGACGCTGTCGCGGCCTGGCAGGCGCGGGCGCTCAAGGACCCAGCGCTGCGGCCGACGCGGCCGGAGTCGCTTCACGTGACGCTCTGCTTTCTCGCCTATCACCCGGAGAAGGCGATCCCGCGGATCCTCGAGGTCATCGGCTCCGTCAAGCCGCGTCCGGCCGAGCTTCGCTTCGATCCCGAACCCTCACCGATCCCGAAGGGACGGCCGCGGCTGTACGCGATCGGCGGTCGGAGCGAGTCGGTCGAAACCCTTGAGGCCGAACTGTCGGACGCGCTCGAGGCGGAGCGCTTCTACGAGCCCGAGAAGCGCGGCTTCTGGCCGCACGTCACCGTCGCGCGCGTGCGCAGCGAGCGGCTGCCGCCGGCGCCCGGAAAGCGCCGCGGCAAGGGGAGACCGAAGCGGGTGAACAAGCCACCGAACCGTCTTCCGAAGGCGCTCGAACAGCCGTTCGGGTTCGTCCGAGTGGCTCTATACCGTTCGAATCTCAAACCCCAGGGCGCCGAGTACGTGCGCCTTGGCGGCATCGACTTGCCGTCCCCGCAGGGACAGAAGAGGTGATGAAAGAAGATGGCTGAAGCAAAGAAGGCGGAGCTGAAGGCGGCCGACAAGGAGGCCAAGGCGAAGGACGCGGCGCTCCAGGCCGCCGTCTCGCAGATCGAGAAGGAATACGGGCAGGGCGCGGTGATGAGGCTCGGCGAGCGGGCGGCGGTCCCGGTGGACGTGATCCCGACCGGCGCCCTGGCGCTCGACCTCGCGCTCGGAGTCGGCGGCGTGCCCCGCGGGCGAATCGTCGAGATCTTCGGCCCAGAGTCGTCCGGTAAGACGACGCTCGTCTACCACATCATCGCCGAGGCCCAGAGACGGGGCGGAGTCTGCGCCTTCGTCGACACCGAGCACGCGATCGACCCGATCTACGCGAAGCGGATCGGCGTCGACACCGACGAGCTGCTCGTCTCACAGCCCGACTACGGCGAGCAGGCGCTCGAGATCGTCGACGTCCTCACCCGCTCCGGAGCGGTCGACGTGGTCGCCATCGACTCGGTGGCCGCGCTCACCCCACGGGTCGAGCTCGAGGGTCAGATGGGCGAGCAGCAGGTCGGCCTCCAGGCGCGGCTGATGTCGCAGGCGCTGCGAAAGCTCGCCGGCAACCTCAACCGGGCGAAGACGGTCTGCATCTTCACGAACCAGATCCGGGAGAAGATCGGGGTCATGTTCGGCTCGCCGGAGACGCAGCCGGGCGGCCGGGCGCTGAAGTTCTATTCCTCGCAGCGGCTCGACATCCGCCGCATCGAGACCCTCAAGGAGGGCACCGAGGCGGTCGGCAACCGGGTCCGGGTGAAGGTGGTCAAGAACAAGGTCGCGGCGCCGTTCAAGCTGGCCGAGTTCGACATCGAGTACGGGGCCGGGATCTCCCACGAGGGTGGGCTGCTCGACCTGGCGCTCGAGCACGACCTGGTGCAGAAGTCGGGCTCGTTCTTCTCCTACGGCGAGCTGCGCCTCGGCCAGGGCCGCAACAACACCAAGCAATACCTGGTCGAGAACCCGGAGCTCGCACAGGAGATCGAGGCGAAGCTGTTCGCCGAGCTCGGTGTCGACCGCACGCCGACGCCCCCGCGCGCGGTGCCCGAAGCCGACGCAGACGTGGAAGCTCCGGTGGCCGCGGTCGAGGAGGAGCGCAAGGCGGCCTAGCTGCGGATGGGCACGCAGGAGGCGTTTGAGCGGGCGCTCGAGGCGCTCGCTCGGAAGGAGCGCACGAGCGCCGAGCTCACGGCGTGGCTTGCCGAGCGCGGCTTCGGAGCCGACGAGGTCGATGCAGCGCTCGCGCGGCTGATCGAGGACGGCGCGATCGACGACGAACGGTTCGCGCGTCGGTTCGCCGAGGACAAGCGCGAGCTGCGGGGCTGGGGCCCCGATCGGATCCGCGAGGCGCTCGCCGCCAAGGGCCTCGAGCGCGAGCTGATCGAGGCTGAGGTCGGTGCCGAGGACCCGGGGGCCCAGCTCACACGGGCGATCGAGCTGCTCGAGCGCCGCGGTGGTCCGCCCGATGACGAGGCCGGACGGGCCCGCGCGCTCGCGTACCTCGCGCGGCGAGGCTACGACTCCGAGCTCGCCTACGAGGCGGTTCGCGGGTTCGAGCGCCGAGCGGCCTGAACGCCCCGGCCCGGCCGGCGCTGCGCTTGCCAGATCGGGTGCCCGCGACTACGATCGATGAGCGGCACGCTGCCGCTTGAGACGACGCGAATGGCAAGCTGAAACGAAGAGTTCTTTGCTGACCACCGTTCAGATCGGGGTGCGAAGCCCGGCGGAGTCGATCCGCCGACGATAGGCGCGCGCGGCGCGTTGAGATCCAGCCAGCCATCGTGCGCTTCGGCGACGCGGGCCGCGGCGATCGCAGCGATCGCCGGATAGCGGGACCAACCTTGCGGCCCCCGGACGGGCCGCGGAAAGGAAGCGATGGCTCAACGCGCGCTCTGGCTACCGTGGCGGCGCGATCGCGCTGCGCCGCAGCAGTCGGCGGACCCGGGTGCGAAGCCGGCCGCGCCGAGCATGGACGGCGAGCTGCGTGCCCGCCGCGAGGAGATCGCGCGCATGGAGGAGCGGGCCCTGCGCGAGCTCGAGTCGCTGGCCGTCAAGCACGCGGACGTCGATCGGCGCCTCCAGGTGCTCGAGGACCGCGAGCGGAACCTGGCGAAGGAGTCCGAGGAGCTCAAGCAGGCGAAGCGGTTCCATCGCCGTGAGCTCGAACGCCTCTCCGGACTGAGCGCGGCGCAGGCGAAGCAGCTCCTGATCGCCGAGGTCGAGCAGGAGGCCAAGCAACAGGCGGGGCTGCGGCTGCAGGAGATCGAGGCGCAGACGAAAGTGGAGTCCGAGCGGCGGGCGCGGAACATCCTCTCGGTCGCGATGCAGCGGCTCGCCGCCAAGCACTCGGCCGATTCGACGACGCGCCTCGTCGAGCTTCCAAACGACGAGATGAAGGGCCGGATCATCGGCCGCGACGGGCGCAACATCAGGGCGCTCGAGAAGCTCACCGGGGTCGACGTGATCATCGACGAGACTCCATCGGCCGTCATGCTCTCGAGCTTCGACGGCGTCCGCCGCGAGGTCGCCCGGATCACGGTGGAGCGGCTGATCGCGGACGGCCGCATCCACCCGGCGCTGATCGAGGAGACCTACGAGCACGCTCGCGAGGAGATCGAGACCAGGGTCGCGGAGGAGGGCGAACGCGCAGCGCTCGAGGCGCGCGTCGCGGGCCTCGATCCGGAGCTCCTGCGGCTCCTCGGCGAGCTTCGCTTCCGCACGAGCTATGGCCAGAACGTGCTCGATCACCTGGTGGAGTGCTCTCACCTCGCGGCGCTGATCGCCGAGGAGCTCGGCGCCTCGGTGGAGACGGCGCGGCGGGCGGCGCTCCTTCATGACATCGGCAAGGCGGTCACGCACGAGGTCGAGGGCCCGCACGCGCTCGTCGGCGGTCGGATCGCGCGCCGCCATGGCGAGTCGGAGGCGGTCGCGCATGCGATGGAAGCGCATCACGGCGAGGTCCAGCCGAAGACGGTCGAAGCGGTGATCGTCCAGACGGCGGACGCCGTCTCCGGCGCGCGGCCCGGCGCGCGCGGCGACGCCCTCGGGCAGTACGTCGGGCGGCTTCGCGACCTCGAGGAGATCGCGTCGCGCCACCGTGGCGTCGAGCGGGTCTTCGCGATGCGGGCCGGGCGCGAGATCCGGGTGATCGTCGATCCGGGTGAGGTCGACGACGACCAGGCGGCGGTGATCTCGCACGAAATCGCGCAGGCGATCGAGAAGGAGATGGACTACCCGGGCAGGATCAGGATCACCGTGATCCGCGAGAGCCGGGCGACGACGTACGCGAGCTGATCGCCCTGCCATTCACGCCGTTCTTTTAGGATCCCGCCCGCGTGGACGAGACCCTCTTCTACATCCTTGGGCTGGCGCTCGTGGCCCTGGCCCTCGTCGCTTCGTTTGCCGGGCTCAGGTCCGAGAAGTTCCCGCCGACGCGGCCACTGCTGCTCGGCGGGATCGCTGTCTTCGCCCTGCTCGTCCTCGCCACCGCGACCTTCGCGTGGCGACAGGCCGAGGACGAGCAGACGGAGCGGGAGGCCGAGCTCGCCGAGGCGACGGAACAGAGCGAGGCTGCCGGAAACGCCGCCGAGGCCGGCGAGGAGGAGGGCAGCGAGGCCGCCGCCACCGAGACCACGACCGGGACCGCGGCCACGCAGGCGTCCGCCGAGCAGGGCGCGCAGGTGTTCGAGGCGAACGGCTGCGGCGGCTGCCACACGCTCGCCGCCGCCGGCTCGGGCGGGACCACCGGCCCGAACCTGGATGGCGCGCTCAAGAGCGAGAGCACCGACTTCATCAAGACGTCGATCATCAACCCGAACAAGGTGATCGCGAAGGGCTATCCGCCTAACGTGATGCCGCAGAACTTCGGTGAGACGATCAGCCCCGAGGACCTCGACGCGCTCGTCGAATACCTGGCGCAGTCGACCGGCGCCGGCGGCTGAGCCACCGTCCCTAACATCCGGGCGCGTGGGAGGCAAGCGCTTTCACGTGACCACGTTCGGGTGTCAGATGAACGCCCACGATTCCGAGCGCATGAAGGGGATGCTCGAGTCGCTCGGCTACACCGAGGCTGCCGAGCGCGCCGAGGCCGACCTGATCCTCTTCAACACGTGCTCGATCCGCGAGGCGGCGGATAATCGCTTCATCGCGCACCTCGGTGAGGCGAAGCGGCTCAAGTCCGAGGACCCGGAGCGTGTGGTCGGCGTCGGCGGGTGCTGGGCGCAGTCGGTCAAGGACGAGGTGTTCGAGCGCTTCCCGTTCGTCGACGTCGCCTTCGGCCCGGGGCAGATCGCCCGGCTCGCCGAGTTCCTGACCTCCGACTCGCTGAGCGCCCAGGGCTACTTCGAGTTCGAGGACTTCTCCGGCCATCTGCCGATGAAGCGCGAGCGCGAGTTCCAGGGCTGGCTTCAGATCTCCCAGGGCTGCAACTGCCGCTGCTCCTACTGCATCGTTCCCTCGACCCGGGGGCGCGAGCAGAGCCGCGAGCCGGCCGAGCTCGTCGCCGAGGCCGAGCGCCTCGCAGCCGACGGCGTGGTCGAACTCACCCTTTTGGGGCAGAACGTGAACAGCTTCGGCCGCGACCTGCCGCGGGAATCGCGGATCACATTCGCCCAGCTCCTGGCGCTGATCGACGCTGTCGACGGCATCGAGCGGATCCGCTACACGAGCCCACACCCGAAGGACATGCGCGAGGACGTGATCCGCGCGCACGCGGACCTGCCGGCGCTCTGCGAGCACATCCACCTGCCGCTTCAGTCGGGCTCGAGCCGCATCCTCAAGGCGATGCGCCGGACCTACAACCGCGAGCGCTATCTCGACCGGGTGGCGATGATCCGCGAGCACGTTCCGGACTGCGCGCTCACGACGGACATCATCGTCGGCTTCCCGGGCGAGACCGAGGCGGACTTCGCGGCGACGCTGGAGGTCGTCGAGCAGGTCGGCTACGACGGCGCCTTCACCTTCATCTACTCACCGCGTCGCGAGACGGAGGCGGCGACGCTCTCCGAGCAGGTGCCGCACGTCGTGAAGCGCGAGCGGATGCAGCGGCTGGTGGAGGCCGTCCAGCGCCGCGCCCGAGAGCGCGCGCAGCGCTTCGTCGGCCGGACGCTCCAGGTGCTGGTCGAGGGCCCGAGTCGCACCGACGCCACGCGCCTGCGCGGCCGGACCCGCCACAACAAGGCGGTCAACTTCGAGGGAACCGCGCAGCCGGGCGAGTTCGCCGAGGTCGAGATCGCCGCTGCGAGCTCGCAGACGCTGAGCGGACACGAACGGCTCCTGAGCCGCGCCGGCTGAGCCCGGCGGTGCGCGTCCTCGCGATCTTCGGCCCGACGGCCGTCGGCAAGACAGGGGTCGCGATCGAGGTCAGGGAGCTCCTGCGGGCGCGCGGCGAGGACCCCGTGGCGATCTCCTGCGACGCGATCCAGGTCTACCAGGGCCTCGAGATCCTGAGTGGGGCGGCGACCGCGGGGGAGCGGGAGCGGCTCGAGCACCGGATGCTCGGCATCGTGCCGATCGACGGCGAGTTCTCGGCCGGGAGGTTCGCCAACCTGGTCCATCCGGAGATCGACCAGCTCCTCGCCGAGGACCGGCGTCCGATCCTGGTCGGTGGTACCGGCCTCTACATGCGGGCAGCCCTCTCGGAGCTCGAGCTGCGCCCGCCGGTGCCGGCGGAGGTCCGCGACGCCGTCGAGCGCGAGATCGCCGAGCGTGGCCCGGCGGCGCTTCACGCCGAGCTCTCGCCGGAGCTCGTCTCTGGCGTGCATCCGAACGACCGCAAGCGAATCGCGCGGCTGACGGAGCTGACCCGCCTCGGGATCGCGCCACACTCCTCCGCGGAACGGCTCTGGAGCGAGGACCTGCGCGTGGCGGCGACCCTGATCGGCCTCACCGTCGATCGAGAGGAGCTTCGCCGCCGCGTGCCGGTCCGGGTCGAGGAGATGTTGCGGCGAGGGGCGGTCGAGGAGGTACGGGCCGCGGACGCAGCCGGCGCCTCGCGGACCGCCCGCGCGGCGATCGGCTTCGAGGAGCTCCTCGCCGGCGACGTCGAGGGGATGAAGCGCGCGCAGCTTCGTTACGCGCGCCGCCAGCTCACCTGGATGCGCCGCATGGAGGGCGTGACGCTGATCGACCGGGCCGGGCGAAGCGACCGCGAGGTCGCCGGGGAGATCGTCGGCCTGCTCGACCGCGAGGAGGAGGGCGAGCGATGAGCCGGGGTCCGGCCGAGGCGGTGCTGTTCGACTTCGACGGTGTGCTGGTCGACTCCGGACGCCAGGTCGAGCTCGCCTGGGGGCAATGGGCGGACAGGCACGGGATCTCGATCGACGCAATGCGCGCCGTCTGGCACGGCCGCCAGACCGAGGAGGTCGTAAGGATGCTGGCGCGCGAGCTCGACCCCGGCGTCGAGGCCGCGTGGGTGGAGGAGCTCGTGCTGACCATCGACGGCGGCGGCACCGCGATCGACGAGGCGGTCGAGCTCTATCGCCGCCTCGCCGAGGGGCGGCGAGCGATCGTCACCTCCGCACGCATCGAGACCGCCCAGGCGCGGATCGCCCGCCAGGCCCTGCCGCCCCCGGCGGCGCTCGTCACGGCGGGCGATGTCGAGGCCGGCAAGCCGGCGCCGGACTGCTACCGGCTCGGGGCGCGGCTGCTCGGCCTCGATCCGGAGCGCTGCCTGGTGATCGAGGACGCGCCCGCCGGGATCGAGGCGGCGCTCGCCGCGGGGATGACCGTGATCGCGTTGACCACCACGCATCCGGCCCAGGAGCTCGCCGCCGCTCACCAGGTGATCCCGCCGACTGAGCTCGACTCCACCGCGATGGCGCTGCTCGCTCCCGGGGTCGCCGCGCTTTAGGCTCACGCCGCCATGAGGTTCGAGAAGTGGCAGGCGCTCGGCAACGACTACATCGTGGTCGAGCGCGAGGTCCTGCCCTGGGAGTTGACGCCGGAGCGGGTGCGACGGATCTGCGAGCCGCACTTCGGCGTCGGCTCGGACGGGATCCTCGTCCTCTCGCCGGCCGCCGACGAGCGCCACGTGGCCGAGCTCCGGATCTTCAACCCCGACGGCTCGGAGGCCGAGCTGAGCGGTAACGGAGCCCGCGAGGCCGTTCTCTACCTGCGCGCCGCCGGCTGGACCGATGCGGATACGTTCACGATCCTCACCAAGGCCGGCGAGGTGACGCCGACGATCACGGCGCCGGGCGAGGTCTCGATGGCGATCGGCCGCGCCTCGGTGCGCTCCGCGGATTATCCGGACGGGCCGGAGGACGGGACCGGCGCCGTCGAGTCGGCCGGCCGGAGGTGGGCCTTTCAGCACGTGAGCGTCGGCAACCCGCAGTGCGTGATCGAGGTCGGCGACGAGCTCGAGGCGCTCGACGTGGCGCAGATCGGATCCGCGATCGAGTCAAACACCGCGCTCTTCCCGAACCGCACGAACGTCTCCTTCATCCGCGTCAACGGCTCGACTGTGCGCGCGCGCATCTTCGAGCGGGGGGTAGGGGAGACGCTCTCCTCCGGCACTGGCGCAAGCGGCGCGGCCGCGGCCGCGTTCGTGCGCGGCGCCCGGAGCCCGCTCAGGGTCGAGCTCGACGGCGGCACGCTCACCGTCGAGATCACCGACGAGCTCGACATCACCCTGATCGGCCCCGCCTCGCGCGTTTACGCTGGGGAGCTCGATGCGGACTTCGTGAGGTCACTGGCCGGGCCTTGACCATCGCCTTCCACATGGGAAGGCATCGCGAATCGGATGGCCCTGGGGCGTGCCGCCGCCGGTTGGGCCGCGCGGGCCGCGGGTACGGCGCCCGCGATGCACTCGTCCGCGCCAGCCGGATGGACGCGCGCCTACGCCCCCGAGCCGGACGCTCCCGATGAGGCGTTCAGCGCCGTGGACGAGCCGCGGCCACTTTATGAGCCGCTGCTCGCCAAGCTCGCCGGGCATGATCCCGACCGGCTCGTCGGCCGGATCGCCGAACGGCTCGAGCGCGAGCAGGTCACGTTCGGCTCGCTATCCGGACTGTTCCGGCTCGACCCGGTGCCGCGCCTGATCGAGGCCGCAGAGTGGGAGCGCCTCGAGGCCGGGCTCTCGCAGCGCGCGCGGGCGCTGGACGCGTTTGCGGCCGACGCCTACGGGGAGCGCCGGATCTTCTCCGCGGGGCTGGTCCCGGACCGCGTCCTCGAGGGCTCGCCGGTGTACGAGCCGCGGATGCGGGAGATACCGCATCCCGACGGCCGCTGGGTCCACGTCTGCGGCTTCGATGTCGCCCGCCGCGTCGACGGCGACCTGGTCGTGCTCGAGGACAATGCACGGACGCCATCCGGCATCTACTACGCGATCGTGGCACGCCACGTGATCGTGGACGAGCTTGCCGTGCCGGGCATCGACCCGCGCTCGATCGACCCCACGCTCGAGCAGCTCGCGGCGACGTTTCGGGACGCGTCGCCCACGAAAGGGGACGGCCGGATCGCCGTGGTCACCGATGGCCCGGAGAACGTCGCCTTCTTCGAGCATCGGGCGGTCGCCGAGGCGATCGGGGCGTCGCTCGTCACCCCGGCCGACCTCGAGTCGGCCCGCGGACGGCTCTGGCTCCGTGACCCCCGCGACCGTGAGCCGATCGACGTCGTCTACCGCCGTACCGACGACGCGCGGCTCACGGACGACGACCGCGCTCTTACGCCGCTCGGCGAGCTCCTCTTCGAGCCGCTTCGATCCGGGACGCTGGCGATGGTCAACCGGTTCGGCTCCGGCGTCGCCGACGACAAGCTGAGCTACGCCTACACCCCGGCAATGATCCGCTTCTACCTCGACGAGGAGCCGATCGTCGACTCGATCCGGACCTACGACCTGGCCATCGACGAGCACCGCGAGGAGGCGCTGGAGCGGATCGACGAGCTCGTGCTGAAGCCCCGCTTCGGCTCCGGCGGCGAGCAGGTCGTGATCGGTGGCGACGCGGACCGGGAGGGCCTCGGCGACGCCCGCGACCGGATCCGCGAACGCCCCGAGGACTTCGTGGCCCAGGAGCAGATCTCGCTCTCGACCCATCCCTGCGTGCGCGGGGGCGGCCTCGAGCCGCGGCGCATCGATCTGCGCCCGTTCTCATACGCCTCGGAGGGCGGCTACGCGATCTCGCCCGGCGGCCTGACCCGCTACGCCGCGGAGCGCGGCGAGATGATCGTGAACTCCTCGCAGGGCGGGGGCGCGAAGGACACCTGGGTGCTCGGCCCCCGATAGCCTCCCGCGGCCATGGGGCTCACGGATCCGTCCAAGCGGCTCGAGGCAATCGAGCCGTACATGTTCGCCGAGCTCGAGCGCAAGGTCGCCGAGAAGCGAGCGGCCGGCATCGACGTGATCAGCCTCGGGATCGGCGATCCGGACACGCCGACCTATCCGCACATCGTCGAGGCGATGCAGGACGCCGTCGCCGATCCCGGAACGCACCGCTACCCGTCGAATCGCGGGCGGGAGGAGTTCCGCCGCGCGTTCTCCGACTTCTACGCGAGCCGCTTCGGCGTCGACATCGACCCCGAGACCGAGGTGATCCCGGCGATCGGCGCGAAGGAGTGCATCTACCACCTCTGCTTCGCGTTCCTAGACCCGGGCGACGTCGCGCTCGCCTCCGACCCGGGCTACCCGGTCTACACCGGCGGGCCGCTCCTGGCCGGCGCCGAGGCGGCGCTCCTGCCGCTCATCCCGCAGCGCGGGTTCGCCCCCGACCTGGACGCGATCCCCGCGGACGAGCTCGCGCGGGCGCGACTCCTGTTCATCAACTATCCGAACAACCCAACGGGCGCCATCGTCTCCGAGGGCCTCTTCGAGCGGGTCGTCGAGCTCGCCCGCGAGCACCAGATCCTCGTCGTCCACGACAACGCCTATTCGGAGACGACCTACGACGGCTACGTCGCGCCGAGCTTCCTCGCAACGCCCGGGGCGAAGGAGGTCGGAGTCGAGGTCTTCTCGCTCTCCAAGGGGTACAACATGACCGGCTGGCGCTGCGCCGCGATCGTCGGCAACCGCGAGGCCGTCTCCGCCTACTGGCGGCTGAAGACGAACGTCGACTCGGGGCTCTTCGAGGCGGTGCAGCTCGCGGGCGTCGCGGCGCTCAACGGCCCGCGCCGCGCGGTCGAGGAGATGAACGCCATCTACGAGCGCCGGCGCGATCTGGTCGTCGACGCGCTGCACGAGATCGGGGTGGACGTGGCGGCGCCGAAGGGCACGATCTACGTATGGGCGCCGGTCCCCGACGGACATACGTCCACCTCGTTCGCGGAGCTCGTACTCGCGGAGGCCGCCGTCGTGGTCTCGCCCGGCTCGATGTACGGGCCGTCGGGGGAGGGTTTCTTCCGGATCTCGCTGACGACGCCCGACGAGCGCATCACCGAGGCGGTTGAGCGCCTGCGCGAGCACCTCTCCTAGTGGGCGGCCCGGGCGCGCGCCGGCGGACTGGGTCGGAGTCGCCCTATGAGGCCCGCTACGGGTACTCACGCGCGGTTCGGGTGGGCGACCGGGTGATCGTCTCCGGAACGGCGCCTGTGTGGCCCGACGGCTCCTGTGACCTAGATCCGCGAGCCCAGGTGCGGCGCTGTTGCGAGATCATCGTGGCGGCGCTTGCGGAGCTCGGGGCGCGGCCCGAGCACGTGGTGCGCACCCGGATGTTCATCAGCGATCCGGAGGTAGCGGACGTGGTCGGTGACGTCCACCGCGAGCACTTCGGGGCGGCGGCGCCGGCGGCGACCATGGTCGTCGCGCGGCTGCTGGACGCCCGTTGGGCGGTCGAGATCGAGGCCGAAGCGTTGGTCGGCTGAGTCCGGATCCTCACAAAAGATTTAGGAAGGATCGCCCACGAGCGCCGCAAAACCTGTTAGCAATCCCTAACACAGCACCCGGCGCGCGTCGTTAGGGGAGATTCAGGGCGCCCGGGAAACTCACCGATTCAGATAACTGATGACGACTCTTGGCATTGCACTCGCGCTCGGTTGCGCTGCGACCGCCAACCTGGGGATGCTCTGCAAGCACCGGGGCGCCTGCGAGGCCCCGGAGATCCGCCTTCGGAGTCCGTGGCGTAGTGCCGCGGCACTCTTTCGCTCACGCTGGTGGACGATCGGCTTCGCGATCGCGGCGATCGCGTGGATCCTCCACGTCGCGGCGATGGCGATGGCGCCGCTCTCACTCGTCCAGGCGGTGATCGCCGGCGGCCTCGTTCTGATCGCCTTCCCAGCGCAGCGCTACTTCAACCACCGGCTGAATGCGCGCGAGTGGCTCGGCCTCGCGCTCGCCGCCGCCGGCCTCGCCTTCCTCGCCGTCACCGTGCCGCATGCGAGCGAGAACGACGGCTACTCGATCGCGACGCTCGTCGCCTTCGAGGCGGTGACGTTCGGCGCCGGCCTCGTCCTCTTCGCCTCCGGCGCGCTTCGCCGCGGCTCGATCTGCCACGGCGTCGTCCTGGGGCTCGCATCCGGGCTTCTCATCGGCGTCTCGAACGTGGCGATCAAGGCGCTCACCGAGGCGACCAGTGCCGGTGGCGCGATCGCGCTGCTCAGCCCCTGGACCGCCCTCGCCGTGATCGGCGGCCTGGGCGCGTTCTTCGCCCTCGCCCGCGGCATGCAGCTCGGCGAGGCGGTCCCGGTTATCGCGACCGCCTCCGTTGCCGCCAACTGCGCCGCGATCCTCGGTGGCGTCGTCGTCTTCGGCGACCCGATCGGCTCCGGGCTGGTCGAAGGGCTCCTTCGCGGCCTCGCGTTCGCGGCGGTGATCGCGGCCGCGGCGCTGATGCCGCACGCGCCGCCGCAGCGCGCCGCTCGGGCCTAGAGATTTCGCGCTCGAGCGGCCGCTGCGGCCGGCAGCCTGCCCTCGGCCGCGAGCATGTCGCGGACGCCCTGCTCCAGCCCGCGGGGGGAATAGCCGAGCTCGGCGATCGCCTTGTCGTGCTTGGCCCAGAAGGTGACGTTGTCGGCCGACGTGATCAGCTCACCGAGGTTCGGCGGCTGGCCCATGAACTTGCCGACCACGGGCCCGACCGGCCGCAGCGCCTTGAGCAGCCCCGTTGGCAGGGCGCGCTTCGGCGCCTTCTTCCCGGACACCTTCGCGACCGTCTCGATCAGCTCGCGCATGGTCGTGATCTGGGCGCCGAGCACGTAGGCCTCCCCGACCTTGCCCTTGTCGAGGGCGAGCAGGATCCCACCGGCGACGTCCTCGACGTGGACGAGGTTGAAGCCGAGCTCGGGGAAGGCCATCATCGGCATCCGTCCGGCGAGGAACTGGTCGATCTGAACGCCGAGCGCCGAGTGGTCGTCGGGACCGTAGACGCCGCCGGGCTGGACGATCACGCAGGGCAGCCCGCGCTCGGCGATCAGTCGCTTCGCGACCTGGTGGGCCTCGTACTTCGTCTGCTCGTAATAGGAGGTGAAATCGTGGCCGGGGTGCTCGTAGCTCTCGTCGACGACCTCGCCGTGCGTGTTGCCGAAGGCGCCGACCGTGGACACGTAGACGACCTTCTGCGTCCCGGCGTCGAGCGCCGCCGTCAGCGCCCGCTCGGTGCCCACGACGTTCGTCTCGTACATCGCGCGGTGCTCGCTCTGCGGGATCCCGACCTTGTAGATCGCGGCGTTGTGGATGATCGCGTCGGCGCCGTCGAGGCCGTCGGCAAGCGC